>JDSG01000011.1_pt1 | contig 174616 bp, 222 predicted proteins | sample 199341 | NCBI WGS metagenome assembly JDSG01 (sample SAMN02584197, study PRJNA231836) | bioreactor metagenome | isolation source: continuous culture bioreactor short generation time transfer1 day 52 after... | place: Germany: Bremen | reverse complement strand
ATACCACATACTAGTGATTATTGGTTATTGCACCATAGGCTTTTTGATGGCGCAGGTTAAACTCTATAATACTGCGTTCACTGTGGTTATTCACAAGTTTAGCCAATCGATTTTCATAGGCAATAAGATCACTATCACGCCATTGGTAGTCTGGATGACTATCTACAAATTCTATAAGTTCAGGCATTGCATCATCTGATAAGGAGATTAGGTATCTCATATCAAGTAAACCATCACTCTCAGAATTCATCATCTTTACACTTTCATAGCGTTGAACGTTCTGCTTTACGATGATTGTGTCAACATTCACACTGCCTACAATCAGGAAGTAGACCAAGCCAATCATTGTCGCCACTTCAATAACTTTAAAACTAGGCATCCATAAATTTAATGCAATAAGAATCATAAAGACTGACATAAACACTAATATAATATAAACATATAACCTAAGTTGGGTGTAACCATACTCAGATTCATATAGATACATTTTATAGAAGGAAGATACAATCATTATGTAAGTACACATAACCGTAACGGTTAAGGATATCCTGTTAAAAATATGTTGTTTGGTGAACTTATTAATAAACAAGATGCCCAGTGTATTAAAGATACTTAAGGTGACAAGTTCAAAAAAACCTTCCCTGGCATAAGTCGAATATGAGTAATTGACAATCTCATCTGCTGGATTTCCAAGGAATAGGAAAGTAATTTGTACGTAGGCAAAAATCAAGTAAACCATATTCAAAAGTACAAGGACTGTACCTGATATTGTTGGTGCAATGATCTGACTTTTACCTTCTTTAGTATTGACTCTTTTGACTTCTATACTGTTCCCTGTTTGACTCTCATCAGCATCTGTCTTTAAAGCAACTTGTAAGTCTGTTAAAATACTTGTCTGATTAGACTTCAAATAAATACTCATACCGTACAAGGTTGGTGCTAAAAGTATCAGGAAAAGTAATCGCCAAAATAATCTACCTAAGTCTGGCGCATCAAAATTCTCTACAAATTCTTCAATGGACAAGGCCAAATCCGTTAATATTTCAGAGAAAATCACATCAGCACTGGACAACAATGTTACCGCAACAATAAGGAGTGGTATAGCTATTAAGACACCAATTGCTAGCTGAGCCAGTATTTTATGGCTTCTTGATTTGTGGGCATTCTCTTTATTAAAGGGATGGAAGTATTCACTATACTTGGACAAGGCTCCAAAGAAATATTTGAAAATATTGCCCGCCCAATTTGTCCACCTATAAACTTCTTCACTGTATTGCATGGCCATCATTATAATGAGCCAGATTAGTCCAGCTAAGAATCTAACAACCCCCCCTACAGTGGTTAAGGCAAACAAGCCACTGATAAGGACAAGGTAAGCACCCATGTAGTAGAATCTAAGTTCACAAGTCAAACCTGCTTCAAGGCGACTTAAGTAGATTATATAAAGGCCATATAGGGTTAAAATCAGTGCCTGTATACCAATAGTATTAAAGATAAGGCCAAATACAAATAATAAGCTAAATAGGGTCGTGTGAGCCCATAGATTCAATCTACCCTCACTTATAATTAGTTGCTTAATTTCCACTAGCCTCATCTCCCTTCATCTCTTCATAGACTAATATATCACCAGGTTGGCAATCCAATACCGCGCATATTCTCTCCAGGGTTGAAAACCTTATTGCTTTAGCCTTATTGTTCTTCAATATGGAAAGGTTGGCATTGCTGATGCCTACCTCTTTTGCCAAGTCACCAAGACCAATCTTGCGTTTTGCCATCATGACATCTAGATTTACGATAATTCTCATAACAGCCTCCTATATGGTCAAATCATTCTCTTGTTTGAAAGTAACCGCCTCTTCAAAAACATCTGCCAAGACAAAGCAAAACAGGGATGCCAAGAAGAAGACAAATATAACAACCATTGTCAAAAAGGTTAAAAAGAAGACAGCCTTAGTGACAAAGACAATACCTATTAAAAGAGACGATAGGCCAATCCTCTTTAGGCTCTTAACATTACCCATTACAAATGGTGTATTATCACTGACAGTTGTAAATATTTTCTTAAGTTCATACAATACTACAAGGGCAAGACCACCACTCATATATAAGACCGCCAAAAAAAATAATTACGGACAAATATCGTTCCTGTTAAGGTAAAGGCATAGTCAAGATAACCACTGACCAGCCAAGCAAAGCCAAAAGACTCACAAGCGCCACCCCCCCCATTAATATCAGCATCACAAGATTCAACATTTTTGGTAATAATTTGCTCTTTTTATTCATTATTTCCTCCATTGCACTAAGCACACTCTATGTTTTGTGTAACCTTTTCTACTAGAATATCACTAAAAAGATTGAAAATCAACATATATTTATCGTTAATCAATATATTTATATCGATATAGACTATATATCCCTTTGTTTTGGCTAAAGCCTATTCTGTGCTATAATGATTAGGATTATGACCATAAGTATAAGAAGAAGAGGTGTCAAAGTGGATACAATAAAATTAACCGAATACAGTCATGGCGCAGGATGTGGATGCAAAATTTCACCGGCCGTACTAGATGATATACTAAAAAGTTCTATCGTAACAAGTGAATACCCTGCCCTCCTTGTAGGCAACAGTACAAAAGATGACGCAGCCGCTTTTGATTTGGGCAACGGAACATCCGTACTGAGTACAACAGATTTTTTTCATGCCAATTACAGATGATCCATTCACCTTTGGCAAAATCGCTGCGACAAACGCACTAAGTGATATATACGCTATGGGTGGTAAACCTCTAATGGCAATCTCAATACTCGGTTGGCCAATTAACTTACTACCTGCTGAAGTTGCTTCCAAAGTAGTTGACGGTGGACGTAGTGTATGCGAAGATGCTGGCATCCCTTTAGCTGGGGGGGGTCATTCCATTGACTCGCCTGAGCCGATTTTTGGTCTGGCTGCAACAGGCTTGGTGAGTAATGAGAATCTTAAGCAGAACAATAAAGCTGAAGCTGATTGTTTGATATTTCTAACCAAACCTCTTGGAATTGGCATTTTGACAACGGCTCAAAAAAAGAAAAAAAATTGAAGATGGCCATATTGAACCAGCCATTGAAGCTATGTGTACCCTTAATAAGATTGGTTCAGAAATTTCAAGCCTTGAAGGTGTCGTTGCTCTGACGGATGTTACCGGATTTGGTCTACTGGGTCACTTAACAGAAATATGTGAAGGCAGTAATATCTCAGCAAATGTCTTCTATGACAGTGTCCCTCTTTTACCTAACACCAAAAAATACTTGGCCCTTGATTGTGTGTCTGGTGGCACTAAGAATAATTTCAAAAGTTATGGCCACAAAATATCACCTATGACAGATGATGAAAAATACATTCTATGTGATGCACAAACCTCTGGTGGCTTAATGGCTGTGGTTCGAAGAGATAGCCTTGATGCTTTTTTTATCCATCACCAAGAAAGCTGGACTAGATTTATCACCTATTGGTGAAACAACTAGCCAGAAAGAATTCAGTGTTTATGTAAAGAAGGAAGCCTAATGATACTCACAAATGATTTTGAAAACATCGCAAAGAATAAGATACCACTGATTGATGTACGTGCACCCATTGAATATGTCAAAGGTGCCTTTCCAAACAGTATTAATCTGCCAATAATGAACGATGAAGAACGCCACATGGTGGGCATCAAATATAAGGAATCAGGCAATGATGCAGCAACAGACTTGGGACATAGTCTCGTAACTGGAGAGGTAAAAGAACAGCGTGTAGCCGCATGGCAACAATTTATTAAAGCCAATCCAGAGGCTATGTTATATTGTTTTAGAGGTGGGTCAAGATCAAGGATTAGCCAAGAATGGCTTCATGATGCTGGTATAGATATTACAAGGCTTGAAGGTGGCTACAAAGCTTTTAGACAGTATTTGATACATCAGCTTGAGGCTCAGTCCCAAACTAAGAAGTCAATTATCTTATGTGGTTATACTGGTTCTGGCAAAACCCTACTTCTTAAAGAATTAGACAATGCCATTGACCTAGAGGGTATTGCCCATCACAGAGGGTCTGCTTTTGGCAACCATATAGACGAGCAACCAAGTCAAATTGATTTTGAAAACACTTTGGCATATGAACTGATTCGCCATAGACATACAAATCATAGTCATTTTGTGGTTGAAGATGAAAGTCGAAACATTGGACGATGTTTTATGGCAAAAGACCTCCTTGAATACTTTAGAAGTGGCCCCCCCTATATTCTTCTTGATATCTCCTTAGAAGAAAGGGTTCAGATTACCTATGATGAATATGTTGTTGAGTCTCAAAATCAGCATATTGAACGTTTTGGTGAAGATGGTTTAGAACAGTGGTATGACTATATAGATACAAGTATGAATAAGGCAAAAAAAAGACTGGGAGGTGACCGCTTCAATGCTGTACATCAGCTTTTTAGCGAAGCTCACAAAACCCAGTTATCTACAAACAACCCACTAGCTCACACGAAATGGATTGAACTATTTCTACGTGATTACTATGACCCAATGTACAAGTACCAACTTGAAAAAACAAAGGATCTGATTACTTTTTCAGGTAATAAGAAAGAAGTTATTGATTATATTGTGACCACTTTTTCATAGTCCATCATAACACCAACGATTTCTTCCATGTTGGAGATTCTTCCGACTGTAATAGCCTTACGAATGTCATAATAATCAAGACACGTTCCACAGGCGATGATTTCGACACCAGACTCTTCCAGACCATGCATTACATCAAGGAGTCCTTCGTCTTTCATCAACAACTTCACACCGCTATTGTATAAGACAAGTGTATCTGGCTTGTCTTTTTTTTACCCACAACTTCTTAAGAAAAGCACCTACCAGTTTTTTTTCCAAGGGACGCATCACCTTTACCCATACTCTCACTGTTAATAATTATTGCTGTTTTCATCTTCATCCTCCAAGCTAAGTCCTAATAATTTCTCTAATCATTCTAGCATACCTGTCATATATTTCAATTGGTAATTCACACTTAATCAGCTCAAGAGCCACTTCCACAGTACATAAGCCGCCTATAACCTGATTACGTCTGAGACCATATTGACTTGGTGTATTAGAATTTATCACTACCCTTGGCAAAGACTTTAGAACATCTGATTGGTTCATAATCCCTCTAGCCTCTTGCCATGTTGCGTCAAGAATAATGTATAAGTTTCTTTTTGAATGGCACTGTGTATCCGGGGGGGTCTTATGATTAGCACTTTTCAAGTCATCACTTTCGGACTTATCTGATTTATAGACCAAGACAGGCTGATAGCCTTTTTCCCTATAAGTATTAAGCATTCCGCTTAATCTATAATCCTTGCCTCTTTCCCAAATGGTTTCCAATGTCATAGATTTCAACATTTGCTGTAACAACATGCCTGTATTATTTTCCCTATAAACTTCATTTTTTGAATAAACAAGTAAGAACTTGGGAGATTCATCTCTTAACATATGTGCTTCAACTGAATTGTTAATGACCAATAGCTTATTATACCACTTGCTTATTTGGTATAAATGGTCGACTTGTTTTGACATTAAGGTTATGGACACAAGCATATTCGCTCTTCTCTTTTGGGTTATCTTCTTAGCAACATAACCAATACTTTTATACCATTTAAGTAAATATGTCCTTTCTGACACGAATCCAAGCTCTATCTTGCTACATCCCCCCCTTGCAAAGAGGTATAATTCACCTTCTGATACGAGTTTTTTTTACCTAGACCTGCGTTTCTCCTACTTGGAATCACACACACTTTAACCAATTTACCCACACTACGTCCAGATACCGATTTGTTGTCGTAGATATAACAACCAATCAAACCAAGAATTTGATGACTATGACTATCAATGGCCCCCCCTATATAGACAATTCCTTTTACCATATCATTCCCATAATCTTGATTGGTGTAGACTTCATCAAAACATTCATTGATGACTTTCTGGATTTGCTCTTTATGTTCTATTGTTAGCTCTCGTAGGAAAATCCCCCCCACTAATATCCACCTCCAACTCTATGGAAAGCTACTAGTAACTTATCATGAAACCCATTGACAAGCAAGACTCTATGCTATAATGGAGATACACGTAACGCTTATGAGGAGGTCTTATTATGTCACTACAAACAGAACTCGCCAAAACAAAATCAAAAATATATAAACGTATACCAAAATTTGTAGCCAATTATATGGACAAACTTACTCAATTGTTAAAAGACGGTGGGTATGAATCAAAGCCTTTGTCCGTAGGCGACGTATTTCCCAATGGTGTTTTTATTAACTACAAGGGTGATGAGGTCATTCTGTCTGATTATCTGGCCCATCACAAAGCAATCATTAGTTTTTATAGAGGGGGGGCGTGGTGTCCTTATTGTAATCTTGAGCTTAGGGCTTATGACCAACTTCTTAATGACTCTAGCAACACAGATATTACTATGATTGCTATATCACCTGAACAAGCAGACCAAACAATGAAATCAATTGATATTGAACAATTGAACTTTACATGCTTATCTGACAAAAACAATGTTTTTGCAAAAAAAAGTGGGCCTAGTATTTAGGACCACTCCATTACTTCGTTTCTTTTATCGATTTGATGGCATTAATCTAAAAAAAATCCCAAGGCAACAACTTTGGTGAATTACCGATTCCAGCCACATACATCATTGATGATGACACTGTTATTCGTTATGCCCATCTTGATGCTGATTATACCAAGCGGCCTGAGCCCAAAGAAGTCCTAGGTGCATACCATCAATTATAAAACTAAACGCTAATTCAATGCCTAGCACCTAGCTTGCTTCTTCTTCTTTACACCTCTTGCTTCCATTTTCTCTATATATGGCTTAATCAGAGGTACTTTACAGGCAGTATTACCCATATCCACAGAAACTTTACCAATGCTCTCACCATAGTCTTTGGCCTTTGAAGTGAGCTCTGGTATATAACCTCCTACGGCAATAACAAAGAAATTCATTTGGTATTTCACTTCTTCTCGTTCATCATGAATGACTTCATAAACATGGTCCAAATAGGCTTCAAGTTCAAAATAATCAAGTTCCTCATTAGGTGTAATACCTATGATACTTGTCAGTGTCGCCCATCCAGTGGCAGCGACTGTTTCATCCTCATCGCCTATCCATTCTTTTGCAAGCTCCAGTCCATATGGACTCTCAGCCGCTATCCATGCTACAGTTGTACAAGCTATGCTTTCATAGTGACCAACTTCTAGCCAATGTCTGATGTCTTCCTTTGACATAGAATTTTCATCTGCGATAAGCCCAGCCAAGTACATAGCATCATAATTGCCCGTATTAAACAAATCAATGGACAATGCATAATTTTTCTTTAGCTTCTTTTGTAGTTTCTTTAACTCAGCTACCTTGACTCCAAACTTTGGGTCTGGAATGCCGTGGTTGGTAAAGATTTTTCTGGTTTGCTCACTGCCGTTTTCCTCGAGGAATAACATAATTTCTTGTAAAATCATTGTTCCACCTCCACTACTTTTATTACTTATAGTATACGCTTGTTGATAGTCTTTATCAACTAGCTCTTACGACAAAATTCACATCCTACATAACAAGAAAGATTCTTGCTTGCAAGAATCTACGCGCCGAAGCGGGTCGTTTACAACAATTTCCTTTCCGCGGAGTGCGCATCCCTTCTCGGTTAGCAAGGAACACTAACCTGCCAGGTAATACATAGTGGAACGTTTTTATTTCATATGAAATTGTGGAGCAATTCCTTATGAAATAAAAAAAGCTGTAACATCACCAAACACAGTAATTGTTAGCAGCTTTAGTATTATTGTCCTTTTGAATCAAACTTGTAGCCCACACGAACAACCGTGTGAATACATTCTGATTTGGTACTTAGCTTCTTTCTTATCTTCTTGATATGGGTATCAACAACTCTGTAATCACCAAAATAATCATAACCCCCCCAGATGGTGTCTAGAATCTTCTCCCGCGAAAGTACCATTCCATCATTTTCCATTAAATACACGAGTAATTCATATTCTTTTGGTGCAAACTCAATCTCTCTATTCTCTACCTTAACAGTATAAGCATCTTTGTTAACTTCAATGCCCATCTTTGTAAAAATGTGTTTGCTACCAGTTCCACCTTCGTGAACACGCTCCAAAAGTCTTTTTGCTCTGGCCAAAAGCACCTGTGTATTAACAGGTTTTGTGACATACTCATCAACGCCTAGTTCAAACCCAAGCAATTGATCTGAATCATCATCTCTTGATGTCAACATAATAATGGCAACATCTGAGTGTTCCCTGATGCGCCGACATACAGACCAACCGTCCATCTTTGGCATCATCACATCTAAGATGATAATATCTATATCATTTTCTTCGAATACTTCTAATGCTTCTTGTCCATCTGCAGCTTCATAAACTTTAAAGCCAATGTCTTTAAAGGCATATCCAATCAGCTCTCTCATTACCGCTTCGTCTTCAACAACTAAGACAGTATTGTCCATGGCTCCACCCCCCCCGTATAGAAAGTATTTCATATAAGTAACATTATATCGTATATTAATATAATGTACAATATAATTTACAAAAGACGCTCACGGAACAAGTAATTGACTAACAGCATCATCAAGGCCACAGTAATGCCATGTTTTTGTATTTCTGCCAAATCATCATAAGTCATTCCAACGTCCTTAAAGTAAGCTTCAAGGGCACTTATAAACAAAATATCTGTCTGTAGTGTTCTAAGTCTTTTCACACCTAAAGCTTCTTTGTGATAATCTATCATTGAAAGCAAAAGGTTCATATAACTTGGGTAATCAACAACCAAGAATGCCGTCAAGCCAAATAACACATATTGACTACCGTTGAGTTTAATCTTACATTGTCCACACAACTTCTGAACCTCTCCAATATGACCTATAAATGCATCTGGACTATCACTGATTAGCAAGGTAACAAGATGTGAAAGGTTTTGAAGGGTATTGCCTTTTTTAAAGCCTACTTTTGATAGTTTATGGTAGGCACTTTCGACTATTTCTATAATCTTGTCACTTGTAAAGGGCAAGTAGGCTAAAAATATGGTGGCTATAAAGTCATCTTCACCAGTAATCATGCCGTGTTCTTCTTGCATGCCCTTATAGATATCAGACCCTTTACCTAAAATATCATCCACATTTTCTTCATCAAGGAGTATAAAAGCCATATAATTGCTAACTCTGGACCTATAACCAGCTGTTCTGACTTGATTAATGACCTGGCGTAACTTTGCTACCTTAGATAATGGATAATCGTATCTAATGAGCAATAAGGCTGCAAAAACACATGCACTGTTCATGTTCATAACTGAGTAATCACAACTATCTTTTAGATGTTTAACCATTTGGTGAAAGCTATCTGGATTAAACTCTCTCCCAGCAACACCATAAATTGCAACGATTAAGTCTAGTAACTCCTCTTGCAAGTCATAATTTCTCAGTGCCACGTCCACTACCTTGTAATCTTTGTAGATTGTTTCAAGCATTAGACCACAACCTTTCCTATCCCCCCCATAGTTACATTATAAAGAATTGTTCAGCCATGTTCAACTAATGAGCTTAGAAAATGCTGTTGGCAAAGGATAGTCTTTAATTCTATTCGCCTCTATCCAATTCACCTCAGGATCTGATGACATGTAATTGCTTTTGGATTGACACTTTATCAAGACCATATCCCATATCAGGTGTGTAAATACATGTTTTTTTGTCACAAGATGTTCACCTAATACAATTTGTAAACCATAGATATCTTCGATAAACATGGCTATATCACCAGAGTCTATCTCTTCTTTATAGGCTATTGATGGAAAACCCCCCCACAAGTTAGCAAGTAGTCCAGATGTTGGTCTTTTTCAATCAGAATCTTGCTCCATGCTCTATCCAAAGGACTGCCATTTTCTCATGCCTTTTTTTTGGTTTTTTTAGTCTTGACTGGTAAAATATCAGTGGTATTATTTTTATTTGCCTTACATAAGTCAATCACAGGGCAGGAAAAGCATTTAGGGTTTGTTGGTGTACATATGGTTGCTCCAAGTTCCATTAATCCCTGATTAAAGTGGCTGACATTTTTAGGTAAATCTTTTCTAACATAATGATCAAAGGCTTTGCTCGCACCTGGTTTACCAACCTCGTCGTGAATTTCATACAACCGTGAATATACCCTCATTACATTCCCATCAATGGCTGGTTCCTTAATATCATAGGCTATACTCAAAATCGCACCTGCTGTATAAGGTCCAATTCCTGGTAGATTTAACATCTCTTTCTTTGACCTTGGGAAAATACCCTGATACTGATTAACAATAACTTTTGAACACTGCATTAGACGATTGGCTCTCGAATAATATCCAAGACCTTCCCATAATTTATAGACATCATCTTCCTTGGCCTTTGCCAAGTCAAATATTGTTGGATAGACCTCCAAAAAACGCTGATAGTAGGGTATGACTGTTGCAACTTGGGTTTGTTGGCACATAATCTCTGACAACCAAATATTATAGGGGGGGTTCCTTGTTTCACGCCATGGTAACAATCGATGGTTAATCTCGTACCATGCCAAAATATTTTCTTGTAATAGTTTACTTTTCTTAGTCATTCTACCTCTCACTGTAGTAAATTGTAATTTGCAATCTTGTCATCCCATTATTGGTATTATGGTATGTGTGTTCTTTGTTGGCTTTGAATCTCAAACCACTGCCTTCTGATAGGATAACATCCTCTTCTTCAACTCTCATTGTAAGTTCCCCCCCTTGGGTAACCGTTACAATTTCATAACTGCCTTCACCATGAGTAATACCTTGTATATAAGCACCTTTATCCATATCTGCTATAAAGATTTCAAACTTTTGATTGTCACCATAAGGAAACATAGAGAACAATCTAAACTTTCCGTGATCTTCAATCATAGGATCAACATCTTCTCTTGTTACCACTTTGTTATCTGTCTGAGGTTCCTTTATGAGTGCACTAAAAGATACTTTAAGGCCATTGGCAATCTTCCATACCGTTGTAATTGTAGGGTTGGATTCTCCCCCCCGCTCGATTTGCCCCCCCAACATGCTTTTTGACACACCTGTAAGAGCGGCCACTTTATCAAGACTCAGTTTTTTTTGATCTCTGATTTTCTTCAGATTACTTGCTATCACCTGATTAAGATGTTCCATGCTGCCTCCTAAAATAAATGTGCTAAATAAAAGCCAAAGAGCTTGACACTATACCGCACATATAGTATATTATAACGCACAAGACGTTATGCTGTCACTTTTGTACATTATAACACACAAAAAGGGAGGCAACCACTATGATCTTCTTCAATTTATTAAGCTACACCTTAGTTATGTCCATAACACCTGGCCCCCCCAATAATGTAATCTGCTTAGCATTGGGTAGTAAGTACGGTTATAAAACTGCTGCGAAATATATCTTAGGTGTCGTTATTGGTTGTTTTATTATGCAGTGGATAATGATGATGCTTCACCAAATGATTGCCTCATCACTGCCTAGTATTAGCAAACCAATTAGCTACGTAGGTGCCATATACATGATATACCTTGCTTATACACTCATTCGGTCAGATATGAAACAATCAAAAAAAACCAACTCGCATATAAAGAAGGTTCTAAGTACAAAAGAAGGTATTTTATTACAATTTGTAAACCCAAAAGCCTACTTGTTCAATCTTACAATCGTTAGCAGTTACTTAGTTACAATGAATCTAACTTTATAGGTTACATCGCCTTCATGTTGGTGTGTTCCCTAATCTTCTACATGTGTTGTAGCACATGGGCTTTATTTGGCAAGGGTTTCGGACATTTCTTCGCAAACTATGGTAAGGCTCTAAACTATGGCCTAAGTGCCACACTGGTTTATCTAGCCATTACTATTGTTATACACCCTTAGGTGCATCGAAAGATGCATCTTTTTTTTGACTTTATTTTTTTATATAAAAAAGGGACAGCTCCGAACGCTGTCCCATTTAAGGAGAAGGTATTTACGCTTCTTTTGGGGGGGTGTAGTAAAAACTTAATATATTGTATTGGGGGGGGTTTTACAAGATTTATTATAGCACCGTGTATACAATAAGTCTGCCCAAAGATCATTTTAATTTTTCTGCTTCCTTAGTCATTATGACGACCCTAAATCAAGACCTACAAGAGAAAGCATCAAACTCGTGACATTGTATACAATGTGCACAATTGCACGCAATTAGTACACATACATAATTCACTGAATATTCTGACTTTAAAAAAAACGTGAAAAAAGGACAGCTATCCGAAAGCTGTCCTGTTTAAGGAGAAGGTATTTACGCTTCTTTTGGGGGGGTGTAGCAAAAACTTAATATATTGTATTGGGGGGGGTTTTACAAGATTTATTATAGCATCCTCTTAAAGATAAGTCTGCCCAAATAATAATAATTTTCCCCCCCTGTCTTGTTCGTCATAATGACGATGCCTTAATAAATGACGTCATAATTAAGGATAATATGCCTGTGAAAAGGGTCCCTTTATACCATTCTTTTGACATGGTTACAGTCTGTTAACTTTGGTCATATTCTGTTAATAAATGTCACCTATTCGTCATAATATGCTATACAAATCCTCTTCGAAGCGCTGTTTGATATCGTTCATATCTTTACAGCTACTAAGCAATAGCATAAGTTTGATTCTTGCTTTTTGTCCAGACAAGTTATCACCAAGAATCACACCTATCTCCCTTAATTGCTCCCGCCACCTTCATAGCCATAGCTATCAAGGACACGCCCCCCCTTAAGGCATCGCGAAACAATCACAACAGGTACTTGGCTAAGAACCGCCTTCTTAATGCCTGGCACCATATCTGGTGGTACATTACCTCTACCCATGGCCTCGATTACAATACCTTCATAATCGTTACTCAGCATAAACTCAATAAGAGCGCTGCTATCACCAGCCACAGATTTAATTAGACCTACTTTTCGCTCAGATCTGCTAGTAATAGCTTTTGGTCTAGGCTTTCTCTGTCTATAGTAGATGACCTGGTCACTGTCTACTATGCCAAGTGGTCCAAAGTCTGGACTCATGAAAGTATCCAAAGCAAGTGTATGGATCTTGGCAACCTCGTCAGCACCATATACTTGATTGTTCATAACAACCAAGACACCTTGGTTCTGACTTTCTTCAGAAATCACAGTACATATTGCAGCACTAAGGTTAGCCGGACCATCATAGCCAAGCTCTGAACCATTACGCATAGCACCTGTTAAAACAATAGGTTTATTACTATCAGTGATTAAATCTAGTAGGTATGCTGTCTCTTCAAGACAATCTGTCCCGTGGGTCACAACTACACCACTGACTTCCTCTTTAGAGAGTTCGCTACTAATTAGATTTGCCAGTTCAAACATTCTAGCAATTGTCATATGAGGCCCAGGCAAAGAACCAAAATGAATTGTCCTAATGGAAGCAACCTTCTCAATGCCACTGACCATTGATAGTATCTCCCCCCCATCAGACATTGCTGGAATTGCTGCCTTTAACCTTTCATCCACTTTCATAGAAATTGTGCCACCTGTAAATATAACTGTAACCTCTTTCATATTTGCTCCTTTACACCTTTTCGAATCTTATCTAATTCAAATCTTATCTAATTCATATTAAGTAGCCCAAAATATCTCCAGGGCTTCATATAAATCCTCTTTTTTTATAAACCACATTGCTATGAGACCATTCATCAGGAAACAAACGTCTGTAATGTGGTTGGTTAAACCTTTCATCCAGTAGTACAACAACACCTTTATCACTGACTGTTCTAATGACACGTCCTGCAGCTTGAAGAACTTTATTCATCCCTGGGTAAACATAGGCGTAGTCAAAACCTGAATGGTGATTTTTATCAAAATGCTCTCGTATTAAATCATTTTCATAGCAGATCATAGGCAATCCAACACCAACAATAATGGTACCAATTAACTTTTCTCCTACTAGATCAATGCCTTCTGAGAACATTCCACCAAGTACAGAAAAGGCCACTAAAGACCTATCCCTCTTCTTCGAAAAAGACTCAATGAAAGCTTCTTTGTCTTCTTCCGCCAATCCCCCCCTTTGTTGATACAAAAGGTCAAATTGATCTTCTATTTTCAGTGTATAAGTAATGTAATCAAGTACGTCTTCCATATATTTGTAGGACGGGAAGAAAACAAGATAGTTTCCTTGCTTTCTTGATGCGATAGTCATTACATGCTCTGCAATTGGCTGAATAGAACTTTCACGGTTCACATACCTAGTCGAAATTGATCGGTCAATAATAAGGCCCAACTTCTCTTGTTCAAATGGTGATGGCAATAACATACCATAATTCTCTTTGATGCCACCAAGCAAGTCCATATAATAGGACATAGGTATTAATGTGGCTGAGAAAAATACAACGCCATGCATATCTGCAATAGCCGCTTTTATATTATCACTAGGATCAATACAGTACAAATTGACAATCAAGTTCGTGCCCTTTTTCTCATAATAAGTGATATACTTGTCCGAATAATATTCCGTTTTCTTTACGTAGTCATAGGCTATAAAAAAGAATTCAAGTAATTCCTCTATATAAGGCCAATCTTTATGTTCTTTAAAAATTTTCTCAGTTCTGTATATAATGGCTCTAAGATCATCCTCAATATCATAAGGCATGTCTTGTGTCTCAAATCTGTACTTCTCGTAATCCTCACATTCCTTGCGATATCCAATGAGTTTCTGATTCAAGGCACCTATGTATTTATATAATTGCTTGTCAAGGTCCTTCACTTTGCTTTTGAGAGATAGAACTTGTGCCTTCTCAAGTTTGGCGGAATACATACTCCTGCCTCTATCTACCAAATTATGGGCTTCATCAATGAGTATTGTATAGGCACCGCCACCCTCTACAAAGAATCTTCGAAGCATGGCACTTGGATCAAAAACATAATTATAATCACAAACAATAACCTCACAAAATAAGGCAAGGTCAAGGGATAATTCATAAGGGCAAACCTTATAGTTTAAAGCACTTGACTCAATGACCTCTCTGCTGTAGTAATCATGATGCATAAACAAGTCTTCTATGGCATTGTTAACCCGGTCATAGTGACCATCTGCATAAGGACAATCCTCTTTATTACAGGTCGTCTCTTCGTTGATACATGTTTTGTCTTTAGCCGTTATAACAACTCTTTTTGCAACTAGGCCTTCATCGCTTAACATAGAAAGGGTTGACGCTGCTACTTCTTTGCCAATTGTTTTGGCTGTTAAATAAAATATTTTCTCCGTTTTATCCTGACCAAGTGCTTTTAGGGCCGGAAATAAAGTAGCAATGGTTTTACCAATCCCCCCCGTTGGTGCCCTAGCAAAGAGCTTCTGACCTTCATCTATGGTCTTATAGACGCCGTTCATTAACTGTTTCTGACCACCTCTATAACCTTCAAAAGGAAATTGTAGGGTCCCAATGCTAGACTTAATTCTTTCTCTGAATTTCTCTAAAGTCAATGCCCATTTTGCATACCTTGTCACAATATCCAAGAAGAATGCTTCCAGTTCTTCAAAACTTACTTGCTCTTGAAAATGTTTGGTGGCAAAGTCCTCAAGTTCAATATACGTCAATCGACATGTAACAGTCTCTAAATTATTCTGAACGGCATATATATAGGCATACATCTTGACCTGCGCCCAGTGTAATTCATTGTCACCTTTTAAGTGATGAAGTCCCATGCCTGTTGATTTGATTTCATCAATCATAACACCTTCATCACTTATGACCAAGCCATCCATTCTTCCTTGTAAGTTAAAATCAATGCCTTCCACATGGCATTGATATTCTAGCTTAACTTCGGCCTGATACTCTTTTGACTGGGCTTTTTGAAATTTCTGATGGGCCCTTGTACCATCTACAGCCCTTGTACTAGAAAGGGCTACAGATTCAATACTGCCTGCACGAAGTATGTATTCTATTAAGTTTCTTATGGATATCTTCACTTCATAACTCGCCATTTATTATCTCCAAACAATTCAGCATTAGAACAGGCAACTCATATCATTTAACACAAAAGCAGACAATATGATTATTACTTCATATTGTCTGCTCTATTATACCAAATGTATGTTCCCTTTGAAAGTGTTAGTCCAATTTTGATACCCTTACTCAATCTCAACTTTATAAGTGTTAACCACTTCATCAAGCTTTGGTGCAATAACTGTTAAAATACCATTCTCAAGTTTGGCACTCATGTCCTCTCTCTTAACACCTTTCATTCTAAAGACTCTCTGTAGTACGCTTTGTCGTCTTTCCTTATAGATATAATTTGACTTTTCTTCATCTTTGCCTTCTGCTTTACTTACTTTGATTGCCAGTTGATTGTCTTTATAGTCAATACTTATAGCATCTTTGGCTACACCAGGTAACTCAGCTTCTAGAACAAATGCATCACCGCTATCTTTAATATCTACTTTGAAATGACCATTTGATAGGGATGGTGTTGTATAGAATGACTCATTGAAGACATCATCAAGCAAACTATAAAAATTGTCAAACTCATTATTTGTGGTTACAACATTACTTCTGTGATATGGTGTTAATCTAAACATATTAACAACTCCTTTTCAAATATATATTAGAACCTTCATCAATACAGTTCGTTGTTAGCACTCTCTGACGTCGAGTGCTGATTACATTATTAATATACACCTAGACTATAATTATGTCAACCAATATTCTATAAAAATTTTATAAAAAAAAGTTACCTTACATTTAACTATAAAAATAGCGCGTACATAAATGCACGCGCTAGAATAACTAATATTATGTTAACTACTATGACACAATCTTATCAACCATTGCCATGACAGCTTTCTCTAAATTAGCTGAGCGAAGCTCAGATTCCTCCAATGTATCACCTTTAACACCAAAGTAGAATTTAACTTTTGGTTCTGTACCAGAAGGTCTTACACAGAACCATGATCCATCTTCAAGGTCATAGTATAGGACGTTGGAAGATGGTAAGCCTGTTGAACTCACATCACCTGTTACAAGATTCTTAAGAGTGTCCTCTTTGTAATCTCTCGCACTAGACACTTTGACTCCAGCAAGTTCAGATGGTGGGTTATTTCTTAGAGAAGATAGAATATGTGCAATCTTCTCAACACCTTCTTTGCCTTTAAAGGTCAAAGCTTGAAGTGTTTCTTTGTAATAGCCATACTTGTCAAATAATTGTACCAATGCTTCGTACAATGTCATTCCTTTTGACTTATAATATGCAGCCGCTTCTGCAACGCCCATGACAGCCACAACAGCATCTTTGTCTCTAGCATGGGTACCAATAAGAGCACCATAGCTCTCTTCGTAACCAAACTGGAACTGGTAAGAGCCGTCAGCCTTGAACTCTTTGATCTTCTCACCTATATACTTAAAGCCTGTTAGGGTTTCAAATAACTTAACACCAAAGTCTTCTGTAATAGGATGTGACATGTATGTTGATACAACCGTCCCAACCACTGCTGCATTGTCTGGCAATATACCAAGTTCTGCTTTCCTACTTAAGATGTAGTGCATTAATATCATACCAATGTTGTTACCATTAAGGGCTTTATAATCACCTTCTTTGGTTTTAGCAAATACGCCTAGCCTGTCTGCATCTGGATCCGTTGCCATAACAACATCTGCATTTGTCTCATTAGCCAATTTTAGGGCTAACTCAAATGCTTTTGCATCCTCTGGGTTTGGATATGATACAGTAGGAAAGTTACCATCTGGTAATTCTTGTTCCTTAACCACATGCACATTCTCAAAACCAATCTCTTTAAGAATGCGTCTGACTGGAATATTCCCTGTACCATGCAGTGGCGTGAATACCACGGTAAAGTCTTTACCTTCATTCTTGATGACTTCTGGGTCAATAATTAATTTCTTAAGTTCTGCAATATAATTATCATCCATTGATGAATCTATTACTTCAAAAAGATCCGCCGCTTTGGCTTCTTCTTTTGACATTGTTTTCACATCTTCAAATCGCTCAACAAGTTTGACTTGCTCGATAATTTGAACATCTTTTGGTGATGTTACTTGAGCGCCATCTTCCCAGTATACCTTGTAGCCATTATACTCTGGTGGGTTATGACTAGCTGTCACAACTATACCTGCACTGCAACCTAGTTCTCTTACTGCATAAGAAAGCATTGGCGTAGGTCTAAGAGAATCAAACACATATCCCTTAATACCATTGGCAGCTAAAACCAAAGCTGCTTCATCCGAAAACTCAGGTGACATACGTCGTGAGTCATAGGCAATTGCCACTTTCAGTTTGGACTTATCAGTTACATTCTGATTAATGAAGTTGGCAAGCCCTTGGGTCGCCTTTCTCACTGTATAGATGTTCATTCTGTTGGTTCCAGCCCCCCCTAGAATACCTCTAAGTCCACCAGTTCCAAAATCCAAATCTTTGTAAAAACGTTCTTCAATTTCTTTTGTGTCGTCCTTAATGCTTCTTAGCTCATCTTTAGTCGCTTCATCAAAGTAGTCACTTTCTAGCCAAGCATTATAATGTTCCATAAATGCCATATTTGTCCTCCTAATAAACATCAAATTGATATAATCACACACACGTTACCTTGCTCTAACCGATTAAAGCAATAGACTGCAATATATTATTCAGCCGGTATTTCAGGCTGTGAATAAATATCTTCTGTTGGTGTTTCTGGTGTTTCTTCCTCTGCTTCCTCTTGGGTTATTGGTGTTAAAGCCGGTAACAAGATATACTGATCTTGGCCATTGTCATCCCAGTAGAAATCTTGCTGGAATGTATAGAAGCCATCTTGTCGTAAAGTGATTTTATGAGTACCAGGCAAAAATGGTGTCTTAGTTGGTACGATACCAACATACAGACCATCCAAGTATACTTCTGCACCTGCTGGCTCTTGTATAAAGAGATTGGTAGGTGTCTTTTCAAGATCAATCTTGAATTGGATGTAGGCTTGACTTAAGTCAAGTTCACTCTCCCAAGGTGTGAAGCCTTCTTTCTCTGCTCTAATCATGTAAGTGCCAAAATCAAGTTTGATTTCCTCAGACAAGTCAACTTCTTCGTCATCCATAAATACAGTAACATCATCTTGTAATAATATGAATTCGATAATACCTACTTTCGGCTGTACTTCACTTAAATCAAGGGTAACCTCTTTGCCTTCTTCAATCATGACCTGAGTCACATATGGTGCCATACCATCTTTTAAAATCACTACATTATGAACACCTGCACTAATCGGCACACTTGTTGCTGATTCAATAAGGTGATTAATTCGACTACTAATTTCTATATTACCTCCGACAAATGATTCATGATTAATCAAAGTTAAAGTTCCATGTCCATTAACAAGAACAATACTCCATACATGGTCTTTGTAGCCTTTTACAATGGCTTCATCCGCTGTGCTCAGCTCAAGAATATCAAATGGAACACCATTATCTGAGGTAATCAATTCATCTGTATAGCTATATTTTTCATTGGCAATACGAATGGTCTTGTTTTCAGTATCAACCACCATATTACTTACATCTTTTCTCTGCCAAATGACTGCAGTTATTTTCACGTTCTCTGGCTTAAGTGAGTTCACATCATATTTTGTTTCTACCATATCACCTAGTTCTACTTGTGATAAAGCGATATCTGTTCCATACTCATCTTTGATTTCAACAGCACTGTCCATAGCCAATGTCACTGTTTTGAGTTTTTCAATGTCATAAATCATTAATTGACTGGAATCCACGTCAACATATTTGACTACTGCCAAAGCCCTTTCATAGACTTTCTCAGTTGATACGACTGTTTCATCCACTTTTTCTGGGTCCGTAATAATGATGCCTTCATCAGGACTTTCTGTTTTTGGCTTATCACTACCACCACTACATGATACTATGACTATTGCCAATATTATAATTGACACTGCAATGATACCGATTAATGTCATTTTCGACACGATATCAAATTTACTTTTATTCTCACTCATATTGCCTCCAAGTTTCTTCCTCTATTTTATCAAGCCAACTATTTGCTATCAAATAGTCTTTCCTCAGCTCATTTGTCATTGCCAATGCTGGTACATGCTTAACATTATAATGAGTAATCTTAGCTTTTGCAAGTTGTTCTAATGTCTCTGGCATTTTTATGACTTCCTCAAAACATTCTATGGCTAGGTCCACATTGTTTCTAAGTAATTGATTTTCTCCCTTTACCCTCAAAATTCTGGCCAGGTTCTCATAGCGTTTAATGTTTAATGGGTTAAGTAAAACTAGTCGTCTCGACATCATCAATGCACCTTCATAATCCTTTGATAATGCATAGTGGTTATACATGACTTCATAAGATTTTAGTATATAGGGTTGCCTATCCATAAGAATTGAAGCCAAAGCCACTTCTTGGCTGGAACCAGGGTTCTTACCCAATTGATGTCTAATGGCTTCTGTGTGTCCAGGATAGACTTCATATGCTGTATCATAATCTCTTGTAATATAGTGAAGTTGAGCTATAAGGAAGTAAGAAACCATTGTAATAAGCACTACTCCAAAAAGAATACACATCCTCTTAGCCACATGACTCTTCAAATTGATTTTGACTGCCCTCCTATGACTATCTTGCAAAAAGACAATCAACAGAAGCCATATATAGGCAAAAGCCAAATCTATGTCAATAAGGCTATGACCAAGAAGTACCATGCTTATAAGTCTGTGGCTCATCTGCATTTTTTTGATAAAAACCACATACAGACCAAATGCCATAAAGGTGGTCATACCAAGAACACCAAGGTCCAAGCCAATTTGTATGACACTGCTGTGGACAAATTTCACATAGTAAGTTGAGCCTGTTTGAAATGCCCTTTGTACATAGTAGTAACCATAAGGTCCATATCCAAATAACCTATTCTTAATCATGCCAATAGCATCTTTATAGTATAGCAGTCTCGTTTGCCACTCGCTTGCATTAGTATTTGTACTAGCAATTCTTGACAATGCCCCCCCGCCTTTATCTAGTAACCAAAGGACAATAACACATATTAAAATAGACGAGATGAGAGGTAAATAAGTTTCCTTTTTCCATTTTTGTAATAAACACTTTACAATAAGAACTGCGACTGCTATAACGACAGTTGACCTACTCATCGTCAATAGTATGGGTAGGGTATAAGCTATAATCCATAAAGTCTTATAAATGAATTTCATCTTTATATCAAGAACCAACATAAGAGCAAGTAGTAAAACTACTGCGTTGGTATTGGCATACTGTAGTGGGCCCGCCAAACGTCCATTAATAACATATTGCATTGATGGAAAAAAATCTAGAAGATAGGCTAAGCAACTTGCAATGCTCCCCCCCACCATAGTCACCAATAAGAAGGCTTTCTTAAAATCCACCATAAATTGTTCATCATATATCTGATGTATCGTTAGGTATACCAACACATAAAAGAAACTTCTAAGCAAGTCATAAACTAACATACCTTTTTCCAGAAAAGTCACATAACCTATTAGATGATAGACAAAAAAACAAGACAAAGAAATAAAAGACTTTGTCTTGTGGTATCTTTGTATGCTGATTCTTAATCACTATAATACCAAACACAATTATAAGACCAATCAAAGCTATTAATATATGATGTGTAAAATACAGGCCTTGTATGAACAATGTGGCCGCTAAGACATATGGTATGTATTTTCTAATCAAGCTCATGACCTTGCCCTCATCCTATCATCTTCTTTGCTTCTTCTATTAACTTCTCTCTATTATTGTGCTCTGGTTCTTCTATCACTATCACTAGCAATCCATTTAGAACTTCACCAATTTTAGCCCCCCCCGGTTTGAGTCCAAGCTTGATTAAGTCACCACCATTTATGGCAAGGTCTTTGATAGTGGTACATTGACTAAGCTCTTTAACTTGATGGTATAAGTCTAATTTCAATTTCAAATCCAAAGCCCTATCATCTAACTTATCTGGTGCCTGCCCCCCCTTTATATCGGATAGTTGAACAGCAATGTAATCCTCATATAAATCCGTACCCATCTTGGCCATTGCCTTACGAACTGACTTAAGGTTGGCCTCAAATCTATAGTCATGGTATTCAATCAGTTTTAGAACCTTGTCCTTTGTCTTATTATCAAATTTCAATCGATTAAGAATATCTCTTCCAAGGTCTATACTCACTTTTGGGTGACCGTAGAATGATCTATGCCTTGCTCATCGGTTGTTTTGGTATAACCTTTTCCAATATCGTGTAAAAATATTGACCATCTAAGGGCCTCCGTTGCTTCAATATTACCAAGAGCAACATAGGTGTGCGTATCTACTGGGTAGACATGATAAGGATTGTTTTGTACCAAGCCAACATTTGGCATGAATTCAGGCAAAACCTTGTCCATCAGTCCAAAAGTTACCAGCAGTTCCATATAATCTGGATTCTTGCTACATAAGGTTTTTGTTAACTCCATGTGTATACGTTCTGCACTTATGTTGTCTATAAGACCTGCGAGTTCCTTAATAGCGACACTTGTTTCTTCTTCAATAATAAAACCAAACCTAGCAGCGAATCGGATAGCCCTAAGCATTCGAAGAGCGTCTTCTGTAAAGCGCTCCTTAGCAACCCCCCCAACACATCTTACAATCCCTGCTTGTAAATCGACAATACCGCCATATAAATCAACAACACCATCCTCCTCACAATAAGCCATTGCATTGATGGTAAAATCTCGTCTTTTGAGGTCTTCTTCAAGACTCTTAGTAAATTCAACGGATTCAGGGCGCCTGTTGTCAAGGTAAGTACCATCAATACGATAAGTGGTCACCTCATAGCCAATACCATTCTTAAGAACCGTTACAGTACCATGCTGTAGTCCTGTATCTATGGTCCTATCAAATAATGCTTTGACTTCCAATGGTTCTGCTGAAGTGGTAATATCATAATCATGTGGTGTTATACCAAGTATCATATCTCTAACACATCCACCTACAATATATGCTTCATAACCACCAGCATGTAATTCACCTAGTATATATTTTACATCTTCATTAATGTTGAATTTATTCATTGTAATGCCTTCTCTCACTTTGTTCGTTTTATGCTTGTACTTAGTTATCATAACTAAGCATTATGCTTAAAATATAAAAACTAAGTTTCCCTAATTTTATCAGTATATGTAATACTCGGTTGAAAAGTCCAAGCATTCATATTCTGCTAAAAAAAGTTCAGCTAAATAGTTTTTATACTTTAAGCATTTAACATGACTTTTTCATTATTAAAGGACCTAGTAATTGCTACAATCAATATTGTTGTTACAAACACAGCAACACCACTTGCCAATAGAAATTCACCCATTCCAAGTTCAAACGTCAACAATCTTTTTATAGCAAGAACATTACCAAGAATAGGTATGGCAAATTGATATAGGCTTGGATCACCTGTTGTAAACATCGTTGAAAATGAAGCGAACATCACCAACATGTATATAGGAGATACGTAGGTTCCAGCTTCTTTCACAGACTTAGCTCGAACCGATGTAATACAAATTAGCCCCCCCACGTACATGCCAACTAGAGTTAACATAATAACCAACAACTGGACATACTGAAGAGGCGTAAATGCCAAAGAGCTAATGGAAATGTCCATGCCACTGGCAATCATCCTGCTAGAATTAGGTAAAGAGGCTATGATTGCTAAAAATGAACATGTCGCACTGATTATTGCAACAATAGCAAGGCCTATTAGTTTACCCATTGCAATGGTTTCTCTTGAAACTGGTGTCATTAGCAGCGTTGCCATGGTACCTCTTTCTTTTTCACCTGCAATGGTGTCAAGTCCTATACCCATTGCTCCAGCAAACAAAAGTATAGCAATCAACATCGGAAGTATCATTGATAGTCCTGTACCCGTGGCTTTGGCTTCATCCACAATCTGAGATTCTTCATTGGTGATATCTATTCCAAATGCTGATGCATAATTAGCATCACCAAATCTTGAAATTAACAGGGATTCCTCATAAGCACTTAAGACCTGATAGCTCATTTTATTTCGTGCTGCGCTTGAGTAGCTCTCTACAGGATTGTAAAAGGTTTTGATTTCAGGCAACTCTGTCATAGTCTCATATGATTTAACCGTCTTATCAAACTCCTCATCAAAAATAACAATTAAGTCTTTGCTACCATCCTTAATCATTAATTTGGATGATTCTAGGTCCTCTTCACCATAGGTTAAGTCAAGTTCAAGTTCATCCATTCCATCACCATAGAAGTCTTTGAAAGACTCTGGAGCATTATAAACAATGATCGTTGGAATATGTTCTTCTGTATCTTCAAACATGTCCATCATCATACTCCCCCCCATTAAACTATAGAGTATATAAATACTAATTGCTGGTAAAATAAAGGCAGAAAAAAAACTAGGCGTCGGTCCGAAAAGACCCTTTTCAGTTCTTTTTTTACAAGGATTTTAAGCATAGCTAGTGACCTCCTTCATGTTATCATGATAAAGGGCAAAAAAAATGCTTCCTCAAGTGATTCTACACCTGCTTGTTCCACAATCAACTCTATAGTACCTTCGGATACTTTCTTCCCATTAATAATGATTGCAATACGGTCACATAACTTCTCAGCAACGGCCATAATGTGGGTTGAAATGATAATCAATTTACCCTCTTCTTTCAAATGACTTAGATAATCAGTCACAGCCTTGGCTGTTATAATATCAAGGCCGTTGGTTGGTTCGTCAAATATGATGATATCTGGGTCATGAACCAGGCTAACTGCAATGGCAAGCTTCTGAGTCATACCTGTTGATAGTTCTGCAATCTTCTTATCCTTATAGCCACTAATACCAAAATACTCGAATAACTCTGTGGTTCTTTCTTCAATCAACCCTTCTGATAACCCATGAAGGGAACCAAAGAATTTCATGGTATACTCTGGCGTAAAATGTGTCTCCATCTTCAAATCGTTGGTTAGAAATCCTATACTCCGTCTTACATCTGTCGACTGAGTGACAACATCGAATCCATTAACACGTATTGACCCTTCAGTAGGCTTTAGTAATGTGGCAATACACCTAAGTGTGGTCGTTTTACCAGCACCATTGGGTCCAAGTAAACCAAATATTTCACCTTGCTTGGCAACAAAAGAGACCTTTTCCACTGCTGTCTTTAATTTAGACTTTGTGCCTTGTTCATTCATCTGTTTTTTACTAAGGCTATAGACTTTCTTAAAATCTTTAACTTCTATCATCTCTCACACCCACCTCTACTTAACTTACTTCTTAGCAATGGCCTCTATTTCTATCTTGGCCCCCCCTTTTGGTATTTTTGCCACTTCAACACAAGATCTTGAAGGGTATGGCTCCACGAAAAAGGTCTTATAGACATCATTCATTCTAGTGAACTCACTAATGTCATCAAGGAATATCATCACCTTAAACACATCACTCATTGACATACCTGCTTCTTCTACGATAGCTTTTACATTTGTAAGGGCCGCTTTTGTCTGTTCTTCAATACTGTCTGGCATGTTCCCACTCAACATATCAATTGGTAACTGCCCAGAGGTATAGAGCATATCTCCAACCATTACCCCCCCTTGAGAGTATGGACCAATAGCAGCTGGTGCTTTATTTGTTGAAACTGAATTTTTACTCATAATTGTTAGCCTCCTAATTCTTCTTAACTATCTACACATGCATTAGTGCATATCATTTTCTTAATCGTCATCATACATTATAACATATTCTTGAAGCACAACTTCTTAAGCCATATAAAAAAACGCAAAAAAAAGAAGCACTTGGGGGGGAATGCTTCTTTTTCTATATTATATTGAGGGAGTATTATGAAATGAAATAACTGCTATCAATGTTATGAGTTTATTATAGGTTAAAGATATGGCTTTTACGTGACGAAGTTGTGAAATAATTATGAACATTTTATTTCAGTTGTGTAATATACCACTTTTTGTCCCTTAGTAGACAAAATAATTCCAGATATGTCATGACATATCCAGAACAATATAGTTACATATTGATTAAATGTATTAATATTGACTTTTCTTTGTAATAAATTGTATGTTCATAGGCTAAATATGATTCAATGCTTTTTTATATTATTTTACTGAAGCTTCATTATATTCATCTTATTAGTCAATGTTTTATCATAGTTTGTTCATATTTGATTAAGTATTAACTTTAGTCATACTAAACATAAATTAGTCAGACAAAACTAGTATGCCTTGCCAAAGTAAACCAGCAAATCCGTTTCCTTGCCACAGCAAATACATGTGTTTGCCACCTTTTCTTGTTCAAAGGGCATACATCTTGATGTTGCGCCTGTTAGATCCTTTATTTGATCTTCACAGGATTGGTCTCCACACCACATAGCCTTAACAAATCCTGGTGTCTCTTCAATAGTCTGACTAAATGACGCCATTGTTGTTGCCGTATATGTGTGGTCATCCCTATGTTTGGTTGCCTTACTTAACAATTCATTTTGGATGGTTTCAAGTAGTTTCTTAATTGTCTTGTCGATATCTTCAAGGGATACAAACAATTTTTCTCTTGTATCTCGTCTAACAAGAACACATTGGTTTTTCTCAATATCCTTTGGTCCTATTTCAAGCCTTAATGGTACACCTTTCATTTCATGCTCGGCAAATTTCCAACCTGGACTTTTATCCGAATCATCCACTTTGACACGAAAAGACTTTGATAATTGATTTCTCAGTTCGTCTGCCTTATCAAGAACCCCCCCTTCTTTATGTTGCATCACTGGGATAATCATAACTTCTACAGGTGCGATTGCAGGTGGTAATACCAGCCCTGAATCATCTCCGTGTACCATAATAACAGCACCAATTAGTCTTGTTGTCATACCCCCCCATGAGGTTTGGTGTACGTATTTAAGCTTATTGTCTCTATCTGTATATTGAATATCAAAGGCTTTGGCAAATCCATCACCAAAATTATGACTGGTGCCTGATTGAAGGGCTTTACCATCGTGCATAAGTGCCTCAATCGTATAGGTAGCATTTGCACCAGCAAACTTCTCTTTCTCTGTCTTACGACCTTTCACCATTGGAATGCCAAGGACATCTGAGCAAAACTCGTCATAAACATTTAGCATCTTAACGGTTTCTTCTTCCGCTTCTTCTGCTGTAGCATGTGCTGTGTGCCCCCCCTCTTGCCACAAGAATTCCAAAGATCTAAGGAATGGTCGTGTGGTTTTTTCCCATCTTACAACAGAACACCACTGATTGTATAATTTGGGAAGGTCTCTATAGGATTGGATATCATTAGCATAGTGCTCACAAAAAAAAGAGTTTCAGATGTTGGCCTAATACATAGTTTTTCAGCCAATTTCTCTGAACCACCATGGGTTACCCAAGCAACTTCTGGTGCAAAGCCTTCGACATGATCCTTTTCTTTTTGCAATAGACTTTCTGGAATAAACATTGGCATGTAAACATTCTGATGACCGGTGTCTTTAAACCTCTGATCAAGTTGTTTTTGAATCAATTCCCAAATAGCGTAGCCATAGGGTTTAATGACCATACACCCTCTTACACTGGAATAATCTACCAAATCTGCTTTTTTTTAACAACATCCGTGTACCATTTGGCAAAATCCTGATCCATACTGGTGATTTCTTCTACAAAATTTTTCTGCTTAGCCATAACTGATCCTCTCAACTCGCTTATTATTAATCTTTGATTACTTTAAACATCTGCTTAATCGCCGTGTCAAACATGCCAATACCAATAATTGCTATAAATGGATAAACAAGGGCTTGAACGTAATCTATACCAAACCTGATGCTACCAATAAACTTAACATCACCAAGGTCTATAACTGTACATAGAGCCACCAACAAGCAAATTAATGGAAAGCTTATTGAAAAGACAAGTAAACCTTTAAAGAAATTCTTTTGATTGATTCTATACAAGGCAATAAATATACAGGCAATAAACACAGCCATCAAAGCGATTCTCACACCAATAGGTATTGCACCATAAGATAGCTCTATCTGTCCATAACTCAGCAATTGCTCTAATTCATTGTTAAAATTGAGACTAATCCCCCCCATCATCATAAACATTACGTAGATGGCAATATTAGGAATCAATAATATGGATGCAAATAAAATCAGCATTGGATTGGTGGTATATTGAGTTAAAAAGACAATTAACCCAATTGTACTAACAACAACAGCAAATCCCAGCATTAGCCTTACCATCCATCTTGTTGCCAATATACCAGGTAAACGGTTTACATCGTAATTCATTCCAATAACAATTTGAATCAATAATGTGATGACAAAAGTCATTATTATATTTCTTAGTGACACAAAATCAATTGCAACGCTTAGAAGTTCACCCTTGCTAATAAAGGATAGTACTGTCAGTAATAATGTAAACACAGCACTAGCTACCATATATACAATGAATCCTATTTGGTCCATTCCTTCTTCTTTGTTATCATTTCTATCTGCCAAATAAAATGCAAATAAGGGTAATGCTGCAAATACTAATAGGCCAATCTGTATAATACCTGAAGTGTTGAACACAGAAACATTCATAATAAGAGACGTTGTCTTAACAACAACGCCAAAATTAAATCCAATGCCTTTGCTCAGGGTTCCTTCAAGATAATCCTGCAAATCATCGATAACTGACATATTGACAACCAAGGCCATCAAAAATGCCATTATGTATGTAATTATAAATGCTTTTAAACCTACTCTTAGGCCTTCTAATGCAATATCTATTTTAGTCCTTTTTTTCATATCCATCTCTCCAACTGTCTTAATCTATCTACACTCTACTAGAGGCTGTGTCTTACGTCAATGGATATCCATAGAATTTAAAAATTACTTAATATCTCAGTCCAAAATCTCAAGAATCTGACTATGATCCCCCCCATCCATTATCTTATATTTTGAGCTAACTTCTTTAGCCTTTCTGTTACTTTGTTCTGTATTGATGTAGAGACAGTCAAAACCAACTTTTGAAGCAAGGCGCATATCCTCATCGTAATCATTGCCAATGACAATGGTATCCTTTTTCTTTAGCTTATAGTCATTTTGTATTATGTCCAAAACTTTTGGCTCTGGTTTTCTCATACCCATATCAGAGGATATGTAAATTTTCTCAAAATACTTTTTCAAGCCAAGCAACTTCAGTTCAGACATTATAAAGCTACGCTGTCCATTAGCCACTAAGAATAAATTTTTATTCTTCTCAGTCAAGGCGTCAAGAAGTTCTTCTACATGACCAAATACTTCAAGCTTCTCAGTCGAAATAGCTCTAAATGTTCTCATAGTAGCCCTAACAATCTTTGAATTAGGTTTAACACCGCTGTCTTTGTATAGCTTATAAAAAACATCCTCTATATCAATATCAGGATAATCTGTTCCTTTAACTCTTGCCATATATTTTGACACATATTTCTCATATGATTTTTTTTCAAACTCTCTCCATTATAAACAGCGCCTTGATAACCCATATATAAAGCCATTTTACCCCCCCAGACTTCTTTTGATGTTTCATCACATTTTATATCAACCAGTGTTCCATAAAAATCAAATATATAATTCTGATACATGTTGTCCTCCATAGTCATTAACACTTCTATCTGCATTCCTTTTAGGGTCATTACCATTCTACAGGACTATCCCCCCCAAACATTCAATAAAACAAATATAAAAAAAAGGTAAAGAAGGACAGAAAAAAAGAGAAGCTAAAGAGCTTCTCTTCTTTCTTGGCTATAATGAGAGGGGGGGATTTAATATATAGTTTTGTTAACTTGTAAGTTAATAATAGAGCTTCCATGTGTTCATGGAAAGTAGATAATGTGTCCTTTGTGTGTCCTTTAATTATGTCTTATGAAAATAACAAAAGAGCCATTTGGTCTATGAAGGTAACTTCATCACCAAATGACTCCACATCTAGGTTTGGGACTTATTCAATAAAATTCTTGTACTCTTCTACAGAAACGTAATAGTCAAGCTTAGATTTCTCATAGTCTAATTTGGCAAAGTCTAGATTCTCTTTGGCCAAATCAACACTTGATTTTGTCTCAAGACCAACTTCAAAGCGCTTTGTCACGACATCCAAAGTTAACTGTAGGTTCTCAAGCTCAAGCTCATCAATTCGGAAGGAATCATAGCTATTAAGAATAGCGTTGTACTTGCTGCGTACATCATATTCTAAGCTTAATTTCTTATCAGCAATATCATACTCCAAATCTGATATTGTAGACCTTAGAGCACTAATATTAGAGTCGTATTTATCACTACCATTATGGTCATCATAGATATCCTTTTCAATCTCAGCTAATTCCAACTGATATTCAAGCTTCTCTAGATCACCATTTGTAACGCCAACATACTCAATATGATCATCAAGGCTCTCAAGTGCATATTCATCAAATGGCACTTCAACATCTGCAATCACTAAGGATGTATCAAGGTCATAGTTGAATAATAAATTCAAGTCGAGGAAAAGTATATCCTTGTCATTTATTAATTCTTGAAGCTTAAAGCTTGCTTTTTGAACATCTAGCTCTGCCCCCCTGTTCTTTCAGTGACTGTTGCACTACCAAGTTCAATCTTCTTGTTAACTTTGGCAAGTTCAGCTTCTAGTCTAGTAACTTTAGATTGTTGCAAGACAATCTCATCATTTAGGAATAGATAGTCAAAATATAACTTCTTACCATCTAAAATAATGTCTTCATTTGTAGTTTCCAACTCCCATGTAGCGAATTCATAGTCCATTTCACCATCAAGAGGGTAGTACTTTCTATTTTTGTCTGTTTCAATAACCGACGAACACTTTTTGCCTTATCCGCTATAGCATTATCCCATTGGCTTTTTGCCAAGCTCAGTTGCGCAGTTGCCTTCTTAACATCAATGTTCTCATTGGTTAGTCTAAGCTCTAGTGATTCTAATGTTACATCAGTATGTGTACTCTCATTACCAACAATTGGAATTGCAATTATTGTAGATATAATGGCAAGCACACCAATCATCATCCATATTTTCTTATTCAAAGGTCATCCCTCCTTGTGCTGATGCACCGCCAAAAGCCGGCCCCCCCATCATACTTGAATTATCTAGTGTTGTAATTGCCGTCATATAATCTCTATAAGCCGTAAAGTAATCATTCGTTGCTTGAATCAACATGGTTTCAACACCTAGAAGAGTACCTTCAGTAATAAAACCTAATTCATAATTCAACTTTAATTCCTCATATGTATTGGAGCTGTTGAGTCTTGCCAAGTCCTTGACCAGCAAATTCTCTTTTTTTCTCAAGAAGGTTAAAGTAGGCTTCACGTATATTGACTTCAGTTTCTAAAACTACTTTGTCATAGTCCATCTTGGCAATCAGATAATCACTTTCAGCCACTTCATACTCATTATGAGAATTTGGAAAATAATCATCATAGATTTCTAATATATATTCTTTTGAATTCAATGTGTTTTTTGCCGTCTCTATTTCACTACGCTCTTCAAGTCCACGACCAATATAAAACTCTAACTCTTGTAAGATGGGCTCTTCAAGTAATGGTGTGAATAAATCTAACTCTGCGGTTACATCTTGTCCTAACATAATGTTAAGACTCATTTCTAAATTCTCAACATCTCTGACCATCTTGTCACGGTTTCTTTTGGCAATCTCAGCTTTATTTGATGCGATGGTAAAATCAATATCTGACATTTGACCATTTTCATGCTTTTTGATAGCACTTTTATAATCATTGTCCGCAATCAAATAACTTTGCTCCTGTAGTTCAAGAATGCCTTCCATCATCAGTACAGTATCATAGAGTGATGTAGCACCACTTTTAATACCAGCTTTTGCCGACTCTGTCGCGATGCTTAAACTTTTCAAACCAGTTGATAAGGCATTGGTTGACACCTTGACAGGGTAAACAAATGTGTCGAATTCCTCACTACTGCTAAGGTTGGGATTGGTTATACCCATTGCTGTGAACTGTGGCGCTAAAGCAATGTATTGTCCATACAAGGCTACAGACATATTGGCTGGATTACTGACTTCAGTATCTAGAGCAGTTTCTGCTGCAGTATCCATTGATGCAGCTGGTTCACCAACTACAACTTCTAATGCTTCTTCATCATCTGTACCATCAACTGGAGCCACATCACCTGCATCATCACCGTCAATCATTCTAGCTGCTTGTGCCTGTTCACCACCATCAGCACTTGAAGCAAGTTCTAAATACTTGCCATAGTTGGGGGGGATTGCATTGGCTGCTTGATAACTGTTGTATAAGCCTTTATAAGAAGGCAATAAATCATACAAGGCATCTAAGCCGTCCATAGCCTTTTTCAAATCTGTATATTGAGTAGACATGGTTGTCACTTGAGTTTCTAGTCCCTTTACTGTCGGACTATAATCAACCGCCATCTGTCCTACATCATCTCTACTAAGTCTTATAGCAGTTTCATCAGCCCCCCCTAATGTCGTCGGGACTATCGCGACCATTACTAAAGAGAGAACAAGAACAAGACTCGCTATTTTCTTAATTGATAGGTTCAAATACTTCACCTCTTTCTTACAACTTCATTCCTCATACACTAATCTTATACGATAATAATATTAAAATAAATGGTTTTTTCATTAAAGTTTTATTAAAACTCAGAATATATTTTGACACTTTAACCAATTAAGTGTGTTTCAAAGCCTTCTTCTCTCGTCTGGCTTCTCGCTTATTTTGGAACTTCACATGTTGGTCATCCATAATGGTATAAACCACAGGTATAAGAATCAGGGTTAAGAATGAGGAAACAATCAATCCACCAATAACAACTGTACCCATTCCAGCCTGAAGTTCAGCACCTTCGCCAATACCAAGTGACATTGGCACCAAAGCAAGAATAGTTGTTAAGGATGTCATCAAGATTGGACGTAAACGTATAGGTCCTGCTTTGATGATAGCTGTATGTCTATCTTCACCCATTTTTCGCCTTGTACCAATATAATCAAGAAGTACAATGGCATTATTTACAACAATACCCGACAGTAATATGAAACCAATTATTGATGTAATGTTCATAGTTCTATTTGTAAGGAACAATGCAATAACACCGCCTGCAAATGCTACAGGTATAGAGAACATGATGATAAATGGTTGTAACAATGATTCAAACTGTGCTGCAATAATCATATATACAAGCAAGACTGCAAGAACTAAGGCAAGTGCCAAGTCAGCAAATGCTTCAATCATATCTTGATTTGCACCACCAAATGTGATTGTATAGCCACTAGGAATATCTAGCATATCAACTTTATCTTGTAATTCTGATGTTACTGTTCCAAGGTCTCTACCATAGATACCAGATGATACTGTCACCGTTCTTGTCAAATCCTCACGGTTAATTGTTACAGCACCAGTGTCTTCAACAATATCTGCAACAACTTCAAGTGGTACTGACATACCAGTAGGTGATTGTATCTCCATTTGACCTAGGTTGCCGATACTCTCTTTGAACCTTGTATCACCTTCTAGAACTACATCAAGCTCATTACCTTCTAACTTGTATCTCGTTGCAACTCGACCATCAAGCATTGCCTTGACTTGAGACGATACTTGGGCAGTTGTTAAACCGAACCTAGACGCATTGTTACGATCAAGGTAAATCTCTACTTGTGGGCTTGCAGATAGAAGATTCGACTCTACATTACGAGTCCCTTCAACTGTTTCTGCCTCAATAACTATCTGATTGGCTATATCTTCAAGAACATCAAGGTCGCTACCTTGAACTTTTATGGATATAGCACTACTTGATCCACCCATCATCTGTCCTGATTGACTGACAGCTTGAACGCTTGTGCTAATTCCAGGCACATCTTGAATACGCCCTTCAACTTCTTCAACAATCTCAAACACAGACATATCTCGGTCTGCCAAAGGCACTAAAGCGCCATTAATTGTACCTTGGTTATTACTGCTGGAGATAAAGTTACCACCAGTTGTTGAGGTATAGAGGTAATCAATGCTTTCCATATCCATTATCAAATCAACAATCTGGTCAATGGCTGCTTGTGTCTCGTCTACTTTGGCACCATCTTCAAGTTCCACTTGAATGCTAAAGGCACCTTCATCTGTTTCTGTCATAAACTCAGATCCTACAAATACCATTGAGATGCCTGATACAATCAATGTTGTCACTGCAATGACCACCACTGTTTTTCTATGTTTCAAACTCCAATCAAGGGCATTTTTGTAGAAATTATCTAGACCCTTGTAGACTGTATCAGACTTATCAAGCATCCATCCGACAAGCTTAAACTTATTCTCGTGATGTTTACCTTCAAACTCATCTACAACCAACAACTTACTTGCCATCATAGGAATCAATGTTAATGAAACAACAAGTGATGACAACAATGAGAATGTGACTGTCAGTGATAACTCTCTAAACATAATGGATGTAATTCCTTCAACAAATACCATAGGAAGGAATACCGCTACAGTTGTTAGTGTTGATGCCGTAACAGCCATGGCCACTTCTTTAGCACCTTTTATGGAAGCTTCTTTCTTGTCATAGCCATCCTGAACAAATCTATATATGTTCTCGAGTACAACAACAGAGTTATCCACTAGCATACCAATCCCCCCCAGTGTAATACCTCCTAGGGTCATCATATTAAGAGTGATGCCGTTGAAGTAAATCAATATACCTGTTGCTATGATAGATATTGGCATCGTAAGAGCAATAATAACTGTACTACGAATACTTCTAAGGAAGATAAAGAGTACCAAAACGGCCAAGATACCACCAATAATTGCACTAGAACTCACTTGAGCAATAGCTTTTAGGATGAAATCTGACTGGTCAACAACAACCTTCATGTCATAAGCTGTCTCTGACTCAACCTGTTTTAGAACTTTGTTAATATCACTGGCTACCATTACTGTATTAGTACCAGATTGTTTCTGGACAGAAATACTGACTGCTGATTGTCCATCAACTTTGGTTATAGAGGTTAAGTCTTCATTGGTCATTGTTACTTGAGCTATATCACTTAATCTAATGACACCACCAGTAGGCAACATAATCGGTGTTTGTTTAATATCATTAAGAGTTTGGAACTCTCCAACTGTCCTTAAGAGCAATTCCCTCTCACCTTTATTGACAGCGCCTGCTGGCAAGTTAATGTTCTCAGATGCCAAGGTACCAGCAATCTGATCAAATGAAAGACCATAATTACTAAGTTTTGCGGTGTCTAGTTTTACAGAAACGTAATTCTGGTAACCACCATCGATACTAACCGATGCAACACCATCGACCCTTTCTAGAGCAGGTCGAATAACAGAATCAGCGTACTCATATAAGGTTGCAACATCTGCCCCCCCGGATAAGGTAGCCTGAACAACTGCTGCTGCATTAATATCAAGCTGTAATACCATAGGTTCAGAAGCACCTTCTGGTAGGAAGCCTTTGACCATATCAACTTTTTCTCTAATATCAAGGGCTGCAAAGTCCATATCCACACCGAAGTTAAATAAAACAACGACGATGGACATACCCTCTGACGTAATCGATTGAATTGTATCGATGTTTGATACGGTACCTACAACCTCTTCTATTGGTCGTGTTACCAAGTTCTCAATTTCCTCTGGGGGGGATACATTTCTATATTCTGTTTGAATAATTGCTACGGGTATTTCAATATTTGGGTATAAGTCAATTGGTATCTTACTAAAAGATACAAAGCCTATCAGAAGGACAATCATAATGAACATAACTGTCGTGACAGGTCTTTTAACAGAAAAACCTGATAAGTTCATTAGATATCACTCCTTATTAACTTGACTGTACTATTGGCATCAATAAGTCCAATACCATTGGTTACGATGACATCCTCAGCAACAACACCTTCTAGAATCTCTGTATAGAATCCAGTATCAATTCCGATAGTCACCATTACACGTTCAACTCTGTCTTCACCACGAAGTACATAGGCATAATGTACACCATCACGTAGAATAACCGCTTCTGATGGTACGAACAATGTGTCCATGGAATTTTCAGTTTCAACTCTTATGGTAGCAAACATACCTGGCTTAATCATATTATCAACATTAGCCACTCGTACTTTTATTGGGTATAAGAGTGTTCTAGCATCAGAACTTGTGCTTACTTCATCAATAACACCATCAATGACTTTTTCGTCAAGTGAACCAATAACTACTTTAACCGTTTGACCAATGGTGATTTTGTTAATCAAACTCTCTGTCACACTAGCAGAAACAATGATTTCACTTATGTCTTCCATCATCATAGCTGGTTGTGCGTTGCTAACCATGTTGCCGACTGTTATAAAATTCTGTGATACAAAGCCACTAATTGGAGCTTTAACTGTCATATCATCAAGAAGTTCACTTGCTGTGTTATAGCCTTCCTGAGCTTGTAGCAAACTAGCCTGAGCGCTTTCAAGACCAAGACTTGCAGAACCAAGACTTGATGACGCCTGAGCCAATTGACTTTCAAGCAGTGACAAAGTCTCTGGCGATGCTTGTAATTTCATTTGCTCAAGTTCCATTTCTGAAACCATACCTTCTGCATATAAGGCTTCATATTTATCAACATTGCTTGCACCAAACTCATAGCTGGATAGTTGCATAGCATAATTGCTCTTTGCTAAGTTGTAACCAATCTGAGCCTGTGAAATCCCGGCTTTGGCATTTTTCACACCAACTTCAGCCATGGTCAATCCAATCTCCGCTTGCGTTACTTGATCTTCTACTGATGACTTATCTAGTGTAAAAAGAACATCACCTTCTTCTACATAAGAACCTGCAACAACTTCAATACTTTCAACCTCAGCTGGCATCTTGGCCATAACATTCACTGCTTCTTTGGCTGCTGTTGAACCAATCAATTCAACTTCGTTGAATAAATCACCTGTCTGTATCTGCATACCACCAACTGTTACAATTGTTACAGCCTCTTCATCATTACTGGTCTTGTTTGTCATTTCCATCACTCTCGGCGTTACAACCGCTGCTATTATCGCTATGATGACTAAAGCGCCTACTAATTTCTTCATCACTGATCCTCCTAAATGTTATCTCATTATTCTTAATTGCCATCAGATTACGTATGGCTGGTTTGATGATGTACTCACCCATCTCAATAAGGTTATAGACAAATTCTTCTTTGTCATTTGCCCCCCCTTCTAGTATTATACAGAATGCATCAACGATATTTGATGCAACGTATTTACTGAAGAATTTACCTTTAATAATCGGTTCATCTTCAAATTTCATCTTCAAAAAGACATCAATCTTTTTCTCCAAAAATTCACAGAATGCTGCTCTGGCACCTTCAAATGGAGAGCCTTCAGCCTTAAGAAAAAGAATATACAGTTCTTCACGGTAAATGGCTCTGGAATTAATCATCAAGTCAATAATCTTTGAATGTTCCAGGAAATTAACATCTAGAAATTCACCTTTGAAATTCTGACCTTCTTTGAGTTCAACATTCTTAAACATATCAATCAACGGTTTGACTAGATAGCCAAATAGCTCATCCTTGTTCTTAAAATATCGATATAAGTTTCCAACTGACATATCCGCCAGTCCAGCAATCTCTCTCATTGAAGCCGATCTGTAACCCTTTTCCATGAAGGTACTGATTGCAGCTGTCCTGATGTTTTTCCTCACTTCATCTTTAAGGACTTGCACAATAGTAAACCTCCGTTCATTTTTAAACCATTGTACACCTTGAGCCTAAATATAACAATAAAAACTTTATAAACTTTTATTAAATAAGGATAAAGAGGCTCCGCATCGCTTGCTTGCAATTATCCATGTGCAAAGTTATCCTTAGCATTAATGAAAACGCTTCAATTTCATTAATTAGATTTAATCGTAAAAAACTCCTTCCAAGTTGATTTTCTTTGATTTAATCAAAGTATACCAAGCCAGAAGGAGTTAATTTAGTTACATATATTATTTGTTATATTGACATTTGTCATTAATCTAGTTCAAAGGGATATACATCTGGGGGGGTTCCTTGACCCAGGTGCCCAATGTATAAAGTGTCATAACCAATCACTGATTCTTCATCAGTTGGAATAACTAAGACTGAAAGGTTATTAGATTCTGACCTTGCAATTTGGACTTCTGTCTTGCGCACTTTGTTGCTGTCTGTGTCAAGCTCTATCTTAATATTCTTAAGGAATGATAGAATCTTAGCTCTAACATAACCTTCATTTTCTCCAAGACCAGCTGTAAATATCAAAGCTTCACATGATGGCAAGGTTGCCCAGTATGCAGCAATATACTTTGCAATCCTGTAGGCATAGATTGCAATAACCGTTTCGGCTTCCACGTCACCTTTTTCTGCCTTACTTCGAATATCTTGCATCATATTAGTTCCAGATAGGGCTTTAAGTCCACTGGCTTTGTTAAGGGCATGCATAACTTTCTTAAAAGATTCCTCATGAGATATGTCTTCCTTAACCATTAAGCTGTCAACAACATGGCTAATAACTGCCGGGTCAACATCTCCAGACCTAGTACCCATGATAACACCTTCAAGAGGTGTGAATCCCATACTTGTATCAACTGAAACACCATTCTCAATCTTTGATAAACTACAACCATTACCAAGATGTGCTGTTATAGCATTGAACTCATGGTAAGGTATATCTAAGAATTTTGCACCTCTTTTAGCAACATACATATGAGATGTACCATGGAAACCATAAGTTCTTACGCCGAATTCCTTATACCACTCATTTGGAATAGCATATCTAAATGCATGCTCTGGTAATGATGCATGGAATGCAGTATCAAAAACAGCAACCTGAGGTACACCAGGCAATAATTCTATCGCTACTTCTATGCCAAGTAGATTTGGAGGGTTATGTAATGGGGGGGCAATCGGGAATAATTCTCTAATTGTTTCAATGACTTTCTCATCTATTAGAACACTGCTGTTATACTTGGTACCACCGTGGACAACTCTATGACCAACACCTTTGATTTCTTCTTTTTTTTATAGAGTGCTCATTGAATTTCTCAAACACATGAAGCAGTGCTTCTTTATGTGAAGGCAATGCAATATCAATGACCTCTTTCTTATCATCAACAAGCATTTTAATTCGACTTCGTTCAAGGTTTCCAATCTCTTCAACAACACCTTCTATGATGCCATCTAATTTGTTACCCTCTTCCATCTCAAAAAGTGTGAACTTAAGCGAAGAGCTACCACAATTCAGTGCTAAAACATAACTTCCCATTGTAAGCCTCCATATTCCTAATTTATAAATAATTTGTCACTCATAATTCTACCAATCTTATGGCTTTATGTCTACTGATATGAGGACATTAATAGAAGCTATCCCAAGGGATAGCTTCTATGTGTTTCTTCTATATAGGTAATCTTATGAGAGATAAGAATTACAGACTAGTTATTGCCTTTGCCCTTGTTGCCATTGTTACCCTTGTCATTGTTCCCATTGTTGCTGTGATCGCTACTATTGCCCTTATCTTTGTCTTCTTTATCTTCTTTGTCGTCGTCTTTATCGTCGTCGCCTTCTATTTCATCGTCAGCATCGTCTTCATCATCAGAAACTTTTATACCTTCTTCTCTTAAGGATTTGACCAATGCCTTGCCTTCTTCTTTTAACTCTTTATAGGTAAGTGTTTCTCCAGAAGCAATAGCTTCGTTTGCTCTGAGTACATAAGCATTTGCTTGTTCACTTTGGTCTGAAACTGTCTCTATTTTACCAATAAGTTCCTGAAGGTCTGCTAATAATTCTTCTGCATCTTCATCTGGGTCATCTTCTGAGTCTTCATTATCATCTTTGACTTCTTCTGCTTCTATGACTTCACTCTTGTCATCGTCTTCGTCCTCATCTTCTGATGAAATCTTAAGCCCTGCTTCTCTTAGTTTTTTCAAGAGTGCCTGTCCTGCCTTTTTATGTGGTTCAAAATCATAGTCGCCTTCTTCAGTGATTTCAAGGTAAGCATTAATGGCCTCTATTTCACTGCTATAAGCTTCATTTTTTTCCATATTGCGTTATAATCAATTCCAACTTTATGATCAACTCATTTAAGTCGTTTCTATTTTCAAAACTACTGTTTTCATCTTTCTTATTATCAGACTTTTGGTCATCGCTGTTCTTGCCATTTAATTCCACAGAAGCACTGTTAGTATTGCTATTTGTCTTGACACGTTTAACTATTTCACCACCGACTTTGTCAATGATAGTTTCATAATCTTCATCTTCAAAGAATTCTCTGACAGACGTCACTTCATTCAAATCAATTTCATCTTCAAAAACCAATAAAGCTAGAGGTGTATCTGTATCTTGAGCTTCTTTCAGCTTTTCTTTACTAGCGGACGCAACAGTTATACTAACTTCTGCCAATGTGTCATTGGCGTCCAGGCTCGCTTCAATTTTTGCTTTTAATTTCTGTGGTTTAGCCGTATCCACATCATCCAATTGGACTGTTGTAAAAACAACATAGGTGGTTTCGTCTTCCTTTATATAACCTTCATCCTTGGCACTTGCCAATAACAAGTCAATGGCTTCTTCAATGGTAAGGCCCTTAAGGTTAAGGTTCTCAAAGGATAATCCATCCTCATTCATGGCTTTAACACCAACAACTTCATCGTTTTTGTTAAGTTCCACTTCAACACTTGGGTTGATATCCATTGTTACAACTGAATAAACTGCAAGGTTGTTGCTATAATATGTAGTGCTTATTACAAGTAAAAACAGAAGTGCCGCAGCTACAGAGGCATATTTATAGATATTAGCAAATACACTAGATTCCTTATAGACATCTTCTTCTACAAAAAGAATGACTTCACCTTCTTGCATACCTTTTTTTTGTTGGTGACTTTGTAGAAGTTTTGATTGCATAAAACTATGCTATATTTACTTTTAACTTCCATCACTAATCCACTATTCATTGCTTTCACCTCTAATATTGATATAAGCCGTCATTTTTATCAGTTGATCTTTAAATATTATGACCACACCTATAATAAAATCTCTATGGGTTTTTAATTGCTTTTTTTTGTCGCTTTATACTTAAGACAAACCTCTGCCATAGGTAACTTCTTGGTTCTGTAAAGCTTTTCACTTATTGGAGGATCCATTGAGATGTCTCTTCCCAAATCACAGGCCCACTGCCTTGTTTTCTTATGTTTTGGACCCTTGTCAGCCAAATCTTCCATAGTAATACCAAATTCCATCAACCGTTCTTTAAAAGACCTAATCTCAAGTGTCAAATCCTCATCCACTCTAGTAGACTCATTTAATAGCACTTGTTCATCAAGGTCCACATCTTGATTATAATGCCATTCTTTTCTCATAAAGTCGATGACCCTATTACGAATCATCAAGCTGGCAAAACCAACAAAGCTGCCTTTGTCGGCATTATACTTATCTATGGCTTCATCAAAGGCCATTAATCCAATGCTATATTCGTCACTATCAAGTGAGTTCACATAACGCCCAGTCGTCTTTGAAACATTCTTGACGATAAAGGGATATAGTCATTTATGAAATCATTACGCTCCTGCGTATTGATGCTATTTTGAATATTAAGAACTCTTTCGAGTATATCGTTCATTCATACACCTCTATTAGCTCTTACACTACAGTATACGTTCAGTGTAAGTTTTATTGGTACCCATATAGTCAAACCTAGTTCTATAATACGACATTTGGCAAATATTTAAAACCACAAACCTACTATTTGTCAGACATATTTGCATATTAGGAGTTAAGGGTATATGATTAAATTAACACTACAACTCTATCTCGTGATAGGAGGTTCTCTATGAAAGAATATATTCATTCATTAAAAGAAACTGGCACTATCAAACTTGTGGCAATCATTGTCTTAACCATTGCTAGAATCTATTATGGTTGGTCCTGGCTCAGTTCAGGTATTGGCAAGCTTGCCTGGCTCAGTGATGGCAAACTCAATTCTGCAGGTTATATCGGCAGAATGGTTGAGAATATGGCCACTGACTATGGTGATCCCTTTAAGCTGGGACGCATCATGTCTGTAATTGCAGACAAAGTATTTCTTAACCTTCCTGGACTTACAGACTTCTTAGTGGTATTCTTCGAATTCGTTATTGGCATCATGCTTATCATTGGACTCAAACTCTTCTGGGCTATCTTACTTGCAATGTTCCTCAACTTACAATTCTTCGCAGCCGGTTCCACCAACAATTTTGGCTACGTTATTACCAACTTAGTCATTTGGCGATGGACAAAACTATTTGATGCAATTGGTGTTGATGGTTTCCTAAGACATAAAAAAGGCGATGACTTACTCTGACAGCGCCACTAATCACCTAGTTTTTTTACTAATATGGTATGACGAAAGGGATTGTCTCAGCTTTGAGACAATCCCTTATTATATTCAATGGCTTCAATTTGTCCATCAACAATACTAATGATACGGTCGGCTTGGCTTTTTGCATCGTCTGGGTTGTGAGTCACCATCACTGTTGTGATACCAAGTCGCCGAATGATTGTAAACAACTCATCTCTTACCTTTTCAAGCAACTGAGTATCAAGGTTACTAAAGGGTTCATCAAGAAGTAATAGTTTAGGTTCTGGTGCTAATGCCCGTGCCAGAGCAACCCTTTGTTGTTGACCACCACTGAGTTCATGTGGGTAACGTTTCTTATATTCTTCCATGTCCACCAAGCCAAGGACTTCTTCCAATCTGTCTTTACGTTCTTTCTTGGGTAGGTGGTCGATACCATAGAGAATATTTTTTTTCCACTGTCATATGGGGGGGAAATAGAGCATAATCCTGAAACAACATACCGACACCTCTTTTTTCTGGTTTGACAACTTGCTGATTGTCAAGAACGATATGATGACCAATGGATATGACACCCCCCCTGTGAGGTATTTCAAGGCCTGCAATCACCCTGAGCAATGTTGATTTCCCACCACCGCTTGGACCGACAACTGCCAAGACTTCACCTTGATCTAAGGTTAAAGATACACCACTTAGTGTATCAGAAGATGTGTTCTTATATTTAAAGAATATCTTTTTAAGTTTTAGCATTCTTGTCCCTCCTTAAACGTAAGAGTATCAGTAATGCACTTGTACTAATTGCAACAATAATCAGTGCGTATATACTGGCCTCGTGAATCATTTCATCCCCCCCTGCATAAGTAAATACCCTTGTGGCAAATGTTTCAAAATTAAAGGGTCTTAGTATCAATGTCAAAGGAAGCTCCTTTAGAACATCCACAAAAGTTAAGATCATTGCACCAATAATGGCTGGTTTAAGAATTGGTAAATCAACATGTATAAAGGTCTGCCACTCATTTCTTCCGAGAAGCTTAGATGCCTCATAATATTTCACACCCATTTTTGAGAATCCAGATTCAATATTGTTGAATCCGATGGCCATAAACCTAATGGTTAAGGCAAAAATAAGCATGGCTATGGAGCTTGTAAGAAAAAGATTTTTGGCACCTACGAACCCGTAGATTCCCGCCATACTCCGGTCAATACTTATAAAAAATACCAATATAGCAATGGCAATAATTGAAGCCGGTATGGAATAGCCAAGGATGACAATCCTTGCATAAATCTTTGTCACTATATCACTTCTAAGCCTATTTAAGTTGCCTATTAGTATGCCACAAACGATGACCAAAAAAAGTGACCGCAAGAGCTATACCAAGTGTATTGGCAGTCAGAGTAAAAAAACGCCTCATTACTGTGGTTTGTTTGGCCAGTAAACTCCAGCCAATTAATTGTAATATTGGAATCACAAGACTCAAACTTATGTAAACACCTACCACACTGTAAAAAACAAGCTTCAATTTTTTTACCTGCTTGCTTAAGCTCCCCCCCTCTATCTGATGTAGCCCTCGCTTGACTCAGGCGTCCTCTCCCTCTCATAAACTGCTCTAAGAGTAGAATAGCTATAACAATAACCATCAAGCTAGATGCCAGTCTAATTGCTCCATCAACATCTGATAAACCAAACCATGTTGTATAAATAGCTGTGGAAAAAGTTGGAATGCTAAAGTATTTAACAAGGCCATAATCATTGAGAACCTCAAGAGATACAAGAACAATGCCACCTACAATAGCACTTCGACTCATAGGCAGAATAACTTGAAAAAAAATGTCTTTACAGAACCTTTCCCAAGTATCCTAGAAGATTCCTCAATATTCTTTGGCAAGCGTTCATAGAATGCTTTGGTCACAAGCATCACATAGGGCATAAGGCATAAGGAGAATATAAATATGGCACCACCCATTGACAATATGTCAATACGTATCGTATTAAGACCTATGGACATCATAAACCTGTCAAATGTACCAAAGCTGGTGAATATACCGCCATAGACGTAACCCGCTATGTAAGGTGGTATAGCCATTGGCAGGAATAATAGAATCTCAATTACTTTGCCGTAGCGCCACTTATAGTGAGATAAGAACCAAGCAAAGAATACACCTAAACTCCCTGCAATTAAACCTGTTGAAATCACCAATATTAATGAATTGACTATATAGTTTTCAAGGAGATATGTCTTGATATGTATCCAGTTGTCCGTCGCAGGTTCAAATAACTTGGTCACTATAAACAGAGACGGTAGCAATATAAGCGCAATTATTAAGGATACAAAGACAAATAGGGGGGGACTAAGTCCCCCCCTAAATCTTTTATTCATAATTCAACCTTCTTCTCATGAATTTATTGCCATCCAACTTTATTGAATATTTTCACAGCTTGGTCATTGTACTTACCTAGCAAAGACAAATCAATTGCCTGGACCTCAAAGTCGCCAAAACTTTTCAAAAGTTCGGAAGGTTCTACATTCTCGTTAACGGGGGGGTATTCATAATTGGCGTTGGCATAATCATATTGAGCCGCTTCGCCTGTAAGATATTCAAGAAGCCTTGTTGCAGCTTCACTATTTTTTTCCATATTTGGTAAGGGCTGTTCCACTAATGTTGATATGAGTACCGTTGGTATCTTGATTAGGGAAAAACACACCAATCTGTTCTCCAACCTCAACTTCATAAGAGTCTGAAGAATTCAGTAGTTTACCTATATAGTATGTATTGACAATGGCAACATCACCTTCACCTGCAACAACAGCTTTCATTTGATCTCTATCATTACCTTCTGGGGGGGTTCTTGCCATATTGGCTACCAATCCTTGTGCCCACTGAGTTGCTGATTCTTCACCGTTAAGGGCAATGAAAGAAGCAAGAAGTGATTGGTTATAAATATTGCCTGAGGATCTAACGACAACTTTGCCATTCCATTGTTCTTCCGTTAATGCCTCATAACTTGATAACATATCCGGTGTAACTCTATCAAGAGCATAGGCAATAACTCTTGCTCTAACAGTCAAGGCCGTCCAGTTATTATCTTTATCTCTTAAGGAACTAGGCACATTTGCTTCAACCAATTCTGAATCAAAAGCTTTTACCAAGTCTTTCTCAGTGGCCCTATAGAGTCTACCCACATCGGAGGTAACAATCATATCTGCTTGTGTGTCTTCTCCTTCTGTAGCAAGTCTTTCTAGTAATTCGTCTGAACTTGCTTTCACCACATTAACCACGATACCTGTATCTTCTGTAAATATGTCATATAATTCTTGATCTGTATCATAATGTCTATCTGTATAGATATTGACTACTTTCTCTTCTTTGGCGCCACATCCTGCAAGGGCTGCCACCATAATTACTACAATTGTTAAACTAACAAGTCCTTTCATAACTGCCTCCATGTTTTGATAATGATTATTAAAGTCAAGGTTATTGTAAGTGATTCTCACTCTCAAGTCAATGGACAATTTGTGAACATTTTGACAAGCTTTGTTAAGTAATAACTATTATCAATATGACATTGGATAAATCAATAAAAAGTATTGTATAATAGTATCAAGTGACGTGCTTGCTATACACAAAGGAGTGGTTCAATGTCCCCCCCTATTAGAAAACATTATCACCTACTAATTATCGCTTTAAGTTTTGTACTTACAAGCTGTAACCCTATAAATTCTAGCAAAATAAATGAAGACTTAAGGATCAGGGAAGAAACGCTTACATTTGCCTATGCCCATAAATCCTCTACATCACCATTTTGGACTTCCCTTATGAGTGGTGCAAAAGATGCTGCTAGTGAACTTAATATCACTTTGCTCAAAAAAAGGTCCTGTTATAGAAAATGATGCCACAGGCCAAATGGATGTGATAGATACATTCATTTCCATGGAGGTTGATGCTTTAATGGTAGCACCGTGTGATAGTCAACTATTAAATGACCCAATCAAGAAAGTTATTAGCAATAACATTCCTGTAATAACGGTTGATACTGATGTCACAAATGCTCAAGTCCTTAGTCACATAGGAACCAACAATTATGAAGCTTCAAAGACTGTTGCAAGGTGGATTGTAGAATAATTAGATGGCAAAGCAATATTATAATGTTAAATGGTATGCAAGGGCAGAGTTCAGGTAGTGACAGATACAGAGGTGCAAAAGAGATTTTCGATTCATATGATTATATGACTATCGTCTATGATGTTAATTGCGATTGGCAGGATGAGAAGGCTGTTGAGGCAATAGAAGCAGCCCTTCTTTTAGACATTTCATTTGATGTCATTATGACAGCATGGGATGGAGCTGCTTTAGGAGCATATGATGTACTTAGTGAAAACAAGGCTCTTGAAGGTAAAATCATAGCAGGTTTTGATGCTTATCCAAGAGTATTGAATCTCATAGACGACGAGGAAATAGATGTAGACATAGCACAAAACCCTTATGATATGGGTTATCAGTCGGTTCTTAATCTCTACTACGCTATTAATGGCGACTCAGTTGAACCTTACATTGATACAGGTGTTACCCTTATAAGCAAAGACAATGTATCCGATTATATCAAACCCTAAATTAAAGAAGACTGTCGAAGTTATCGTTCTCATAACTTCAACAGTCTTCTTATTCTATCGTCTAGTCCATAAATCTAATTATAATAAGAGGACTATATTACCCTCTTCTTCTTCTAAGAGCATCAATTGCAACTGCGAAGACAATAACAACACCAATGATAATCATTTGGTAATATGAAGATACATTAAGTAGGTTTAGACCATTTCTGATTACACCCATCATAACAGCACCAATAAGTGTTCCCCCCCATATAACGCCTTTACCACCTGATAATGATGTACCACCAATGGCTACTGCTGCAATGGCATCAAGTTCATAACCTTGCCCAACAACGGCTGATGTTCCATTCATACGTCCTGCAATAATAATGGCAGCAAGACCACACAATGCACCATTTAAAGCATAGATGAAGATTTTGGTTCTTGAAATATTGATTCCTGATAAAAGGGATGCCTTCTCATTGCCACCTATGGCATAGGTGTAAAGTCCAATCTGGGTCCGCTTCAATATAAACCAAGCAATAAAGTACATGACAACTGCTGTGACAACAGGTGTTGGTATTCCAAGAATTGAGCTAGACCCAAGCCATGTAACTGCATCTGGTAATCCATAAATATTTCGTCCTTGTACAAATTCAAGGGCTACACCACGCCAAATGGTCATACCACCCAATGTAACAATAAATGGTGGAATATCAACTTTCGCAATAACCGTTCCTTGAATAAGTCCAGCAATAAGACCGATTCCAAGAGCAATAATTATGGCTACAAATGGTTAACCCCCCCTTTATTGACAACCATCTCACCCATGACTGCTGCAGATAATGCCACAATTGAGCCAACGGATAAGTCAATTCCACCTGTAATAATGACAAAGGTCATTCCAATTGCGATAATACTGTTAATGGATGACTGTAGTAACACTGTCAGTAAATTGTTTACTCTAAAAAATGATTCTGATGCAAACCCAAGAACAACACATAGTGCAATTAAGGCAAGCAAAGTGCTAATCTGCGTTTTGTACACATGTAAAAAAAATGCTCTAATGATGAATTTTCTTTGAAACCTAATTTTTTTCGCTAATTCCATTTTACAATTCTCCTCCTGCCGCAAGGGTCAATACCTTTTCCTGAGTTGCTTCGTCTCTTGACAATTCACCCGTTATTTTACCTTCATTCATAACTAGAATTCTATCGCTCATTGCTAAAAGTTCTGGTAATTCCGAGGATATCATAATGATACCGACACCTTCTTTAACCAATTCACTCATCAATTGATAAACTTCAACTTTGGCTCCAACATCAATTCCCCCCCTAGTAGGTTCATCCAAAATAATGACTTTGGCTTTTGTTGCAAGCCATTTTGCCAATACCACTTTCTGCTGGTTACCACCACTGAGATTTTGGACCTCTTGCTTCAAATGAGGTGTTTTAACCGTTAATTTTCTTGACAGTTCTTCACTGATTTCATAGAGTCGCTTCAAATTAATCACTTGACCAGTACAAACATTCTTCATGCTGGCCAAATTAATGTTATTGTCTATTTCCATTATCTGGATTAGACCCTCAACTTTCCTATCCTCTGGTGCTAATCCAATACCATAGCTAATGGCGTCTTTAGGAGAATTTATTTCAACTTCTTTACCTTCAATGTATGTTTTACCACTGTCTAACTTATTGGCTCCAAAAATGGCTTTAGCTGTTTCCGTTCTACCAGCACCTACAAGACCACCAATTCCAAGGATTTCTCCTTTTCTTAAGGTGAAGTTAATGTCACGAAGCTCACCTTCTTTGTTATAGCCTTCTACTTTTAGAAGGTCATCACCTGGTGTCAAGGATGTTTTTGGGAACAAATCATTTAGTTCTCGGCCAACCATCAAACGAATAAGCTCATCTTTATCCATTTCACCTTTAACTATGTCTACAGTCTCAATATACTGGCCATCTCTAAGAACTGTAACCCGGTCACCAATCTCACTGATTTCCTCTAGTCGATGCGATATGTAAACCACCGCAACACCTTGTGCCGTCAGCCTTCTAATGATTTCAAATAGTTTAGTAATTTCTTTTTCCGTCAGTACAGCAGAAGGTTCATCTAGTATAAGGATTTTAGAATCCGCATTTAAAGATTTTGCAATCTCAATCATTTGCTGAGTTGCAACCCCCCCGTAGTTCCCAACAGGTAGTTCTAAGTTAATATCTGCACCCACTTGTTCTAGGGCTGACTTTGTTTTCTTTCTCATCAGCTTTCTATCCAAGCGTTTAACGACTTTACCTTTTGTTGGTTCTTTTCCAAGGAATACATTCTCCCATGCTGTTAAATAGGGAATCATGTTGAATTCTTGGTATACAGCGCTAATACCTAAATCAATGGCGTGTGTTGGTCCTTCCAGCTTGACTTCTTTACCATTTACTTTGATGGTACCTTCATCTGGAATAAAAGCACCTGTCATCGTTTTAATCAATGTGGATTTCCCTGCACCATTTTCTCCTAACAATACATGAACTTCACCTGCACGTAAGTCAAAATTGATTTTGTCAAGGCTAGTACGCCAGGAAATCGTTTTGTTACGTTACACAGTTCAAAGATTGTTTCACTCATCGGTTGGTCACCGCCCTTTCCATTTCTTGCTAATTCCATTTCTAGTAATATGGGTTAGACATTGCTGCCTAACCCATATGAATGGATTTCATATTTTTAATGTGTTTATTCGTCTGTGCTTCATAATATTAGATATTATGGAAGCACTACTCCATTATCTGCGATGAATTGGTCTACAGTCTCAGGTGTGATTAGTGTTACACCTGTATCAACATATTGATCAACATCTTCGCCTTGTGCTGCTTTAATAGCATTCTCAACTGCTGTATAACCCATTTTGTAAGGGTTTTGAGCTACATTGGCTTCAAAGGTGCCTTCTTTCATGTACTTAAGTGATTGTGGGTATGCATCAAATCCACATATTGCCACTTCATCAATTCTTCCACCTTCTGACATTGCTCTATGAGCTGCAAGTGCTGCGCCGTCCCAACCAACGAATACACCATCAATTTGGTCGTTAGCTGCCATTGCATCTTCCATTGCTTTAAGAGCTTTCTCATCTTCCCATGCACAGTCCTGTGAGAATACAATATTGATGTCTGGGTGATTTGCTTCCATATAATCTGCAAATCCTTCGTAACGTTCTTTACCTGAACCTTGTGCCATCATACCATTAAGAAGGACTACATTTCCTTTTCCATCAAGTTCGCCTGCCATCCACTCTGCAGCTACTTGAGCAGCATTGTAGTTGTTTGTAGCAACGAATCCATCTGGTGATACACCTTCAATAGAAGTATCTACTGCTATAACTGGCGTTCCATTGCTCATTGCTTTATCAACAGCTGGTGCCACACCAACCGAATCACAAGGTGCTACAACAAGGCCGTCTACTTCTCTGTTAATAAGGTCTTCAATAACTGATAATTGACCTACAATATCATTTTCTTTTGGTGGCCCAAGAGCAATCAATTCTACACCATAATCTTTGGCTGCTTGCTCTGCACCATCATTTAATATTACCCAAAAAGGTGCTGTTGATGATTTTGTTGCATAACCAATCACCATTGTTTCTTCTTCTGCTGCCTCTTCTGTTGCCTCTTCTTTAGTTTCGGATTTTGTTTCTGTTTTAGTCTCTGCCTTAGGTTCTTCTTTGGCACAACCTGCTAATAACATAGTTCCCATAACAATGACTAACATTAAGCTAATTAAACGTTTCAAAATTCTTCCTCCTTATATAACTGCTTTAATTTTTGTTTGCTACATGCATAAGTATAGACCCATATTGACTTAGTCTAAATAGAATATCTTATAGCCTTAAGTTAAAAAAATCGTACAAAAAAACCACCCAATAATAATAAAAATAATTGGGTGGTTAAATATCTTCCACAGGGGGGGGTATAAAATATTATTGTTGAAAAGGAAATAGAATGACCTGATTTTCAGGTGCATACATATTATCTTTGGTAATGACTTTCGAACCCGTGTCAATACGTTTCTTAACATTTTTGTGATTGAGTAATTCCATCATTGTCGTCATTGCTGTATAACCCATGTTAAAAGGTTGCTGGACGACTAGGGCATCTATAATACCTTTTTCAAGATATTGAATCTCATCAATTGAACTATCAAAGCCAACCATAGGAATGGAATACTCACCATAAAAATCATCCAAGGCCATAGCTGCCCCCCCCTCAGACGCAACTTCATTAAGGGCAATGACACCATCAACTTTAATACCATAATTAATTAATTGGGATAAATACCTATAGGCAATCTCTTCATCATCGTTACAGTAAAAAATCTCAGTAGTGACATCACTATAGATATTTTTGAGGCCATCTATAGCGCCTCTTTCCCTGTCCATGGCTGTCAAGGCACCTTGTACATGATTGATTATCACCACATGTTCTGGATGATCAAGCCATCTGGCCATCTCTTCACCAACCTTATAACCTGCTATATAATTCTCAGTCGCCACTAAGCTATCATAACTATTGCCCTTAACACCAGAATCTATTAGGACAAGCTCAATCCCAGCCTCAACTATTCTTGATGAAATATTCTCCATCTTATAATAATCAATGGCTGCCAAGATAATACCATCTGGTTCTTCCAAAATTAGGCCTTCAAGAATGTCAATTTGTCCATTAACATCATTCTCATCTATTGCCCCCCCGTAAAGACTAATCTTTACATTGCGATCACTAGCCCCCCTTTTTGTGAACCTGCAAAAACTTCTTTCCAGAATTCAGAAGAAGGTTCTGACTTTAGAACTATTGCAACCGTTTTATCCTCTTGGGGGGGCAATAAGGTCCTACTTCCAACAATCACCCCCCCAGTCAATACAATTGCCAAAATGATGACTATAATCATGGCCTTCATTCTACTTTTATTCATTGCTCTCAACCCCCCCTTCCATTTTAAAGGGAATCTCAATAGTAACCGTTGTACCTTCCATCATTTCACTTTCATACTTAATTGTAGCCTTCTCTCCATAGAACAATTTTAGCCTTTCATATACATTTCGAACACCAACACCACTACCACTAGTTGATTTAAGTTTGAAGATATTTTCAACATCCATTGGCGACATTCCAGCACCGTTATCACTTATTTTCATAATGACTTTATCACCGCTTTTGTATATGTTTAATTCAATATGGCCACCATCTTCTTTGTTCTTAATCCCATGGTAAATAGCGTTCTCAACAAGAGGTTGCAAAATCAGTTTAAGGGTCTTTACATATTTCACTTTCTCATCCAAAAGAATCTCATAAGTTAATTTCTCACTATATCGGTACTTCTGAATGGTTAAGTAGTTGGTCACATGTTCTACCTCATCTTCCATGGCAATTATCTCATTGCCACGATTTATACTTAACCTAAAGAGCTTGGCCAAAGCAGAGGTCATCTCCACAACTTCATCTTTTTTTTCCTGCCATTGACATCCATATTATTGAATCTAGCGTGTTATACAAAAAATGTGGGTTGATTTGAGCTTGTAATGCTTTAAGTTCACTATGTCGTTTTAGTTTCTGTTCTTTGACATTCTCTTCCATTAGCTGATTAATCTCTCTTGTCATAGCATTGAATGTATGACTCAAATCACCTATTTCATTCTTATTGTCGATATCAACCAACTCATGTAAATTACCCTTCTGCACTGTTAACATAGACTGTTTTAATTTTTTTTATTGGTTTGGACAAGGTGGCCGCAATGATTCTGGAAATAATGAATGCTACAGTAATACTGATTATTGCAATCATAATGAAAAATAATCCCATCTGATCTGTACTATCGGTTAATTCATCTTCATAAGATACGCCTATAATACGCCAATCAGTTGATGGTGAGGTTGTTACAGTATAGATACGATTCGTCCCATCAACTTTCCTAAATATACTGCCAAATTCAATGTTAACCACTTCATCAATTAATTCTTTGTAGATGCCACTGTTAATCAGTTGTTGATTTGGGTGCCAAACAATGGCGCCTTCTTCGTCAATTATGTAAACATAACCTTGATGGCCAAGTGTAACCCTACTGCATATATCATTAATGGTTTTATAGTTCATATCTATGACCAATACACCTAAGGGATTTTCATGATCAAAATCGTAGAATTCTCGACTCAATGACACCACCCATGGGTAAGTACCTTCATAAATATTTTGAACGTAAGAGGCTGTTACATAAGGCACACCATTTTCTGAGAAAGCACCTTTATACCAATCACTTTTGGTAAAATCAGTATAAGGGTTGATTATTTTTTCTTTATAAACAATCACATCATTGTTATAACCAAACAAGCTAGCTGATGTAATATCTTCTCTACTGTCTAGTAAACTATCCATAGTTAATTGTATACGATTGTAATAATCCTTCTTAAGCAAGGGATTTGCTTCATCCCCCCCGTAATACTCTCTCACATCAAACTACGGGTTAAAACACTAGAGACATTATCCATTTCTTTTACATAATACTCAATATTTTGATTGATTTGACTAATAATTTGTTCCGTATAAGCCACCGCACTATCTCTTGCAGATAGGCGTACAAAATAAAAGGATATTGTACTTGATACGGCAATCGTTAATGAAATGACGCATACAAAAGCAAAGGTCATACTAGATTGTATACTTCTAAAGCGCTGATACCATTTAAGGCGTTTCATTATTGTCACCTAACACTTTCGCGGTATGTGGTTGCAGTCGTTCCAGTACGTTTCTTGAATACAAGGCTGAAATAGTGAGCATCGTTGTATCCAACTTCCTCTGCAATTTCATATGTTTTTTTGCTTGTATTCTTAAGCAGTTCCTTTGCCTTATCAATCCTTAAGCTGGTTAAATAGTCTACAAAAGTCACTCCTGTTGCTTCCTTAAACAAGGCAGAAAAATAACTTACGCTCATAGACAAAGACTTACAAATATTTTTTTAAAGAAACATCACTCTCATGATAATGGGCTTTTACATAAGCTACTGCCTGTGATGCTTGATTTGTCTGATAATCTTCTCTCTCTGAAACAATATAAGCCATAATTTTATCACAAAATGATAATAGCCACTTTTTAGACTCTTCTAACTGTTTGTGCTCATATAGATGAGTGGTTGGATTCATATCTCCTTGAAAAATATCTTTATGATTAATACCCTGATCCGATAATGACAATAGAATTGACATTACAATGTTTTGAGTATGAATATAGCTGCTTTCAACTGGAATATGCTGGGTCACCAATGTTTGGTAATAATTGTTAATGACGTTACTTATTTCTTCTAATGTTCCACTTTTAAAAGCCTTATAGATGGATTTTGCATAAGTGGTTGAATCAAAATCACCAAATCCTCTCTTTAGTGTTACATCAGTATAGCTAATAATATGGTTACTACCTTGATAGGCAAGGTAGCCTATGGCCGCTTTGGCTTGTTCATATGATTCGTAAATAATTTCAAGTCTATTTACAATGCGACCAATACCTATAACAATTGGTAAAACTAGATTCTGCATAGCCTGTTCTTCAATTTTGAAGGCTAGCAATTGACTTGTTTCAATCACATCCTCTGCTTCTTCCCCCCCACCGACAATAATAGCAATAGCATCATTATATGTTCTAAAACAAAGGCTATCTCCAAGATCAGCTAGATGGTGTATGGCAAAGCCTAGGACCTTTGTCATTTCGTCATCTAATTGGTTATGGTCTACTCTATCATTCTGATTATGCTTAATTCGCAGACATAGGCCTTGATAATAGGGCGCTGACATCTCAATATTATAACTGGCCAACTTGCCCTTCAATTCATTTGTCATAAAGGGTCTTCTAATTAATTTGTTATAGAAACGCTCACGAAGTATTGGCTTAGTCTCCGCCAGTCGCTCTCTTAACTTATACATGTCATTGTCCGAAGTTGATTCTTCTTCAATGAGTTTAATAACTTTATCAAATACCTTTGTCAATTCTCTTGGAAGGACAGGTTTGACCAAGAAATCCGTAATTTTAAGTTTAAGTGCCTGCCTTGCATACTCAAACTTATCGTAGCCAGTTAAAACAATCACTTTTGTTAATGGGTTAATGGCCAATATTCTTTCTGCCAATTCCATCCCATTCATAAATGGCATATTGATATCCGTTAGGACAATGTCAGGCGACATTTCCTTATAACATTCAAAAGCATCAACACCATTTTCACAACTACCTACAACACTAATCCCCCCCATAGCATCAAAATCCATATTATTGATGATACCATCTCGGATTATGGCTTCATCATCTACAATCATAAGTTTATACATTCTTTGATCTCCTTATGTTAAGTCTTATTCTTTACCCTAACTTCATTATACAAGAAAAATGGTCTAACCACGTATGAGATTTGCACATTTTCTTATGACACAGCAATAAGGGGGGGCACTCCCGTCAAATGAGAATACCCCCCCTTATCCTTGTGAAAATTATTTAGGACCTTATGCCAATTGATGTTTGATGCCAACCAGTGTGTCTGGGAAAACAGCATAGTTGTACTCATCAACAACATTGATGACTGCATCAAGGGCTATGTCATAAGGATTGTTTGCCAATAGGCCTTTACGTATCTTATGGTATTGTACAGGTGCATATTGACTAAGGAGTGAATAAGATATTGGTGCATCTCCAAGGTTCTCAATTAACTTATCAATTGCAGATTGTACTTTATCTGAACCAATGTAATATCTTACTCGGTCAGAAAAACTATATTTTCTGGCTAACTTAAGCTCCAAATCACTGCCATGGTAATGCTTCATCCAGTTCTTAGGATTCTCAAGCATTACTTCCTCGATTACATCAATTAGATTAGATTTTTTTTGTCTGCATCTTCTGCAAGAAGCTCATCTTCGATTCTTGCAAGGGCAAAAAGTCCTTCTCGAAGGGCAAACGTTACTGCTGGACCAACCTTAAGGATAGCCACACCGTCTTCTACCAACTCACGTAATTTTTGAGGCGTTTGATAATCAGTTGAATGACCTTCAAAAATCAATGTATCATAATCTTTGATAGCTGCCATTAAGTCTTTGGCCGCTTCACGGTTGTATTCATCTATGGAGTCATCACCAAATTCAACACCAGGTTGTACCACTACAGCTATAACATCTTCCCAGATGTCCATTAAGTCATATTTCTCAAAGAAACTTTTAAATGTCGCAACCGTTTCTTTAAAGTCAGACACTTTTGTCACTTGAAGTTCTTCTTCTTCTTCTTGAGCACCACCTGGAATTGGTACTTCACTACCAATAACATAAACTGGAGGTATTGCATCTGGATTTTCTTTTAGATACTCTGCATATGCTTCTTTACACTTTACAGCCAACTTAGCACCACGTTCGGCGATAACTTCTGTTTGGAGCATACCTTCTACAGGATCAGAAGCCAATTTCATGCTTGTGTCTAAGTGGATTTTAGTAAAGCCCGCTCTAACAAAGTCATAAACCAATGTCTCTGCATTTGCCATAGCTTCTTCTTCTTCAAGTCCAGCCCAAGTGAGTGGCCCAAGATGGTCTCCAGCAAGAATAAGTTTATTCTTTGGAAATCCTGTTGCATCAGCGATTGCATAGACAAAGTCAACAAAATCAGCTGGCTTCATTCTTGTATAACCACCAAACTGATTAACTTGATTAGCTGTTGCTTCTATAAGCACTTCATTGTTTAGGGTCAAAGCTCTTTTCATTACGGCTTCTAGAACCATTTTATTAGCACTACAGATGGATGTGATTCCAACTGGAATACCTCTTTTTTTGTAAACTGACAATCTCTTTCATAGGGTGTACTTTGTTCATGGTATACCTACTTTCTTCATTAAATAAATAAATGTTCTACAAACAAATCACTAAGTTTCTTATACCGTTTGTAACCTTCTTCATAAACCTTTTGGTTTTCTTTATTAGGGCTATAGGACTTTTGTATCTTAACGGTCATCTTCACAGCTTGTTCAAAGTCTTTGTATAGGCCAACACCTACACCTGCTAGGATTGCTGCACCTAGTGTCGTTGCATGATCCGAATACGGCACTTCAATAGGACAACCTGTGATATCTGATTTCAGCTGTGTCCAAACTTTAGAATTGGCACTACCACCAACACTAGATAACTTACTAACTTTCGCATCCACTTCATAAGCCGTCTCCAAATTGTGTTTCAGAGAATAGGCCACACCTTCCATGGTCGACCTAATCATATGAGCTCTGGTCTTATCATAAGACAAACCATAGTAGACACCTTGAGCTTTGGAACTCCATAGAGGTGACCTTTCACCTTTCATATAAGGTAGGAAGGTCACACCCTCACTACCGGCTGGTATGGATTCAGCTTCTTCTGACATGATGGCAAAAGGATTGGTCCCTTGCTTATAAGCTTCTTCTTGTTCATAGTGGCCAAGTTCACGGTTAAACCAGTTAAGCGTTCCTCCACCGCCAGTCGTACCACCTTGTAACAACCATTTGTCTGGTACTACATGACAACCAAGAATCAACTTTGGGTGAATCAAAGCAGAATCAAGACATATGGACATACCACCGGCTTGTCCACCTTGTTCTTGCGTCTGTCCAAGGTGAATGACACCAGCTCCAAGTGTACAGCACGCTGCGTCAAGTCCACCTGCTACAACAGGTGTCCCCCCCTCGGCTAATCCAGTCAACTCAGCAATCTCTCCTGTCACTTTCCCAACCACATCATGGCTGTTAACCAGTGGTGGAAACTGATCCATATCAAGTCCAAGTTTGCTGGCCATAGAATCATCATAGATGCGTTGAGTCATATCAAAGAAATGGAGACCATTTGCCTGAGAATAGTCCTGAGCTATCTCGCCAGTCAAGCAATATACGAGGTATGTATTTGCCTGAAGGAATTTCCATGTCTTCTTGTAGACCTCTGGATGATTCTCTTTAATCCACAGTATCTTTGGAACAATGTAGGCTGGGTCAACAGGATTACCACTTAGCTTAATCAGTTCTTCCTCACCAACTGTGTCTTTCATCCAATTTGCCTCAATACTTGCTCTGCGGTCCATCCATATCATTGCTGGATAAAGAACATTGCCATTGTCATCAATTGGAATAGGGGGGGTCCATGAAACACCGTCAACACCGATACCTTTTATTGATTCTGGCTTTATGTTTTTTTTCATCAAGCATTTCTTTGATGCCTTCTACAGCCACTTGCCACCACTGACTTGCATCTTGTTCAACACAAGCTTCGCCCGGATAACTGGAAGTATATGCTTTTGTCTTATCTGCAATCACTTGGCCATTCACATCAAAGATGCTTAGCTTACACCCTGATGTTCCTTGGTCGATTGCCAACAATAAATCTGTCATTATACAACAACACCTTTTTTTAATAATAATATTGGCATACAGTGATGTTTCACCAGTTGCTACCACTGCATAAGCTTCTTTTGCACGGTCATAGAATGCAAAACGTTCCACGTTCTCAATCTGCTTGTCGCCTTCTTTTTCCTCAATGATGCCTTTGTATGTGTCCCAGATTGTAGGAACAAAATCATCACCTTTAACCACTTCCATCAATGCTACTGGTGCATCAACGTAAATATCCAGTGGGAACAAGTCAAGAATTGCTGATAGAACTTCTAGAACCCCCCCATGGCCATCAAGTCTTACAAGTCTTTGTCCATAATTCGCTGATGGGAAATTACCATCGGCAATAACCAACTCATCACCGTGACCCATTTCCATTAATATCTTTAATAATTCTGGGGGGGATAATATACTCGGAATATTTTTTTAACATTATTCTTCTCCTTTATAACTTCACATTATTTGTGGTTACACAGTAACAGCCGACAACGGCAGGCTAAGTTATCTTATAATTTAACTTCACATTATTTGTAATTACTTTGTTTTTTTTATTTGAATGCATTAGCAAAATCAACTGTGCCACATAGTCGAATCTTCTCTTTAACCACTTGCTTAACAGCAGCTCTAGCTGCACCCATATAATTTCTTGGATCATTTTCATCTGGGTTAGATAGGCTTTCTTTAATGCTACTGCCATTGGATTCTTAAGTTCAGTGGCTATGTTGATTTTGGCCATTCCTAGGTCAATCGCTTTTTTTTCACTGATTCATTTGGTACCCCCCCTGATGCACCGTGTAGAACAAGAGGTACATCAACTAGAGAGTCAATTTCCTTAATTCTATCAAAATCAAGTTTTGGCTCTCCCTTATACATACCATGGGCTGTTCCAATTGCTACAGCCAAGGTATCAATACCTGTATCTTCTACAAATTGCTTAGCCTCAGACGGTATAGTAAAAGCAGCATCTGCGTCATTTACAAACATATCGTCTTCAACACCACCGATTTTACCAATTTCGCCTTCCACCTGAATGCCAACACTATGGGCCATCTTCACAACACTTTTTACAAGGTCGACATTTTCAGCATACTCATGATGTGCCCCCCCATCTATCATGACTGAGGTATAACCATGGGCAATACAAGAGACAATGGTTTCAAAAGATGGACAATGGTCCATATGTAAGGCAATGGGAATGTCATACTTCTTTGCAGCTTCCTTAACAATTGCACTAACATATTCAATTCCTGCATGCCTTAGTGTTCCTGGTGTCGTCTGTATGATGACTGGTGAATTTAACTCAGATGCACCTTCAACCACAGCTTGAATGGTTTCCAAATTATGGATGTTAAATGCGGCTATTGCTTTTTTTTCTTCTCGTGCCTTTTGTATTAATTGTAATGAACTAACAAGTGCCATATCTATTCTCCTATCTACACATATGATACCCTTATTTACAGTTCAACGATAACTTTACCAGCAACTTCTCTTGCCTCAATAGCAAGGAAAGCACCCCCCCACATCTCTTCCACTGATATAGTTCTATCAATCAACTCGTTGACTTTAATCTCACCTGTTCCAAGGTAATGGGCCGCCATAGTCCATTCCTTCCCTGGATAAGGTGCAGAATATGACATCCATGAACCACGGACCATCAATTCCTTACGGTTTATATATTCGAACTGCTTTGGTTCTATTGTAAAAGGAACATGAGGTGTTCCAATAAACATAACTGCTCCTTTGTTGCCTGCAATCTCAAGGCACAACATCTCAGTTACCGGCACACCGGCAGTTTCAATAACCATCTCAAAACCTTTTCCCTTTGATATTTCTTTAACACGCTCTGCTACATCATCGGTCATTGTATTGATAGTATGGGTCGCTCCAAGTTTCTTGGCCGTTTCAAGTCGACTATCATCAATATCAAATACAGTAATCTCTCTAGCACCCATTATCTTTGCACACTGTAGTGTTAATAAGCCAATAGTACCCATTCCTGTAATTGCCACAGTTGTCATAGGTTTGAAATCCATTAGATACAGCCCATGAAGTGCAACAGTAATTGGTTCAATAAATGCACCTTCAACAAATCCTACATTATCAGGCATTTTCACAACATTCACAGCTGGCGCTTTCATATATTCTGCCCAAGTTCCAAATTCTCTTGAACCAATAAAGCTATAATGCTTACATAAAGCATGATTTCCACTGAGACAATCCTCACATTGATGACAAGGTTTTAGTGGTGCTGCTGTAACTTTATCTCCTGGCTTAACATGGCTTACACCTTCTCCAACTGAGTCAACAACACCAGAGAACTCATGTCCAAGAACATTTGGAAAATAGTGGGCTGCGCTTCCAAGAACTCTGGGGGGATATCAGAACCACAAATACCTGTTGCTTTCACACGAACCAGAACTTCACCGGCGTCTATAACTGGTTTATCTATTTCTTCTACTCTAAGGTCTTTTTGACCGTGTAACACTGCTGCTTTCATTATGAATTCCTCCTGTTTTATGCATTAGCCAAAGTGGGCCTCTATAGCACCCACCTTGGCCAACAACACATAAATACATATGTGTGATAGGCTATTTTGTAACTGTTCCGTCAAGATCCCATAGATCTTGCCAATCTTTGGCACCTTCCCAAAGGAATACTTGACCTTTGATTAGACGACATCCCTTATCAATCTTGCTAATAGCTTCCATTTCCTCATCTGTAAGAGGATCCACAATTGAAGCGTTCAAGTTACCCATGTATTCGTTTTCTCTTACTGAGAAAGGAATTGGAATTTGACCTCTTTGGGCTGCCCACTTAACACATATAACTGCTGGGTGAACACCAAGTCTCTTAGCAGCTGCTTGAACCACTGGGTCTTCAATATCCACAGTGTCATTCTCAGTCTTGTCTCTATCAGGTCTTGTCGGAGAACCGATTGGACAAAAACCAATTGGTTGAATACCTTTTGAAATACAGAAGTCATATAATTCTTGTTGTTGGAAATGAGGGTGAAGTTCCATCTCATTAATTGCAGGCTTAATTCTCATTAAATCCCAAACTGCTTCGAATTTTGCAATGGTCATATTTGAAGTTCCAATGTTCTTCACTAGACCCATATCTACAAGTCTCTCCATTTGTTTCCAAGTACCCATGAATTCATCAACGCTGAATGGTTTAGAATCAGGATTCCTTGAATCTCCATCACAACCTGGTGCATGGTAGTTAGGGAATGGCCAGTGTACAAGGAATAAATCTAGGTAATCAAGTTTCAAATCTCTGAGTGATGTTGTACATGATACAAGTACATCACCTTTACCATGCATGTCATTCCACACCTTCGAAGTAATCCATAGGTCTTCTCTTGCTACGCCACCCTCTATTGCTATTGCAAGTGCTTCACCAATTTCTGGCTCATTCATATAAACAGATGCACAGTCAATATGACGGTAACCAATTGAAATTGCTCCAAGTACCGCATTGGCAATCTCTTCTTTTGTAAATCTGTCAGAACCAAAAGTACCAAGACCAACTGCTGGAATCTCGTCTCCTGATCTAAGTTTTCTTTTTGGTACATCATTTGGGTTGATGCTGTTTTCCTTAATCTTGAAATTCGTTCTAAGTTCTGCTGACATTTTCACTTCTCCTTTGAATGTAAAGTATTGAAATTTATTGTAATTTATAATCGAAACATTTCGCTTTTCGTCTCACCACTATAGCTAAACGTTTCGCTTTGTTCTAAAAATATATAGGCCCACCATCACAATGTGATGGTTTGGCTTATTGATTAATCCATAAGTTTACTAACTGATTCCTTGATGTAGACATTGGTTTTTAGTCTATATGTTGCTGGAAATCCATCATAATCATCTTTCAGTCGCTTAACAAGTAGCTTGGCAGCCTTCATACCTATCTCTTTCATTGGCTGTTCAACAATGGATAATGGTGGTCTTACCACTTTGGATATTTGTATGTTATCAAATCCTATAATGGACAAGTCATCAGGTACTGTTATACCAAGGTCATTGATGGCCATTATAGCACCAACTGTCATTTCATAATTGGTTACCATGACTGCACTTGGTCTCTTAGACATGTTCCATAAATCCACCAAAGCTTTATACCCTCCTTCTACAGTATAATCAGAAGGTGATATGAGGTCTTGATCCATTTCTAAATCATAATCTTCATGGACGCGTATATAACCTTTTCGCCTCTCAAGAGCTGTATAGGTGTCTTCTGGTCCACATATAATACCAATACGTTTATGCTTTCTAGTAATTAAAGCTTCAACAGCCTGATAGGAAGCATTTAAGTTGTCTGCTAGAACACAGTCGCATTCCAAACCTTTAATCATTCTATCAAGCAAGATAACAGGAATCTTACGCTCTAACAAGTCTTCTATATATGACTTATCTGCACCATAACTTACCATGATAATACCATCGACATTCTTATTAACGAGAAATTCCAACTTCTTTTTTTCAAGACTCACATCTTCTCGAAAATCACAAATGATGGTACCATAACCTTCTGCTAGAAGCTGATCCTCAATCATTGATACAATACTTGTGAAGAATATATTTTCCAGTGAAGGGATTAATATCCCTATGGTCATGGTTTTATTAGTCTTTAGGCCTCTGGCCATTTCATTTCTTTTGTAATCAAGTTTCTCAATGGCCTCTTGTATGATTGCCCTATTTGCTTCTAGAACGTTGCCACCATTAATGTATTTGGAGATTGTCGCAATGGACAATCCAGTATATTTTGCCACATCTTTTATCGTACTCATGTAGATCCTCCAAAACCAGCGCGAAACGTTTCGCTCTTAAGTTCATTATAACACGATTTTTCCAAAATACAAGCTATTTCTGCCTAAAAATTCTTTGCTTAATAATGTCGATTTCATGTTCTGTCTGTTTATAGACCTCAGAAGCCGTATCTGACATTTGACAAATGGTCAGGTAAAGCTCTTGTATTCTAATGTTAGCTTCATTGATCTTAGAGGATAAGACCAAGTCCACATGGAAGGCGTCTACAAAATAATTTGCCAAATCCATATAGCTATCCATCAGCCCTTGATTATAAACTTCAAACCCTACATCTCTAACTTCCACACACAAGTTCATTAATAATACCGATAGCTTCCTTATCTCAATACCGATATTGCTCTTAGCTGGGTATTGATCCGATTGAATGCATGCTCTAACGTTAATGAGCTGGCTTCGTACCTCATCAAGTAAAAACAGGGTTGACTTGATTTCTTCATGGCTCACACTAAGTTCCTCAAGGTATAAGACTTCCCTTCGCATCTGTAACCATAGATCATTGCAGCAAGTTTCCATCTGTACTCTCAAATCATTAGTGATGGTCTCATACAAAGCTTTACTTGATTTTAGTTGATCTCTTTTTGATTCCAAAAATAATTTATCGCTGGTATAAGCTTCAATTGCATAATCCACTTGCTTCAACTTAAGTTTTCTTGCTTCGTCTTGTTGCCCTTTCAGAGCATTCTCTCTAGACCTTGTATCAACAATTAGTGCCTTTAATTCTTTACCCAGTCTAAGTTGCATGGACATAAGATGCATTAATTGTCTTGCTAAATTTTTCTCTTGACAATAACACCCTAGGGCCTCTTCAAATTGCTCTTTTAAAACATTGTCTTTTTCCTTAACCAACATGTCTCTACCTCCATCTTTTCCGTTCATAAGGCATGACAATTAGACCAAAAGTCAGAAATATCGTCTATTTTTTTAACACTTTTGTGCATTAAAAAAAACTCCAGTATGACTAGAGTTAATAAGAACAATCTATGACCATACTCTCTTTCCATGCTGACGAGGTTAGCTGTCGGGCTCGGACTGAAAGAGTGTCCTATCCTTTACTATCAAAGGAATTCGCCCCCCCAATTGATTGGGTCCCCCCCCGCTTCTTACGAACTAAGCAGTTTGTTATTTAATTATGGTATAATCATACACCTGGCACATGAGGATATCAATAGTGAAAAATACCAAAAATGCCACATTTTATTGTGCATTTTTTTTAACACAATTTTGAAAAAAATGACCATAGTTATAGAACATTTTGCTTTCTAGCCTTCTTAATTGCATAAAGAACTTCATCGGCCTTGCTAACCATATCCCAAGGTGTTATTGACTCACTAATCACAGTAGTATAATCACCAACACTAATTGTCACAAACTGGCTGACTTTCGATGTCTTATTTTCTACTTTCTCATTGATAATGGCACTTTGTAATTCACTTACAATATTCTCAACATTTTCTGCTTTGATGTCCCTTAGGATTACAAAAAATTCGTCGCCACCGTAGCGGCAGGTGTAACCCTTATACCTTCTGGATATTCTGTCGATATGCTCAGCTACCATTATGATTATCTCGTCACCTTTTATATGTCCGTAGGTGTCATTAAAGCCTTTGAAGTAGTCTATATCTATCATCAAGGCACTTAGAGTCTTCATTTCAAGCTTGCCTCCTCAACAATTTTATCTAATGACTCATCCAACTACGCCTATTATAGAGATTCGACAATGGATCTAACATGGTTATTTTTGACAATTCAACATTTTGCTCTTTTATTTTCTGTTCTTTTAGAAAATCCTTTATTTGATGCCTATGAAGTATCATACTAATAACAATGACCGTAATCATAACAGATGTCATATTGATGTAATTGCTAAAAATAAGCTCAGGTGATAAGTCAAAAACGTGATTGCCTATTAAGAATAAACTGTGGGTCGTCATATAGAGCAAAATGCTTTTGGCTGGTCTTACAGTTATAACTATAGCTAATGAGATGCTAATGAATAAGTAAACAAAGCTTGGCAACCCTCTATGTTGATCAAGCAAGGTGATCCCCCCCATAAAACCTAATAAGGTCAGTAAACCAGTAACCATTAAGTATTTATCAAGTCTATTGTAAAGTCTTTCAATCTTATTTCTTACAAGTGATGTCACTATATAATACTGTAGCGAAACCACTATTATAAACATATAAAAAGCTTGATATAATCCTCTAAACTCGCCATACATTGACTTTGTTGACGGTATGAAGGATATACTAAGCACAATAAACTCAAGCACTACAATTAGTAGTGCCATTATTCTTGTTCTTCGAATATTTTGTTTAAGTCTTATAAGCCCAAATACCTGATTGTATTCACTTGGTAAAGGGTTCTTAATCAATTCATTGTACATTTCATAACTTACCTATTCCAAACCACACAATGCTTAACTCCTGAACCTAAGTCCTGTAAGTCCTTTATCATCATTTATTAGACCATTGTCTTTTCTAAAGCCACTGCCTAAACCTTTATTCTTTCCAGCTTTAATCTCAATATAAGCTGTCTGAAGTGTTGTAATCATCGTTGCTCTACAAGGACCACAAAACCGCAAGAAGTTTATCTTCTTCCCTTGAGCATGTAGGGCAAGTTAATCTACCATTATATGATTCAAAGAGCCTTTGACATTTCGTACAAGATAATATGCCTGTCTTGCTGTCCATCCTATCACCTCAAAAAGTTTGATACTACCATTATAGGCCTTTAGCACCACTTAATCAAGACTATAGTTCTATACAATTTGTGAATTATGTAAACTAACAATGAACAAAGAAACTTCATTTAATCATGTAGCAGGTAATATGCTATTTCAATAAATCTTTTGCCTCCTTTTGACATTCAGCGTAAACAAGACTACTGATTAGCTTTTTTTACGTCAGGTATCTCAGTAGGATTTACACTAAATTTATCAAGACCCATACCCAAATAAACAGGTATCAATTCTGGGTTTGCCGCACTATTACCACACATACTGACTTTAATATTATGTTTATGACCATTCTCAATCGTTAAAGCAATGAGTCTAAGGACACTTGGCTGATGTTCACTGTACAAGTGACCTACATTGGTATTCATTCTGTCCACTCCCATTGTATAACCTATTAGGTCGTTGGTGCCAATACTAAAGAAATCAGACTCTTTGGCCAGTGTATCACTCATTATAGCTGCAGAAGGTAATTCAATCATGATACCTACTTGAACCTTATCGTCATAAGGAATCATACTTCTTGATAAGTCATTTTTACATTCTTCAATGACCAACTTAGCTTCCAATAGTTCCTCTACACAAGAAATCATAGGCAGCATAATGCTAAGTTTGCCATAGTGACTTGCTCTAAGGAGTGCTCTTATTTGTGTTTTGAAGAGAGGTTTATTCTTAAGACAGTATCTTATGGCTCGTAGACCCATGAAAGGATTGTCTTCTTTATCAATGTTCAAATAAGCAATCTCTTTGTCGCCACCAACATCCAAAGTTCTGACAACGACTTCTTTACCATCCATTGCCACAACAACGCTTTTGTATGCCGCAAATTGCTTGTCTTCACTAGGCGCTTTTGATGTTTCCATGAAGAGAAACTCACTTCTATAAAGCCCAATTCCCATACCGCCATAGGTGTTCACTGCATCAACTATCTTCGGTGTAACAATATTAGCAACAACTTCAACCAAATGACCATCTTGGCTTATAGGTTCAATAGATGCATTGATTAAAGTTTGTTTCTCATTCTCTATTTGCCTATAAAGCTTAAGGGTAAATGCTTCTATGACTTCTTCGCTTCCATTAATACTGCATGTTCCTTCTTCACCGTCTATTGCAAGACAATCTCCTTGTTTAATATGTTCAAGGCTATCCACACAATTGATGGCAGGTATTCCAAGTGATCTGGCAATAATAGCACTATGGCTTGTTGGCCCGCCAACTTCAGTAACAAATCCCTTTACTTTGTCGTAATCTAATTTGATGGTATCTGTTGGCGTCAAATCATGAGCTACAACTATGATGTCACCGGTTGGTATATGGCCACTTTGAGTTTGACTCCCATCACTATCGCCTTCTTGCTACTTGTAGTCACGCCATCCAATGCATCTATCAATTGCCATCCAATATCCATCATGTCAGATGCACGCTCTCTAAAATAAGGGTTGTCCATTTCTTCAAATAGTTTTGCCAAACCCTTAGCTGTCTCATAACTTGCATACTGAGCACATACCTTGTCACTGACAATCAACTTCTTTGTACCATCACCAACAGCCTCATCTTCAAGAAGCATGAGATGGGTTTCAACTATGGATTTTTGCTCATCTGTTACCGTATCATTTTCAGCCAACAAGTCATTAAGATGATCTTTAGCTACAATAATGGCTTCATCAAATTTTTGACACTCTAAATCTGTGTCATTAACCTTCACTTTAATTGGTTCAATTCTTTTACTAAGTACTAAGGCACTGCCAATAGCAATGCCCTTTGATAATCCAATACCATTTATCATAATTTATCCTCTATGCTTCAAGATTGTCGAGTAACTTTACTAGCCCGTTTTCAGCAGCCTCACTGTCACTTCCAATAGCTTCAATAACAACTGTGTCACCGCATTCAATGCCTGCGGACATAATCATCACAACACTCTTTGCGTTAAAAGCAGTCCCGTCTTTTGATATTGTGATATCAGATTCATATTTTTTTGCCTCTGTACAAAACATTGCTGCTGGTCTTGCATGTAGACCTACTTCACTTTTTATAATTATTTCTTTCATTATAATTTCTCCTTATTCAATAAACTTAAATGTGGCTACTTAGTTATAATTTTACATACATCTTCTAAAGCACTGTGGTTCCCATAACTGACATCCATTGACTTTACCTTTTCCATATTCGTTATAACGATAGGACTTACAATAGATTTTCCTTGTGTCCTCACATAATCAAAATCAACTGTTGCAAGCTTGATACCAGCTTCGATGTCTTGACCCTCTTCAACATGAATGGTAAATCCCTCACCTTTAAGCTCTACAGTACCAAGACCAATATGAACGATGACCTCAAGCCCTTCTTGGCTAACGATGAGGACCGCATGTTTTGTCTTAAATACTTTGATAACCTTACCCGCCAAGGGGGGGCTATAGACAAATGAGTCTCCTGGAATAACACCAAAACCATCACCCATCATTTTATCTGAGAATACTGGATCAGGCACTTCTTCTATTGGGATGATTTCTCCGCTAATTGGGCTTAGCCATGTAACACCTTGCTTCTTAAATAAATTAAACATAGGACACTTCCTTTACAAATATTCATGATGATCATCATATACGAGAGAGATGAAATTGTTCATCCCTCTCGTATATGTGAGAGCCTAAGCTCTCACATATGGTAGGGGGGGTAACAATTAATTCTATAGTAAAGATTTCATCTCTTCTGCAATAATTTCAGCTTTTGTACCAATAACTATCTGTACGTTACTAGAATTGGGCTTAATAAGTCCAGATGCACCAAGGGCTTTAACCTTTTCATCTGTCACCATTGTATTGTCATTAAGTGTTAATCTAAGTCTTGTAATGCATGCATCAACGTCAACAATGTTTGTTCTGCCACCAATAAGCTTTAGGTACTCACTTGCGACTTTTGATACGCCCATCTCGTTCATTAGGTCTTCGTTGCCTGTTTCATCATCTAGACGACCAGGTGTTGGCAAATCAAATTTCTCAATTGCCCACTTAAAGACAACAAAATAGATTACTGCAAATGCTAGACCAATAGGAATGAGTAGTATAGGTTGTGTTGCTAAGTTAAAGTTGACAACATAGTCAATAGCACCCGCTGAGAAACCAAATCCATGCTTGATGCCAAGCAGTTCAGTTAATGCTAAGGCCGTTCCTGTAAGGACAGCATGGAAGAAATATAATACTGGTGCTAAGAACATAAACATAAACTCAAGTGGTTCTGTAATACCCGTAAGGAATGATGTAAAAGCTACAGAGAATAACATACCACCAACGGCAGCTCTATTTTGCTTTTTAGCCGCAAGGTAAATAGCGAGTGCTACTGCTGGCAAGCCAAACATCATAATTGGGAAGAAACCTGTCATGAACTGTCCCGCTGTTGGATCACCGGCAAAGAATCGATTTAGGTCACCAGTTGCACCGTCAAACTCTCCAAATACAAACCAAGTAATTGAATTAAGTACATGATGTAGTCCAAAAGGAATCAATAATCTATTAAGGAATCCAAATGCAAAGACACCAACTGCGCCTGCGCCAATCATCCAGTTACCTGCACTATCCATACCGTTTTGAATGGCTGGCCATATATAGCCAAACAAACCACCAACAGCAATCATTACAAATGATGTGATAATTGGAACAGATCTTTTACCACCAAAGAAACCTAACCAATCTGGTAGCTTCAATGCATGGAACTTGTTATAAAGGAGTCCTGCCAATATACCGGCAACCATTCCCGCCAAAACACCCATGTTGATGTCTGGATCAATAGACGTCGCTACGCCTGTCATTACTTCGTATCCTATGAATCCAGCAAGAGCTGCAACACCTTGGTTATTCTTGGCTAAACCAAATGCAACACCAATGGCAAAAATAACTGCCAAGTTTGCAAATATTGCGTCACCTGCTGATGTCATTACTGGTATGTTCCAAAGTACCCCCCCGAATCTTAACAACAATGCTGCCGCTGGTAATACAGCTACTGGTGTCATCATTGCTTTTCCAACTTTTTGTATACTTGAAAATGAACCTTTCATAAAACCCTCCTGCAATTATAAGTCAGGACTGGCTCTTTCTAATCAGCCTGTCCAGATGTAGTGTTAAATAAAATGTTTCGGTTTCAGGCAAATGAATGTGTTTCTCTCTCGAGAGATAAGCCGATATTTTAAGTGCTACTTCATGAGCTTTCTGACATGCTTTGATTGTTTCATCATAAAGTGGATGTTTGCTACTGCTTTCGCCTTCTTCAATCCGCCAAATAAATCCTCTCAAATGGAGCAAAAGGCGGTTATATAGCCTTGGGTAATCCATTAAGGTAATTTCAAGCTCACTCTCAACAAGTCCTATCATACCCTTTATAATTCTTGTATTCTTCAGGGTATCTGATACTACTTTGTTTTGCTTGGCTGCATTCAAATGAAGTGCAATAAAACCAACTTCATCCTCTGTGATATCAATAGACATGTCTTCCATAATCCTACGTCTGGCATATTCTCCAATACTGTACTCATCTGGATACAAATGCTTGATTTCAAATGCAAATGGATTCTCAATGCTTATGTCTTTCTTCAGCTTTTCAATGGCAAAACTGATGTGGTCCACAATAACAATAAAGCTTCTTTCACTCAATGTACCAAGAATTTGTTCTGCTTTCATCAGAATCTCAGTACACAGACCAACAATATCACCATTAACTTCTTCAAGCATTTGAAGGTAACTTTGCTTAAGGTTCTTATCACCTGTTACAAAAGCCTTCTCAATAACAGAATCTTTGATCCCTATAATTTGGTTTTTTTTCTTACCAAAACCAAGACCGCTTCCCATTAGGACCACTTCTGTATTCTTTCGAATGTTTGATGCCAATATGACGTTGTTGTTCATCACTCTCAATATCTTATAATCATTAACCATATTAATACCTCTTTGCGCGCAGAGTTTAATAGCAACATAACCTTAAATTAAAAAAAAGGCATAAACTGCTTAGATATATCTATCTAAAAAGTTTATGCCTGATCGAATCAGTAACACACTTTGTTTCAAAAGTAATTATGTTGTACTCTAAGTCTAGACCCCCCCTATGGTCATATTGTCAATAGCTTATGGCTATCCAAAATATTTATTGTTAATAATGACCAATTATGGATATCAGCTTTTGTCTATAATTCATAGCATCAATTCATGTTAGTTAATATAATTTACTAATCCACCTTTAAATCTTTTGTGCAAGGTATCTACTCACTTGCATTTTGCTTTAGGATCGGTTGCAGCAAATAACTTAGGACCAATAGGGCTGTTCCAAAGCCCATGGATATTATAATTTTCCATAAACTACTCACCGTTCCTAGGTCAATCAATACAAATTTGCCTGCAACAAGGATGATATAGCCAAGGGCAAGACTCACCAATTGTTTATTGGTTTTAAGAACACTTATGGTAAGCAAGGCTATGGCATAGGTCGCCCATAACAATGTTACGGTTCCATCCCCCCCCATTTGAAGTTCGATAAACATTTTGTAAGTTGTCACCATATACATGAATATATTGATTATTACAGTCCATAGCAGCGTCAGTTTTTCCTTATATAGCCAAGTCAAGCCAAATACACCTAACAACAGTATCGTATGATATATGGTTGGTAGAATTTCAAATTCGTAAGGTGTGACAAATAGTAGTATATATGTCATTGCTCCAATCAACCAAGCTATTTTGATGATAGTCAGATAGACAGTAAAGGCTTTTTCAAACCTGTGTGGTTCAAGGTAATTCATTATTATAATGACAACGAGAATGGCCAACATCCCAAGAACAAATTTGTCTCCAACAACCACAAAATCCGATAGGCATGTGAGTATAAGGATGCTGTAGCCAATCAATTTAATACCAAGCAAATACAACTTGTGTTCCTTATCTAAAACAAACTGAGCAATAAGGTATAGGACAATACAATAAATAAGGTATGAGAGGCTGACAGACAAGGTCACTTCCCACTCAAAGTAAGTTAGGCCCATTGAGAACAATCGAATAAATATGGGTATGAATGCAACAATGCAAACACCAAGATAAGGCAAAAGTTTTGATAACTTAGCACTATAAATAAGAAAAGGATATAAGCACAATGACCAAACATGATTATGGCAACCTTAGGTGCGTCCCCCCCTGCCAAATGATAGCCATAACCATAAACCATTATGAGACCATAGACCAGCAAGCCATAAGTCGTGTAAACTTTTTTTTACCAAATCTCCATTGACAAGACCGCCTACAACAATGATTACTATTACAATCAATTGACTGACTAAATCTTGCCAAGCAAATTCAAACTGGTGTCCTGCAAATAAGTCAAGTAATAAAGTTAAGGCAAAGAGTGCACCAATACCATAGATAATGTGAGCAATGATGCCAATTGTCTTGCTCTTCATCCTTTTTCCCAGTAGGACATAGAGTAGGCCAAGTAACATTAGACTAATACTGATTATATCCCCCCCTTCAAAGAGTAAGACAATTGCAAAACAACCAAATGCGCCACCAAGACCAATCGATAAATCTGACACTAAGGTATTGCCATGTTTTTTTTATAGAAGATCATAGTCAATATCATGTATAAGAAAAATACTATGCCATAGGCAACACTCCACACTATATCACTGAAATCTAGGAGATAGCGAAGTTGGTATAATGAGATAAATGGAATGGCTATTTGGAGTGAATAACTAAGACCTGGATACTTGGATGATGCTTTGTTATGAAAAGATAATATGTATTCAGTTCCCAAATAAACAAGTGTTAGAAAGAGGATTAATAAGGCGAATTTGCTTCATCAGCTTTACCAACACCCCCCCCATCAGCTAATAACAAGGTTGTGATGAATATGCTTCCAACTATATTGGTTAGTTGAAGGGTTCTCCACCTTCTAAACACGTAAATAATCATACTGGATAAGGCCAAAACACCTATATAAAGGCCAACACCTGTTAAGCCAAGTTGGTCAAGAGGCACCAAGAAGGGTGTTAGCAAGGCACCTGTCATCCCAATAACTGCAATAGACACATTTTTAAGGGTAACAGAGATGAAAAATGCCCCCCCAAAAGTTATCAGACACATAAATATAAAAGCCAATACACCTGGTATTATGTCATAGCCTTGATATGCAGCGTAAGTTGTTGTATATAAGGTTGCTATACCACCACCAACCAGCACTTGCCTTAGAACAAGCCGTCCTTTCAAGGCAACTTTGTAACCAAGGCCTATTAAGGCTATACCAATCAATGCACCAACAAGTAAGGCCATGCCTTCGGTTATATAACCATTGTCATAAGCGAGCTTGAATATGAAGCCAACACCAATTAAGAGCAAAGTAATGCCCAGCTTGCTAATAATGGACTCAACTGTCAACAATTCCTTCATCTTCTTAGACAAGGCACTTTCTTTTGGTATATCTCTTACTGGTTGGACCAAAGTCTCATGTTCAGTATTTGTATTTTCTTTCTTATAAGTAGCTTCCACCGATACACCTGCAACAGTTGGCACTACAGCGGCCTCTTTTGTTTGCTCCTCAGATGGCTCTACCTTCAGCTCTACAAAGGCCCTAGCTACATCATCCCTTTGTAGCATCTCAACCTGCCTACGAAGTTCTTTAAGCTCTTGTTTGATAATCTGTTGCCTTATCACTATAACCACAATAATGATTACAAGTACAAAAGTCATTTCCAGCACCCCCCTTACACTTCATATTTTTTCTCTCCTAATGGCTGTCTCTATAGTATTTCTAGTAACTCTTCAAGTGATTCGATGACATAAGTTGGTTTTATTTGATCTGGTACAGTTTTTTTTATGTTTGTTGTACCAGCATGTATCAATGCCATAATTCTTGCCACCCAATATGTCAGATCCTAGGCCATCACCAATAACCAACGCTTTATCAATATCAAACCCTGGAACACCACCTGCTACGATGTCAAAATATTCTTTCTGTGGTTTGTGATAGCCAGTGTCATCTGATATAAAGGAATATTCAAAATAATCAGCAAGCCCTGTATTAGTAAGCTTACCTTCTTGAGCCAACTTAGCCCCCCCGTTGGTGATAATGACCATTGTTGCCTTACCCTTAAGCTGTTCCATTAAGGCTTTAGCACCAGGTTCATAATCAATGTGTTCTCCCATTGCCACCAAATAATCGTGGCTGACTTGAGCAGCATCCCCCCCAAAGACACCCATTTGTACAAATAATAGATCAAACCTAAGGGACAATATCTCATTCTTAGAATAAACGCCTTCTTCAAAGCTAGCCCAAAGCTCGTGGTTAATTAATTTATATATTTCAAAACCTTCATCGGTTAGTTCTATCCCATTTTTACTCATGGCGGCTTTAAGCGCCGGATACTCACATGAAACAAAATCTAGTAGTGTATCATCTACATCAAACATCAAAATTTCATACTTCATAATTGCCCTCCATGACGTTTTAGTCGCCGTGTTTGCAGTGTTTTTAATACCTTGACAAAAATAGGTAAAGGTCTTAAAACTAAGTTTCTCTAATTCCATCCCTATATGTATACTCAGTTGAAGCATCCAAGCATTCATATATGGCTAGAAAGTTCAGCTATGTAGTTTTAATACCTTGACCTTAGTTATTATAACAGATAGGAAAATATTACACCACTTGAGGTGAGAATGATTGACAAGCACTTATTTTGATAGTACTATATTACTAGTGCGAGTTAGGGGGGGCCATATAAATGAATGTATTCAATTATATCAGAGGCAAATCCAGTAATAAGAGTATTCAAGAACAACTATTTGATCAAATTCTTATAGTTGTATTTTGTGTGTCTGTCGTCAATATTGTGGGTAACATTATCATCTCTTTCCCATTTGATGCCAACTTCAAATGGTTATTCATGATTGCACTCACCATCGTTATCAATAAATTCAAAAATGACAGTATTTGGGTAAGGTATTTCTTTATTGCCTTTATCATATTGGTCATTGTACCTCTTGGATGGTACAATTCAGGTGCCAATAACAACAATGTCATATCCTATATCTTCTTAATAACAGTGGCCGTAAGTTTTTTTTGTTCGATGGCTATTATCGTTTTTCACTAATTGTACTTATAACATTTGTATTCGTTGTCTTTCTTTACTTCGAATTCTATTTACCCGAGATATTGGTTGTTCACGACCCAGAGTTACAATTTTTTTTGATCGACTGGTACAAATTCCATTAATTATTATGGTGAATTATTTCATGTTACGGCAGTTCGCCAATACTTTCTATGAGAAAAATGAACTCCTTAACGATTTGAACCATAAACTAGAGGAAATTGCCTACCAAGATGATTTAACCAATGTAAACAACAGAACTTTCATCTTCGAGCGCTACCAAGAAGCAATGAAACGCAATCGACCTTTCATCTCATTGATGATGGATATTGATAACTTCAAGAAGGTCAACGATGACTTTGGCCATTTGGAAGGTGACCTACTACTCAGAGAGTTAGGCTTTGTCCTAAAAAATCACTTTAGCCACTATGGCTATATAGCAAGATATGGCGGCGATGAATTCATATTGCTATTGCACCTAGATATGGATACCATAGAATTTAAGTTACATGCTTTTATAGATCATTTTAACAGCTTGGAAGTCACTAAGCGAACAGGCGCAACCCTTAGTGGAGGTTACGATTCCTTCGGAGCTGGCCAAACCTTAGATGATCATCTAAGAAGTGTCGACATCACTTTGTATAAAGCTAAAAATTCAGGCAAGAATAAGATATTGCAGGCATAAAACACATTAACAAGGGACTGTCCAAAGACAGTCCCTTAATTTATGTCTTATTTTATTGTATAGTCACTTAATCAAAGTACTTGGTATTAATCTTATAACTGAACCTAAAGAATTTCCACCCTTGATAGCCCAGTACCAGAGGAACAAATATTAGGGCTACAACCGTCATAATCTGCAATGTTAGTTCACTGGCCATACCGTCTACAACTCTAACACCTGGAGACATATATGGGAATATACCTGTATAGCCAACAATCATGAACATGGCTATTGAAAAGCTATTACTAATTAAAGCTAAACCATATTTTTTTATCTTAGTATGATAGATTGTGCCAACCGGTCCAAGCATTGCCAAGACTGGTAATATCCAAAGTACAGGTGCTGACGCGTAATTCGTAGCAAAGAGATTGGTATCCCAATTAAAAGCCATCATAAGAATCGGCATAATTAAAGCAGAAGCAATGGCTGTAGGCAATATTTGTTTTCTAAGTCTAGTCACCACTTCTCCTTCTGCCTTTACATTGGCCCATAAGATACCATTGGTTCGATAAAAACTTATGAACATTAGTCCACCTAGAATACCAGGAAGAGACAAGAGCCCTAAGAAATCATTGGTTGATTCCATCAAAGTATTTGCTTTAAGGAAAAGGTTGGTAAAACGAACACCGAGAAGCAATGCCACACCGTAGCTAGAAATCATCCACGCTATGCCCATTCCACTTTGCCATTTCTTATTATCATCTTTGTACACAAGCTCCATGGCAACACCACGGGTAATTAGCATAATAAGTAACAAGAATAGGGCTATATAGAGGTTAGAAAACATCTCCGCATAAACAAGTGGAAATGCTGCAAAAGTTGCACCACCTGCTGTAATAAACCAAACCTCACTACCATCCCAATAAGGGGGGGCAACCGTATATTGTAGCACCTTACCTTCAACTTCACTTTTTGCAGATTTAAAAACCATGCCTACACCACTAGTGTAACTTTCAAGTATTAAAAAAAACCAATCCAAAGTATGGCCAATAATAGAAACCATACATTACCTAAGAATTCATGTGTCATAACACTACCCCCCCCTATTCCTAAATGGATCATCAATTGGTCCAAGCTTAATGAATTTGGTCAACATATAGAACTCTACAACAAACAGGACACCATAGAAAACAACCAGTGTTATCAATGAGAACCCAACCTGTGCTGCAGGTACATTCTTCGATACAGCGTCTTTGGTTAACATTAGACCGTTAACAATCCATGGTTGTCGCCCAACTTCTGCAACAGTCCATCCAAGCAATATGGCTATCCATGGCGTTGGAATCAACCACAAGAAGGCTCTATTTATCCATTTATTACTGGTATACTTGTCTTTCCAGAATAAGAACAATCCAACAAGGGCCAATAAGACAAACATCATACCAAGGCCGACCATGACTCTAAACGAATAATGGGTCAAAGGTAAGATATCAATATAGTCTTCATACATTGAATCCGTCCACTGTGCTGTTGCTTCTTCAATACCCATCACTTCACCTGTAGGACTGTTTGTATACATGATACTTCCTACATAAGGAACTGGCAGCAAGTTGACACTGCTTTCTTTGTCCTTACCAGGAAATTGTAACAGGTACATTGGTATGGTATCTTCTGTTTCCCATATCACTTCAAACGCAGCGGCTTTCGCTGGTTGAACCTCACCAACATATTGACCATAGAAATGTCCAATCATCGGTTGTGACAAAGATGTAACAAGGAGTACAATCAAAGCAACTTTAACGGACCCTTTATAAAATTCAACATTTTGTTTTTTTGAGTAAGTGATAGCCACTAACGCCTAACATGAAGAAGGCACCTAACAAGTATGCTGATGTAATTGTATGAATTAACATGTATAATGCATATGGGTTTAGAGTTAATGCAATAAAATCAGTTAAAATAACTTTAGAACCATCTGCTGCCAATTCATAACCAACTGGATTTTGCATAAAACCATTGGCTGTAATGATCCACACAGCTGAGACATGGGTTCCAATTAGAATCATAAGTGCTGTAACAAGTCTAAATTTGGCAGATATCTTATGACGATAGAAAATCCAAATCCCAGCAAAAGTAGACTCAAGGAAAAAGGCCATCAATGCCTCAAATGCCAATGGCGAACCAAAGATATCTCCCATGAATTTTGAATACTCTGCCCAGTTTGTACCAAACTGTATCTCCATTGTAATCCCCCCCGTTACAATACCCACAATAAAGTTAATAGCAAATAGGTTTCCCCCCCAAAAGTTGGCTTGCTTCTTATATTTTTCATCTTTAGTTTTGTAATATAGCGCTTCAAAGATGAAGACCAATAGAATCAGCCCAATAGACAATGGAACCATAAGAAAATGAAACATAACCGTAAATGCAAATTGCAAACGACTAAGAGTTACCGCTAATACACTCATAGAATTCTCCCACCTTTTCTTCATAGTATCGATTTTGTGATAAGTATCACAATCACTATTATACTTGATATTTTAAACGCAATCAATTCTTTTTAAATAATTATTATCGGTAGATAAAGGCATTTCATACTTTTGAGGAATCTACATTATCCTATATCATTTTTTCCTATTTTTCTTAAGACGTTTTTTCTTCCTAACTGAATAACCAAAAGTGCCCAGTTTCTTCCCTAACCCAAAATAAGCTCCATGTGAATAGGCTATGGGTTTGGCTTTATCTAGATGAAATTTATTATGCTCATCCATGTATTTGTCATCAACATAGATGCCTTCGACACTGGCTAAAAACATGTCGTGGGATCCAAGTTCCTTCACTTCAACCACTTTGCACAGAATATTAACTGGACACTCCTTGATAAGTGGCGCCCCCCCTATCTCTGTCATTTCATAATGAAGACCCATCTTAGTGGCTTTATCCTCGTCTTTTCCAGACCTAACACCACAATAGTCTGTAGCCTTAATAACGTCCTCAGTTGTAAGATTAATCACAAAAACACCTGAGTCCTTAATAATCTTATAAGAATGTCTGGAAGGTCTCACTGAAATATAAGTCATCGGAGGATTGGTACAGACCGTACCCGTCCATGCAATCGTAATGACATTATAATCATCTTCTTTTGTACCGCAACTCACCATAACTGCAGGCAATGGGTAAACCATATTACCTGCTTTCCATTTTATTCTAGCCATATTTCTCCTATAACAATTGATTTTGATAATAATTAGTAGTTGACTTTCGTTCTCAGTTAGTGCATAATAAGAATACGAATAAATTGTACGTATAAACTAATCAATCTTGCACAACACAATCCGAGGTGATATTATGAGCACAACTAATAACAAAGAACACAGCAGTGCTTCTACAGCAGCGTGGGCTGACCATAAGAATGTTGATGAAGATACCAATGTAAACATTCCAAGCGAAGAAGCAGTTGAAGACGCAAAAGAATGGGTTGAAGGCAACGAGTTATAATTCTTTAATATAGTGATACCCGATATCATCGTACATATACCTGTGAGATACTCTTTCCCTCACCGTATGTGCGATGATTTTTTATGCCCTTTGTCACAACTATTATACCATAGAGACCTTCTAAGGCCCTTGGCAGTTCTTTGTTGTTGTAATCTCTATCAGATACTGATTCTTTAGGTATAGTTGATAAGATTGTTGAATACATTCAATGCCCGTATTAATTTCTATGGTCATTTCATAAGTCTTATAGCCAGATTTGTTTGCATCATTTGAAGTCTGTTCTGTCGCTTCCAAAAGTGTTTTATACTCTATGGCCATGTCGGTCAAATTAGCCATATAAGTTTTTAGATAATCAATAGGCTTAAAGTCATCGTCAACGATGGTTAGAACACCGACTGCATTATCTTTTATGCCTGTTTGTCCTTTTGCCTTTTCTGAAAATACAACAAATAAGTCCTTAGATTCATACACCTGGGCTACCGAAGATATGGCATTTCCAACCTCATAAAGCTCTTCAATCTCTTCTTGATTTAGAATTCTCACTTCACTTCCAAAATGTAGGTCATACTCAAATCCAAGTAAAGAATTAAAATAGATACCATCTATGAAATAGCCGTCATTATATATCTGTGCAAGTTCAATTAAGCCATCCTCAGGCATCTGACTTTGTGCCTCATCAAGTTGTTTTTCTTCCTCCAAAGCTTTGTCACTCTGATTTTCTCTTGCTGATTCTTCCTGATATATATCCGTCGTAACATCTTGACCTTCACTTGGAGTAAATAATTTATTAAACACAAAAAGAAGGCTAACAACAATGATTAGCCCACTTACAATGTATTTTGAATTCATTTTATAGTCTACCATACCTACCACCATGCCCAACATCTTATTTGGTAAGCTAAGCATATCAATTTCTTCCCTATTTGGCAACTACCCTAATCTATATATAAGCTATAACCATAACATAATGACAGGCACTGCCACCTAAGACAAACAGATGGAACAACTCATGAAAACCAAACCATTTATTATTCTTAAGTGGCCACTTAAGGGCATAGATAAGACCACCTATAGTATAAGTAATACCGCCTGCTACCAACCACTTGAAACCTTCTGTTGGCATAGATTCAAACACAGGTATATGGCAACTATCACTAACCACCCCCCCATAAGAATGTAGAGTCCAGACGTTAGCCACCTAGGGGGGGCATCAATCCAAAAAGCTTTCATAATAATACCTGATATTGCTATTGCCCATATAACAACAAGAAGGCTGGTTCCAACTAAACCATTCAGGGCAATTAGACATACTGGGGGGGTATAAGTTCCAGCTATAAGAACAAAAATCATCATATGATCAATTCTCTTATAGACTTTTCTCATTGCTTCTGGTTTATCAACAATATGATAAATAGTACTGGCACTATATAAAAGCACCAAGCTGGCCCCCCCAAATATTCCAAAACCAACAACATGCACGATTGTTCCAATTTCGATGGCACGACTGACCAAACTAATCACTGCAACGCAGGAAAGTATAGCCCCCCCAATCAGATGTGTCAAAGCACTTATAGGGTCTTTTACTCTCACAAAATCACTCCATTCCATATCACGTAGTATTAAATACCACTTTATCTCTTATCTATATGATATCATATGACATCTATATGCGCAAGAGCAGTTCAGTGTTTATTTCATAAGCAAAACAGCCTGAATTGACCAATAAAAAAAAGAGCCTTAGCTCTTTTGTATTATAGGTATGCTGCAACCGTTGATAACATTAACGCCATCACGATTACCACTACGATGCCAACACTAACTTTTTTTAATAGTCGACGGTTCTTAAAAAAAACATTATGTCACCTCAATTCATTATTTGCCTATTCTAATCAAGGCACACATATATTATAATAGAAATATCCCAATTACTCAAGGAGAGAATCTATGTCATTCCCAGTTATGTTTGTATGGTTTATCATCGCCATTGTTGTATTTCGTTATCGTCTCAGAAAAAATGATAAAGCCAGCGAAGATGCTTCCAGGACTTTTTGGCAGAAAGAGCAGGCATCTTTGGTTGTGAGAAAAAAAGACTTGGCCAAAGAAGATTACATTGTCTCTCGCTTAGATGAATCTTATTTAAGAGACCAATCCTTTTTTGATGGCTTAGGTAAAGCCAATCTATATCGTCAACAAAAATACCTATTTACCTTACTTAACAAAAAGATGGTCAACTTCTCACACATGACCAACACAGACCTAAGGTTACATTATGGTACTGCAACGCTGACGTCCATTGAGAACTATGAAGACAATTACAATAACTTCATAAAAACCCTGTATATATTGTCAAGTGAACTGATGGAAGTTGGTGAAACTGAGTTGGCAGTCGCTATCTAGAAGACGGCATCTATCTTGGTACTGATATCAAGAAACACTACATGCTTCTTGCAAACCACTACAAGTCAAACAAGGAACTCTCTAAGATAGAGGCCCTAATTGACTCTGCAAAACAATTACATTCCTTAACCAAGGATGGATTGGTTGAAGAATTAACGGATCTACTTGAACATAAAGTCAGCTAAACCTTCGGCCATATTGGGTAATTATGCCATCAATCTTCTTACTGGCCTCACTCTTGGTCAAGTCATCCACATCGTAGTCTATTACCACTCTATGCTGGTTTATTAGACTTAACAAAAACTTCTTTTGTTTATCTGTAATTGGAGATTGCTTTTTAGGTTTATAGTGGAGTGGTTTGGCCACAAAATTATGTTTGGTATCTCCATTATAATACTTGGCATAAATCATTTCATACAGCTTGTGGGTAGCAAGGGCATCATCATAACCTCTATGAGCATTATCCCTTTGTATCTTTGTAACTGCAAGCAGATTTGTCAAACTGTAACTTGGCTGTCTTTCAAAAAAATGTCTTGCCAAAATCATGGTATCAAGGCCACGCTTTTCAAATCCAAGGCCTAGCCTCAGTGCATTTGTTTTTAGAAATGAATAGTCAAACATAACATTATGTCCGAGAATGGGGGGGAATTCACCACAAAAATCGATGAAATCGGGTAAGACTTCATCGATTAGACGTTTATCCTTGACCATCTCATTATTGATACCAGTCAAGTCCACTATATTGTCTGGAATGTTAACTTGTGGATTGATGAGTTCATCAAACACTTCTGTCACCATTCCATCTATTATCTTGGCTGCACCAATTTCTGTAATAGCCGTAAATTCTGGGCTAAGTCCTGTAGTTTCAATATCCAGCACTATATAGTCTCTCATCGGTTCACCAAATCCTTTAATAATTCTATCGCCAAGTCATAATCATAATTATCCACATGAGATTTAATAACACTGGCTTCATTTTGATATTTTAGTAAGACTTTGACTTGAGCAAACTTATCAAGGGCTGCTTTAACTTCACTATAGCGATAGGTTTCTAGGGCTGATAAAAGGTCATAACAAGACTTTATGAATTCATCTTCACCGTAAGTTTTCGTGACTTCCGGCTTGGCTATCTCATTATACTTAGTTGATAACAAATGTCTTACTTCTGAAATAACCAGCTCTAGTTCATCTGAAAAAGCATCTAAAGCATTAAGCATATGACCCGACTCATCTCTTATGGCACACTCAAGATCAAGTGCCTTTTCACGTAATCCCTTTGCACCAAGGTTACCACTTAACCCCCCCTTAATACTATGCGCCAGACGTCTTGCATCTTCCATGTCATGGTTATTAATCAGCGATTCAATTTCTTTGTCAACGCTTTGGTACTTATCATAGAAGCCATTGACAAGTGTCTTATACAATTTCTCTGACCCACCAAGTTGAGCCAACGCTTCACTAATGTCAATTTTGTTGTATGTCATAGTCGCCTCCTAGTTGTCATTATGGTTTTCTTGTCAAGCATTACTAAGTCCTAATTTCACAGATATATCCTCAATCTCATCAAGGGATGACAAGAAGGCTTTAACCACCCTCGGATCAAAGTGTTTGCCATCTTCCTCCATAATAATCTTCAACGCTTCGTCGTAACTGTATGCCCTTTTGTAGGCACGCTCAGACAACAATGCGTCGTAAACATCCGCAATTGCCACAATTCTGCTAACCATGGGTATTTGATCGGCGCTAAGGCCAAGTGGATAACCTGTCCCATCAAAACGTTCATGGTGGGTATAGGCGATAATCTCAGCCATGTTAATGATATTTGAACTGGAATTTTGTAATATCTTTTTACCAATGACACAATGTGTCTTCATAACTGCCCATTCATCAAGATTTAACTTTCCTGGTTTTAATAGAATGGCTTCTGGAATACCAATCTTGCCTATATCATGTAGAGGTGCCGCATGTTCAATTGCATAGATGACTTCCTGGGCAAGACCGAGTTTATCTGCAATAATCGCTGATATTTTACCAACCCGCTTAACGTGAAGTCCCGTTTCATCATCTCTGTACTCTGCAGCTCTTGATAACCGTTCTATGGTCTCGAGGTAGGCGTGCTCCAACTGATTATAGGCAAACTCAAGCATTACCCCCCCTTGCTTGTCCACTTCTCTTTGGAGAACATTATTTTCCTCAAGGACCAGACGTTTACTAGCATTTTGCACCAACTGGGCGTTGATTCTTGCTTTCACCTCTTCAACATTAAAAGGTTTGGTAATATAGTCAACAGCCCCCCCAAGCTCAAAACCTCTTTTTTATCTTCCAAACCATCTTGGCCAGATAAAAAAATAATAGGTAAATCCTTATGAGCTTTGCTTTCTTTAATAGTCGCACAAACCTCATAGCCATTCTTCTTAGGTAAAAGAATATCAAGCAAAATCAGGTCAACATGGCTATTTTTAAGCATATTAACCGCACGTTCGCCATTGGTTGCAACCATTAGTTCGTATCTATTTTCAAGGGTACCCACTAACACATCTATGTTTTCTTTTTGATCTTCCACAATCAAAATCGTAAATTCTTTGTTCATCACTGTCACCCTGTTTCTTCCCCCCCTATCACTGACAGCACAAACCTCTCTAGATGCTCATTATATCACCTAGAATAGTCGATTACAAAGACCATGATGTGTCTTTTTTGTGTTTCATTGCCCCCCCTTCAAACTATTCTTGATAAGTCTTGTCAAATACACCTCTAAGGAACTTGGCTGAAGCTTTCAATTCTTCCACTTCCTCTAAGCTCAGGGGGGGCACTTCCAACCTTTTACCAACACCATCTTTTGTTACAATACAAGGCAAGCTAAGGGCAACACCTTCAATGCCATACTCTCCCTCAAGTGTTGTGGACAGAGGTAGAACACTTAATTCATTAATCAGTATGGCTTGAATGATTCTCTCAACACTCTTTGCAATACCAATATTGGTAAATCCTTTGTTAAGAAGTACCTCCGTACCCACTAATTTCACTTCATTGACAATGGCTTCTTTATCCAGTTTGATGTCCTTTGCCATGATGTCAAAATCATCAATGGGTATACCAGCAATATTCGTAGAAGACCATGCAGCAAAAGCTGTATTGCCATGTTCTCCTAAAATATAACCGTGGACATTTTTTTGTATCAACCATATACTTTTGACCTAGAATACGTCTAAATCTTGCTGTATCTAAGGATGTACCTGTACCTATTATTTTTTTCTTTTGGATAGTCAAAATAATTCTGTGCATAGTAGGTCAAAACATCAACAGGATTGGAAACCAGAATAATGATGGCCTCTTTGGTATACTTCTTAATCTCACCCATGACTTCTTTGACGACTTTCAGATTAGTCTTAGTCAATGCAACTCGGTCAGGGACTTCACCTGGTTTAGCACTTGGCCCAGCTGTCATAACAATTACACTTGCATCAGCACAGTCCTCATAACCGCCTTGACGCACTTGAATATTTGGACTATAAGCGAATGCAGTTGAATGTGAACCATCAAGAGCTTCTCCATAAGCTTTCTTCACATTCTTATCAATAATGACAATCTCAGCCAGTGACTGGGATGATAACAATGTTGATAAGACTGCTGACCCTACGTGACCAGCTCCAATAATAACGACTTTATTTCTTTGAATTTTCATAAGACACCTACCTATATTTTTGATTGTGAACCATATGTATTTATTAACTACAATATATACGAAAGAGCCTATGTCATGCAAGACCATGCACAAACGCGTTGGCGCGCTAAATTAAAGAGTCCGGTAGGCTTTAAGGGATACCCTTAACTTTTCTTTGATATTCTCACACAAGGTCTCTTTGCTTACTTCTTTGTTATAAGCAAACATCATAATTTCAAATAGAACAAAGCCATAAATAATCTCACTTAAAACTTTTGGCTCGACACCGACCAAAAGACCCTTGTCCTTTAATCGAGACAGTAGAATTTCCAGATTGGCTAGAAACTTAAAATCAAGCTCAGCTAGTTTTTTGATAAGCTCTGGTTTACTTTTACTAAGGTTTATGGCAACCACTGCTACTTCAACCATTATTTTCTTTGGCATTTTTAAGAAATATCCGAATTCATGGTACATTAGGTCAAAAATAATTGTGATGATGTCATCGCCATTCAAATCAGCCAAGTAGGGATCTGTCAAGACAATATCTCTTGCCAAGACATCCAAATAGATCTCTGCTTTGGTCTTAAAATAATTGAATATTGTGCCTTCTGCTATGCCAACAGCTTTGGCAATCTTTTTGGTACTCGTACCATCATAGCCATCTTCACCAAAAAGCCTTGATGATTCGTCTAATATTTTTTTGACGTATTCTTGCTTGTTCTTCTTTACCAATTCGCGCCATATCAATCTCCTCCAATATGAATGCACTCATTTTATTGTTGTGAAAAAAGGATGTCAAAGTCTAACTTGGACATCCCTATATTTATCTTGCTAAAAGAACCTTGATTCTATCCCTGATCATTGATATGGCCACATGGTTATAACCGCCTTCTGGGACAATGACATCCGCATGTTTTTTTACTAGGTTCTACAAACTCCTCATGCATAAGTTTGACAGTTCCAAGATACTGTTCAATAACCGAATCCATACTCCGACCACGGTCCTTTACATCTCTTACAAGCCTTCGTATAATTCTCACATCTGCATCTGTATCTACAAATATCTTCATGTCCAACAATTCACGTAATTCCTTATGCTCAAAAATCAATATACCTTCAACGATAATCACCTTTTTGGGTTCAACATAAACAGTTTTATCCCCCCCCTTGTGTGATTAACAAAATCATATAAAGGATGCTCAATAGGATGACCTTTTTTTTAGTTCCATCAAATGTTCTACCATCATGTCCGTATCAAATGCATTGGGATGATCATAGTTCATCTTACTTCGTTCCTCTAAATTTTTGTCACTGTTGGCCTTATAATAAAAATCATGGGTTAATGTCACCACTTCGTTGCCAACCACAGATCTGAGTTTATTGACTAAAGTGGTTTTTCCAGACCCCCCCGTTCCACCTGCTATCCCTATGACAATTGGTTCTTTCATAATTTCTCCTTTTTCTTCATGGATTCATATCTATTCAGTAAACCAAAAGGGCAGTCCAAAACCAAAAAAACATGAACTGCATTTTGGGCTACGAGCGGTGCATATTGCCCTGCCATGTGCAATGATTTGAGTGTTATACCTTAACCAATGTTCTTCTGGTAACTTCTTCATCAAATCATATTCTATTTTAACTGGATCTTGAAGGTTGGTAAAACCCAATTTGTTGGATATGCGTTTCACATGAGTATCTACAACGATTGCAGGAATATTGTGCATATGGCCAAGGACAACATTAGCCGTTTTTCTTCCTACACCTGGCAAGGCCACCAATTCATCAATGGTCTTTGGCACCACTCCGCCATGTCTAGTCAACAAGAGCTCACAGCAAGCTTTGATGTTTTTGGCCTTATTTCTATAGAACCCTGTTGAATGAACTGCTTTTTCAATATCCTTTATATCTGCCTCTGCAAAAGCCTTAATGGAAGGAAACTGTTCGAACAAAGCTGGTGTAACAAGGTTAACCCTATCATCTGTACACTGGGCACTAAGTTGAGTCGCTATTAAGAGTTGCCAATCATTTTCATGGTGCAAATAACATATATGTTCTATACCGTACTCAACATCAAGTGCATCAAGTACTCGCTGCATTCTTAATTTATCAATCATATCGTCACCTTAACAAGCTGACAAGTGCCTGTCATTTCATGTTTATTTCTATAATCATAATAGTAGTAACTTGGGCTTGATACTTTGCATATCTTACCATCCTCAATCCACTTTATTATATCATAAGGGTAGGATTCCATGTGGGTCATCCGTTGAATTTGTCTGGAATTTTTATCCGGATATCTCTTAAAGAAAGTCTCTTTATGACCTTCTTCTTTATAGAATGCCTTAAGCTCTTTTGGCGTTCCTTCAGGCCGTGTTACAAAATAAGGCCATTTCTTAGGTTTTTCTTTGCTGCACAAGTCATGTATTAATAAGGCTTTCACAAAATCTAGATTAATGTCAATGGACCTATCACAGCCTTCACAATATTCAAATAGAATTTCAAACCATTTGAGCTTTGTATGCTTCAAATCATAGTAACCCTTGGATTCATAGAAGCCTATGAAATCTTCAAAGAATTCAAAAGGTGTTGGGAAACATTGAATCAGATATTCAATGCTTTGAGTAAACAAACCACTGTTATAATAAAGTTCAAGTAGTTCTTCTATCTGTTTTAGAGATCTAAGTTCATAGTAAGTCATCGCATCTGTATAAAGGACTTCGTAAGGTGCTATTTCTCTGTAGACAATACCATATGCCTCTCGCTTTATATGAATCTGTGACCCTTTCAGAACCTTCAAAAAACCTAACTGTAATTGCTCGGGTCTCATGGCCATAACGTCATTAAAGGAACCTGCAAATGAAGTGTAGTCTTCGCCAGGAAGTCCAGCAATTAGGTCTAAATGAAGGTGGATGTTATCCCCCCCTTCTTTTATTTTCAATACCTTGTCTTGAAGCAAGTGAAAATCTACTTTTCTGTTAATATCCACTATGGTCGCTTCGTTGGTTGATTGTACCCCCCCAATCTCAAATTGAACAAGCCCCCCCGTTCTTAGAGTCCCTAGATAATCAATCATTTCATCTGTTAGGAGGTCTGCTGTTAATTCGAAATGAAAATTGGTATAACCATTATCATGGTCTTTTAGGTATTGCCAGATGGCCATAGCATGGTCTTTTCTTGCATTAAAAGTTCTATCAACAAACTTAACTTGCTTGACCTGCTTGCTAAGGAAAAATTCCAGCTCCTCATAAACTTGTTTCATAGGCCTAAACCTCACACCCTTTTCTATTGAGGATAGACAATATTCACAGCTGTAGGGGGGGCAGCCTCTGGATGTTTCGTAATAAATAATTCTGTTTTCCAAATCATTTAGGTCTAAATAGGGAAAAGGAATTTCAGCCATTGAGAGAGGTCGTCTTGCCATTGTCTGAACTGGACCATGATTATCTCTATATGCAATGCCACTAACTTCGCTACATTGACTCACTTCTTCTATGCATCTTAGCAAGTCAGTCACTGTCGCTTCTCCTTCTCCAATAACCACATAGTCAAGTTCTTTGACCTCCTCAAGAAGTTGAATCGGGTTATAGGAGACTTCTGGTCCTCCATAAACGATTATAGTATCTTTATTGACTTTTTTTTCAGCATCTTACTGAGCTTGATGACATAGTCTATATTCCATAAATAGCAAGAGAAAATAAGCACATCTGGTGACGACATGATCAGTGCATCTAAGATATAATCAAGTGATTGATTAATAGTGAATTCTAAATAATCCATCGATTGGTCATGTTCATTGCCATATGCCTTAATGTATCTTATAGCAAGATTCGAATGTATGAACTTTGAGTTTATGCCTACCAATAACGTTTTCATAATGCTCCTTTGCCGCGCCGAATTCGATCGCTTAGTGATACACTCCTTACTAATTCGTGTGCTTCCCGCGGAGCGTTTCTTATATTAATGGGATATATCACATTAATATAAGAAAGAAAGGCCACCCTTAAATAGGATAACCCTTCCACACACACACCAAATTCTATATATAGAATTTTCACTTGACCATTATACCATGTAACTATACCAAAATACCAGCTAAAGATTAGCGGCCATTTAAGGCAGCAACTTTGGTAGAGTCTCTTATAATAAATTCATAATCCATTGTCATCTTATGATTAGCATTGATATGTCCTTCAATCAGGTCAATCACCATAGTCGCAGCAATTGTACCCATAGTATATTGATTAACCTTCACCGTCGTAAGGTTGGGGGGGAAACATGTTTAGCAAACTCGATGTCATCATATCCAATAACTGATATATCAGCGGGTATACTAAGCCCATTTTCTTTGATAGCTTTTATGGCACCAATTGCCATATGATCGTTACCCGCAATAACTGCCGTTGGAGCCTTTGACACTCGGTCCAGTATTGTCTTCATGCTATCATAACCTGACTCAACTGAATAAGCGGACTCCTCTATTAAACTTTGATCAACAATAAGGCCCGCTTCAACCATTGCATTTTCGTAGGTTTGTTGACGTTCTACATTAGGTAAGTCGTAAGACAAGCCCTTGATAAAAGCAATACGCTTATGCTGTAAACCAAGCAAATAATCCATCACTTCTTTGATAGGACCAACAAAGTCTTGAACTACACAGGGCAGACTTAAGTCATCTATCTCCTTATCGGTAATAACAATGGGTATTTTTTTTATTAATTCTGGAAATGACTTCTTTATGTTCACGCATAACATTGGTGGGAAAATAGATGATGCCATCAACACGTTTTTCAAATAGAAGATTGAAATTATCAACATCTTCTTCAGTCGAATTACTGTCTTTGTAGTTGGCTGTAATCATAAGGCTATAACCTCTTTGTTTACACACCTTGTTGATTGCATCAATTCGATCACTGAAGTAATTGTTAATGCCTGGCATAACAATACCAATTACATTGGTTTTTTTGATTGGTCAGGCTTTTAGCAATCTGATTGGGGGGGCGAAAGTCCGTTTCTTCAATAACTTTCAGTACTTTTTGCTTTGCTTTGTCACTGACGCCTGGCTTTCTATTGATTACCCTAGAAACTGTCGCAATGGATACCCCCCCAGACAACTTTGCAATATCATATATATTCATTGTAAAACCACCCATCTCCTTCTTCTCTATATCCTTTATAATATAGGAGAAGACCTTTGTCAAGGACTTTTGTAAACGCTTACAGGTAGTGAGGTGATTTTATCCACTTAAAAGACTGAAACATCCACTTGATTCCAACATACAACTTGATTTTTACCTTGTTCTTTTGCAATTTTGTTGGCTTTTTCACAGTAATAAATTATCTGATCAACATCATGGCCATCAATCGGATAACTAGCAACACCAATTGAAATCGTTGTATCAAACATAAAATTGTTGGATTTGTTCTCAACACTTTCTCTAATACGCTCTGCTATAACGGCGCCTACTGTATGGTCTGTGTCCTCAAGGATTACTATGAATTCATCGCCACTCAGCCACCTAAATATCTTATCATTATCACGACTGCTTTCACGAATTATATTGGCTATTCTACGAATCATCTCATTCCCCCCCGCTTCATAGCTAACATCATTATAACGACGTAGGTCATCACCATCTATGAATAAAACACAATATTGGTCAGTTCTTCGCCCAGTCAGTGATACCATTTTACTAAGATACTGATTAGCCGCTTTTGCATTGGGTAGACCTGACACTTCATCTATTAAGGCATAATTGTAGACTTCCTCATAATACTCAAGGGATTGCCTAAATCGATTGACAACACCACTAAGGATATGACGGACCAGTTGATCTCCACGAAAACGTCTAGCGCTAGTGCCTTCATCATCTTTTTTTTAAAGACAAACATATAGAAGTCCTCAATACTAGGAATTGGCTCGTCGTAGTCATATGACACATAGTGAAGTTCACAATCACTATAGCCTATTTTCTCCATTACATTATCATATCCTGCTAATACATTGTCGATGCGTTCCTTTGCATCTTCAACATTCTCATTAGATAAGACTATTGTAAAGGCATCTCCTTCTGTACGATAAATAACTTCCTTGCCAAACTGGGTGCACAAAATAGATGCTGCAGCTTTAATAAGCTCATCACCAACTTCTCTGCCTTCTCGACTATTTATTTCTCTTAAGCCAATAATGTCAAAAATTAGAATAAGACCTCGCTCATCAAATAAAACCGAAAAATCTTCTTCAATAAATTGAATAAAATTCTTAAGCCTTGTTAGCGGGTCTACATGTAGATTTCTATGTAGAACAAACTCTTTCATAATCTCCCTCATGATTCATAAAACCCCCCCAAAACAGTTGTTGTCCAAACCGAAACTAGGATGACTATTTTTTTATCGTCAACCTATACTACTATAATACAACACAAAAGCAACTTCTGGCAAGAAGTTGCTTATATTTGAAACCCTCGTGTATTGAATTAATAACCCTAAGACCATTATAGTGACATTGAACTATTTTACAATGGGTATGGCATATTCGGTCGTTTCAGAGGCATATTCGGTCATTTTATTGGTATTTTATTGCCCCCCCATCAAGATACTGCATCTGAATTGGAAAATGCCTTCCTTTTGATTTAGCTCAAGCAAACCATGGTTTTTCTCAACAATGTATTTGATGTTAGAAATACCAAAACCGTGGTTTTTCTTATCTACTTTGGAAGTTTTTAATGTTTTCTGAGTATTAACTTCTGGTAGTGAAGTGTTCTCAATCTGAATGTTGTAATACCCTGCATTTAAATGGGTCTTAATATGAATAAACTTATTGTCACCAACCCTCTCACAGGATTCTATAGCATTGTCTATAGCGTTGCCAACAATTACAGCCACTTCATATTCATCCACTTGACCGTCTGATGGTACCTTAAGCTCTAAATCTACTTCGATGCCCAGAGATTTCGCTTGATTCAATTTGTTGTTAATTATAGACTCAATGGCTGAATCTGTTTTATTGATTAGGATAGCTTCTTGTTCCTCTAACATCCGTCCAATATATTGATCAATTTTCTCACTGTGACCTGACTTAGCCAAAGCTTGTATAGAACTTAAATGGTTACGTATGTCATGTCTTTCTTTTCTAAAGTTAATGGATTGAAGTCTCAAATCCTTAATATGACTTGTCTCTGATTCATAATACTGAATACTCAACTTAGTGTTGAAATCCTTCTCAATAAGCTCTGTTAGATAGCCCACAACTCTAAAAAGTAGTACGTTAAATGCAATGACAACTGTTGTTAGTATAATAGTTTCATTTAGCAGTCTAGTATTGTCAGGACTCACATATCGAATCACATCAAATAGTATTAGTACAATAACAAAGTTTAAGACAAATATAATACCAACGGTCATCATATGGACTTGTTTCATCATACCTTTTTTGAGGCGGCTGTAGTTCAGGTTAACAATGATGAAGTACTCAAGGACTTTCGTTAAAGTAAACATGAGCAAGTAGTAGTTGGGATTTGATATCCCTTCCTCAAGACCGATGCCAAATACCAACAAGATTAAAACACCAAAAGTCTCAACAATCATTACTATGACCGTGAATAACATAGCTATGAGAAAATACTTATAAAGCTTCTCTCTTTCAAAAAGCAATAAACCTACAACAGCAAAAAAAGCAATGATAAATAAAATTGCCAAGATACTGCCAACATCGCTATTTTTTTTCCAAATGATAGATTAATGACAGAGAGTATAATGCACCTGTACTCACTACGACAACAACCCATAACGGTCTTGCCTTGCTCTCTTTAAAGAATGCACTTAGTAGCACAAAGGCCAAGTAACACTCGATAAAATTACCAACAACCAGAATAACTGATAAAACCATGTTTTCATCCATAATTATCCCCCCCATATCCTTTTATTGACAAGTTCTTTGATCTTACCGACATTTCGACGACTAATTGGAATTTTGGTTCTTGATTGTCCAATAAGTATGTTCTGCTCCTCTATACCACTTGACTTGTTAAGATTCACAATAAATGCCTGATGGGTTTTAACAAATACGGACTCATCAAGACGGGTTTGAATCTGATTAATTGAATCCCTTATGGTATAACAAGGACTATCTTGATGTTCACATACCACTTTTATTGACTTACCAATTTTTTCAAAATACAAAATATTGTTATAAGGAATCTCCTTGTATTCAGACTTAGAGCTGATTGTAAACTTTTGATATTTGTTATCTCTTAGGTACTTACGGTTGTCGACTTCTTCAATCCACTTGTCCACATGGCTAAACAGCATTTCTTCTGATATAGGCTTTAATATATAGTCAAAAGCACTTACACCAAAGGCTTCGTATGCATACTTCTCATGAGATGTCATAAAGACAACAACAACATTTTCATTGGACTTTCTAATGTCATAAGCCAAGTCTATGCCTGTTTTCTCATCAATCTCAACATCAAGAAGTGCAATGTCAATAAGCTCAAGCTTTAGACCTGAGACATATTTTGATTTTTCAAGATATACCACATCAAGATCAGACATTTTCTCGAAGTAACTTCTAAGTAGGTCAATTTGTTCCTTTTGGTCTTCAACAACCAACATGCGCATAAAACCACCGCTTTCTTATGTCAAATACTCTGATACTACTGCAAAAAACTCTCTAAAATAGTAGTTGGGTACAAGGTACAACAATGTTCTTGCTCCTATCCCATCTAATTTATAGCCAGATTCATAACCTATTCGAATAGCCCTATGTACATGAAAGCGACTGGTAATAACGGCTACCTTGCTCTCACTCATCTTTGGAACTATCAAATAAGCGTTATGAATATTCTCTCTCGTACTAGTTGATGTGTCTTCCATTATAACACGTTGATTATCAATGCCTTTACTCACCAGATAATCCTTCATTGCCCTGGCTTCACTAATCCATTCATCCACGCCCTGTCCACCTGACACTACAACGATTGTCTCCTCATGTTGAGCTAAATATGAAAGTGCCACATCCAGTCGTTTCTTAAGTGTTAAAGACAGCTGATCTCCATGTAGTCCAGCTCCAAGTACAATGACATAATCATAAGACTTGTCTAGACCATTTTTGAAACCATCGTAGAGGATTATAGCTTCCACCATTACAACAAATATAAGTGCAACGGTGATTGTACGTCTTAGCCATATAATGTCTAAAAGCTTCTTATTAATAAAGGGAATAGACATAAGAATTGCACCTAACATAATCACAATCCATACAGGTAACATCCCTGCGTCAAATCCGGTACTAGCAAGGTAGGTCACGTATATAAGGCAAAACACCACCAGGCTTCTAAAAATCCATAGTATGACTTTACTCATCACAAACCCTTTCCGGTATCCATTCGTTGCCATTATCATCTCTTATAACCGTGTATTTTCTAAAAAATAAATGACCAAGTTTTGATACAGTAAAATAATAGATATCAGCAAGGTAAAAGTGGTCTCTTATCAGTATGTCATGAAAAAGTCCATCAATCCTGTCCTTTGGAATACCGTGTTTGCCATAGAACTGAGAAAGCACATCATGAACAAGAGATGCGTAATAGGTTTTAGGTTTCATCGTATCTGGATTTAGAACACCATCCGGTATCCCAAAGATTCCTAAATCAAAAAAGTTAAGCTTTGGTGTACAACCATCCCAAGCATAACCCTTCTTAACCACTATCAGACCATCTTCACTGATCTTTAGCCACTTATTCTTATAAGTATACCCTTTGATTCTGGACTGATAATCATAAGACCTGTCCAGCTTATAGATATATGTGCCATGTATCCATTTCTTATAGAAATCTTCAACAAATGACATACTTATACACCTCCACTCCTCTTTATTTTACTCTTTAACACGCCATATGTAAATATCGATTACCACTATTTTATAACTGACCTCTCTTATATACAGTCGGTGCCATGCCAACACGTTTTGAAAAAAAATCTAGAGAAATAAAGGCTATCATCAAATCCAAGCTCTAAAGCAATTGCTTTTACAGATAAGTCTGTTGTAAGCAACATCATTTTAGACCTATCTATAATGATGTCATGAAGGTATTGTTTTGGGGGGGATTTACCTATAACATCCGTAAAATGATGGCTAAAAGATGAAATGGACTCACCACAAAAACTTGCCATGGTTTCAACATTGTAATTAACATCTTCGACTAACATCCTCTCAATTAAGTGTCTATAGGGATTCTTGTCAAGAAGTACTGGTTTGTCCTTCGGTTTTAGTCTCTCAATGATTGTTGAAAGGACAATAAACAGACTGGATTGACTTCTTATGAAGCCATCTAGGTTGTCTTGTTCAAATGAAAGAAGTAGATTCTCACAGTCTGATTTACCAAGAGGTACTTTCAAAACACTTTTAAAGGTCTCAATGAGGTCACGTCCATAACCACTATAATAATTCAGGTGGTAATAGTACAAAGCAAATGATGCTTTCGCATAATAATCCATAGTTGTGTCTTTGGGAATAAAGTAGATGTCTCCTTCTTTCATTTCTATTTCATTATGGGATGATTCGTCTCTAACATATACAGTACCACTACTCACGTAAAAAAAGACGATGGAATGGCGAATTGACTTTGTGATATCGCCAGTGATGATCATTCTCTGTATAGCCTTGCTCAACAACAGCTATTTTTATGTGATTGCTTAACTTTACTGATGTGGTATTTCGTCTAATCATGTCCAACCAACCTTTCATAATTATTATACGCCTATAATGCAGAAATATCCATATGCTTCGCCTTATTATCCATACCACAATTCTTATAAGCTACTATACTAAAGATATACAAATATTATAGGAATGCATTGGAAAGGAACTTATTATGTCTTACAATCATGGAATGGCTGCTCTGAATCTTGAAATGACAGATAGGGTACCAAGAACGGAGTATTCAGCAGATTTTTACTGGGATTTGGTGAACAAGGTCACTGGCAGTCAGCTTTCACCTGACTCATGTGAAACTGACAAAAATGCAGGCTCAAGGGCATTTAAAGAAGCCTGGAACTACGACTTAAGTTGGTCCATACTTTTTCATAACAACATTTTTGGTGATCATCGAACCAAAATGGGCCACGCTGAGTACGCATCTGGCGGTACTGATTATTCCTCAGAGGTCTCTTCACCATTTTCTTCTTACAAAGATGTTTTAGACATTGATTTTGAAGCAACTTATGAAGTACCTAGTCACAGGGAATTGGTTCAGATGTGTAATAATCACTATAACAAGCAAAAGTCTTTATCACCAGATAGTGTCACCATGACAGGTGTTTATGCTACCCTTGTCTCAGGTTTGCTTGAAGTCTTTGGCTGGGACTTCTTACTAATGGCCGCTGGAATGGACCAAGATGGATTTGGTGACACTGCTAACCGCTACGCAAAATTTATGACACCCTATTTTGAAGCCTTAGCCGATTGTGATTCTGAAGTCATAATGGTTCATGATGACATCGTGTGGACATCAGGCGCTTTTATAAGTCCTAGCTGGTATCGCAAATATATTTTTCCGAACTACAAAAAAATGTTTGCACCTCTACACGAGGCAGGCAAGAAGATCTTGTACACATCTGATGGTAACTTTACTGATTTTATTGATGATATAGCAGATGTAGGTATCAACGGCTTCGTTATGGAACCAACCACAGACATGGCTCAAATCGCTAGAAAATACGGCAAAACCCACAGCTTCATTGGTAATGCTGATACAAGAATATTGCTAAAAGGCTCAAAAGAAGATATCTATAATGAAGTTAAAAGATGTATGGATATAGGAAAGGATTGCCCCCCCGGTTTTATGATGGCTGTAGGCAATCATATTCCTTCTAATACACCACTTGAAAATGCACTCTATTATAACCAAGTCTATGAACAGCTTAGTCGCCGTTAAGGCTATTTGCATCTATTTGACACTTAAATTGTATTAAAAAGAGGTATCTCAACTATTTGAGATACCTCTTACTTTTTCATTACAATGTGCACACGTTCAGCTTAAAGCCCTTATTATGCTTCAGCTTTTGCATCAGCTGCCTCACGCATATGGAAACTACCTTCAATCTTGGCACCATCGTCGATAACAATGCTTTGACATTCTATATCACCAACAACAATTGCTGTTTTGGTTAGATGTATTTGTTGGCTGACAACGACATTTCCGACAATTTTGCCTGCAACAAGAACAAATGCTGCATGAATGTCACCTTCTACATGACCTATTTGCCCAACGACCAAACTTGCTGACACTTCCACGTCTGCAACCACCCGACCGTTGACTTGAACGGATTGTTTAGATTCAATCTTACCAGTTTCAATCAATGTGTCCTTACCAATAACCGTTGTAGGACGGTCGTAATTTGCTTTCTGACTCTTTTTACGCATCATCACTCGTCTCCCTCATTGTACATATATTCCATTGGATCTTGGTTCTCTCCGTCCAGCAAAACTTCATAATGTAAATGAGGTCCGCTGCTACGCCCTGAATTTCCTGATTTTGCTATTACATCACCACGACATACTTGATCGCCTTCGCTAACATATAACTTGGAATTATGGGCATATTTTGTCACAATACCATAACCATGGTCTATGATAACCATGTAACCATACCCATTATTGTAACCAGAGTAAGTCACTGTTCCTGATCCTGTAGCACATATTTCTTCATAGTATGCTTTGAAGTCAACCCCCCCTGAATGGAATTCGTACCCTCTACCAAATGGGTTACGTCTATAGCCATAAGGGCTTGTTATATAGGTGTCGTCATTAACGACAGGCAATATACTTGGATAAGCATCCCAAAAGTAGAATCTCGTCTATTTGCTCATCTCGTTCTTCAAAGGATGTTTCTTCTTCATTAATCTGATCTAATGTATCGCTAAGCTCACTCAGTAAACGGTCAACTTCTGCCGAAAACTCATCCGACATTACCGCTATCTCTGCTTGAGCCACAAGTTCAGGTTGTACTGCCATTTTAAAGGCCATTATGTCCTCTTCCTCAGATTCCATAACACTGTCTTCACTTGTTAAGCTTACCACATCAGATGCTTTCGTAACCGTTGACATCTTACTAGGCTGGGCCTCAGTTGTTTTCTGAGTTGACCCTAACTTTTCGTCAATGATTGCCTTATACTCTTTTAAACCTTCAAGTTCCCCCCCTTGAAGTTTCACTGTCAAGGTACTTAAGGCTTTGAGCTGATCATAACGCTTCAAATCTGTTTCTTGCAGCTCAATGATCTCAGCATCTTTGTTGTAAATTACATATTCACTTGATTGTACCTCAGAATTCCCTATAGCAATCTGGCTCTCAAGCTGTGCAATATAACTCATCGTGTATAACACACCTAGTACAACAGCAACTGCCAGTATCATTATTGGAAACCGTATCCATTTTGGTATCCTGAATGTGATACCACCTTTTGTCGGGTCATAAAATAACATCAAAGTCAGGTTCTTTTTTTCCTTTAACTTTGTGTTCTCTTGGCCCGTTGTGAATCCCCCCCCAATTCAATCGCGATCCCTACTTTCTATAAAGTTTTAGCTTAGTCCTTGAATTGTCCCATTTTTAACGCAATATTAGAATAATTATATCACAGAATGTAACATTTTTGTAATATATCAAACAATATTTGATGGGACTTTAGTCCTAATCACCCGACATAATGTCCATATTTTTATAGGTTCAGTATGATTTACGCCAAATTCACACTATATTGAGGAAAGAGGATATGTTACACTACTCTATATATCAGTCAAAAGAGAGACTATGTCTCGCTATCAGCTTTGCTGATACTTAAATTTGATAGGAAAGTTTCCTTAACATTAATGAAAACGAATCAATTTCATTAATTTAATATATATGACTTTCCTTGAAAAGAGAAATAGGAGTCCATATGAACCAGAAAGCACTTAAAATACTTGAATACAACAAAATACTTGAACAACTAAAATCCAAAGCTCAATCGGAACCTGGTAAGGCCATGGTTGAAGCATTGACACCTTATAAAGATTTATCAGAAATTCAGATAAAGCAAAAGGAAACTTCTGAAGCCCTAAGCACAGTTTTTAAGTTTGGAACCTTACCAATACGAGGCACAAAATCTATTGGTTCATCTCTTAAACGATTGGCTATTGGAGGTAATTTATCCATTCCAGAACTCTTGCACATTGGTGATGTTCTTAAAGTCAGCGCCAAAATAAAAAGTTATTACAAAGAAGGTCAAGAGCTCATAAGCCCTTTTACCATTGCTGGCTTGTTTGAGAATTTGGAACCCTTAACAAACCTCCTAAAGGAAATCGAACGTTGTATTATCAATGACGATACAATTGCTGATAGTGCAAGTTCTAAGTTGCATACCATTCGAAGAACCATACAGAACACTCATGGTAAAATCAGAAATCAATTGAACACCATCATCAACAGCGGTACATACAAGACCATGTTGCAAGATCCAATCATTACCATGCGTAATGATCGTTTTTGTGTGCCAGTTAAAGCGGAATATAGGAGTCAGTTCAAAGGAATGATCCATGACCAATCCTCTACTGGGTCGACATTGTTCATTGAGCCAATGGCTGTGGTTCAGTTTAACAATCAATTAACTGAACTTGCCCATGATGAACAAGATGAAATAGAAAGAATACTAGCAGAGCTCAGTGCCCTAGCTAGTAATTATATCGACATTCTTGACTCAAACCTTAAGCTCTTGGCTGAACTTGACTTCATCTTCGCCAAAGCCGAACTGGCCATTAGTCAAAATGCCATAAAGCCAAAGTTTAACGATGACAAAATCATCAACCTAAAAAAAAGCACGTCATCCACTACTTGATCCTAAGGAAGTAGTGCCAATAGATATATATTTAGGTGATGGGTTTAGGACCCTTGTCATAACAGGTCCAAATACAGGAGGTAAAACCGTCACACTTAAGACATTAGGTCTTTTTAGTCTGATGGGTCAAGCTGGTTTACATATACCTGCTAATGACGGTTCCACTCTGACTGTATTTGATGAAATATTTGCTGACATAGGTGATGAGCAAAGTATAGAACAATCACTTTCTACCTTCTCGTCTCATATGGTGAATATTATTGATATACTTAAGTATGCTACCATAGATTCCTTATGCCTCTTCGATGAACTTGGTGCAGGAACGGATCCAACTGAAGGTGCTGCTCTTGCAATGGCTACACTTGAGAATTTGTTTGCCAGACACGTTCTAACGGTTGCTACAACCCATTATAGTGAACTAAAGGTCTACGCCCTTTCAACCAATGGTGTTGAGAACGCTTCTTGTGAATTTGATGTAAAGACTCTAAGACCTACTTATCGTCTTCTTATTGGTGTTCCTGGCAAAAGTAATGCTTTTGCCATCTCTAAACGCCTTGGTCTTGGAGATGATATAATTGAGGAAGCCAAGAATCTTTTACAACAAAAAGAAGTTCGTTTTGAAGATTTAATAACCGACCTTGAAATCAACAAGAAAACGGCTATAGCTGAGAAAGAGAAGGCTGCAAAGTATCGCCGTGAAACTGAGATTCTTAAAAAGAAATACGATGATCAAAAGAACAAATTCGAAGAACGCAAAAACAAACTCTTGAGAGAAGCCAAAGAAGAGGCTTATCAGATTACCTCCAAAGCCAAAGAAGAGGCTGACAGGCTTATTAGAAACATCAATAAAGTGGCTAAAGCCGATAACGTCGATACCAAAGCCCTGGAGGAAAGTCGTTCCAAACTTCGCACCAACATGTCCAATCTTGAAAAAGGTATGGCCATGAAAAAGAAAAAAGCTGTTGGTGTCAATGCAAAAGATATCCGAGTTGGCGATAATGTCTATGTTGCGACTTTTGGTGGTAAAGGGACTATATTATCAAAGCCTAACCAAAAGGGCGAGGTACAAGTACAACTAGGAATCATGAAATCCATGGTCTCAATTAAGGACATACAACATGTCAATGATAGTGGCTCTGATACAAAGCAGAAAAAGAAATTCACACCAGCTAAAGGCAATGGTACCAGCAGTAACACTTCAGGTGCATACGGTATTTCCACTGAGATTGATTTAAGAGGTGAAATGACCATTGATGCCATTCAGGCTCTAGATAAATATTTAGATGATGCTTATTTGTCTAAGTTACCTACCATCACTATCATTCACGGAAAAGGTACTGGCGCTTTAAGAATGGCCGTTCACAAACACCTAAAGAAGGTAAAATACGTAAAATCCTTTAGATTGGGCAATTATGGTGAAGGAGAATCAGGGGGGGTTACTATTGTAGAATTCAAATAAAAGCATTATAATATTATTAGGAGAGAAGTTCTTTTAAGGGATTTAATGGAACGAGGTGACCAAATGGATACGAAATCCAAAATACTAATCGTAGATGATGACGAAAACATCACCGAACTGATAGCCCTTTATCTCGAAAAGGAAGGGTACACAACACGCAGCGTCAACAATGGATCTGACGCCATTCATGTCTTTAATGCTTTTTTTGCCAAACCTTGTTATTCTGGATCTTATGTTGCCAGGTAGAGATGGTTTTGATGTGTGTAAAGATATACGTCAGGTTAGCAATATACCTATCATCATGTTAACAGCAAAAGGTGAGACTTTTGATAAAATACTCGGCTTGGAACTGGGGGGGGCTGATGATTACATGGTAAAACCTTTTGATACAAAAGAATTAACAGCAAGGGTCAAAGCTGTACTTAGAAGGTATACGCCAAAGAAGAACACATCCAAGCAAATCGTATTTCCTGGCTTATCCATCAATCTATCCAACTATACCGTTGTTTATGCCGACAACAAAATTGAAATGCCTCCTAAGGAGCTTGAACTTCTATATTTCTTGGCTTCTAACCCAAATCAAGTCTTTACTAGAGAACAACTACTTGATCGAATATGGGGGGCTATGAATACATCGGTGATACAAGAACTGTAGATGTACACATCAAAAGGATTCGTGAGAAGATTAACGAAACCGACGCATGGGGGGGTATCAAAACAGTATGGGGGGGTATTGGATACAAGTTTGAGGTGAAGTAAGACATGTTTAAGTCATTTACAGGGCGCTTCTTCACCATATACGCATTGACGACTTTTGTCATGTTTTTGCTACTATTTGGGGGGGTCTTCACCCAAGTCATTACCAATCATTTTGTTGAAGGCACCTACTTGGCAATGGTTAATGAAAGCGCCGAAATATCCGACAGCTATATAGACGCATATATGACTGATGTCTCTTCAGACATCAGTTTTATCTATCAAATACAAGCCATCGGACGTCACATAGACGCCCGCATTTTAATTGTCAATAAAGAGGGTACTATCATTAAAGATTCTATACCAGGACCTGATTCACTACTAGAGCAGCCCCCCCTGAACGAACCCTTACTTGATCGAGTTTTTGCTGATGAGATTGTCAAAGAGTCTAGTACCTTTGGCGGTACACAAGAACAACTAGTCTTAACCACTGGTTATCCAATCCACCACAATGGTGAAATCATAGCAGCTGTAATGATGAATACACCCTTCCCAAGCCTTAAGCAAGATATTGACTACATCTATCAACTAACTCTTATCTCTTTGGTTGTTATATTGGTCGTAACATTCTTGTCTACTTATGTTTTTTCAAAAGGAATCTCCAAGACAATTACAGAGCTTTCTTCCTCTGTTACCAAGATTGCTAATGGTGACTTTACCAGTCGTGTTCAACTCGATGCTGACGGTGAACTTGGACAGTTGGCTGGATCTATGAACCATATGGCCTCAGAACTTGAGAAACTTGAGGATATGAGAAAAGACTTTATTGCCAACATCTCCCATGACTTCAGGTCACCCCCCCTGACTTCCATCAAAGGTTTTGTTCAAGCCATGTTAGATGATACAATACCTTATGAACGACAAGACAAGTATCTACAGATTGTTCTTGATGAGACTGAAAGACTAACCAAATTGACAAACGACATACTTTTGTTAACCAAAATGGAAAACAACACCATACAACTTAGCAAAACACATTTTGATTTACACCAGTGTATTCGTAAAATACTGCTTCAATTTGAGCAAAAAAATCATCGATAAGAAAATTGATTTCACCCTGTTAATTGATCAACATGAGTTATTTGTCCATGCTGATATGAACCAAATCCAAAGGGTCATTGCCAACCTTATTGATAACGCCATCAAGTTCTGTTCTCCTCACGATGACATTATTGTCGAAACCACTATCAAAAAAGACAAGGTTGAAATTAGCATCAAAGACTCTGGCCCCCCCGGTATATCCGAGGAGGACATCAAATACATATGGGATAGATTCCATAAAGCTGACCGTTCTAGAGGGAAAGACAAGAAAGGCATCGGTCTTGGCCTATCCATTGTTAGAGAAATTGTTAAAGCACATGATGAAGACATCAATGTCTATAGCCAAGAAGGTAAAGGCACTACTTTTGTTTTCACCTTAACCGTTTCACATCAAAGTTAAGTAAAATACAAGGGCAGACCATGAGGTCTGCCCTTATTGATTATCTTTTTACATAATGATTAAAAATCTTTGCCACTACTCAGCATCTGGCAATACAGATTCTACACCGGCTTCTTCCATTAATCTCTGATTAGTTGTTTGAACCTTTTCCCACGCTTTTTCATTCAACTCAACTTCGTAAGATTCTTTCCAGACTTCAAATAAGCTGTCATACTCCACTTGCTTTTGCATTAGTTTGTATTGTTCTACAAGGAATCCTTCGTATTCCATTACATTCTTTACATCTTCTTCTTCTGGCGCAATATGGTCTAATTTCTTGATGATATGGTAACCAAATTGTGTTTCAACCAAGCCGCTGACTTGATCGATTTCCATGTTAAATGCCGCTTCCTCAAACTCTGCAGCCATCTCACCTTTATAGAAAGTATAAGTACCACCGTTTTCGACACTTCCTGGATCTTCTGTGTATTCAGCAACCAGGCTTTCGAAGTCTTCACCATTGTTGACTTTTGAGAGAACAAGCTCAGCCGTTTCAAGGGCTTTGGCTTTTTCATCATCTGTTTTTTCTGAGCGGTCTTCATTCACTATCGAAATCAAAATATGCTGAGCCGTTACTTGTTCTAGAACACCTTCATAACCATATTTTTGAATTTGTTGATAACTTTGGTCTGCAGCCAAGGCCGCTTCTAGTGTTGCTTCATCAACAACAAAATCAACCAATTCTTCATTCATCAATTTCTCACCGATAGCGTTGTAAACAAATATGTTACGTAAATCAGTGATTGAAATGCCATCATCTGACAAAGCTTCTTCTGATACTTGAGCCAAATACTCTTCTTTAAGGACATCAATTTCTTGCTCTTCTTCAGCCGTAAGGACTATGCCTTTATCCGCTGCAATCATATTTGTAATATATAGTCTTGTAATTGAATCAATGGCGCCTTGTTTTGCAATCTCATCAAATGTCTGACCTTCATAGCCTGATTGCCAAATCTGTGGTCCGTATTGATTCTCATACATTGTTTCCAATTCTCTCAAAATAAAGACTGCTTCACCAAGAGGCACTTCCTGGCCACTGATTGTTAATACAGTTGAATTCTTGCCACAGCCCGTCATTATTACTAAGGCCATCATCATTGCACCAATTGTCAATAATAGTTTTTTTCATTGTATAGCTCCTTTATGGTTTCCCCCCCTATGTTCTTATTTCATAGCCATGTCTTTGACTAGTTATTCTATTCTATAGGATATCCTCATATAAATCAACTCTCACAGCCCTTGTAATGATTATTTAATGACTGTATACTATGAGTAACAATAAATGAAATGTAGATAGGATAGCCCAATGAATAAATCATATATAGAGTCAAAATTAAGCAGTAACTTGGTCAAAATCATCTTTAGCAATGCCAGAAAAAAAAGACTTTTGAATACAAGAAAGTCATAATCAAACCTTTTTTGAAAGATGGCACCCTATTCTTCCAATTTGAGAAATTCACTCATACACAAGCCTTTCATGTGAATCTAACACAAGACAATGCCGCAGTAGAAATCATGACATTAATTGAGTCAAATGCCTTTAAGCAGATGGATGGATTCATGACAGACAGCCAATGGCATGCCCTTTTTAATAAAAAAAAGGTAAGGCAAGTGTTAAGGAAAAAAAGCAATACACAGATTAAGTCAGCAAATCTCACACATAACCGTAAAAAAAACTTATATCCTTGAAGAAGGTATTGTCATTCCCTATATGGAAAAGTTAGGTATAATGACTGCTGATGGTAGAGTTGTTAGAAAAAGGTATGACAAATTCAAGCAAATTAACCGTTTCATTGAAATGGTTTCTGATGTTATAGGGCATTTACCAACAGACCGCCCCCCCTTAAATATTGTTGATTTTGGCTGTGGTCGTTCATATCTAACTTTTGCACTTTATCATTACCTGACCCAGGTTAAACAATTGACTGTTAATATAAAGGGGGGGCTTGATCTGAAAGAACAGGTAATAAAGGACTGTAACGCCTTGGCCAAATCATGTCATTATAAGGGATTAAGCTTTGAACATGGCGATATCGTTGACTATACAAGTACAGATGACATTGATATGGTTGTGACCCTACACGCCTGTAATACCGCAACAGATTTAGCACTTAAGAATGCCACCAAATGGCATGCCAAAGTCATAATGTCTGTGCCTTGTTGTCAACATGAACTTAATGGACAGCTTCAGATTGAATCACTTAGTGATATCTTAGAGTATGGCATTATTAAAGAGCGTATGTCAGCCCTTATGACAGACGCCATGCGTGCTAACTGGCTAAAGCTCCAAGGTTATGATGTCCAGATACTTGAATTCATTGATGTGGCACACACACCTAAGAACCTCTTAATAAGAGCAGTAAAGGTCAAAGACCCAGAACCAACACAAATTGATTACCAGGCATTTGACCTTCTCCAAAACTATATGAATAGTGACCTTTCCATACGAAAAGAATAACTACTTTGTAACATCATGTAAGTTCTCAAGTACCCTTGACAGCAATATGGCACAATCTTGGCGACTTGCTAAGACCTCTGGTTTATAAGGATGGTAATAAGCATCACTGCTAATAACTAGACCATCTGCTACAACTCCTTGAAAGTCTCCATCACTCCAATGACCATCAAGAGTATATGGGTAGTTAGCCTTAGGGCCGTACATGTCAAATGTTCTTCCAATAACGGCCAAAACCTCTCCCATTTTTATTGGACCACTGGGGGGGTCGAATTTACCTTCCCCCCCTTTGCCCTTAAGAATTTCCTTTGATGCAAGTGTCATAATATATTTACGCCCCCCCCAATGTGAATCATTCACATCCGTAAAGGACGACATGAGCCCATCATCAATACTATACTTAGCAGTCAAAAGAAGCATCTTGGAAAACTCTGCACGTGTCACATTATTGCTAGCCTTAAAGCTCCCGTCTGGATAACCACCTATAATGCCTCGGTAGTATAAATTTAATATCTCGCCAACACCTGGATCTGAGGCGCTTAAATCTGTGAACTCAGGTGTATGACCTACATATTGTTCAAGATGAACTTTCATAGGAAACACATAGCGGCTATCACTGATTGTTCGACTATCAAAACCAGCGGGAACATCACCACCTGTATTATAATAGACGACCAAAGTATCATCCGACTTGAAATCCCAACTTGTAATCATCTTACCTTCTTTGGAGTTTTCACTCCAGTTTAGTGTGACTTTCACACTATCATCTGTTACAACTTCAACATCACAGACTATTCTTTCAGCAGCAATGCTAGCCATACTAATAATCAGCACTGTCAATAAAGCTATGGCTAATATTCTTAAACAACTTCTCATAAGACCTCCAAAAGTATCAACTCTTATTGCAATGTTCTTGCCCAAAGGGCAAAAGCCTCGCCGTATTTAATGGCTTCTTTAGGACGAATCGTGGTTATATCTGATATAAGCCCAATTGATTTAGCTTTAGCTAGAGAAGTCTTATAACTTGCTCCAATCGACGAATCACCTAACAATTGATTATAGCTTGCAATATCTACTTCTATACTATCACCATTACGAATCTCATATGCCCTTACAAACATTGTAATGGCTTCTTCTCTAGTCACAGTTGTCGCTGACTGACTCTCATCTTCTTTGAGACCGGCTCTGAAGATAGTTGTCATTTCTTTTGCTGTCATCTGACTAGATAAATCAATTGTTGTAGCGCTCATAGCCGTTCCATAAACCGCTTGAATCATCTCGCTCTCGCTCATATCGGCTTCAGGATTGTAGTTTGACAAACCACTGACTGTAATCTGACTGTAAACATCTACCCTATAACTTTCGGACCAATGACTTGGATTTTGATTACCAGATACATTAGTACTATGGTCTTCAACGTAAAGACTGTAAGTTCCAATATCAGCAGTATCAAACATCATCATACCATTTCGTTTGTCATAGGTCGTATCAAGTGTCGACCACTTGGCTTTCGAATCTTGAACAAATAAGACTGTGTCTTTATCATATACTTCATAACGTGAATTTGTTTTGAGGCCTATGGTTAATGGCTCATCGGCATAACCGACTTGGTTAACTAGCTTAGGGGGGGATTTCACCTGAACTGACAACTTCTGTGGTTTTGCGACACTAATAATTGCCTCAGTTGGTATTAAGCTTGTTGTATGTTTGACATCCAGTTCATTGATATCAATGACTACTACTGGGCTACGCCATAGCTATTCACTTGATCCATCACAGTGTCGATAATCGCACCTGACGGTAGGTCAATGGTCATATCACCTGCCAGTATCATCATATCAACTTTATATACGCTAAAAGCCTCTATAATACCAAAAGGAATGGCTACACGTCTCTTTTCAATGCTTTTACCTTCGAAATCGTTAATGTCAATGACATATTCATGAATATTGTCATCGATTAGCTTAGAAATTAATCTCTGATCAACATTGTTGTCGGCGCCACCACTTTCATCGATACTGTCATCTCTGAACCTGAATACCAACATATCATCATCGTCATCATATATCATTTCATAATCCTTAGATGGCAATATATTAAGGGCAGGATCTTGATAGCCATCATACTCACTACCTGATGATAAGGTAATCACTCTAATTGGTTCAGAGTAACTTACAGAGTCCTTAACAATCAATTGACCAACCAAATTGCCAACAACGCGAACTCTTGTTTTCACCCTTATGTAATAGTGCCTGTTAGGCACAAGGTTTTCTACTTTTATCAGGTTCTTCTCAAGAATCTCTACACCATCTGGTACAACATCATTATCACCACCCGAACTTTCTACATAGATTGGGTCAATGAATTTGGCGTTGTCAGAAATCTCGATTATATAACTATAGTTTTTCTTTACCCGCACTTCACTGGTTTGATCAACATCGTAAAGGTCTTTAATCCATTCAACAATGATGAAATTCTCGGTAACACTATTGTCATAGCCATAGTCTTCTATTCTTGAGAAGGGGGGGGCCAAACCAACGCCTCTTGGAGGAATAGGCACATCTGTGTCTAGTGTTTGACCAATGGCCGGGTTACTCCAAACTGAATTGGTGTTATTGGACGGCTGTCTTGCCCTCACCCAGAAATAATAGCTTGTTAGTGGGAATAAGTCATCAACAACAACATCAAAATAGTCTCCATCTTGAGGATAATTAGGATCAAGTATATTGTCTGGAATTTCAAACTCTATTAAGGTTGCCGCACTTTCATCTTCAATAACACCATACATCAAATCATACTCAAAATCAGTGTTATACTTCCATGTTGTTGTAATTGATGTATCTGTTGCCCCCCCTGTAACGAATAAGGTTGGAACGGTAGGACTCGGTGTTACCTCATCTTCAACTGGGTCTGTTGACACAACGATTGGTGTTGGGTAATGAGAGTAGAGTATTTGACCATTTGCCAACTCTCTATAAGGCATCAATATGAAAAGATAAGATGAGTTCTGTGTTAATCCTTCTTCCCTCCATGCCAAGAATAAATTATCATCTGGCTCCGTATAAGGTTCTATGTCTCTCCATGATATTGTGGCTGTCCCATCTCTGTCCGCTTCTACAAGGTCATTGTAATAATCTTCAAATGAATAGGTTGGGTCAACATTTTGTCGTTCCTCTATCAAACCTAACACATAAGTGTAGGGCAAAGTATGGAACCTGTACTGTACGTCCGAAACACCCAAATCATCAAGGCCAAGGTTCACTTGTCGACTTATAATTTCAGGTGCAGGTCCAAAAGTAGCGAGATAATCGCGTAGTCTTTGTATTTCACCTTCTCCTTCATGAAGGGCAAAATACTCAGTACCGTCTTGTGATTCTCTGTATATGTCACCTGTTGTTTCATCTACCCATACTTGATGTCGCCATGTAGCTAGTGGGTTTGGATGGACAACGTCAGGAGAAATAGCCTCAAACCATGATTCCTTCCAATTCAGTGTCACACCGTCTTCTGTTGTCTCAGAAGCTTTGATATGTAGTGGCGGTTTGGCAATAGTCGGTGGCTCAAATGATGCGCCTGTATAAGAAAAATATACCGATGCAATGGTTGGTTCTGACACAAGTGTACCTAGTGCTGTCACCTTTTTTTTGCCTGAACTTTTACATAGTACAATTTATTGGGCGTAACTTCATTAAGCTCTTTAGTCTCTGTATCGTAATAGAAAGTCAGCAATTGTTTAAATCCAACAATTTCGTTGCTCGAATCCACTATAACATGATCATCTGTGGTGGAACTATACCTTTCATTACTTAGGATTGGGGGGGTTGCATACGCTAATGTAGATAGTTCATCTGTCAGCCATACGTCGTAGTAGACATTGGTATCCGAAATATTATCACCATAAGTAGGTGATGTAACATCTACATCTATACGCTGGAATGCTCCCCCCCAAACGAAATTGACACCATTGAAAAAATCATCTGTATGGAAGGTAACCCCCCCTGCATCAAATAAATCATCCAAACTATCTGTATAACTGTAACCTGGAACCAAGTACTCATCCCTGAGTATCTCTTGAATTTCTGCTAAGGTATAGGCCGCTCTAAGGTCTTCCAGACGTTGCTCAGTTAATACCTTAGGCACCGGCGGTTTAGTCGGTTGTATAAGGTATTCTGATGGTACGAAGGTAAGTCTATTAGAAATAGGCTCTATGGCTGGTTTTGAAGCATCATCAACTGCTTTATAAGTTAATTTCAACTCATACTCCGTTTCCCATATAGCTTTTGAACCCTATAGTAGCCAATAGAAGCTGCTTCACCATCAAAGATAACCAGATTCCTTCCAAGTCCATCTTGGAACTCCATCAATGTGGCTTCAACCAAGGCGTATTCCTCTTGAGATTGGCCTACCTTGAAACTGGCTGGAATTTCCCATTGAAGTCTTATATAATCGCCTTCTTCAACTAGTGACAACTGTACATTGGTTGAAACACTTTTGATAAAAGGATAATTACGGTTACGTACAATCAAGTTACCATTATAGTATTCAGCTAGAGGCTCTACCATAATTGAATAAACTTGACCTGGATAAATACTTTCATCAATTGTATAAGACAATTTGTTACGCTGCTCTATAGGGTCAAAGAAAGCGTCAACATCATCACTGTCAATTGAAAGACCAAGTATTTCACCTTCTGCATTATTTAGAAGGTCTTGCTTGCTTTCACTGGTGTAATCTCCAAGAGCATACACAATTCTATATTCAAACTCAGCAAGTCCCAGGTCATCCCAGATAACTTGAATGGAATCCTCATCACTAATAAAATCAACATTAAGGTCTGTCACTGCCCATCCCTGCTCAGGTGGTTGGGTATTAGGCGCTAGTTCCTGAACCAATTCTCCACCTACATCAATTGTATGATAATGGTAGGGTTGTATACTCAGTTCATAGAAAGACCCTGTTTCAAGGTTAATCTCATCATGGATGTCTATAGCACTATTGGTAAACTCAGTAGATCCTTCGTACACAGTTAAAGTATTGGAAGTGTTGAAAGTAATATTCTCAACTGTGATTTCATAGAAGTCCGGCGAATGGACATCAATGTCATTGGCCCATTGGTCAGGATCTGTCCAACTGATTGACATAGTTGGATTGATAATGGGCTCTCCGGTGACAATGTTCTCACCTAACACATAATGGACATTATCGATATTAAGTGAATCAACCGCAATCTGAACGTTGGCGAACAAGATTGATGCTGAACTGACTGATAGAATAAATGTCATGAAAATCGCTAGTATTTTTTTCATCATTCTTGACCTCCTTAATTAAGTCCGTTGTGCAGTGTTGTTAGTAACTTGATCACATCATCCATGTTTAGATAATGCTTGGGGGGGTATATGGGGGGGCCGCTGTCAACTTCGATAATCCCAAGGTTGGCACCTTGGTTCAACGTTTCCAAATAAGGCCCATCAATGTCATCTTTGTCTTCAATCAAATTGTAATTGCTTATGTAGACCCTATCTAAATCAATCTGGTGTCTATAAGCGTAGGTTCTAACATACAAGTCAAGAGCCACCTCATAGGTTAGAGGTTGATAATAACTTGAAGTGTTAACATCAATGCCTTTATCTTCTAGATAATCGGAAGTGTCTGAGCCCGCCGTTGCACCTACCAATCTGGCAAGGGCACTGACAAATTGGTATTTATCAATGACTTCCGTAGGGCGATCAAGTTCGTAACCACTAAATATGGTCGACAAATTATAGGTATTTATGACGTCCACACCTTGCTGTGAATACATCTCCACCAATTCTGTGTTGGCTGATAAAGATGGTATCAAAATATATGGATCCATCAAGATAGACTCAACATAGTAGCGGTTATTAAAATAGGAACTGGCTACTTTTTTTTCCACACACCATTTTGTTTGGAGTAAACGGCGTTATTTGCTGGTGATACTTTTGCCTGAAGGGCAACATATATGGCCTTATCAATGGTATGAATCGTGGTAACTGAACTGTTAATCTGTCCTTGGAAATATATGGAGGCAAGCCCTAGGTACTCTGCTTCTACTTCATCCACCATGTCTTCAACAATATCCAATAATAAGCTATCATTGATACCTTTCTCAAGTTCTTCGTCTAATTTGGCAATGAGTTCTGATTTATTTGAATCAATAACTGAGTCAAGTTGATTCACCATGGCACTGTCCATGTCCTCTTCTTCTTTGCGACTTTCAATAACAGCAAATTCCACTTGAACCAATTCACTGCTTGGGTCTTCATTATTAATTTTGCCATTATAGTCATCTGAATACACCCTGATTCTCAGGTAATAATCTTCATAGGTGGAGTTATATCTGGCAATATCATCAATCAACTCGTCTACTTCATCTGTCAAACCAATGCCTAAAGTCTTTGGGCGTATACCCACCACTTGATCTTTACTTTCAATGACAATCGTTACTAATTGGTCATTAATAGCTTCAATAGAATTAGAAGGAATATAATAGGTATTAATTGGCTTGTTCTCTGAGTATAGTTTCAACTCACCACTACTAGACCTCTTGATCATACCTTCTGAGTAATTCTCACGGTATTTAATCGAAGTCTCATCTTCTGTTGATTTTATTCTAAAGTAGAGGAGCTCTTTTAACTCTTCTGCCTTGGTATAATAATAATCTAAGTATTCAAAATACTTATTCTCTTTGTCATAAGCTTCCTGGTCAAACTCTGTCCTTGAAACAACTCTCTCGGAATAAGGCGACTTAGGGTAAGCAAGGTATTGTCAGGTAATATCTCTTGTGGTTTTGTTCTATCCTCAATCCGAACTTTGATGCTATATGTCTTACCTGGTTTAAGGTCAGATATTTCATAATATAGACGCTCATAGCCAACTGGGCCATCAAGACCACCACCTCTGAAATCAACATCATACTTGCTAGTAGAATAATCTACATCGTCTTCACCTTTGACATGAATTTCCATAATATAATCTGTACCTACATCTGATATGTCTGGAATCGGTGCATCAAATCTTATGATAAAGGCTTCTTTTGGGTTATAGGTAAAGCCGCTGTCATAATCAACCGTCAAATTAATTGGGCCTTTAACAGGTGCCGTAGTTAAGGTTCCAAGAGACCATGGAGACGTCGCTTTAACTTCTTCCCCCCCTTCCATCTTTGTGGACCTTACATAATAATAATTCACTTTGTTTGGTGCATTGGCATCATCAATTAAATAAAAGTCATTGTTTTGTATGTTGACAAGGTTTAGGTTCAAATCTTCCCACAAATCTGTTTCACGATTGTATTTTCTAAGGTAAGTTGTGCCACCATCAACAAAGAGACGCCACCCTTCAACAACATCGGATGTTAAGTCAGGTGATTCTAATATGTCTTCAATCACTATCCTTTGGGTCTCAAATCATCTGGAAGTGACCTATCTTCAATGGCAATGATTTCAAAACCATTCTCATCATCAGCAAAGCTCATCTCACCTGGCATTGTCCAATAAATACCTGCTGAAATGAGACTTTCATCAGCAAACTCCACACCCATACCTTCTGGTGCAAGTGGGAATATCTCTGCGTCACCAGGTTCACCAGGAATCTTAGGAACTGTAACACCTAATACACTAGATGGATCTGATCTTCTTATTTCGAGTGGTAAGTCTGGGATATCTATGTCAGTGTCATCCACTTCAACTTTAGTGACTACCCTTATAAAGTAGTTTCTATTAACATCCAGACCTTCAATGTCAACACTTAAGTCTGTATTTATACCCTTGTTAGTTGATAACTCAAAGTAGACCACTTCACCATCTCTCAGTAGTTCAACCTCAGTGTCATCAATAGCCATTAAACCATTATTATCCATTGGCATCAAATTATAATTTGTGTCATCATCATCAAGGGGGGGTAATACCGAAGACATCTCTTCTGCGATGTACACACTATAGACTATGTTATCTACATAGTAATTAATTGGTGCTAACATATTATTTTCGTAGTTGGCAATATCAACGCTATGCCAATTAAGCGTTACACCACTAGTTCTATCCTCCTCAACACCATACAAAGGATCATACGTCAGATTGTCTACAAGTGGTATATCATATGTAATAAGACTTAGGGCCAAACTTGCTGGAATAGATAGCTGAGACGTCGAAAGCTCATCATCCTTTATGGTAATGGCCTTCAACCTTAGGTAATTGACTCCTGGGAACATAAAGTCATAGGCTACACCACTATCAGCAACTGTATATGTATCTCCTACATCGTCAATTGTCGTATTAAGCACTGTTGCCCATCCATCACCATAGATTGCCTCATCATAGATAGCAATTTTTTCCATTCTAAGGAGTTCGTCCACTGAGTTGTAACCAAAATCATAATTAACGATATCGGATGCTTCAGCAGCACCAGGTGAATCAGCATGAAGCCTTAGTTTATAATCTGCACCATCTTTATAGACCTCAAAGACCTTAATGACTTCAAACGGGTTTGCAACACTGTCTGTTGGCACTTCGTTAACAGATAATTCATAGTAAAGGGCATCATCTGTATTTGGAAGGTTCTCAAAAATTGTGTCAAGCTCCTTCACATCTTTATTGGTTGGCGCATCCCAAACAAGGTCAAATTGAACCTTCGTAGGGTCTTCCTCTGCTGGGTCTTGAGGTGGCACTACAAATAGATTGTCGATTAAGTCAATTCCAGGTGTTGTAGGTGGAACATCTACGTCATTGATGGCTTCATAGTTCAGAACTTGAGAGTATATTTCTTGTCCTGCAAAATTAACGATGACTTGATAGGCGTCTTGACTAGACGTACTTCTAAAGGGTACCGGTATGAATATTTCATCATTGCCATCTTCAGATGTATGATAGTTCCTTAGCCACAAATCCTCATCAAGATCAAGGGTTGGTTTGATAACCTTACTGTATAAAATAATGTACTCTATTTCATCTTGATCACCAGCATTATAGGGTTCAATGTCAAGGTAAGCTTCTTCAACATTAGAACGTTTAAGTTCATACTCCATAAATGTATAAGCAAATTTTGACTCTGGCTTGTAGCTAGTGAACTCATATGCATCAAAAGTGGACGACGATAGATCTACTTGCAATCCAACATTCACATCATAGATACTAGATGCTGCAAGTTCGGACCACTGTACTGTTGTGCCTTGATTCACAAGGTCTGTCTTATCTTGAACGATGGTCACCGTATATTCAAATGTACCCCCCCCATCGTATTCATATTCAACCCCCCCTGCATTGGCTGCTGCATCAGCAGCTGGTAAGGCAAGTATATCTTGGTCAGCATCATTCTTAAGCTTCATGTTAAAGTCCAAATAGGCATCTGAACCAATGTCGTCAAACTCAAAGATGGCTGTAATATCATCAAGATCTGTTGTTGCATAATCATAACGCCAATTGCTAGCATCCAGTTCCATGGGCTGCTTGAATTTCATTATCAGCCCAGGACGATTACCAGGTACATCGCCTACACCATTTGGTAGGACAACAGGTGATAACTCTTCATCATCTGTAAGGCCAGCATTTGGCTTAAGGTGGGTTGGTTTTACTTCAAAATCCTCAAGTTGTTTTAGAACCTTTATAACTTCAGTACCTTTATTTGGAGTTACAAATTGGACTGGCATAATTTTACCATTCTCATAATCGTCTATAAGGACAAAAGCCTTATCTTGTAGGAAGTCCCACTTAATATAAACTCGTTTGTTATTGATGTCAAAAGCTACACCAGGATAGGTTGAACTGGCAGATCTTGGAATTGAAAATTCTAGACCACCTGAAGCCCCCCCTGTTGTTTTGGCACCATCAAACTCCCAATCTGGTACTGGCAAACTATAGTTCATCTCCAAATAAGACAAGTCAAGTAGGTCCTGAGTGATGTTAACAGCATTGCCATCGGGCAAAGCCAAGTCATCTTCTAGAACATAATATTCAATATCCACTTTTTCATAAGACTGGATAAATCGAATCTCTGTTTGTCGTCCATCTTCAAGATAGTAATATAGATTGTAGGTTCCAGCATCTTCAAGATCTAGGTCAAGTAGAATGTCCTGGTCACCCGCTTTGTTTTCAATGATTGAAAAGTTGGTATCCATGGTGTCTTGCTTTTTCCACTTCATCAACTCGCCAGCTGCATCAAGGTTAAGCATTGATACACCAAGAACAAATATAAAGCATGCAAGTGTCACTAATGACCTTGAATGTCTCTTTATATGAGGCTTAATACTTGATTGTAGCTTTTGCAATTTATTATTCAATGATCCCATTATAGAACCTCCATTTTTAGACAGAATGATACGCATTATATATCGGTTCATTTAGGGTCAATACTTAGGGATTTTTGTTACAAACTGGTGACAATTAGAGATTATTCTTTCTCTTAGAAAGTAGGTCTCCAAATTCTTCCACTCCCTTCCTCAGAGTCAGAATTTGAAGACCTACTTTCACGACATTGATAAAAGGCTAAACCTTACTTGCTCAAAAGAAGTATGAGGCTCCTAAGCAACAAAAAAAAGCACCAGTCATAGGAACTGGTGCCACTTTGTTATGCATTATTTATTGCTCATTGTTTGAGCAAGTTCGATTCTAGCAATGGCTCTGTGAAGTGCTGATTCAGATTGAATAACAACCTCATCATCATGAGTTAGTTCTTCAAGTCTTTCTTCTGCTCTGTCACGAGCTGATATAGCTCTATCAAGGTCAATCTCATCTGCCCATTCAGCTGCATCTGTTAATATGGTCACTTTCTCTTCACCGACTTCTGCAAATCCATTATGAAGAACAGCATTTAACTCTTCGCCGTCCACCACAAAAGTTGCCGTACCACTGGTTAAAGTGGTAATCACTGGTATATGGTCATACAATACACCCATATAGCCTTCTGATGATTTAAAAGATAACATATCAACTGCATCTGCATAGAATTCTCTTTCAGGTGTCACGATATGTAATTCAATTTTGTTTCCCGCCATAAGATCACCTTCTATACACGACTAAGTACGTCGTCAATATTACCTGCCATTAGGAAAGCACCCTCAGAGATTTCATCATGTTTCCCTTCAAGTATCTCTTGGAATCCACGAATCGTTTCAGTAAGAGGTACATACTTACCGTCAAGACCTGTAAAGTTCTCAGCAACGAAGAAAGGTTGTGATAGGAATCTCTGAATCTTTCTAGCTCTCATAACAAGGGTTTTATCTTCCTCTGATAACTCGTCCATACCAAGGATGGCGATGATATCTTGTAGTTCATTATTTCTTTGAAGAATCTCTTGAACACCACGTGCCACTTCATAATGCTCTTCACCAACAACTTTTGGATCTAGCATTCTAGAAGAAGAATCTAGTGGGTCAACAGCTGGGTATATACCAAGCTCAACAATAGCACGAGAAAGCACAGTCGTCGCATCAAGATGGGCGAAAGTTGTTGCTGGTGCTGGGTCAGTAAGGTCATCGGCTGGTACATAAACCGCTTGTACAGACGTGATTGAACCTTTCTTTGTTGAGGTGATACGCTCTTGCAACATACCCATCTCAGTAGCAAGTGTTGGTTGGTAACCAACGGCTGAAGGTACACGGCCAAGTAAGGCTGATACCTCAGAACCTGCTTGTGTAAAACGGAAGATGTTATCAACGAACAATAGAACGTCTCTACCACCTTCATCACGGAAGTATTCTGCCATAGTAAGACCTGTAAGGGCAACCCTCATACGAGCTCCAGGCGGCTCATTCATTTGACCAAACACCATTGTTGTTTTGTCAAGAACTCCTGATTCAGCCATTTCATGGTATAAATCATTACCTTCTCTTGTACGTTCACCAACACCGGTAAACACGGAGAAACCACCATGCTCTGTTGCAATATTACGAATAAGTTCTTGAATAAGAACTGTCTTACCAACACCAGCACCACCGAACAAACCGATTTTACCACCTTTTTGATAAGGACAGAGTAGGTCAACGACCTTGATACCTGTTTCAAGAATCTCTGCTTCTGTAGATTGTTCCTCAAATTTTGGCGCACTTCGATGTATAGACCAACTATCTTTTGTTTCAGGAGCAGGTTTTTGATCAATAACATGCCCTGTAACATTAAAGATACGACCAAGTGTGTCTTCACCTACTGGTACAGTGATTGGGTTATCGGTATCAACTGCTTCCATACCTCTGACCAAACCATCTGTTGCACCCATTGAAATACACTTAACAATGTCATCTCCAAGATGTTGAGCTACCTCAACAATCAGTGGTATGTCATTTTCTCTTTCAATGGTAATTGCATTATATAATGCAGGCAATTTACCTGATTCAAATTTGATATCTAGTACCGCACCAATTATTTGAGTGATTTTACCAACATTCTGTGCCATTCATATCACTCCTTTACGATTATTCTACTATTTACTACTTCACTATTTCAGTGCTTCTGCGCCACCAACAATCTCAGACAATTCTTGAGTGATGGATGCTTGACGCGCTCTGTTATATTGAAGCGCCAATTTGTCAATCATATCTGACGCATTGCTCGTTGCTGAATCCATGGCAGTCATTCTTGCACCATGTTCACTAGCAACTGACTCACGAAGAGCACCAAATATTATACTATTAACATATTGTGGGATGATACTATCAAGAACTTCCTCAGCACCTGGTTCATAATTAATACCAGAGACTAGATTATCTTCTGATGTTTCATCATATTCAAAATCTTTCGTATCAAGAGGTAGAATCTTAATGAGTTTCGCCTCTTGATTCAATGTTGATTCAAAAGCAGTATAAGCGACATAGACATGATCAATCTCGCCTTCTACATACCTTTTGAGCACTTCAGCACCAATGGCTGAAGCATCTCCATAAGTCGGTGCTTCAACAACTTCATTAAATGTATGAAGAATATCAAAACCTTGCCTTCTTAGGGTATCTCGACCTTTACGTCCAACTGCAATAATACTTGCATCTTCCGAAGTCTCTACTTTATGATGTTTAACAACAAGCTTTGCAACATTATTGTTATAACCACCAGCAAGACCTCTATTTGAAGTCACAACGATGTATGTATTGTGTTGACCTTCGCGTTCGTCAAGATACTTGTGGCTTACATTGCCACTTTGCTTAAGAATGGAAGAAATCGTGTCGTGCATCTTGTGAAAATACGGACGTGTTTTCACGGCTTCTATTTTCGCCTTTTGAAGTTTAGCAGTGGCCACCAATTTCATCGCTTTCGTGATTTGTTGGGTGGACTGGATGCTATTTTTTCTTCGTTTGATATCACGCATCGTTGCCATCTAAGATTACACCTCTTCACTCTTCTTTACGAAGTCATTCTTATACTCATTGATTGCATCTGACAACTTTTGATCAAGGTCATCAGTAAGCCCATCTTTTCCTACAATCTCTGTAAGTATTTCAGGGTATTTATCATCAATGAATTGGATTAATCCTGTTTCAAATTTAGCTATGTCAGTTAACGCAATGTCCATAAGGAACTTACGTGTCGCAGCATAAAGAACAACGATTTGCTCACCAACACTAAATGGCTTATATTGACCTTGCTTAAGTACTTCAATAATACGCTCACCTTGGGTCAAACGGTCCCTTGTATCTTTATCAAGATCAGAACCAAATTGTGCAAAAGCTGCAAGCTCACGGTACTGGGCAAGCTCAACACGGATTGGACCAGCAATCTTCTTCATTGCCTTAATCTGTGCTGCACCACCAACCTAGATACGGATAGACCTGGGTTAATTGCAGGACGGATACCAGCATTAAACATTTCTGTTTCAAGGAATATCTGACCATCTGTGATTGATATAACATTTGTTGGAATATAGGCTGAAATATCTCCAGCTTGGGTCTCAATAATTGGAAGTGCTGTAAGAGACCCACCTCCACGTTCATCAGATAACTTAGCTGCACGCTCAAGTAATCTTGAATGAAGATAGAATACATCTCCAGGATAAGCTTCACGTCCTGGTGGTCTACGAAGCAAAAGTGACATAGCTCTATAAGCAACAGCATGTTTAGAAAGGTCATCATAAATAATAACAACTTCCTTACCATTTTCCATCCACTCTTCACCTATAGCACATCCTGAGAAAGGAGCGATAAATTGAAGTGGTGCTAGCTCTGCTGCTGTCGCTGCAACAACTGTTGTATAGTCCATTGCGCCGTATTCTTCAAGGGTTTTAACTAATTGTGCAACTGTAGAAGCCTTCTGTCCTATAGCTACATAGATACATAGAACGCCTGAATCCTTCTGATTGATAATTGTATCAATAGCAATAGCTGTTTTACCAGTTTGTCTATCACCAATGATGAGCTCTCTTTGGCCACGGCCAATTGGAACCATTGAGTCGATTGCCTTGAGTCCGGTTTGGAGTGGTGTATCAACTGATTTACGTTCAATAACACCTGGCGCAACTCTTTCTACTTTTCTATATGTGTCTGTATCGATAGGGCCTTTACCATCTATAGGTTGACCAAGTGCATTTACGACACGACCTTTTAGTGCGTCACCAACTGGTACCTCAACAACACGGCCTGTTGCTTTTACTATATCACCTTCACCGATAGCTTCGTCTGAACCCATAAGTACAGCACCCACATTATCTTGTTCAAGGTTAAGCACCATTCCAAACACATCGCCAGGGAACTCAAGAAGTTCTCCAGCCATTGCATTTTCTAGACCATGTATACGGGCAATACCATCGGCAACTTGAATTACAGTACCAACGTCTGCAACTTCAAGTTCAGTTTTATAGCGTTTGATCTGTTCTTTTATCACTGAACTGATCTCTTCTGGTTTTAAGTTCATACCGAGGTTACACCGCCTTTCTACGAAATATTGATTTTAGTTTCAAGTAGTTCTCTGGATAGTAAGTGTAAATGACCTTTGATACTGTTATCCACAATACGGTCACCAATTCTGATGACTAGTCCACCGATTAAGGTCTCATCCACTTCATATAAGGGAATGATTTCTTTACCTGTTTGCTTAGCCAGTTCTGTCACAACACCTGATTTTTGCTCATCTGATAATGCATCAGAGGAAGAAATATAGGCTTTGACTTTACCTTCATAAGCATCGACCATTTCAAGAACTTCTTCAAGAATCTCAGGAATATGTGCCTGACGTCCTTTGTGCACGATTAGCACTAAAAGCCCCCCCAATAGGTCATGACTGATTTTGTCGGATAACGCATCTTCAAGTAAGATTACTTTTTTCTCATTTGCAATCTTAGGATGACTTAAGAGTTCCTGTAAGTCATGATCCAAAAAAACTATCCTTGATGGCTAAAACTTCTTCTTTTAGAAGTGTTACAGCATCTTTTTCTTGGGCAAGCTCAAAGATGGCTGATCCATATCTTTTAGCTATTAGTTCAACCATGTTGAGTCTCCCATATCGTTAATGTTTCATTAACCAATGTGTTCTTTTGCTCTTCGCTGATTGATGCTGCAACAAACTTGCTTGCCATTACGGTTGCAACTTCGATTATTTCACGACGCATCTCATCTTTTATTTGCTCTTTCTCACGTTCTACTTCAAGATGAGCGCGTTTCATTAGACGGTCTGCTTCTTCTTTTGCTTCTTTAACAATTTCATCTTCTCTCTCGATAGCTCGCTTACGGGCATGAGCAAGAATTTGATCTGCTTCTTTATTAATATTTTTTTTAGTTTATCTTCATATTCTGTCTTAAGCGTTGCAACAGCTTCTGTATCTTCTTCGATTCTTTGGTACTCTGATGCAATCTCTTCTTTTCTGTTCTCAAGAATATTTCTTACAGGTTTGAAAAGGAGTTTCGCTAGGACAAAAAAACAATACAAGCACCGTAATGATATGTCCAAGAACTTGCCATATGGTTTGTTCTGTAAACATTATGACATAAGGTGCTGGATCTGTTGTAAGTAGTGCTAAGTCAAATCCATTCAATCTTATTACCCTCCTTTCGTACGAGTTTAACTATTACTCATTCACTCGACTAGGTATTAAAGTTTTTCGATGAGTGGATTTGCAAACAATAAGATGATGGCAATAACAAGACCATAGATACCTGTTGTCTCTGCTACCGCTGCACCAAGTAACATTGTTCTGATTACGTCTGATTGTGCTCCAGGTTGACGCCCAACTGCTTCTGCACCTTTACCTGCTGCAAAACCTTGACCGATACCAGGTCCGATACCAGCGATCATTGCAAGTCCTGCACCAATTGCTGATGCTGCTAATACTAATGCTCTTCCATCAATTTGATTTACTTCTGCCATGATAGATCCTCCTTATTTCTAAAAATAATGATTTCGATTAATAATGTAAAAATGATTACTTCTTTCGGTTATAAAGTTTGTTAAATTATGCAAAAACATTGACGAATAAAAGAATCATCGCAACGATAAGTGCATATATTCCTGTAGTTTGAGCGACAGCCTGACCGAGTAACATCGTCCTAATAATCTGACTCTGTAATTTAGGTCGCTTCCCTACCGCCTCTGAACTTTTACCTGCTGCATATCCTTGTCCAATACCAGGTCCAATACCTGCATTCATTGCTAGACCAGCGCCAATAGCACTAGCTGCTAAAACAAGTGTGATACCTGACATATCAACCAATGGATTTGCAAACAACATAATAATTGCTACAACAAGTGCAAAAATACCTGATGTCTCTGCTACGGCAGCTCCAAGCAACATAACAAGTGTCGCCTGTCTTCCACCTTCTGGATTATTACCAACAGCTTCCGCTGCTTTTCCAGCTGCAAATCCTTGTCCAATACCTGGACCAATACCTGCAATCATTGCAAGGCCCGCACCAATTGCTGATGCTGATAAGATCATTGCCTTTGGATCAGTTGTTTCCATCCAACCCAAAATCATATCAAAAAGGGCATCCATTTTTTCACCTCACTTTTTTAGGTGTTCCTACTCCTCCATAGCACTTCCTACAAACGTCATACTAAGCATTGTAAAGATGAAGGCTTGAAGTACACCTGCAAAAATATCAAAGTAGACATGAAGTACTGCTGGAATCACATAAGCTAACCATGGTGACATACTATAGTAGAGTCCCATAATAATGGTACCGCCAAGAATATTACCAAAGAGACGAAAGCTTAGTGATACTGGGTTTGCTAACTCACCAATAACATTAAGAGGTGTTAGTGGCCACATAGGTTCAGTAAAGCCTTTGAGCCATGTCAAAACACCCTTTTCTTTCACTGCTAAACCTTGAATCATCATAAATGTGATTAAAGCCAGTGCAAATGTTAGAGCGAAATCAGCGGTTGGTGGTCTCATGAAATTCACTAGAACTTTTGGTTCACCAGCTGTTGGTGTCGCAAAGTTCGGTCCCAAGAACAATCCAGAGATGTTACAGATCATTATAAAGATAATCATTGATCCATAAAATGAACCAAAGCTTTTACCTTTTGGCCCCCCCATGGTCGATATGGCAAATTTATCCAGCATATCAACTAGGAACTCAACAAAATTCTGTACCCCCCCACTAGGGACTTTCTTTGGATCTCTAATTGCAATACGAACCAATACTGCAAGTAGGATTAGGACACTACATATAATCCATGAGTTAATCAACGATTCTGTAATCCATATTTCTACGCCACCAATATTGATGACTTTAGCAACATGAATGTTAAAATCCATCCGTGATCATCTCCTTTACTCGGATAACTTCAGATAGGTTCACCTGAATTATCTATAGAATTACTTAAAAATCACTTTCTTCTTCATCATCTTCCCACTCTACAAACTCTACAGAGCCGTCAAGAGGTGTCTTTGGTTCTAAGGCACCTTGCCAAAAGGCGGCGAGTTTCATAGTAATAAGTGCAATGATGACTGCCACACCGTTAATAGACGGTACAGCTATACCAACAAAAAGAACGATGAACGTTAGCACATAGCGCAACATGTAATGAGCATTGGTTAATGCCTTTGCGGCGCTTGGCTCTTTTTCAACAGCCCTTTTGAATGTATTCTCCATTAATTTAATTTTGAGGATGGTAAAAATCCCACCCAACAACAAGCCCTGTATATACGCAGAAATATCGTCAACAACTAGGATACCAATCACTAGAGCAACGAGTAATAGAATTAGCACTTTGGATGATAATGAGAGAAAAATCGATTTATCTTTTCCCATGTTTTTGGTCCTTCTTTCCAGAATCAATCTTCCTGAGCACAATCACAAACATATTGCGGAACGCAGCCAACACTCCAACAATAAGAAAGACTATTACGAATACGCCATTAGTCCCTACTTTGTCATCAAGCCATATGCCAAAAACACACACAAAAAGATAGGAATTACCATCATCAAACCTAACTGACTTATTAAAGCCAAGTTCTTCATATAGTCAAATTTCATGGCTGTTCACTACCCTTTCAAAATAGCCGTGGCATATTGTATACACGACTATTTTCATTATATACTTAAAACATTCGGATGTCTATGTATTTTATGTGTGCAAAAGGACCTATAAATATTACTTCCTATTATAAGACCTTATGATTTTTCTTAAGCCATTCAACAATTCTCTCTGAGGCATGCCCATCTCCATATGGGTTTGTTGCAGTGGCCATTTTGTTATAGCTGACTTCATTTGTCAGTAACTCATTGGCCGTATCCATAATTAACTTCTTATTGGTCCCCCCCACCAACTTCAGTGTTCCAGCTTCAACCCCCCCTTCAGGTCGCTCAGTCACTTCTCTAAGAACTAATACTGGTTTACCAAGTGAAGGCACTTCTTCTTGAAGTCCTCCAGAGTCTGTCATAACAAGGTATGACCTTTCCATTAAGTTATGCATATCTTTTAGTTCAAGAGGTGGTAACAAGTGGACCCTTGCATGGTCGCCTAGAATTCTCTGAGCCACTTCTTTAACAGCAGGATTCAAATGAACCGCATAGACAACTTCAACTTCTTCATTGGCTTTTACAATCTCAAGTACTGCCTCGCATATGTCTTCTAATGGCTTCCCAAGGTTTTCTCTTCTATGGGCCGTCATGGTAATAATCTTTTTCTTTTTGTAATCAATATGATTTAGGGCATCTACTGTAAATTCGTAATCGTCTTCTATCGTAGATGACAGTGCATCAATAACAGTATTCCCTGTTACAGTTATAGCAGTTTCACTGACGTTCTCTAGTAATAGATGTCCTTTTGCCGTCTCAGTAGGTGCAAAGTGATAGTCTGCAAGGCTACCTGTTAGCTTTCTATTCATCTCTTCTGGAAATGGCTGGTATTTGTCATAAGTTCTAAGCCCTGCTTCAACATGACCAACAGCAATCTGATGGTAGAATGCTGCTAAAGCTCCAGCAAACGTCGTTGATGTATCGCCATGCACTAATACAACATCCGGTTTGGCTTCAACCATAACTGCTTCGAGACCTTTGATGGCCCTAACTGTTATATCAGTAAGGGTCTGACGTTGTTTCATAATATCTAGATCATAATCTGGTGCAATATCAAAGACCTCCAAGACTTGATCAAGCATCTCTCTGTGCTGTGCTGTTACACAAACAACTGATTCAACACCTTCTGCATTCTCTATCGCTTTGACTACAGGACCCATCTTAATGGCTTCAGGTCTTGTACCAAATATACTCATAATTTTCATAATAAAAACCCTCCAAATAAACTTTATACATTTACTTTTAAAAAAAAGGGCTGCCACAGCAGCCCAATCATTTTTTGATTCATTCACTTTTGACTTTTTTGTCTCTATAGTTTGTATACAAGATATCGCCAAGCCATACCACGAGTATAGTGGCAATAATTAAAGATGCTAGGAAAAAGTCCTTTAGGGCAAATAATATTCCTGCTATCCCAAAGAAACCACTGACAGCATACATGGTTAATACAGCTTTTTTTATGACTAATACCTTTGTCCACCAACCTATGATGTAAATGTCCTCTATCCCCCCCTGTTGTAATGGATTGGTTATTAAGCAACCTTCTTACAATGGCAAATGAGGTATCAAAAATTGGAAGTCCAAGCACTATAGCGCCTACAATCAAAGTGATAATTGTATAACTCTTTGTCAATCCCTGGATGGATATAACGGCCAAGGTAAAACCAAGGAATGTCGATCCAGTGTCACCCATAAATATAGTGGCAGGATTGAAGTTATGTGGTAAAAACCCAAGGCATGAACCTGCAAGTATTGCTGCAAGAATCACTACCGATGGAGGTCCAAATAGAAATGAGATTACCATAAAACTAATGGATGCAATAGAGGCTACCCCCCCTGTTGCCAAACCGTCAAGACCATCAATAAGGTTAAGGGCATTGGTTAGTCCTACAATCCACAGAACAGACACGAAATTACCTAGTGTATGAAGTGGTACAAGACCAGCATCTGACCACGGCCATGTCAACCACTCAATTCTGGTACCAGTAAAAACAACAATCAAGGCTGCCAGTAACTGAAAAAAAGATACGAATCTTTGGACTTAATTGATAAACATCATCAAGGAATCCAAGGGTTGAAATAATAACTATGCCGACTATGAGACCAATAAATTCTAGGGACTTGAAGCCACCTGTAAATGGCGCAAATAAGGTTGCAATCATAATGAATGAAGCAACAATGGCTGAACCACCTGCTAAAGGTATGGGTTTGTCATGGACACCAAGTTCTTTAGGATGGTCAATAGCCCCCCCTGCTTTTATGGCTAATTTTTTTTACTATATGGTGTTAAGAAACCGGATAACATAAAGGCTGCAATAAATGCAATTGTGTAAATAATATTCACATTAATCCCCCCCGTAAATAAATCCATCTAAAATCTCCACCTATCTCTATTTTGTACCGAATAATCTATCTCCTGCATCGCCAAGACCTGGAACTATATAACCATGGTCATTGAGCTTCTCATCAAGTGCACCTATATATATTTTAACATCTGGATGAGCTTCTTGTAATCTCTTTACACCTTCAGGTGCAGCAATAAGACACATAAAGTGAATACTTGTGACACCTTTATCTTTGATAAACTGAATGGCTGCTGCTGCAGAACCTCCTGTTGCTAACATTGGGTCTAGAACAAACATGTCTCTTTCTGGAGCATCGTATGGTAACTTACAGTAGTATTCAACTGGGTTAAGGGTTTCTGGGTCTCTATAGAGTCCAATATGACCTACTTTTGCTGTTGGTACTAAAGATAACATACCATCCACCATTCCAAGTCCAGCTCTAAGAATTGGCACGATGCCAAGTGTCTTACCAGCAATTTGCTTAACCACAGCTTTTGCAACTGGTGTGTCAACTTCCTCATCTCGAAGTGGAAGATTTCTTGTTGCTTCATAACACATAAGCATTGCTATTTCATTGGCAAGTTCTCTAAACTCCTTTGAACCTGTTTCGACCTTTCTAAGTACACCCACCTTGTGTTGAATCAATGGATGGTCCATTACGAATACATTTGACATTTGTTTGTCCTCTCTTTCTTATATTACAACGTCTCAATCTTATTGATACGTCTTATATGTCTTTCATCATTTGAAAATGGTGTGTTAAGGAAGGTATCCACAATCTTAATGGCTAGTTCCGCTCCAACGATACGCCCACCCAGGCATAGCACATTGGCATTGTTATGTAACTTGGTTGCCTCTGCTGAAAAACAGTCATGGCAAAGTGCTGCTCTAATACCTTTGTGCTTATTAGCAGCTATAGAAATACCTATTCCGGTACCACAAATCAATATGGCTTCTGAAACTTCACCAGCGAGTACCGCTTCACATGCTACTTTCGCATAATCCGGATAATCTACAGATGTCTTTTCCTCAACACCAAAATCCTTGTAAGCTACACCTTTGTCATCTAGGTATGTCAGAATCTCATTTTTTTAGTTCAAATCCACCGTGGTCACATGCTATTGCTATCATAATTTCCTCCTAATAACCTAATCCATAAGGACTTAGATTTTTGAATCCTGTATTAACCGGTCAATAACTGCCCCCCCAATTTGATTGCGACATTCTACATAAGCCTCATAGTTATACCCATATGGGTCAACCACATCACCGCCCAGCCCTGAGAAAAGTAGTAGTGTTTCCACTCTACCTTCAAGCTCTGGATATTTGCTTAGGATATAATGCTTATGTCTAGTTGTCATGGTTAATACCATCATGTTGTCAGTAACTTCAACTGGGTCAAATTGTTTTGATATATGGTCTGTAATGTCGATGTCAATCTCTTTCATAGCCTCTACCGCTTTGTCATTGGCCACATCTTCATATGATACTGCTATCCCTCTTGATAGAATCTTTCTCTGATCAGCCAGCTTAGCTTTTGCCAAACCTTCAGCCATAGGCGATCTACAAGTATTACCAGTACATACAAATACAATATCTTTCATATTACCATCCATTCATCAATCAATAAACCGCTGTGAGTTGCCCGCAGCTTTTAGAAGGCGGTTCATCGTCGCCACACCAATTTCTTTTTCATGAAAAGCTTTGGTATAGATACGTTGTACACCTAAATCGTCCATGGTTCTTAGGACTTTAAATAAATTGGCTGCGATCTCATCTGGTTTATGCTCTGATCCAATCGTAACCACGTTCACACACACATATGCTTCTTTATGTTCATCAGTAGCTATGACACCAACCTTCAACCCATTTTCCTCATCGAAGGCAACGCATCGATTGATTGTATCAATAACTTTCTGAGAATCACCATTATAGATTGTCAATTTGCCTTGTGGGGGGGCATAATGACGGTACTTCATACCTGGAGATCTAGGTGTCTCATCACCTTTTACACCAAGCATATTCTTATCAAGAATAACCTCTCCAATGACTTCATTAATCATCATCTGGGTTATACCACCAGGCCTTAGAATCATTGCTTTCTCGCTGGTCAAATCTATGACTGTGGACTCAAGACCTATATTGGCATCACCACCATCAACAATCATATCAACTCGACCACTTAGGTCCTCAATTACATGAGCTGCAATCGTTGGACTTGGTTTACCTGATATGTTGGCACTTGGTGCTGCAATTGGTAGTTTAGAGAGCTGAATAATCTTTCTTGCAACTGGATGCAACGGAACCCTTAGAGCAACTGTTGAAAGTCCACCAGTAATCTCATCTGGAATATGTTCATTCTTATTAAATATCATGGTCAAAGGTCCTGGCCAAAATGCATCCATTAGCTTATAGGCTACATCTGGAATTGACTCAACATATTTACCAACGTCTTTAGCATCGCCGATATGAACAATCAAAGGGTTATCTGAAGGTCTGCCTTTGGCTTCATATATGCGTTTGACCACTGACACATCAAGAGCATTCGCACCAATACCATAGACTGTCTCTGTGGGAAAGGCAACCAATTTGCCTAGACGTAGTGCCTCTGCTGCCGTGGTCATGGCTTCCAGGTCATTGTCATTATTGATATGTAGTATTCTTGTCTCCATGTTCACCAACTTCTAAGGCAATGCCTTATAATCCTTATATATTATACCACAAAATGGCCATAAATAAACCTCTATTCTTGTGGAGTAGAGAGGGTTTCACGTACTTGGGAGAGTCCAATCGCTAAGAGGACAAACCCAATAAGTATCATAATCAAAAGCGCTACACTATTGTACTGAAAAAAGTCTATCTTCGCAAGGTAAATGTTTACCATATTATAAACAACATGTAGCCATATACTTGATTGAATTGAACCTGTTTTAATCACCAAATAGCCTGCAAGTAACCCTACTGGAAAGACATAGATGCCCTGAATTATATTTAGATGGCTTACAGAAAATAGGATTGATGAAATGACGACAGCAAAAATAGGTCCAAATCCAAGATGTAATCGACTAAGAATAAGACCTCGAAAGAAAAGTTCTTCAAAAATTGGTGTGATTAGACCAATAATCACAAACAAGGTCATCATAGAATAAACTGTTAGAGTTGTATCTGATAAATAGGCAAACTCCATACCCGTTGCCTCTGAAGCAAATCGAATCGAACCATTAATAGCAAACACCAATCCAAGACCCACAAAGACACTGGCAAGACCATTACCTATAGATAGATTTCTCATGTGAAATAGATTCGATAATTTCTGTTTTGAAGGTAGGGCAACCAATAAAAATATTATGCCAAGGACCAACCAACAGAGCAAAGTATATTCAAGAGGATGATCTTTGACATAGTTTAGTGCAACTTCCTCATAACCTTCAAGCTGTCTGTAACCTGTAATATCAATGACAGCCCATCCCGCGCTGGCTCCTTTGTAGATAAGATAACTGTATACAAAAAACATAATCTCATAGATCAAATAAGCAATACCCATAAGTAGAACTGTCTCTATTAGAACTCGAATTTGTTTCATAGTGATACCCCCCCTATTTCAAATAGTCTTCTAAAACATCCCATATTTCTTCTTTTGGAAAAACCAAACTCCAACCAGCCACACCGGCTAAGTCATACTTATCCATTAGCTTAACTTTCTCTTCTATAGAACGTTCTTCCTCAAGCCACATCTTATAGGTCTTATCTCCATCTGTATATTCACCATAGTACTGTTTGATGTCCTCGTCAATCCACTGAAACTCTACACCATTGTCAGTCATTGTATCAAAAGCTCGGTCCATACCCATTGCTTCAGAAGTCACTTTTATCTCTCCATCCACATTTTCTTCAGTCCACATCCTTGTGTAATAGGGTAATCCAAGCACTACTTTTTCCTTTGGCACCTCTTCTAAGGTCTTGATAATGCCATCTTCAACGAAAGCAATGCTGGCAACTGACCCACTCTTAGGGGGGGATGTTGACCAATGCTCATCATAAGCCATAATCATTATGTAATCTACCACTTCACCAACTTCTTTTCGCCCATAGTGAGCTGTCCAAGGCCTAGGCACATACATATCTACTGATACAACCAATCCTTGTTGTTTAAGATAAGGTGTAAGTTCCTTCATAAACTGTACAAAGTACTCCCCCCCATCAGCCTTAGCAACATTTTCAAAATCTACATTAATCCCATCCAATTCATAAAGTGCTGAGAGGGCCAATATATCTTTAATAACTTTTTCTCTTTTACTTGTACTGCTTAAGACTTCATGGGTCATCTCTGCATCAAAATTGTTGGTAAACATAGACCACACTTGAATGCCTTGGTCATGCAATTTTCTTACATAGCCAATATCAGCAATATTGCTTATATCCCCCCCTTCATTGTTCTTGAGCCTAAACCAAAAAGGTGATACAACATCAAGGCCATGAACACCTTCTAATCTGTCATCAAGCTTATTATTGGCCTTTGAACTATAGACCTGATGCCAACCCAGGTTAAGGCCACCTTCAAAAGTCATCCTCGTGCTATAATCATAGATTTCTCTTAAAGGTTCTGTCCCTGCAGTAGTTGTCATAGATCCAACATCATCTTTTCGGATAAAGCCACTCAGCCCTTCTTTGGTACGAACTTCAAGCCAAATACCATCATCTCCATAGACTTTGACAGACTCACCTGTTGCAACCTTTTTCACAACACCTGCTTTTCTGTCTTTCCATGTTCGAATCACACCATAATCCTCAGTTAATGGTTCAACAGCACCAAATAACCCATCCTTACTTAGATCTTCAATGACCAATGTGTCCAAACTTATGTCATAGTAAAAATCATGATGGCTGAACTTCTTAAGTAATTCAAGAGGCATGTAGGGCACACCTTCAACAAGTTCCCTAATAGGTATACTAAGGCTTAGTGGTTCATTATTAACAAAATAGGTTAAATCATCGGTCTTCATCCTAATAACATCCTTGACTGTAGTATAAGTTAAGACCTTTTCAACTGAATCCCAGTAAAATTCATCATTAAAATATTGTTGCACAAAAACAACCGGCACATAAACAATGCCATCAATAAACATTGGGTTGTGAGCCAAATCAATAATATTATTCTCAATAATAGGAAGGGTATCTTCATTAGATAGTCCAAATAATAGGGTATTTGGATCTTCGATTGTCATATTTGGTAAGAGCAAATGCCCTTCATCAAATCCAGTTAAAGCAAAATGATTTGTTCCAAAAACAACTAGGAAAACGATTATATGTAAACTAATGAATCTAAGTACTTTTAGCATCTGCTCACTCCTTATCAAGGCTATTCTACCACAAAGGCTTAAGCACTGTATTACAAATCAGTTAACTTTGTATTTAATTCTTTGTTCACCATTATTTGTTGGATAAACCAGAAAACCCCCCCAACAATCAAAAACAAGTCACCAAGACTTAAGATTTTAGGCAAAGGATAAGGTGGACCAATAAAGATTATGTCGGAAAGAAACTTCATTTTTGTCTCCGCAACAAGCAATGTGTGTCCTAGGTCAAAGGCTGGTTCATAGACTGCAGGCAACTTAACAGGCATCTGGCCATGATTAAAAGCTATTGGAATAAGATTGAGTAATGTTCCAACCGCCATAACATACAGACTTTTATAAGTGTGATTGATTATAAGGGGGGGAATTGTGATACATATATATGAAAGTACATGTAGGACATAAAATCCGCTAAATAGGAGGGAACTAACCCCCCCAGCCCCCCCATCCTCTTTTGCATATCTAAAAACAATGAATTGAATCAGCGCGCCAATAACAAAGAGGAATGCACCTTTAATCTGAACAAGACCAAAATGTATCAACTTACCTTTGCGGAGTAACCCGACCACCAAAGACATCAGTACTCCTTCGACTGTCATGCGCTAACCTCTCTACTTGCATCCTCTAATTCCACATCTTCATCTAATAAACTATCCTCATAGTTTTCTATATGCTCTACAAAAACATCTACCAAATAAGCATTAAACTGTGTACCTTTATACTTAAGCAATTCACTGATTGCATAGTCTCTAGATAAGGCTTTTCTATAAGGTCGATCTGATGTCATAGCATCATAAGTATCCGCTATTGATAGAATTGCAGAATCTCTTGGGATTTTTTCACCCTTAAGACCGTCCGGATAACCAAGACCATCTGGCCTCTCATGATGGTGTCGAACAACCTCTGAAATTTTCTTCAAGGAGTCAACATTACTTAGAATTTTGGCACCCATTGCTGCGTGGTCCTTGATTTTCTCATACTCTTCATTTGACAATTTGCCTGATTTATTTAAGATGCCATCTGGAATACCAATCTTACCAATGTCATGTAATCTAGCTGCTTTTTTCAATCGACTCAGTGCTTCTTGGGAATAGTTTAACGTTTTTGCTATCATAACTGCGTATTCTTCTACACGTTCTGTATGACCTGCAGTATATTGGTCTCTTACAAACAAAGCTTCATTCAAAGCATGGATTGTTTCCATACCCATTTTTTGAGAGTCGAAATATAGTTTGAATGAATAGCGGGCTAATAGTAATGGGATGAAGAATAGACCAACGATTGCTTCGTCATAGTTCATTGCAGCAAATGCAAGGAATATTCCCAGTGCTCCTACAGCCCATGTACTTGGCAAAGCTCCGAAAAAGCTTTTCAATGTCGGTAACTCATTCTCTTTATCTTTTGTATAGAAATAGAGTGTAATCTGAATAAAGCTTATAAACTCTCCTAAAGTCAATACCACTAATGAGGTCACAATGATTATCGATAAATCATCGCTATCCTTAGCGATTAGTTGGTAAACTGTTGAAATAACTCCAATGAAAATAATATGAGACATCATATTGTAGAGTACCACAGATGGTTTATACTTAAGGACGTGCCATCTTTCACCTTCAACCTCTGGAACTCTAAATAAAAATGCAATAATTGGCAACGTAGTGGCCACTATTGGTCCAGCTGAAACTAATGCTCCTAGATATACAGCCATACCTACAGTGATTGCAACACCTGATGGCAATAATATATGAAAAGTTTCTGAGATTGTAGCAAGAACTCCCCCCCAGAAAATAATCGCCTTGATGTCAATATCATAACCAAAACTATGGAGAACTAATGAATATGTAATTGCTGCGAAAACACATAATGAAAATATATATATCTTATGCTGTATTCTATCCATAACTCCTCCTTTATATATGGCCGACTCAGCCAAAATTTACTTCCCTACAGTATATGCTGCGCCTGAAGCAAGTAAAAATGTTACAACGCTAATAAGTGTTGCCATTGCTTTAACTTTTAATGATTTCATCAATATAGCCTCCGAAATATTTTCTCTATCATCTCATCTATGAATGATAGGCAATATTCCGCTCCTCTTAATAACACAAGTAATTTTACTATCTTTATCATAGTAAAATCACCATAATACAATACTACATTGACTAAGCCGGCTTATATATTATATTGAATCTAGATGTAACACGTGACGGTTCACGGCATCTAGAGTGGCCCTTGCAATAGCTTCTTTGCTATCACTAAGGATTTTAGCAGTACCAGTGAATATCTCTTCATTACCTCCGTGTACGGATGTGATGCTTACAAGCATAACATCCACATTGGTAAGCTCAACACGTTTGACATCTTCAAATACAAAGACATCCTGAACATCTAGATACTTTTCCACTGCTTTTAGAACAACGCCACCTACAAGTCGTTTGAAATTGTGGGCAGTATTAATGCCAACGATCTCATCGTGATACATCACCCCCCCTTGTTTCTCAAGAGCAACCTTTACCATCACGTTGGTTCCGTTGTTGTTATATTCGATTAATTTAAGTTTTAGTCTTGGATCCTGGTCAAGCTTTATTGACCCGCTTTGAATCTGAGCTATAGATACTTTCTTATAATCTATTGCAGTATCAAACCTTGATATCATTACTGCTTCAATATCTCTCAGAATTTGCTTTGGACTTCGCCTAAGATCAGATACGATGTGAATCTCGCTTATCGACTCATCTTTCGCCTTAATCACCTTGCATCCCATTACAGACTGAACCTTTTGTAAATATCCTTCGATCTCTGTTGTACTCATTGTATCCCCCCCTGTCTCATAAGACTTATATCTTGATTAGCCATAAAATGTGCCATTTAGCTCAAGATACATAAATTATAGTACAGATATACAGTGAATTCAATCGATATGGGGGGGTAGTACTATATACTCACCGCATGAGTATGTGTAACTAGATTATCAACTCTATGATTTTTAGGACATGTATTTCCACGCAAACAAATAGACCGTTACCATAAGGTAACGGTCCCCCCCGTATGAGTAGGGAATAAGTGTTAAAAGGACTAAGCATGTGACACTAATTGGGGGGGCAAAAGTGCACATCCAAGGAACTCTCACATTCCTATGTATAGAGTATATGATATATACCGAACCACAACTAGTGTCCTAAGTAACTTCTTCATGGTGACGATGGTAACTACATGTTACCTCGTGGTCACTCTACGTCACTATATTGTTATGCATTACCATGAAATGGCAGTGTCACATGAATGTTAAAACCTTGGCCGTCAGGGGGGGATCCACAGGAGAAATAGCCTGATAACTCATCTACCCTGGCTCCATTCCTTTTAAACCATTGCCTTTGTTCACCGTATCACACCCTTTACCATCATCAATGATAAATAGGTCAATACTCCGTTCAACAAACCGCATTCCAACTGTGACATTCCTGGCCTTACCATGCCTAAGAGCATTGGTTAAACCTTCTTGACAAACCCTATAAACTGCGTCGTAGGTATCAGCCGACAACCTGATATCCGAGTTCTTATAATAGAAGTCCACATTGACCCCCCCTGATTTTTCAAAGCCTTCTATAAGTTTGACCAAGTCATCGGTTAATTTGTTCGCTTCAATGTAATCATTGGAGTGTTCTTTCATAGATTTTTTTCAATTCAACCAGGCCACCTCTTATGATTTCCATTGCTTGAGTGACTTTCTCACCAGCTAGGCTTCGGTCTGAGGTAATTGCCTTCTTTGACATTTCAAGAAGAGAAATAACAATGGTCACTGAATGTCCAAGTATGTCATGGACCTCTTTCGAGACCCTACTTCTCTCTTTGGCTACTGCCAGTTGTTTGGTCACAGATATGTTCTCAGATATTTGTTGGTTAACAAGACCCAAGGCCTGATTACTGTCTTGTAGGTTACTTAAGAGCTCCTGATGTTTGGTTATATCAATGAGCCTAAATAAAAGTCCGATGTTGTCGCCGGAATGATCGTTGATTCGTTCTATTTTTAATATAAATGATTTCTCCATTCCGTGGACAGTCATGTCAAATTCGGTTACCAACTTATCTTCCTTGTTTGCAAGACAGTTGGCTATTTGCTTCTTAATACGGCTGTAATTCTTAACGCTTTTAAAAAGTTCCTTTAACAATTCATCAATTTTTTTCAATCCGTTGTTTGTCTTCCTTTAAAATAAGCATATCAGTAATAATAGAGTTCATCTCAACAATACGAAAGCTGTTGTCAATCACAATAATGCCTTCATGGATATTCTCAAGAACCATAGTCCTTGTGACGCGCTTGATATCAAGGAATCTATAGCGATAGGCTGAATAGCCAAAAACTGCTATGGTCAAATTGAACATGATTGGTGTAATATCGAAACTAAAATCAACAAAGCCAAAAACGTAGACAACATTGGATATGATTGGTAGTATCAAGCCAATATTAAAAAGCAAGGCTTGAATTAAGGGTACCCCCCCTTGCTGATTCTTCACTAAGGCATTAATCAAGTAGATGTAACTAATCAAAATCAGAACATAAGAAAATGCTGTATGGACATAGAACCAAGGACCGTAGTCACTTTCAAAAATCGTTACAGATAAGAAAAATAAGTGATGAAATTTATTTGTGAAAACAGCTAAGTAATTTATCAGGGAGAAGCCATAGATAACACGACGTATCCATTCTGGTAACATCTTACCCTTTTTATAGAGATAAGAAAAATCAAGAAAAACTGTCCCAAAGAAACAGACTGCTGTATACTGAACAACAACCCAAAGCCAAGCAATTTCATCAGAAGCAGCTGTTTTTTTGAGAACTTTTGCTATGAGCCATAGAATCATAATCATTTGCACTCTAAGGAAGACATCTAACAACTTTGATTTCCTTGCTTTCAAATAGAAAATCGTATTGATGCCCACACTAAGGAGTGCCGATAATGTGTAAAATGTCACTGCATAAAAAATTTCATAACTTTCTGGAATCATTCTTATACCTCAAGTTAAATCAAATTATGTTTGATTGCAAAAACGGCAACTTGCGTCCTATCCTTAAGCTCTAATTTACCTAACATTCTGGAGACTTTATTCTTAATGGTACCTTCAGTGAAGCTCAGTTCACCAGCAATCTCTTTGTTACTTTTTCCATCTACCATCAATTTGATAATCTTGATTTCCATTGGTGTCAGGTCATAAGATGAAAGGGTTTTCATCTGGTCTTTTTCTTTACTCTGAGAATCCACAATCTCATTCTTTACAACATTCACCACACTCTGATGCATAACAAATAGATTGTTGTAAACACTTTTAACTGCTAATATCAGTTCTTCTGGCTTGATATCCTTTACGACATAACCATCCACCCCCCCAAATTCAATGGATTCAAAAATACTTTTCTCATCCTCAAAGGTTGTCAGTATAATCACCTTTATGGATGGGTATATCTCTTTTATTCGCTTGGTGGCATCAAGTCCCCCCCCTAGATTTGGCATACGAATATCCATCAAGATAATGTCTGGTCTATGTATATCACAGTTCTTAATGGCCTCATAGCATCAGATCCCCCCCCATCCACCGTTTCAATCTCATCATCTTGAGACAACATGTAAATCAATGTTTCCCTAAGTAAGACCTGGTCATCCACACACATTACTTTAATCATAATTCTACCCCCCCCATTTTTCGGAATTTACTAACTGACTTTCTAATTTCTGCAAGACTATCTCTTGCACTGATCAGTGTACCGTCAATTACATTCACAAGTACATCGTCGCCTTCTTTATCATTTGATAAAATCATATCACATTTCTCAAGCAATGCTAGAAGTTCTGTCATCAAATGACCTAATGTATCATGAACCTCTGACATAAGTTTATTTCGTTCATTCTCTATTGTAAGCATCTGAACCGTAGCAATATGTTCTTCCAATTGCTTTTTGGCCCTCATAAGTTCTCTTTTCTTCTCTTCTAATGTGTCATAGAGTGATTGTATCTCTGTAATATCATGGAATGTTATAATGGTTGCAATCTTAACACCATGTATGTCCGTAATGGCTTTGGTTGTATACTGGGTTGTAATTAGATTGCCATTGCCTGAGAAAGTAATTTCACCACTAACATAGTTTTCATTTTTGACATTAAGTGAATAGTTTAAGTTATCCAGAATGGCCTTATTGTTGACCAGATGCCGAAGTTGAATAATCAATTCGTCAAATGTCTTACAGGGGGGGTCAATGTCTAAAAGTTTCTTAAAAAAAATATAGCGTTATAATCTTCAATTTCCCTGTTGGTATTAACAACCAAAAATCCATCATCTAAGGTTTCAACAACTTCAGTAAGGGCCACTGGCATAATATCTAGAAACTGATACTTAAGAACTGACACTGTTATGAGTGTCATTGAGAACGGAAGCACAACCAGAACCATATTAAAGCCAAAGTCTAGTAAGCCAATGGCCGTCATGGTATGAATTGTCATTGGAATAAAGGATGCGCCTGCAAAATAGATCATTTGTTTTTTTTCGATAAACGGATTTGATTTCAACTTTTCTTGTAAACTCATATACACCAAGGGTCAAGAAAGTTAAGGTCATCACCAGTGATGCCCAACAGAATGGTCCATAGACCTCAGAATTCATACCAAATGATTTGTAGAACTGATAATGGAGGGGGGGATTGGTCACAACCGTCAAATAGATAAATGTTGGAATTGCCGTAATCATCAATAATGACTTCCTTTTTAACTTCTTTCTACCGCCATAGGCTCTGGCAAATAGATAAAAGGCCTGACCTAGATAGCATATGCCAATGTATTCAACACACACAACCACCCACCTATGACTAATAGATGGGGGGGCTATTAATTCAAATATATGGAATGTGGCCCATAACATAAGCAAGAATTGGCCGCACACAAACCAGTGGACCACACGCCCACCATGCCCCCCCTTAATCCATATATAAGTTCCAAGAACTATCATATATATTGCTGAAAACAGCAAGCTAATAACAATTATTGTGTTATCAAAATGAAACGTCATTCCATGCATAAAGCCACCTCACATCTCATTAAACCATACTTGTTTTGTTATGACAAGAATACAACAAAATAGACGTGAATACTCACGCCTATTTCTCCCTGTGTACCTCTTTATCCTTTACAAACCATTCTACTTTATGCTTGACCGCCTTTTCGGCTATCCCAAGCTATCTAGGCTTGATAGATTTTTTTCGTTTGTAACCACACTGTGCCTGGCCCTGATATTGATGTATGATACGTAAAACCTTGGCCATCTGTAGAGACATCTCCAATTTTTTTGAACATCAAAGTCCATTTGACCAGTCATTGCTAAAAGACTTCTTGAATCCACTCTAAGGGTTTCGCCTTGAGCTATATGTCTTTTAACAACGCCACCATTTGATTGGATATAAATTTTTCCATCACCATGGATGTACTCCATAGCAAATTCATTATCCTCAAATAGGCCAACACCAAATCTTTTCTGAACAATTCTATTTATGGAAACACCTATATCAGCACATATAAAAGCATCAACTTGACATACAATCAAATTCATTGAAGCTTCTAAAACAATCGGCAAAATCATTCCTGAGTCTGGTGCACTAAAGGCTATCTTACGACTGTCTTTAGACTTGTTCACATATTGGTTCACAAGCAATTTCTGATCAGCTTCTTTTACTTTACCAAGTCCAAGAAGCTTCTCAAACCATCGTTTTCCTGAACCGATACCATCAATCACTTTAGATTCTTGACTGATGCCTTGTTCCATATACATGAGCGCACCTGCTTCAGCAATCATCCACTCATCATGGTCAAGAGTCATTTCAACCAGCTGCAGCTCATCACACTGCTTGGCCAAATCTCTCTTTTCTGCTGTATGCATTGGCATTCTCCTTTGTGAAATACTACCCTCATGTACTATCATATAGACTTCCAGTACAAAGGGGGGGTAGTATCGTTGGTAATTGAGTGCGATGACTTTAGTCATCGCCTTCAAGTTTCGTCTTTCTTATATGGTTGAATTAAGAGCTTTTCTATGCGGTATCATCGCTACACCAAATAGAACAGCCGCTATAATTAGTAGGTATGCTATTGGCATAAGCACATCACTGATGCCTCCGTTGTTTACTATAACCGCTTTGAGACCAAGGTATGCCCATCTCTGTGGTGTTAAATCCGCCATAAATAATAATATATCAGAAGTGATAATGCTAAGAGGCCACATACATCCACCAATCATTGAAGTTCCAACTATAATTACTGGTGAGAAAGATCCTAGCTGCTGAGAAGTCTTCACCATATTGGATAACAACAATCCAAGACATGTTATAGCAATCACATAACATGCAAGGACTAAGAATAAGGCAACAATTGAACCACCAAAATCTATACCAAAGACATATTTGGCAAATACTATCATGAACATCAACTGTATCATCCCAACAATAAAGGAAGCAATCATATTACCTGCTAGTACAACCCCCCCAGAACTAAGAGGTGATACCAATTGCCTCTGCCATACGTGATTTTCTTTCTCCTCTACAATTGAGCCAATTCCAAATACCATGGTAAACATAGAGAAGAACAAAATATAGCCCATAAAACTGTGTTTTATGGATTCAAAACCATTTTGAACTTGATTGTCCATAGCTTTGATTTCCACTATATAGAGTGGGTAATTCTCAGTACGTTCAGTAACCCTATCATGTAAATCATCTGTTGTCACATCAATATCCATTGCACTATATACACCATTTAAGCCAACTCTAAAGCCTTCATTGGCAATAAACCTTCTACCTATACTTCTATGGCCATACGAATCATCTGATGTTCAATAGAATCCCTGATTTGTACAAATCAACTGAAGAACCACCCCCCCCAAGTAGGTTGTTCTCAAAACCCTTCTTTACATCAACAAGTGCTATATACTCACCTTTTTCAACATTGGTCTTGCCTTCGTCGTAAGTGGTCATAATGAACTCATAGCCTTCTTCTTCCATAAGTTGATTGATGTAAGCTTTACTCGTTTCAGTCTGATCATTGTCCGTTATTGCTACTGTTGGCATATAACCACTATCAAAACCAGTGCCAAATATATAAATCAGGACGAGAGCCATGACTGTCATAACTATAATCATTGGTAGTGAATTTTTATAATCTTTGAACTTAACCCATATAACACCTAACATGCCAGCTCACTTCCTCTCACCTTAATCAGTATCATGGATATGGCAATAAATATTGCACTAAACCCTAACATAAGACTTATTTCTGTGGTACTTTCAACAATTGGCAATTCATACATGCCTCTTATATACATCTTAAGGGCATGTCCATTAATAGATAAGAAGCTAAGCTTACTGACAGCCTCTGGTAAAGTTTCAACTGGTACGAAACTCCCCCCCCAATAAGGGCCATAATATATATAACGCCAAATTCAAAAGCATTGGCTACTTTAAAGTTGTTGGCAATCAAGGTTATAATTCCAATTAACATTCCAATAGCGGCTATTGCTAATGCGGATAGAAACATTGTTAATAACACTGTCCCTACACTACCCCCCCAGTTTACCTTTAAGACAAGTGCCGAATAAGCAATCATGATTGTACTTTGAAGTAGCACTAGGATAACCACTCGAATATAATTGCTCATAACAATCTTAAGTAGGCCGTTGCCACTAACTGTCAGCCTAGGTATTGTTTTTTTCTTTGCGTTCTTCAAGAAGGGCCCTACCACCTACACCAGCTGAATACAATAAAAACATACACATAATGGCCGCAGCGTAATATTGAAAACTTGATATGACCTCTTCCTTATGGACAGAGCGCAAGTTTACAGCTATTGACTCAGACATCTTATCCGAAGGTATTAACATATCAATAATATTAGGACCATCTGAATCCAATTGATCCAATAACTCCGGTCTATGTTTAAGCACATCACCGTAGGCAATCACATTTTGAGCATACCTAAGGTTTGTCATCCCAGCAAATTCACTAAATATCGAACTCATCATCATTGCCACAAAATCATTATCTGGATTTACAACATATTCAATTGTTGATTCGATTCTACCTTTTCTTGACATACCAAAGTTGTATATAAAACCTTTTGGCAGTATTACAAGGGCATCCAATGTTTCATCTCTAAGTAAAGTCTGTCCTTCTTCCAAGTCAACAATTTTATAGTCAAGAACGCCTTTTACGTCTTTTGAGTCCATCATTTCAAAGAAAATTCTTTCAGCATTTACAGCATCAAAATCAGCTTGATTCATCTCATCTTCACTAAGACGACCTTCCAGTTTGGCTAGCTCTTCATCGTAGTCATAGTTCTTAACAATGCCTACTGTCGCCATGGCAATACCACTTTCCGTTTCATCACCAAAAACCATTTGAAGTGACATACCAAGAATACTCATTAGAACGATTGGCATTATGAGGATAATGGCTAAGGATTTAACATCATAGACCACCGTTTTGATATCTTTTATTATCAGATCAATAAATCTCATTGTTTCACCCCCCCTAATCCCTTAAGGCTCTTCCTGTCAATTTAAGGAAGACCTTCTCTAAGTTTGGTTCATTCACGTCCATTGACAATATATTAATATCTCTTTGATTAATCACATCAATCAATTTCTTAAATATCTTAGTATCACTAGCCACTGTTGCAACCATAGCTTCATCTGTTACGACCACATTCTTTACAGTATCAATTTTCTCAATTTCAGGCACTAGACCGTCATTATAGTGTTCTAGTTTCATGACGATTTCTTGGTCGTCACCCATCTGCTCAATAAGGGATTCTTTTGAACCCTCAGCAATGATTAGGCCTTGATCCATAATACAGATGCGGTTACACAGGTACTCTACTTCTTCCATATAATGGCTTGTATAGATGACTGTAATACCTTTTTTTATTTAACTTCAGCACTGTGTCTAGTATGTGATTTCTTGATTGAGGGTCAATACCCACAGTTGGCTCATCCATTATAATAATCTCTGGGTTGTGCAGTAATGCAACACCAATATTTAGGCGTCGTTTCATACCTCCAGAATAAGTTTTAACCTTATCTTTCAAACGGTCTTTGATGCCAATAATTTCTGATACCTCATCGATTCTTTGCTTTAGGACTTTGCCCTTCAAACCATAAGCGCGTCCCCCCCAAAAAAAACATGTTTTCTTTACCTGATAACATAGGGTATAAAGCGATTTCTTGTGGTACATAGCCAAGTTGTTTTTGAATAGATTTTGGTGCTTTGGCAATATTCTCTCCATTATAAACTATGCTTCCTTTGTCTGGCTTAAGTAAAGTGGAAATCATGGATATTGTCGTTGACTTTCCAGCACCATTTGGACCAAGAAGTCCAAGTATTTCACCTTTTTCCACTGAAAAATCAATACCCCCCCCAACTGCCTTAACTGTTTTAAATGTTTTTTGTAATCCTTTTACCTCTAACAATGCCATAATAGGCCTCCTTCATAAATCGTCTGTCTAAAATGTAAAGTACTCTTCCATATTTTCTATTTCATCAACATCGAGTAAATCCTCTGGTGCAATTTCTGGAAAATCTATATCTTGTTTTTCACCTAAATGGTCGTAATTGATTTCATATTCAAGGTGAATAGTCTTGACATCACCTTTGGTCGTTTCTTCATTTATAAGGTCTACCACCATTATTTGCCTAACCAAGCGACCGTCAAAATCAACAAAGGCTTGTCCTTCAAAAGATACAAGTGTAATATCATCAAGAATGGATTTAAGATACTCAAGAACATGTCCTGAATCCATCTCATCACCACCAATGCTGAAGCTGTTATCCATAAAGGCTTCAAGAGCATTTTCCTCTTCAACCACTTGCATAACCCCCCCTTCTTTGAGAACTTCAAACTGGTCATCATTAATGGTTATGGTGTATGTAGAAGTTTTGATTTGACCCTTATCAGTCATCACATAATCTTTCTTACCACTGAAGACATCTTCATCTTGAAGTACAGCGTTCCATTCCTCAATTAATCTTTTCATCAATTCACCTTGTGCTGCCATCTTCTCATTATCTACCACTTCCAAGGTATTGCCTTCTACAAGGAAGTATTTGTCAATCATCGGTAATTTGATAATTGTTTCATTGCCTCTCATAAACATAGTTGTATCAAATCCAAGACCACCGAAGTTATAATAGGTATCTGCCTTAACCTTTAACCCTTGATCCGAATCATCAAACTGAGCTTTCACTGACAGATCAATAGTTTCATAATAAGAAAGGTCACGTCTTTCCTCAAATGTTGACCCCCCCTCTTCGTCAAATGTGATATCCATTGCAAGTCTCAGTTCCATCTCACCTTGGTCTGCCTTTTCTGTTTCAAGGGCTGCATTCTTATAATCTTCTAAGTCAGATGTGCTGCAAGCACTGACGACTAATGTTATTGTCATTATACATATGATTATTTTCTTCATCCTCTACCTCCTGTGTTTATCTTATGTGTTTATCATAACAGCATGGAATATTCTTGACTTCTCACTTTTGGCATGAGCTTATAGTGACTTTTGGCACGATTGACTGAATATGGACAAGATAAAAACCCCCCCTTCTCACATAAGTGGTAAGGGGGGGTTAACGTTATATCTCATTATCATAGTGTCTTCAAGGATACCTGCTGACTTCGACTTTAGTAAATCACTGTCAAGTGATAATCCTCGTCATGAAGTGCTTTCTTAATCTCAGCCACATGGTCATGGCCATTGGTCTCAAGGGTTATCTCAAGCTGAACATGCATAAACCGATCAAGGGTCTTAAACTGATTATGGTCAAGCTTGATAACATTGGCATTATGGTCAGCCAATATTTGGGATATCTTAAGAAGCTCACCCGGTGTATCGTGTAGCTCTACAGAGAAGCAGAACAAACGTCCTCTAGAAATAAGACCTCTGTTAATCATCTCTGATATAGTAACCACATCAATATTACCACCACTAACAACACTGGCAATTTTCTTATTTCTATAAGGCAGTTTCTTAAGGGCAGCAAGTGCCAATACTCCAGCATTCTCTGCAACCAACTTTTCCTTTTCAACCATTAACAAGAAGGCTTCAAGAACATCCACATCTGAGACAACAACCATCTCATCCACATATTCTTTGACTAAATCAAAGGTGTGCTCACCAGGTCGCTTTACAGCAACACCTTCAGCAATGGTTGAGACAGAACTTAATTCACTCACCTTATTTTTCCTAAGAGAATAGTTAAGTGTCTGTGCACCTTTGGGTTCAACCCCCCCAACAATAATAATGTCAGGATTGGTTTCCTTAATAGCACAAGCGATACCACTGATTAGTCCGCCGCCACCTACTGGAACCACTACGACATCCACATCTTTAAGGTCTTCAAGAATCTCAAGGCCAATCGTCCCCCCCTGACCTGCAATCACTAACTTGTCATCAAATGGATGTACTAAGACTTTGTTGTCAGCTTGGCATATCTCTAATGCCTTGCCATAAGAATCATCATAACAATCACCATGAAGCACAACCTCTACACCATAAGCTCTTGTTGCCTCTACTTTAATCAGAGGTGTTTGCTCAGGCATGACAATAGTTGTCTTGATTCCCAGCTCTTTGGCAGAGAATGCTACGCCTTGGGCATGGTTGCCTGCTGAGCTGCCACAACACCACGGGCCTTTTCCTCAACGCTTAATTGACTCATTTTATTGTAAGCCCCCCCGCGAATCTTAAAAGCACCCGTCAACTGTAAGTTTCTGGCTTGATATAGACCTCGTTTTCACACTCACTGGAAAAGACAGCGGAATATATAAGAGGCGTTTTCTTAATCACACCTTTTAGAACTTTTCTTGCATCATGAATTGCTTGTAACTTCATCTTATACCACCGTTTTATTTATTTGAGCCAGTATTTTCTCACTCATATCTTTGAAAATTCCTTCAACTTCCGCTTCAACTGTATCAATATGGGCCATTTCCGCTTTGATAGGCAGCTCAGCAAGAAGGTTCACTTCTTGGTCTTTGAGAAACTCATCTACAGTATCAGAGCTAAAGACCTTAATCTTCTCATCACAACATGGACACTGCATATAACTCATGTTCTCAACAACGCCGTAAACATGAATGCCTAGCTGTTTGGTCATATCAATTGCCTTTGAGACAATCATTGATACCATATCCTGAGGAATGGCTACCATCACAACACCGTCCAGTGGCAATGATTGCATGACCGTTAATGTAACATCACCCGTTCCAGGTGGCATATCAATAATAAGGTAATCTAGTTCTCCCCCCCAGATAACATCCTGGTAGAATTGCTTAACTGTATTGGTGATAATAGGACCTCTCCAGATAACTGGCTTCTTTTCTTCTTCTATAAGGAAGTTAAGTGAAATGGCTTTGAGGCCATTGTCAAGTTCCACAGCCCTAAGACCTTCTTCAAACATAAGGGCCCTTTGATCTTCTGCCCCCCCCAGTATCCTTGGAATACTTGGTCCAGTAATGTCTGCATCCATTATCCCTACTTTGTAACCTTGTTTATTCAGCGAAAGTGCCAGGTTGGCTGCGATGGTTGATTTACCTACCCCCCCACCTTTACCACTCATGACACCGATCACATTCTTTATGGAATTATAATTATTGCTTTCTATTACCTGACATGCAGATTTATTGTCTTTGCCGCAGCTTTCTTTTGCTGAGCAAGAATCACAATTTGACATTGTCTAAATCCTCCTACTGTTGGTCATTTGTATGTGCTTATACGTTATAGTTTATTAAAGCGATACCCAGCACCCCCCCATACAGTTTCAATGACTCTAGGATTAGAAGGATCCTTTTCAATCTTTTTACGGATTTTTTGGACATAGACTGCTACCGTTGCAATATCACCATACTCATCTTCACCCCCCCAGATTCGGTCAAACAACATAGACTTGCTGTGAACGATGTCTGGATTTTTCATAAAGTATAAAAGCATATCAAACTCAGTGGTGGTAAATGGTACGTCCACACCACCGATGGTGACCTTTCTAGCCTCTTTGTTCAAAACTATATTGTGATACTCAAGAATGGATGTTTCTTCATTCACCTTAAGGAATCTCTCATATCTAACCAATTGATTTTTGACCCTTGCAATCAATTCGCTTGGACTAAAAGGCTTGGTAATATAGTCATCTGCCCCCCAAGGCCTAACCCTTTTATCTTATCAATATCATCGTTTCTCGCTGAAACAATAATCATTGGGATGCTCAGTTCATCTCTTATCATAGCACAGATGTCAAATCCATTAATGGTAGGCAACATGACATCAATGATGATTAAATCATATTGTTTGGTCCGTGCTTCCTTAACGCCCTCTAGGCCATCTACCACAACTTTCGTTTCATAGCCATTGATTTCCAAGTAATCTTTTTCAAGTTCAGCAATATTGCTGTCATCCTCGATTATTAGTATTTTTGCCATTATATTTCCCTTCCTATTCTTCTCTCGTTTGGTCAACCAATGTCATGTGAATGGTCGTTCCCTCACCTAATGTACTTTCAGCCCATATCTTGCCACCATGGGCTTCGACCAATTGCCTTGAAATGGACAAGCCAAGTCCTGTACCGCCCACATCTTTATTTCTTGATGCATCCACTCGGTAGAAAACATCGAATATTTGGTCTAGTTGACTATGCTCTATGCCTGCCCCCCCGTTGTCCTTAACGCTAATTTGAACAGATTTTTTTAACACTGGGTATCCCCCCCTGAACCTTAACCGCCAGTTCCAAGTAATCTTTATCATTGTATTTTACAGCATTACCAATCAAATTGGAAATAACACGGTAAACCATCTTGGCATCGATAGCCATACACATTTCATCTTCAAGTTGTATCTCATAATTAACGCTATGACCTTGCTCCTCAAGGTCTATCTTTTTCTCAACAAATATATCTGTAAAATAGTCTTTGACACAAACTTTATCAAATTGATAGTCCATCTGATTAATGTCAAGCTTAGAGAATAAGAACAAATCATCAATCAGCTGATTGGTGTATTTGGCATTGCTATGAATAATATCCATATAAGTCTTCATTTTCTCTTCAGAATTAGCAACACCTTCATTAATACCTTCCACATAACCAAGAATTGATGTAATTGGGGGGGTTTTGAGGTCATGGGAGATGCCTGCGATTAATTCTTTTCGATTGTGCTCGTACTTCTCTTTGATTTCTTGACCTTCTTTAAGTTGCTGACTCATTTTGTTAAAAGACTCGAATAGGCCACTAATGGTTGAGGGTACTGCATCGTCAATGGTATAACCATAATTACCACTGGCAATCTCATCAACACCTTGTTGCAAATGCTCTAGGGGGGGTCTAATAATATTGTGGCGCATTCTAAATGAGAAAATAAGTGTAGATACTTCCCTTATTAGGATAACAGTGAAAATTCCAAGGAGCAAATAGCTTGAGAAGTTAAAACTTAGAAGGACCATGATTAGGTAGAATATGCCTGTTATCATCAACAAAAATACAATGGGGGGGAATAACTTGAGAAACATGGTATACTTTTTGAGCCTTTGACGCTGGGCTTCTGTGTCATTCATGTTAGTCTGGCTTGTCTTTACAAATGTTCTAATGAAGATTTGATTGACGGTTCTTTGTTGTTGTCGCCTGTAGATGTTGTTATCATTATCAGGGATATTGGGCTTCTGGTCCATGGTCTTCCTCTTTTCTGTGTTTATGTCCTTTCATTCTACCACGACAATGAAAACCATGTCTATGGCGATGTCCAACGTTTTGCTTAACTTGAGATAAGTATACCTTCTAGACATAAATGGACCATATAAACCTCTTAAAAACGCTGTAAACAGTCTATAAAAATTTTATATACGACTAAAGAGGCACTGGATTGATAAATTCTTGACAAACTCCTACTGAGAGGGTATGATAAGTGTACAACTTTATGACCTGCAGTAAGGATTGCTTTGAAATTCATTCTGACAATTGTTACCAAGGGTTATGATTATTTCCAATCATGAGATGAAGTGCTACGGCATGCCACCAAAGGGTTGGTGTTTTTCATTGCTTTTTTTTGAACAAGAAGAGAGACTTCATAAAAATAAATGTTCCATAAAAAGGAGATTGCGTACCTAATGTTACGGAAAGAATCCGATAGTCTTGGTAGTATAGAACTTAATAGTGAAGCGTATTATGGTATCCATACCAAAAGAGCCATGGATAACTTCAATACCCTCGGCCAACCCGTCCACCTAAGTCTTATATACGAAATCGTCGTTATTAAGAAAGCATGTGCCTTAGCCAATATGGCAACAGGCAATCTGGACAAAGCTATTGGTCAAGGAATTATAGAAGCATGTGACATGGTACTAACCGGTTCATATGATGATGCATTCGTCACCGACGCCCTACAAGGCGGCGCAGGCACTTCAACCAATATGAATGTTAATGAAGTCATCGCCAATGTGGCCCTTGAGCAGCTTGGTCACGCCAAAGGTGACTATGACATCATACACCCACTGAATCATGTGAACATGTCCCAATCCACCAACGATGTTTATCCGTCTGCTCTAAGAATTGCAGCCATTCACAAAGTCAGAACACTAGCTGATGCCCTTGCGGCACTTCAAGAAAGTCTTCAAGTAAAAGAAGATACTTTCTCCAGTGTACTCAAACTAGGCCGAACACAATTAATGGATGCATTACCTATAACACTTGGTCAGGAATTTGGTGCCTATGCCAGAGCAATCTCAAGAGACCGCTGGCGTATCTATAAAGTAGAAGAACGCCTTCGTGAGATAGGCATAGGTGGCACAGCAGTTGGCACAGGTCTTAACGCTGACCTCAAATACATATACATGGTTACTGAGAATTTACAACAATTAACGGGTCTTGGTCTAGCAAGGTCAGACCTTCTCATAGATACCACACAGAATATGGATGTCTTTGTAGAAGTGTCAGGCTTCCTCAAATCCTGTTCAACCAACCTAATCAAAATCTGTAATGACCTTAGGTTAATGGCCTCTGGCCCAACTGGTGGTTTAGGAGAAATCAAGTTAGAAGCAAGGCAAGCCGGCTCCTCAATTATGCCAGGCAAAGTCAATCCTGTAATATGTGAAATGGCCATACAAGCTGCCATAAAAGTCATTGGCAATGATGCTTGTATTACACAAGCTTCCTATCTTGGTCAATTGGAGCTTAATGCTTTTGGACCACTAATTGCACATAGCCTACTAGAATCACTGGATATACTGACTTCAGCAGTTACTGGACTTGATAGCAAGTGTATTCAAACACTCCAAGCAGACGAAGACCGCTGTCTTGAAAATGTGGAGAAATCCTCAGCCCTAGCAGCAGCACTGATCAATCACCTTGGTTATGATGAAAGCGCAAATATTGCAAAAGGTGCTAAAGAACTTGGCCTAAGTATCAAAGATTACGTACTTAAGAATAAATTGATGGATCAAGAAGAGGTCGACAATCTTCTAAATGTCCATCAGGTCACCAAACCTGGTGTCCCTAGGAGAAATAAATGAGTTTAAACAACACACCCAAATCCAACCGAATACATATCGCATTCTTTGGACAAACCAATGCCGGCAAATCAAGTCTAATCAACACCATTACTTCTCAAGAGATTGCCCTTGTTTCAGATGTAAGTGGTACAACAACTGATCCTGTTTACAAGGCAATGGAACTTTTACCTCTTGGTCCAGTAATGATGATTGACACTGCAGGTCTGAATGACCAAAGTGAGTTAGGTGACTTACGTAAGAAAAAAACCATTGAGGTCCTTAATAAGACAGATATAGCTATGGTTGTCATCGACAGCAAGACCAAGGATGTTCATTTTGAGAAGGAATTGATTAGGACTATCCTTGATAAAAAAAATTACTTGTATAGGGGGGGTCATTAATAAGATTGATGAACACCCCCCCCTAACAAAAGACAGACAAAATACTTTATCAAGTAAACTAGGCATTCCACTGATTGCTGTCTCAGCTGAAACTGGCCAAGGCATCAAAGAACTCAAACAAGCCTTAGGTAAAGCTACACCAACAGAAGAGGACAAATTCAAAATAGTAGGCGACTTAATAAGACCAGGCGATTTGGTAGTTCTTGTTACACCAATTGACAAGGCCGCGCCAAAAGGAAGGTTAATCCTTCCCCCCCAGCAGCAAACCATACGAGATATACTCGAAAGTGATGCCATAGCTGTTGTATGTAAAGAGCATGAGTTAAGAGAAACATTAATGAAACTTGGGACCAAACCTAAGATGGTCATAACAGACTCACAAGCTTTTCTCAAAGTATCCGCTGATACACCAAAAGATATATTGATGACCTCATTTTCTATCTTATTTGCTAGACATAAAGGTGATTTGATGCAGTTGGTCAAAGGGGGGGCCAAAGCCATCGAAGCATTAAAGGACGGTGACAAAGTCCTAGTATCAGAAGGCTGTACCCACCATCGACAATCCGATGATATAGGGACTGTCAAGATACCAAGATGGTTAAGACAGATTACCGGCAAAGAATTAACATTTGATTATGTGTCAGGGGGGGTATCCTTCACAGAAGACGCCAAAGACTATGCACTCGTCGTTCATTGCGGAGCATGTATGCTCAACAAAAAAAAGCAATGACTCACCGCCTCGAAACCGTTGAAGGTTATGGTGTTCCAATCGTCAACTACGGCGTCATGATTGCTTATGTCCATGGCATACTCGACCGCGCTTTGGAGCCATTTCCCATGGCGAAATTAGTCTGGGATGAGTTATAAATCATCCCAACGTAATTTCGCCTAGGACGATAGTCGAAGCGCTTTACTTCGACGAAAGTCATGGCTCACCTAGTAGAAGATAGTAAAAAGGAGAACAAAATGCAAGAAAGCAGAATCGGTGTCGTAGGCATCGTCATTGAATCCGAAGGTAACATAATTCATATAAATGAAGTACTACATGAACATTCAAACATCATCGTTGGCCGAATGGGTCTGCCAGATATCAATGGCCGTGACATCAGTGTCATATCCGTAGTGGTGGATGGCTCAACAGATCAGATAGGCAGCTTAACAGGACGACTTGGAACCATCAATGGTGTCAATGTCAAAAGCGCACTCTCCAAGAAAATATATTAGGAACATAGGAAGGACTATTATGGAAAATTTTATTAACAATAAGCAAATCAATACATTGCTAGAGGACGCTAAGTCTGTTAGCTCAGAGGATATTAGAGCCATTATTGCCAAAGCTAAGACTTGTGTTGGCTTATCTCTTGAAGAAGTGGCAGCACTGCTGCAGTTTGATGATGATAGCTTACTAGAAGAACTCTATGACTGTGCCAATCACATCAAAAATACTATCTATGGTGATAGAATAGTTATGTTTGCTCCCCCCCTCTATGTTTCTAACTATTGTGTAAATGGCTGTACTTACTGTGGTTATAAACACAGCAATAAAATACCAAGAAGACGTCTTACTGATGCTGAACTTGCCAAAGAAGCATTACAGATTGAAGCCATGGGCCATAAGAGAATTGCACTTGAAGCTGGAGAAGATCCTATCAATTGTGATATTGACTATGTCCTCCATGCTATGGATGTTATCTACAAAACCAAGTCAGATAATAATGGTGCTATACGAAGAATCAATGTCAACGTGGCTGCAACAACGGTTGAGAACTATGAACGCCTCAAAGCTGCTGACATTGGTACATACATCCTATTCCAAGAGACTTATCACCTTGATACTTATAAGAAATACCATCCAAATGGTCCAAAATCTAACTTCACCTATCACCTAACAGCTATGGATAGAGCCATGGAAGGTGGCATTGACGATGTTGGGGGGTTGGGGGGGCACTCTTTGGTCTATATGATTACAAATTTGAGGCTCTAGGTCTAATGCTTCATAAGGAACATCTTGAGGAAAAATATGGCGTAGGTCCACATACCATCTCTGTGCCAAGAATTAAGAAAGCGAGAATGTTGAAGTTGAAGAGTACCCTCACGCCGTTTCGGATTGTGAATTTAAGAGACTTGTAGCAACCATTCGACTTGCGGTACCTTACACAGGTATTATACTCTCAACAAGAGAATCTGCTGAGTTTAGAGAGACAATGATTGACATTGGTATATCACAGCTTAGTGCAGGATCCAAAACTGATGTTGGCGGTTATACCGACGAAGAAAAAATGGCCAGTCAATTTGAGCTCGCTGATGAAAGACCTCAACACCAAGTCATTGAATCATTACTTAAATTAGGACGTCTCCCAAGTTTTTGTACGGCATGTTACAGGGCCGGACGAACTGGTGACAGATTCATGCAAGTAGCCAAAAGCGGTCAGATTCATAACTTGTGCCAACCAAACTCATTGCTGACACTCAAAGAATACATTGAGGACTACGCCGACCCAGAATTAAAAGCCCTAGGTGAAGCAACGATTAAGGAGCATATCGACAAGATTCCAAGTCCAAAGATGCGAGAAAATACCATAGATCGATTGCAAAAAATCGAGGATGGCGAACGTGATTTGTTTTTCTAGATAGAATATTCAACAAATAAAATAGGCAGAAACAGTTCAAAACAACTGTTTCTGCCTTCATTATTATTAAGAACATAGCACACAGACTATGTGAAGTAAGTTTTACTTAAATAACACATCTTCAAGGGCATCAAGATCAAGTATCTGTATGGTATTCTGGTAGAAGTCTATAAGCCCATCTTCTTTCATCCCTGCCATTGTCCTAGACAATGATGGCCTTGGCACATTGAGATAGCCTGCCAACTCCTTGCGATTTAGGGGGGGTATATTAAAAGTGAAACTCCCTTTTACCTTATACTCCTCCAAAATATAACTGGCCACCTTTTCTTCAATAGTTTTAAAAGAAAGAATGGATGTTTTACGATTTAACATTAGTATTTTGTTGGAAAGAATGGCCATAAAATTCTTAAGGACTGACTCACACCCTTCCATCAAAGAAACAATGGCTTGTCGATCCAAATATAGGATCTCTGAGTTGGACGTGGCAACGATTGTTGCTGGATACTTGTGCATCTTAGAGAAGACTATCACTTCACCAAAGACATCTGATACCTCTAAGTAGGTCAAGGTCATATAATGACCAGCCGGAAACTCCTTGCGAAGTTCTAAGCTTCCTTTAAGGACTAAACCAACGGCATCACATATATCCCCCCCTTCGAGAGCCAGTATTTCACCCTTTTTAAAGTTCTTCACTATATAATTAGCCTGAGTCATATTAAGGCGTACACAATCACCCTTCATGCCTCTAAATAGCTTACATCCTCTACTATTTTTAGAATTTTCTCTAATTCCATACAATCACCTTTCGTAACATTCGTTACCTTCAGTTTACCATACAATCCCATTGTACAAAACCGTATTTTTGGTGGTATAATATTGTTACGCTTTATTTAGAATGCTTTTGAGCAAATTGACAATAAGGAAAGGATGATTCAATGTTAAATTATTCCTGGTCCGATGACTATAGTGTTGGATGTAATGTACTCGATGATCATCACAAAAACCTATTACAACTTTTTAATGATACCTATGCACTAATTTTTGATGACAGTCCAGTGGAAAAAAACCATCAAACTATTAAGTGAGTTAAAAGTCTACTCGATCTTTCATTTTAATGAAGAAGAGAAGCTCATGCGAAATAGCAATTACGAAGGCATTGATGCACAGGTCATTCAGCATAAGAAGTTTATAGACGAAGTCGAAAAATTCAAGTCTCAAATTGGCGATAACACAAGAGAGCTTAACGAGGAAATATTCATTTTCTTAAGCAATTGGCTCATCAATCATATTCAAAAGATAGATATGTTGTACAAAGGCCAACTGTAGAAGACACAAATATAGGGATGTAATAATAACAGATTCTAGCCTGTTATTACTACATCCCTTTTTAATGATTTCTTATTAGATTTGTATTAGTAGTTTTGACACCTTACTTAGTATGTTTCAACAAATACTTCAAAGTAAGATTGTGGGTGTGCACATGCAGGACATTTGACTGGTGCTTCATTGCCTATATGGATATAGCCACAGTTGTCACATTTCCACATTACTTCAACATCCTTTTTAAACACTGTCTCATCCGTAATATTGGCAGCCAATTTGTTGTACCTAGCTTCGTGCTTTTGCTCAACATCAGCAATTCTTCTATAAACCAGGGCAATATCATCAAAGCCTTCTGCTTGAGCAGTATCAGCAAAAGATGGGTAAAGATCAGTCCACTCTTCGTTTTCACCTGCTGCTGCCATCTTAAGATTCTCAACTGTTGAAGTTAATCCGCCTGCTGGGTAAGCTGCGTTGATTTCTAAAGGCTTGCCAGCTAGTTCTGGGTCTTCATTAAGGAATTTGAAGAAGCGCTTAGCATGCTCCTTCTCATTGTCTGCTGTTTCAATAAAGATGTTGGCAATCTGAACAAAACCTTCTTTTTTTGCTACTGAAGCATAATATGTGTAACGCATCCTTGCTTGTGATTCACCTGCAAATGATTTTAGTAGATTCTGAGCTGTTTGTGTTCCTTTTAATGTTCTCATAAATACCTCCTATTTCTTTGATTGAGATTGATGGTTAAAACATCTTAACCTTTGATTGATTATCTGAAATGATTTTCCCTTAGGTCCGTCATTTACTTACTATTTACTATGGTCTACCAAGTATGTCCACATGGTACTTATACAAATCTGATACGTAGTAGGATTCCTCATAGAATAACTTTGACCCTGTTTGGTCATAGGTGATACCTGTTACTTTAAGCAAAGCCTTCTGGCTCTTAAGCTCAAAAACACTCATTAAGATACGATTGGACAAGCATGCTTCTATCTCACAAGCAATATGGGTTAATTCATAGCCATATTGGTCTTCAAGGACACCATAGAGTGACTTTTCAAGGTGATGGTCCGTTATCCCAGGAACATAAGACTCGGGTATATATACAGTCTCAAGGGCGATTGGTACATCATCACCAAGTCTTAAACGTTTGATCTTGTAATAGGAGGATGACTCTTCAACCCCCCCTAATATCTGACTAATTTTTCTAAGATGGCTTACTTTTGAGGCTTCAATCACACGGGTTGTAGGTGTCATATTCTGAGCTACCAAGGTCTTGGTAAAACTTTTCAGATTGTCTTGATACAGATTTGGAGAAGTAACAAAGGTGCCACGCCCCCCCTTTTCCCTAATCACCTTGCCTTCACTTTCAAGAGCCATAACCGCTTGCCTTACAGTCATACGACTCACACCATAGACCTCACAAAGCTCTCTTTCAGATGGTATCTTGTCGCCTGATTTATAGAAGCCATTTTTGATTTTATCTGATAAATCTTGATTCACTTCCTTATATAAGGCCATTGGCTTTCCTCTAACTTTAGCGCTACTTTCTGCTCCGGTAACTATATAAAAGACACATATATATAGTAAACTAGTCTATGTCCACAAGTATTATTATATCAATCTTGAATCTGGCTTGCAATATTATACAAAGAATCAAACTATATATGCCCAAATGGTATTTATAGCGTCCTAGAATGTCTAATTACTTTATCATTTTAGCACGCTAATGTACAGATAATAACTATTATTAAGTAAAAATCACTTGACGTGTATACAGTATACACGTTATACTGTGGTTACGATAAAATAATAACAAAGTAAACTGTCAAAACTAAAAATAGATGACAGAAGAAGGAGAAAGACTATGGCAAGTGCATGGAAAAATTTCAACAAAGGTTCATGGCAGACTTCTGTAGATGTACGTGACTTTATAGTAACTAACTACACATATTACAGCGGGGGGGATGATAACTTCCTAGTAGGTCCAACTAAGGCAACAAAAGACCTATGGGACCAAGTCAAAACCCTATTTGATATAGAAAATAAAAAAGGTATTCTGGATGTAGAGACCAAGATTCCATCTTCAGTAATCTCTCATGGACCAGGTTATATCAACAAAGACCTTGAAACCATTGTAGGCTTCCAAACGGATAAACCACTTAAAAGAGGTATAATGCCATATGGTGGTGTTAGAGTAGTAAAGAGTGCTCTTGAATCCTATGGCTATGAGTTAGACACGGATACCAATAAGATTTTCTCGCAATACCGTAAGACTCATAATGCAGGTGTATTTGATGCTTATACTGACGCTATGCGCGATGCTAGACGTACAGGTGTTATTACCGGCCTACCTGACGCTTATGGTCGTGGTCGTATTATCGGTGACTACAGACGAATCGCACTGTATGGCATTGACTACCTTATTGAGCAAAAGGCCAAAGAAAAGAAATTGCTTGAAATGGACTACATGGATGAATCAGTAATTAAGCTTCGTGAAGAACTGTCTGAGCAAATGCGTTCACTAAAAGATGTGAAAATAATGGCTGATTCTTATGGATATGACGTAAGTAAGCCTGCCAACAATGCTAAAGAAGCCATTCAATGGACATACTTTGGCTATCTTGCGGCCATCAAAGAACAAGACGGTGCAGCCATGAGTCTTGGTCGTGTCAGTACTTTCTTTGATATCTATATCGAAAGAGATATCAAGAATGGCCTTATTACAGAAACAGATGCTCAAGAATACATAGATCACTTTGTTATGAAACTTCGAATGGTTAGATTCCTAAGGACCCCCCCAGCATACAACGAATTATTCTCTGGTGATCCAACATGGGTAACAGAAGTTATCGGTGGTATGGGCCATGACGGCAGAGCACTTGTTAGCAAAAGTTCCTATAGAATGCTTCATACACTCTATAATCTTGGTGCAGCACCAGAACCAAACTTAACCATTTTATGGTCTAATGCCTTACCTGACCACTTCAAAAAAATACTCAGCCAAAGTTTCCATAGATACAAGCTCTATACAATATGAAAACGATGATTTAATGAGACCAAAATACGGTGATGATTATGGAATAGCTTGTTGTGTTTCAGCCATGAAGATTGGTAAGCAAATGCAATTCTTTGGCGCTAGAGCCAACCTAGCCAAAGCACTCCTCTACGCTATCAATGGTGGTAAAGACGAGAAAACTGGTACACAAGTTGCACCTGCCTTTGCACCAATAACTGGTGATGTTCTTGACTACGACGAAGTTGTAGAGAGATTTGACCAGATTCTTGACTGGTTATCACAATTATATATCAACACTCTTAACATCATTCACTATATGCACGACAAATACGCTTATGAGAAACTTCAGATGGCCCTACATGACAGAGACATCCAAAGAACTTCTGCATGTGGTATTGCTGGTTTGTCGGTAGTAGCCGATTCTCTATCAGCCATCAAACACTCTAAAGTAAAAGTCATCCGTAATGAAGAAGGCTTGGCTGTTGACTATCTTGTTGAAGAAGGCTCTTTCCCAGCATTTGGTAACAACGATGATGCTGTTGACTTTATTGCCAGTGATATTGTAGAGCAATTCATGAGCAAACTTCGTAAGCATAAGACCTACAGAGACTCTACACCAACAATGTCTATCTTGACGATTACATCCAATGTCGTGTATGGTAAGAAGACAGGCTCTACTCCAGATGGACGTAAAGCCGGCGACCCATTTGCACCTGGTGCAAATCCAATGCATGGACGCGATAGCCACGGCGCCATTGCATCCATGTCATCCGTTGCCAAATTACCTTATGACGAGGCAGAAGATGGTATCTCTTATACCTTCTCTATTGTCCCTAAGGCACTCGGCAAGGACATGACGGCTCGTGTCAGCAACTTGGTTAGTATGCTCGATGGGTATTTCTTCGATGGTGGCCACCACATCAATGTCAACGTCTTTGATAAAGAGACTTTGCTTGATGCCATGGAACGCCCAGAACTATACCCACAGTTAACCATCCGCGTCTCTGGCTACGCCGTTAACTTTGTTAAACTTACTCGCGAACAACAGCTTGATGTTATACATAGGACATTCCATGAGAGAACATGATTCCAATGAATCATTTCTCTTTATACGATAGGTAAAGTGTATTTCTTTATCGAAAGTACGAGCGAACATAATGCTTAAGCATTATTTCGCTTGGGCGACAGTCGAAGTGCACTTTCTTCGATGAAAGCCGAGAGAACATAAATCCAGCACCAGGAGGTAACAACATGGCAACAATAGGAAGAATTCATTCAATTGAAAGTTGTGGTACAGTGGATGGTCCAGGCATTCGCTTTGTTGTCTTTATGCAAGGTTGTCCTCTTAGATGTCAATATTGTCATAATCCAGATACTTGGAAATACAGTGATGGCACAGAGATGACTGTTGATGAATTAATACAAGAAGCTGTTAAGTACAAGTCTTACATGCGCTTCTCTGGAGGTGGCATTACAATTACTGGTGGTGAGCCTCTTATGCAACTTGATTTTGTGACAAAACTGATTGCTGCATGTAAAGAAGAAGGTATTCACACTGCCATTGATACTTCTGGTTATATCTACAATGATAAAGCCAAAGAAGTGATAGAATCTGTGGACTTAGTACTTCTTGATATCAAACATGCCCAGCCTGAGCAATACCAATTTATCACTGGTGCTAAACTTCAGCCAACACTTGATTTTCTAGATTATCTTGGCAAGACCAATAAGCCAACATGGGTTAGATACGTCTTGGTACCAGGCCTAAGTGACCAAGCAGAAGCCATTGAGAAGTTGGCTGTGCTGCTAAGTCATTATTCTAATATTGAAAAGATTGAGTTGTTGCCTTTTCACAAGATGGGTGAGTACAAATGGGAATCCCTCGGTATTGACTATAGATTGTCGGATGTAGAAGAACCAGATAAGATGGCTATCGTTGACGCTATGGCTATCCTTAAGAAACACAATCTAAACGTAGTAACAGCATAAATGGCTTGATACTAACAAATATCAATAATATCCACTGAACCTAGTGTCTATTATATATAAAGCCCTTTACAGTCAGGCTTTAATGGTTTAAAATAGGACTGTAAATGAACCGAATCACCATTTGTGATTCAAATTTTTCTATGGAGGTAAAACCAATGGCATATGTAATCAATGATGATTGTATCTCATGTGGCGCTTGTGAATCTGAGTGTCCAGTAAACTGTATTTCTGAAGGTGATAGCATCTACGTAATCGATGGCGACGAGTGTATCGACTGTGGTGCTTGTGCGGACGTTTGTCCTACAGATAGTCCTAACCCTGCATAGTCTTAACTTTATCAGTTAAAGCTATAAGTGGAGGAATATATATTCTATACTTTAGAAACAACGAAGTAAGCGATTGGTCAAGTCGCTTACTTTTTTTTGTTGCATTCAAATAGGAGCTATCCATTTGCTTTCACCAAATAGACAGCTCCATAATAATTGAATCACATACATCCCATGTACATCTAAACTACTTTGAACTTGGCTTTTTCATCTTCATCGTTTAAGCGATAAATCTCAGCGCCTATACTGCGTAGCTTCTCAACAAAATGTTCATAACCACGGTCAATATACTCAACCTGGTTAATCAATGTTTCGCCATCAGCTGCAAGACCTGCAAGAGCAAGTGCCGCTCCAGCTCGTAAGTCAGGTGCCGTAACTTCAGCTCCAGTATAACCGTCTACAGCACTAACAATGGCTGTGTTGCCTTCTACCTTAATATTAGCACCCATACGTCCAAGATCACTTGTATAAGTAAAGCGGCTCTCAAAGATACTTTCCGTCATAATACCTACACCGTCAGTAATTGCCATCAAAGCAGTGAATTGTGGATGCATATCCGTTGGAAATCCAGGGTATGGTTGGGTCTTAACATGAATATTCTTATAATCATCTGCTTTGTAAACACGAATTGCTTCGTCAAATTCCTCGATGCCTACGCCCATCTCATGTAACTTAGCAACAATGGCTTCCATATGTTTTGGAATAAGGTTGGAAACTGTAACGTCACCACCTGTAATTGCACCTGCAACCATATAGGTACCAGCTTCAATTTGGTCTGGAATAATCATATACTCCGTACCATGCATCTTCTTAACACCTGTAACCTTAATAACATCTGTACCAGCACCTTTTACATCGCCACCCATACTGTTTAAGAAGTTGGCAATATCAACGATATGTGGTTCTTTGGCTGGGTTCTCTATATGGGTAATCCCGTCTGCCATAACAGCAGCCATCATAATATTAATGGTCGCACCTACACTAGGCATGTCCAAATATATCACGTCACCTTTTAGTTTTTTTTGCTTTGGTTTTAATCATACCATGTTCGATGTCTACAACGGCACCGAGAGCTTCAAAGCCCTTGATATGTTGATCGATTGGACGACTACCAATATTACATCCACCTGGAAGGGCTACTTCTGATTTGTTATAGCCACCAAGCAATGCCCCCCCGAGTAAGTAATATGACGCCCTGATTTTTTTTGATATGTTCATAGTCCACAGTCAACTTCTTAAGATTACGACAATCCATAATCACTGTATGACCATTGTCCTCAAATTCTATTTTCACACCCAGTTCTTGCATCGCTTCTAGTAATACACCGATGTCGTTAATGCAAGGAACATTTTCAATTCTACAAATATCTTTTGATAATAGTGCTGCCGGCAATATCCCAAGAGCAGCATTTTTCGCCCCCCCGCTGACAGACACTTCCCCCCCATGCAAAGGCTTCCCACCTTTTATTAGCAATTGTTCCATGACACACCTCTAATCTATTATAATACCAATTATTAGTATAACATAGGTCCCCCCCCAAATTGTAAAAGCCTTATAACAAAGGGGGGGCTCCCTAGCTTTAATGTACCATAATTGTGTTACGAGTTTTCATACAAATTATGACATATTTGTTAATTGTTATTTAAGAATAACAAGCTATGTCAATGTGCCTTTTTCTCAGACATCTATATGCTTTTTGTCTTAGACATCCATTCGTTTGAAACTCTTATATAAGGGCTTCAACCTGCCATAGACCTTCTTATATAATCTATGGTAGATTTCATCATAGATGGCCATATCATGTGCTTGAGGCTCAAAGCAATCCCCCCCTTTGTGAACCATGGACTTCATTGCGTCTTCAAAATTATAAAATATTCCTAACCCAACATAACCCGCCATAGCAGCTCCCAGCGCAGAGGTTTCATAGGTTTGAACTCTGTAGACAGGTAGCTTGAATATATTAGCAGTAATCTGACAAATCACATCACTTTGGGAACCACCACCTGAGACCATAATCTTTTTTATTTTCTTCTTTGAACGTTTCTCAATTCGTAGCATTCCTTCGTATAAAGCATAACCGATACCTTCGATAATCGCTCTATAGATATGCATCCGCGTATGACCGTCAGCAAATCCTATGATTGCGCCTTTTGCCTCATGCATCTTGACACCAGCCCCCCCCAATAAGGCTGTAGTAATAGACCTTCTGAACCAGCTGGAATCATGGCCAACTCTTTATCTAGAAGGACTTCTGGAACAAGGCCCATTTCATCTGCTAGTTTGACTTCTTTAAGGGCAAACTCTTTCTTGAACCATGACACCATCCAGTAACCTCTGTATATTTGTATCTCAGGATTGTAAAGACCTGGAATAAGGGATTGAAATGGCGGAATAAATGTCAATGTCTCATAATACTTATCTGTTGTTGTTTGAACACTTGCTTGAGAACCAAGGGAAATAGAAATGGTCTCATTGTCCATACACCCAACACCAATTGTTTCACAACCTTTGTCAGATCCTGCGGCAAGTACTTTAGTATCCATGCCAAGGCCTGTTTCATCCGAAGCTTTCTTAGTCAAAGTTCCAATCAGTTCACCAGTTTGTACCAAGTCACATAACTTGTCATCCTCTATATGAAAAATATCATGTTTAAGACTTCTTTTATGTTCATACCTGAAATTTTTATAAGAAAAAGGGATATGGCCAATCTGACTTGCAACACCATCTAAGAATTTACCCGTTAGTTTTAGATTCAGATAAGCGGAGAGTTGAAGGTACTTGTATGTTTGCTCCCATATATGTGTTCATAATCCTGAATCCAATGAGCCTTACAGTTACGGCTTAGTATATCTGTGGTTGTCTTCATACCAATAACCCTAAAAATCAAGTCGTGATGCAATGACATCTTTCTAGGTTTATCAATCATCCTTTGGTCAGCCCATATAATAGCAGGACGAAGGACTTGTCCATCCTTATCGACGCAGATAGCCGCATCTCTTTGAGTTGTTATGGTCAAAGCAGATACCTTCTCCATTATCGACGGTGAATGTTCATTCAAATAATTAGTGACCATACATAAGGCATCATAATAGACCGTAGGATTTTGCTCAGCATAACCAGGTTTATTGGCATAGTAAGGCTCAAATTTGACTTGCTTAGAACAAAGTGTCTTCCCCCCCTGCGCATCAAATACAATGCCTCTTAGACTTTGTGTTCCACAATCGATGCTAATACATACATATTGACGCCCCCCCTTAGTTGACAATGAGTTCATTTGTATAAGCGTTTATATAGTACTTCTGTCCGGATCCAATTTTGATTCTGTAGTATGGTTCAATCTCTATGGACCTTTGGTTAAGCATGCCATCTGGACTAAGACGATAACCAATACCAATATCCTTAATCTGAACCCCCCCTTCAAGTTCTTCTTCAATAACATAAGACATAAAACGATAAAGAGCTTCGTCCGGTGGGTATATTTCATAACTTTCTTCAGTAAAATAAACAGGTTCATACCGTATATATTTTGCTTCAGTAATACCCTCTTCCTCTAGCTTCACTACCACTTCATTGCAATACATAAGAGCATCTTCAAATCGCTCATTAAACTCGTATTGACTAAAGCCGTTTTCTATACTTGTCACATCATCCGTCAGTTCAAACTCTCCAACACCTAGTGTTAAGTCTTTTGTAAATTCTGAAACAATCTCAATATCTGCTATAGGAGCGCCATACTCCTTTGATATGTAGGTTGGTTCATTATGGTTGTAGTAGACATTGCCATCATTGACATCTTGTCTAAAACGAATCACAAGCTGGTCATCAGTTGACGTATAGCGATACTCTTCTGCAGATAATGCAGGAATAGGGTCTTCATTAAAAAAAATGCTCGTTAATGGTAGCAGCCTCATAGATTGGCGGTTTTATAATCAGCATTGGCATTGGAAAATATTCTCTTGGACAATTATCACCAAGTTCAATATCCTTATTTTCAAGGACATCTTTTACCAAATCTGCCCTCTCTTCAGTTAATGTATAATTGCTTGTCTCTTGATTCTCATTATAAAAATACAGCCCTACATTCATCACAAGGAAAATGACAATCAAAACATTCAACATTTTTTTGCAGATGCATACAATCTCCTCTTAAGTGTTTATTTCAGCCCAAAACAATAAGTGCTTGAGTTTGATTCAACAACCCATTCCAGTTCTATCGGTTCATCTATTACATCCCATTTGTAACCTAAATAGGTGTCTGTAATGGCCTGGCCTTTTGAGCCCACTTCTTCAACATACATATCTAGTGCATCTAGATAGGAAGATTCAAGAATCTTATCTTGAGGAATGGACTCATCTACAGTTCGAAGTATACGCTTATATTCTATGACTTCATCGTCCATCACCTTTATGAAGATGGGGGGGTAGGGTTTACTAAGTTTATATTCTTTCATAATGCCTTCACTCATAACAAATGGAAAATCATTGTATCCAATATCAAAATAGAAATTGACTTGGTCATTCACAATTTCATATTCCCTTAAATGCAGCTCTGTTGGCACAAGGCTAATATCTTCTTCCAAAAAGCTATAAGCTGCAGATAATGCCACAGCCAAGTTTGTATATTTAGGTTTATCCGAAGTGGTTTTCTTGTAGAAAACAAGACCTTTATTGTCATAGCGAACTGATCCAACATTTGGCACTCTAAAGAGCAAGCCATTCTCAATCTCAATGGCATTTAACACATCAGGGTTGTCAAAGAAGTGCCCTACATAGTTGATAACAGCTTCACTATCCATTATGTCACCTTGGATAAATGGCTTCTCCATAAACAATGAGCTATGGTAGCGAACACCTTGTGATTGCATAGGTAATAACACATTTCCCTCGAAATAAGTCACATCATTTCTAAAAGATCTACTATTTTTCAGAGTAGATATATATTTGGTAACATTTTCGTTATTGGCCAGTTCTCCTACAAAGTAATTCAGTAGGCCATTGTGATATTCCACCTCAGTGTTACTATTATCTGCAGTAAAATGGTGGTAAACTTTGGACTCATAATCTTCAACATAAACATTAATGACAGATTCATTCGTTGTTGCCGGTGCAACAATTAATGTCTCAAATTCAGAGACCATATCAAGACTATTCCTATTAAGATTAAGGTTATCTTCAATTTCACGATGGTCATATGGGAGGGGGGGTAGACGAATCATGATATGCTGTCTTTCCCATAAAATCCCAACATCAGCCAACTCACCTATATAATTGTTCTCATCTAAGGCATCTTTGATAATCTCAAGAACATCTTCTTTAACAGGGTTGTAAGAGGACGCACCTCTTCTTATAACTGTATACTCAACATCTTCTTTTACAAAGAAAACAGACAATTGTTCTGGACTTAAGAGGTTGCCCATATCTTTTAGAGCTGTTTGCTTTAGAATAGCGTTATTGGGGGGGATGACATTATAAAAAAAAGTTACGGCCTGAATTCCCTTCAAACCATAACTTGCTCATTTGTAACACACTTATGAATATTAGCCCCCCCATAAGAACCAATGATTTAAACATAGTCCATACTTTTCTCATTAGAATTCTATCTCCTGATTAAGACCAAACATATCTATAAATGACTCTATAACTGGAACTTCCAATAGTGGTTCTTCTTCAATAAAGTTAATCTCAATGTTTTCAAGAATCGTTTTCTTTTCCTCTTCAATTGTAGTCACTTTATAAGTTTTATGCTCTACTGAATATTCATTCTCAACTAGAATAGTAACATACTGGACAGTGTTGCTGGCAAAAGATACAACCTCATTATACAAGCCAGATGCCCCCCCAAGTCTTACACTTGATGAAGATACAAGATTATATGTTAATTCAACTTCTACTTCTTCAACGAATTCTCCAAAATCCTTTACTTCCTCAAAGCTTGTGATTTCTTTCACTGTATATACGACAACACTTATTAAACTATCCTCAACGCCCTGACCAATAAGATTTTTCTCACATGTAAATGTAGTAACCTCATGGTTATCAAAGCCGCTGCTTAATTCAAAGTCACCGATACTATTATAATTCTCAGTGGTAGGTGTACTTTCTAAGTAGTTGGCATAATTGTCAAATTCCATCTCATGAATTGAGTAGACAAGTCTTGGTACTTGGTAACCTATCTCTTTTGGTGTAACACCTAACTGAGCTAAATAATCTTCAAATGTGACTTGTGTGTCAATATCTGAACCGTCAATAGATGTGGCATATACTGAAACTGATATAAGTGTCCATAATAGACTTGTAATCATTATAATTTTAACTATTGCTTTAAGCATATGCCCACCACCTTTCTTTGAAATCTAATTGTACGTAAAAACAGATACTGTCATTATACCGACCTAATATTACACCTGTGTTACAAACTAGTGACTATTACCTAACTTCTTTTGAAAATATAGTTCAAAAGTCGTTCCTTTCCCAACTTCTGAGGTGACTTCAATTTTACCACCGTGAAACTCCATGATTTCCTTGGCAATGGCTAATCCAAGTCCTGTACCGCCCATCTCTCTAGATCTAGCTTTGTCTACTCTATAGAAACGATCAAATATACGTTTTAGGTCTTCTTTGGAGATACCCATACCATTATCACTAACACACACATTATAGTATTTACCTGAATCTTTAACGCTAATCTCTATGAGTGCTTCTTCTTGGCTATACTTCACAGCATTGGAGATAATATTCTTAATGACTTGTTCCACCCTATTGCCATCACCAATGATGCGGCAAGGAAAGCTAGGAGGGTGATACATCATGCTCTGGCGTTTTTTTGTCAGAGTGAATTATGTATTTGTCTACACTGTCTGCTACAATATGCTCCAAGTTAATATCATTCATACTAAACTGTATCTGACTGTTATCCAGTTTGGACAACTCGAGTAAGTCTTGTACAAGGGCTGTCATACGATCACCTTCATGATTGATAACACCTAGGAATCGTTCAGCGGTCTCTCTATCATCTAGAGCACCTTCAAGCAATGTTTCCGCATAAGATTTGATGGTTGTTAAAGGTGTTCTAAGTTCATGGGATACATTGGCAACAAACTCTTTTTGCATTTCCTCAAGTTTTTTATGCTCTGTAACATCCTGTATAACACATATGATACCTACAGCTTCATTATACTGGTCTAAGAACTTAGCAAAATAGACGCTAAAGTATTTACCCTCTACAGCCACAATGTGGGAGATGGTTTCATCTCTAACCAGTTCCTTAAGTTCCCTATAAGATACATCCAAATAAGGCTTAAAGACTTCTTGGTAGGATATCTGCTTCTCAATACGCAACATACTTATTGACGCTGGGTTGGAGTGAATCATCATACCAATCTTATCGAATACTAAAATACCATCCGTCATATGACGAAACACAATCTCCAATTTATTTTTTTCACTTGTGACTTCATTTAAAGTGTCATTAAGAGATGTTGCCATTTTGTTAAAGTTCTTAGTCAATTGCCCTATCTCGTCATTGGCATAAACTTTCATAGGCTGGTCAAGCCGGCCCCCCCTTTGCATATCCCTTGCCTTCATGGTCAATGCTGTAATTGGCTTGGTCAGAAAATCTGAAAACACAAATCCGAGAATGGCTGATATAACCAAGGCAACACCAACAGCCATTAAGATAATCATGATGATATTCTGAATGTTGTCATCAATGTCACTGGTATCTCCAAGGACATAAATTACATAAATTACCTTACCATCAATTTTGATGTTCTCAGCATAGCCAAGGTATAAGGTACCATCTTTACTAAACTTCCGGTCTTTGTCAAAGGTATCGTAGACTTCACTGTCCACTAAGGCAGATTGAACCATAAAAGAAGAAAATGGTCTGCCCTTCTCAGCATCTCCTCTAGAGTATTTGACTCTTGCATTTTTATCAAGAATAAAAATCTTTTTTCCTTCTATCAATGATATATTAATGCCACTACTTTGCTCCTGAGCAAAATAGGATTCAAGGGCTAGGTCTAACTCCTCAACTGTCGCCTTTTCCTCAAGTTCTAGAAGCTCTATAAAAATATCTACATAGGATACAATTTCCTGTTTGGTTTGTTCCATCTCTGTTGAGCGAATCATAGTTATAATCATTGTTCCGCTGACCATCATTACAATAACCACCAACAAAACATACATCATGACCAGTCGCCATCTAATACTACTTTTCATTCTATAACCCTTTAGCCTCTACTAATCTCTTTATCTACGTCCTCGATTAACCTTTGAAATAATAACCAATCCCTCGTTTGGTCAAAATAAAGGTTGGCTTAGCAGGATCATCTTCGACTTTCTCACGTAGCCTTCTAACCGTCACATCTACTGTTCTAACATCTCCGTAATACTCATAGCCCCCCCAAACCCTCTCAAGTAACTGCTCACGTGTGAAAATCTGGTCTTTTTGGGTTGCTAGAAACTTTAGTAATTCGTATTCTCTAACTGTTAAGTCAATGACGCCCTCTTCTTTTGTCACTTCATACTTGTCAATGTTAATGGTCATGTTGTTAAAATTCAGAATCTGAGCCTTATTGGTTTGATCATAGTCCATAGCTGTTCTTCTTATGTTAGATTTCACTCTAGCAATAAGCTCTCTAACCCCCCCAAATGGTTTGGTCACATAATCATCCGCTCCAAATTCAAGACCAAGGACTTTATCCACTTCCTCAGCTCTTGCAGTCAGCATAATAATTGGTACATTAGACTCATTACGAATTGTTTTACATGCTTGTAGACCATCAATCTTAGGCATCATTATGTCAAGAAGAATCAAGTCAGGTTGCTCAGCACGATACATATCTATACCAGCCTCACCGTCTCCTGCTGTTACCACAGTAAACCCTTCTCGTTCCAAGTTAAACTTCAGTATATCCACAATTGCTTTTTCGTCATCAACGACTAGTATTTTTGACATAACAATCTCCCTTCGTGCTTCTATCTATGTTTGTTACCCATTCTATTTCTTATATCATACCTTATATACTTTATTATTAGTACTACATTACTTTAAGTAGTTCATAGGGTTTTGTGCCACACCGTTCTTGCGAATCTCAAAATGGACATGGGGGGGCCCTGTACTATTGCCTGTACTTCCAACGGCTGCTATAGTTTGGTATTTGGCCACTTCTTCTCCAACACTCACATATAAGGCACTGTTATGAGCATAGCGACTTGTAAGACCGTTACCATGGTCAATCTCTATCATATAACCATAGCCACCATTCCAGCCTGATTTGATGACTCTACCACCATCAGAGGCCTTAACACTGGTACCTGTTGGTGCAGATAAATCAATACCTCTGTGTTGACGTCCCCCCCATCTTGGTCCAAAGCCTGACATAAATGTATAACTTGTCAGTGGCATATCGAATATGCCTGTTGCTGTTGTAACTGGCAATGCCTTTGTACCGCGAAGTACTTTCTCAGTCTTTGGTTCAAGTAGAATGGCTTCTCCAAGAATTGTTCTATCAACTTCTTTACCATTCACCTTACAAATAGTGGCTCTAACTTCTAGAATACCATCGGATCCAGCGCTAATAACTGAATTAGTGCCAACGTACTCATCCGGATTATTTACATAGGTCACTTCTCTATCAATAACTTCTGTATAGATAACATCTTCAACTGTCGTAACAAACAATTCTGGCTCAGGAACCATAACCACAAGTTCATCACCTATTTGCATCTTATTGGCATTTTCTTCCAGTCCAGGATTCATTGAGTATAGATCTCTTGTGGACATGCCATTTTCAACAGCGATAACTGATGGGCAATCACCCTTCTCTACACTGTACAATTTTTCCTTCTCATTTTCTTTGGTAATCATCAATGTTGCATCTTCTACGGATTTTATTTCACTCTCCGAAATAAAAGTCTCAACGATGATAATTGATTGCTCAAGAACAACATCTTTTACAACGCTTTCAACAAATTCTGAGTCATCTGCACTTAGGTCTTCCATCGGTTCACCTTTAGATTCTTCGTCTGAACCAGTAGTAGCCGCATCATCATCTGATTCATCTGCTTCTTCATCAGTCTCTTCTGCAACTGTAGTCCCCCCCGTTACTTGGGCCAATAACTCTGCTGTTAGGAATATTCTTTCCTCTGGAAGTTCTTTTCTAAGAACTGTAATCTCTGGCACCATAACCAAGTTATTTCTGACATCTTTGGTTAGCTTAACAGATATACCACTGTCATCATTGACATATAAGCTCTGTGCACCTTCTAAAACTTCTTTGAGGGCTTCTTCACTTTCTAGGGCAACAACAAACTCTTCACCAATCTTCATCACGTAAGCTTTGACTTTGATGTCATCAATTGAGTCATAGAGTACATCCGCCATTTTTGTAGAAATGTCGGCTTCTATGGATACATTATTGACCTCTGAAGTTATAGGAATTGTTGTAAGTCCCTTCACCAGTTCAGGATCGTAGCCAATCTGTTCTACCAATGCTTCATAGGCTTTGGTATATAATATATCTGCTGATGCCGCGTCAGGCACATAACCAATAACCTCATCATTGATAGCCACTTCATAATAATCATACATAACAACAGGCTCTTCCTCTAAAGTAGCCATTGTTGTCAAATCTTTTGACGCCTGATCCATTTGCATGAACTGGTATGATGCAAAGCCAATTGCAACAACAGCGACACCTAAGACTGTATATTTAGCAATTCTGTTGTTTTTTTATGGTTGACATAATTTTATCAAGTCGATCCTTAAGCAGTAAAGTATTCGGTAATTTCATTGTGACCTCCCACAGCCGTTTATTCTGTCAATCTCTAGTAATCCCTTTAAGACACGAAGAGGAATGTACCTTGGGTACATTCCTTATTACTCGTATTGTTATTCATATTGTGCTGGTTTTCTAATATTCCAGATAGTTCATAGGATTGGCACACACACCATCAAATCGTATCTCGAAGTGAACATGAGGTCCTGTACTTCTTCCCGTACTACCAACCTTAGCAATCTCTTCGTATTGTGATACTTCTTGTCCAACAGATACATTAATCTTACTGTTGTGACCGTATCTTGTACGAACACCATCACCATGGTCTATCTCTACAAGGTATCCATAATTACCATGCCAGCCTGCTATGGTAACTCGTCCACCATCAGCGGCTCTTACGCTTGTACCCGTTGGTGCTGCAAAGTCTACGCCGTAGTGGAAGCCACCCCCCCAACGATAACCAAAAGCTGAAGTGATCCTGTAATCAATCAGTGGCATTATATAGTTGCCTGTTGCACCTTTGGCTGGTAGAGGTTTAGACCCTCTTGAGATGACCTTGTCTTTTGGATCTTTTAGAACCATCTCATCTGTAATTTCTCTGCTAATCTCATCACCATTGACTTTAGAAACAATGGCTGTTAATTGTAATATACCATCATAACCAGAATCAGTGATTGTATTGGAACCAACGTATTTGTTTGGATTATCCACGTAAGTAACACCACGTGAAATCGGCTCTGTATAAACAACTTCTTCTTGGGTAGCAACAGATAATTCAGGTTCTGGAACCATGACTATCAGTTCATCACCAATCTGCATCTTCGTTGCATTTTCCTTAAGTCCAGGATTCATGTTGTATAACTCAGTTAAGCCCATCTCATTGCTTTCTGCAATAATGGATGGTACGTCACCAGATTGGACTTCATATATCTTTGGTTCATCATTTTCCTTAGTTATAAGCTCTGTTGCTTCGTCTACATGCTTGATGTCTCCTTCGTAGACATAAGTCTCAACAATCATTACATCTTCTGCAAATGCTACCGCAACTGTTGTACCATCTGTACGTTCGTCTTTCTCTTCTTCAACTTCTTCTTCGTCCTCTTCATTTACTTCATCTATAACTTCTTCCGAAACTTCGTCTGTACTTGCTTCTTCCGTTGCAGTCTCATCTGTACCATCAGTATTCTCATTCACTTGACCATCAATTTCTTCACCTTCAGCAGTAAATGTTCTTGACGCCGTCATAGCATCTTCTTTGACCATGGTGACTTCAGGTGTTAAAACCAACTGATTACGCTCATCCTGAGATAAAGTGATGTCAAGAATCATATCATCCGAGTTAATATAGATGCTTTGTGCATTCTTTAGAACTTCTTTGATATCTTCTTCATTTCTGACCGCAACTGTAAAGTCATCGCCAATCTTCATAACATATGCTTTGACTTTGACTTGTTCTAGTCCACTAATTAAATTTTCCTTTAGGATATTCGCAAGATCCTCAACAGATGTGTAAGTGGTATCCAGTGAGAAATTCTCTGTAAGAATCAGAGATGGTTCCACTTCTGGGTTATACCCAAGATCCCCCCCTATAGCAAGTTCAATAGCCTTGTTCACAGCCGCTTGGCCTTCATCATAGCTAGCAATTTTAGCAATCTCTACGCCATCAACAGATACAGTGAATCCGTTTGATGCTACTGCTTCCTCTAATTCGACAGTCGTCTCAGTTGCCGTCTGCAAAGAAACCTCTTCTGGTTTATCAGACGGGACAAATCTAACGACTGTCGCCATCGTCAAGATAGCGCATGCCGTCAGCGTTATTTCTTTCTTATATTTCAAAAAAAACGTTCTCTTTAAACTTAAAAACCCCCCCGTTCATTCACGCGCCTCCAAATAACAATCCCAATGGATGATTTCTCTATCTCTCAGTAAAGAAGTCATAATTCCCAGTTATCTTCTCGTTCATAGTGCATTAAACGCACTATATTATCTTAACACAATATAGCCTGATTGTAAATACTTGCAGCCCCCCCCTTGTCACTAGTGTTTGGAAGCCTCAGAACTATTATTTTAGCATATAAATATGGCAACAGTGTGAAGAGTCTATAAACATACTGAACATCCACAACAGCAAATAAGCAGCAGACGTAAAGTCTACTGGCTTATATATATTTATATATTATATAGCACTCTTACTAATCTAATACCTCATTTAAGAATTACTCTGAGAAAGGATTTCCTGAAGCATCTTCACCGAACTCACCAGTTGTCTTCTCGAAATAAGTTGTTGCCGCTTCGATATCACCATAAGCCCAGTGACTTGGAGGTGCATCGTTGAATGAGTATAGTGGGTTCACATACTCAGGACGATCAATCAAGTTGTTCACTGTGAATACTACTTGCTCACGAACTAGGTCTGTATCAGGTCTGAATGTATCATCGCTATATCCAGTGATTAGACCAAAGTTGTATATCTTGTTGATTGAATCTTTTGCCCAATGTCCATCAATATCCGTAAGGATTGACTCTGTTGCATCTGCTTCATATTCAACGAAGTCCCAATATCTTGATATTATTGCTGCAATCTCGGCTCTTGACATTGCTTGGTCAGGTTTGAAAGTACCATCTACATAACCATTGATAAGACCGATGTCTTTGATTGCATTGATATTCTTGTATCCCCCCCAGTGAGTCTCTGGCATATCGCTGAATCCTGCTGCTGGAGCACTCTCAACGTCTAACTTAAGAATTCTAGCAAAGATTGTCGCCATTTCAACTCTAGAGATTGCTCTTAGAGGTCTAAATGTAATGTCTGGATAACCTTTGATATATGGTTCATAGAATTCCACAGTTCCAAGTGGGATTTCTGGGTCGTCGATGATTACTGGTGGGTTAGGTCTTGGTGGATTAGGTCTTGAGTTTCTTGACCATGCCGCTACCAATGTAATAGGTCCTGTTACTGCTGTTTCAAACTCATACTTAACACCTTCTAATTGCCATTCAATAAATGAGTAACCACTTCTTGATGGTTGATCAGGCTCGTCTACTGGCTGTCCATCATCTGCAGTGTCTGTAAACGTTGGGTCAGCATTGTTTGGATCAAATGTTACTGTATGAACTACTGGT
>JDSG01000010.1_pt1 | contig 175080 bp, 222 predicted proteins | sample 199341 | NCBI WGS metagenome assembly JDSG01 (sample SAMN02584197, study PRJNA231836) | bioreactor metagenome | isolation source: continuous culture bioreactor short generation time transfer1 day 52 after... | place: Germany: Bremen | reverse complement strand
CTTACAAATCTATGGAATTCAGCGCATGCCAAATCATAAATCCATTTATTGCCATAGGAATAAATGTTAATAAGTAACATACTATTTTTGACGCTAGTCCACTTCTCCTACTCTCATAAAAATGTATGCTCGAGCTTCCTCTTACAATAAATATGAAGAACAGACCAAAATGATATCTATACAAAATAAACTTACGTCCCTCTTTTATTAGTACCTCTAGTTCTTCATACACTAATCCATCAATACCTTTTATGCGTAATTTCTTTATTGTTCTAAAGTTTTTACCTATTACATTGTAATATTTTAGCATTTCCACTCCTTATACTTGATAATATCAGTTCCGAATTATAATATGTCGACTAACGTTAGGTGGTGACTAATGCAATGAGTGTCCAGACTTGACTTAGGTGGCAGGATGCATCTGGCCTGTCTTCTCCCCCCCAGAACTCCTACCCTCGGCCAGATAGGCTTCAACATGGTGTTAGGTGGAGTAGTTAGCGTCAAAAGCCCTTCTACTCAATTGTCTCTTATTTTTACAATTTTTACTTCGATTGAAATTCAATGTTATGGTGCTTCATCCACATAAGACGATCATCCAAAGTGTTGTAATGCAGTTCTAATTTGTTTCTGTCTGGATCATAGAAATAAAAGGAATCTCCTTCAGAAGTGTTTTCCTTATATGTCTCAGCACCCCCCCAGTCCCTCAAACTCTTACAAATTTCATAAAATTCACCTTGTTCCACATCGAATGCAATATGAGAATAGCTGTTATTCGGCACTATAGTACCTTTATCATATACATTAAGAGCGATCCACATTTTGCCTGCTAGCAAGTATGCTCCTCTATCCCATTTACCAACTAACATCAAACCTAAAACCTCTGTATAAAATATGATAGATTTTTCTAGATTACTAACCGAAAAAGTAATGTGATTTATACCAGTAATCATAATCTTCCACCTTTCACTTTATTAGTGCATTATTATCTAGTAATATAATAGTTATTTCCATCGTTGGAGTACATTACTAAATACTCATTTCTCTACCATTATACAATTTCTTTCTAAAATCTAATCTATCTAACTCGAGCTTCCCAGTTACTGAAACCGATATGAGAGACAGCTAACTATTTTGTCTAACTCTTATATCAACGCTATAGAACAAAAACACAATATTCTTTCGCTACCTTCAATTACTTTTTATTAAGAGCGTTTAATCGATTATTCAGTAATAATTAAATCTATATCAAATTCATCCATTTCATACATTGATTTGCTACCACTTAATATGTCTTCATAGATAACCAAGTCATTTGTATGATCATAAAAAAACTTCAATTGTTGAGTCATCCAATAATAGATGTACTCTTGTTCTTGTTTCTGACTCTGTATAAGTTGTTTCTAGAACCTTAATATCTATTGTTTCGCCAGTACTCTTATCTTGAATTATGTCTTTAAATATTTCCTTCATTGGCCAAACATCAAAAAAACATCATATAAGTCTTGCTGTCAACTGCTTCTTGATATTCTTCCATACTCATTGTATGACTTCCTGCAAACCCGTTGGCACGCCAATACCCCCCCAATTGGATATAATCACTCCTGAGTCTCTCAGTATCATCTAAGACATTAACATATATCGGTTCAACATACTTATACTCTGGATAAATAGGCAATGATGTATAATCACGATACATTATATAACGGAAACGACGTTGATCATTGACATTTCCGGATGAACCGCTTGTATAAGGCCATCGTCCAACTGACTCAATCCCTAACGTACAAAAAGAAAGCTCCTTCACAAATACATTCGACATTTCATAATTATCCACAATGACATACTGAGCATCTACAACATCTTTTCCAAAACCTTGAATTACACCATCGCGCATAATTCCATACCCATTTGGACCATCAATTCTTACTTCTTCCATTCTTAAGTATTCAATCTCTGTGAGGTCCATCTGCATCTCTGCTGATTCTATAGTCGTATCCTCAAGGGATAACCGTTTGGCGCCGCTCACAGTCATTGTGATTGGATCATATGATAACACCCTTCCATTTTCAAGCAAAACCTCTTCATCAGCCTGAATATCTATAGAGCGTAAATCGAAGTTTCTACAATGAAAATAGTCACAATTTTCAACTTTCACACCATCCTTCAGACCTAAATTGTAAAATCCAACTGACTGGATTCCATCAAAAGTTACACCTGATAATGAGATATATGACTTATTTACTCCTTCTCCAGATCCAACGATAATCAACTCTTTATAACCTGTAATCTTACCTTCTTGAATATGTCCAGCCTCTTCAAGTCTAACTAACAGGTCTCTCTTTGTATTCTCTTCAACTAAAATGACTAGTCTCTCACTATCTGGTAGCGGTTGGGATAATGTTGCATGATTTACCGTGTCTATTTGATTATCTGTATATATTGCTCGATATTCTCTTTTATCACCATTAAAGTCATATAATCTATAGACTATTTCATAATTTACTATCTCAGTCACAACTTCTTCAGCTATTTCTTCTATTGTTTCTTCATTGTCTTCTTCGCTGACTTCTTCATTCACTTCATCTACTATTTCTTCATGATTTTCTTCATTTACTGCTTCATTGATAACATTAGCTTCAATATCATTTAACTGTTGGTCATCTGATTCTTCTTGGTCCTGTGAATCTTCTTTTGCCTCTACTTCTTGAGAATCGGCTTCTCCATCACTCTCGTTATCTGGAATATCAAGTGTTTCTGCTACTTCTACTTCCTCTATATCAGTCACTGATTCCATCTTGTCAGGTTGGTCTGGAACATTGTACCTTTCCTGAATGTAGTCGCATGATACCAGCAAGCTACAAACAATACATATAAATATCAACCCTATCTTTAATCTCATATTTACCCCCCCCTAAGTCAACATGATCTTTGTCTATCTGTATCTATTTAAGTTTATCCAAAGGTATATACTTGGAATCATACATAACCTTAGAATGATTTTTTATTATTAAGTCTTTAGACAATACATTGCCGGTTACTTTATCAATTGTCCTCCGATAAATCTCATTGCTTCTGTAATAGCCGTCTTGCTCTTTTGTAAAGTAATGATTCTCTTCATCAATGTGATAACTCTTGTCCAGTTCATCTAGACATCTAAGTTCGCCACATAGGTGGGTCTCTGTTGTAGATACCAACATTTGAAATGTATTGGCCGTGTTGTTAGTGAACTGATAGTCCCTATAATTGTAGTCGATGGATGTCCCCCCCGTTCCAAATGGCTTTTGTCTATTATTGTCAGGGAAAAGGTCTACACCATTATGATGATGTTGCTCCACAATATCCAAAGGGCTATGCAAGACCATCCAGTGGATAAGGTTGGTGAATTGACACATACCACCGCCAACACCACTGCCTACTTTGCCATTTGATATGGTCATTCCTTCTAGATAGCCTTTTTTTCTTTGTGCATTTACCTACCAGTTTCCAGAATGAAAATGTCTCACCTGGCTCTATGATGATCTCGTTCACTTTTGGAGCTGCAATGCCCAAAGTAATAGCTTTGTTGTTTTGCAACACACTATCAACATTACCTAATGTACGTCGTATTAAAGAGTTGTTCTTATATACAAGAATCGGTAGTTTATCTTCACAGAACTTATTGGCATACCTCTTGTTGTCGAATGTCCACACAAGATACCGTATCAGCCTCTCTTTGCTTGATGATATCTCATATGTCAGTGGACTGATTTCACAAAATAATTTTCTAGCCATATTTCCCCCCCTTACCCTTATGTTTCTATTTTATTGCTAATTACTCAAACGCTCCTTCATGATGTTTGAAAAAATCATAATACGTTCTTATATTTTTCAGTTCTGTCCATGCTCTTTGTCGAACTGGAATCTCATCAAGGTTGTAAATTTTTGCCCCCCCTTTCATAGATAAGATAAAAGGAGAATGACTAGAGATAATAAACTGGCAATTATAAAACCTTACTGAATCTTCGATGAACTGAATTAATTCCATCTGTCGTTCAGGTGACAGACTATTCTCTGGCTCATCTAATAAATACAGGCAGTTTTCTTTTATGTGTTCGGTAAAATACTTAAAAGCACTTTCACCATTTGACAGCTCTCTTATATTGTCTATAAGTTGGTTCTTTATATATTGAGTTTGGGTTTTTCGCCTTGACAAGTTAACTTTTTTTTAAATGATCATAATCATCAAGATTCTTCATCTTAAAATTTGAGTGTTTAACTTCTAGGTACTCACTAAACAACTCTTCACGCTTGTAATCAATGCCTTCATTTAATGTTCTTACATTTATCATATAATCAAAAACATCGTCACTTGTAATAATTTTACTATCTTCAGGAATCCTAATGTAATCATCTATTTTACATAGCTTCACATAATCTTGAAAGAAATTGCTTTTATTAAACATGGATTCTCTTTTTAGTTTTAATTTCTCAGCTATTATGTTAAGCACTGTTGTTTTGCCACAGCCGTTACTTCCATATAGAATGGTTATAGGCTCAAATTCTAGGCTTTCTAACTCTATTTGTGAAAGCACTTTAAAAGGATACATGGTGTTATAACATTGTCTTTGTACCTTCACTATAAAATCAAACTCTTTACTGTCATCTGGGAACTCAAACGATTCAATGTACATTCTAGTGACTCCTTTATACTACTTTTATATGATTCCTGATTTTCTGGCTGTCATTATGAACAGCGAATAATTAATCTTTTCACCGTCAATATTTTTCTCTCCATAAAAGAATGTGTGTGATTCAATATCTCTAAAGCCTACCCCCCCTTGCAGAAGCTCTTTGAGTTCCACCTGATTAAATCCATTGTGGCCATGGAATTCTGGGTATTTTTTTTATGAAATGTTCCATCCTCTTCATCAAGGTCCACAATGCACAAAATGCCTTTGTCATTCAACAATGTGTGGAACTCCTTTGTGATATCTTTCGTATTCGGTATATGATGAAGCACCATCGAATTGTAGATGATGTCGTACTTATCATCTATTTTCATATCATCCGCGATATCTAGGCAATTGGCACTCATATTGTTACTCTTGTAGTTGGCAATCTTATCCTTCGCGATATCGACCATACCCCCCTAGATGAATCAATCATTGTGATGTGTTTGAATCTGTTTGGTAGATTGAAGCTAACAAGCCCTGTCCCACAACCATATTCCATGGCTGTAGCATTATGCCCTTTATCAACTGTATTGCTGATCTCTTTGGCTACAATACTGGCTCTATTGATTCTCATATCCGTATCCCAATTCTTAGCATAACTATCAAAACTCATTATCAAACCTCATATTTAACTTCCTAGGACCTTCTTTATGCATATGCAAAACCCTCATCTGATTCCAGGTGATACCACACTGACCATACATCACTTTCGAGTTGAAACCCATATGTGCCACGAAAGAGAAATCACCTGATAATTGTGTCATATAACAATGCCCATCATCTCTCCTGAAACCATAATGAGTCCTTTATCATACTCAATTGGGTCAAGTGCAACTATCTTTCCACTTCTCTCGTAATAGGTGACCGCATACATCTTATTTTTCACAACAAGAACTAGTGTATAGATGAAATACCCTAAACTAGTCTTCAATTGGGTATCTCATTCTTAGTTTAAACACGCTATCTTTATTGCCAAATACAAAAGTTCTTGCCCACAAATCATGTAGTGTTCGATTCTCTTTATTTGCAACTAAAGCTACAAGTGTTATTATAATAAAAATCCAATAACTATACTCAACCAATTCTCCAACAAAATATAAATGGTAATTCAGATGGGTTACTGCAACATAAATAATATATGGAAAACTCCTTATTATTGATTGTTTAAATGTCATGTAACGTCCATCTTCCGCTACAATTTTCAGCTTCAGAATTAATTTACCTATTGACCCACCAAAGTAAACAGGCAACGCTACAATATTCACAAGCTTAATCAAATCAATAATGACAAGCGTAATTACCATTCCAAACATACTTCTACCACTTGGTTCAGTAATTTCGTTTTCTATTAATGGCATAGATCTCATAAAAGAGTTTACAACTACAAAACCCTGAATTATTGTTAGTGCTATAATGTCAATTATAAACGCTGCTAATCTTATTGGCGCTTTCTGACATACAATTGTATCATCCATATTAGTCTCCTTATTTTGATTAATCATATATTTGATTCAAATAGTATCGTAAAGTTTCTCAACTTAACCGTCATACTCATAATATGTACTAAGAGTCATTTCTCCCGCACTACCCTTGTTTATTGTTGCAAATTGTTTATCGTCCTGATTATATTCTAATACAACATATTTTTCATCCGCAATCATTACAGCACAATGACTTATTGACAGATTTGGATACTTTTCTTTAATAAAATCTAACATCTTCTGAATCAAATCCTTATCCGCATTTGCACATGGTAAACCAAACACCATATCTAATGGCTTATACACTTCCTTACTCAATGCATTTATATATATTACAGAACTGGATATATCTTGATCAATAATACTAAATACATAGTATGGAACGCCTCTACCAACAAACATTCTAGTATAAGCAGCATCATGTTCTCTTACACCTTCATCTTCTACTTTCCAGTCAAGAACTCTGTATTTTGTCGGGTAAGCCTCTATAACTATTTTACGTGCTTCTTCAACTGAGATATAAGCTTTGTTATCATTAAGAAGTAAGTTTGGATCGATAAATCCACCATTAACATTGATATCGTACTCATAAACGCCACCATCATATATATGTAAGTCATTTGAATACTGATTTAGGATAATCCTATATTGTCTTTCTTCATCCTCATAATATTGTTCAATCATTGCTTTTACCTGTTCTCTGTGGTTAATAATGGTTGTTGTGTCCAAGACATTATGATAAGTTAGTGTGCAAAAGCTCGCTAAGTCTCCACTAACTTCCATATACCCATGGTCCAGTTTAACATCCATATTTTCATACAGAAGTTGTATTTCAATTAGCATTTCATTCCCCCCCCAAAATGTAGCATTGGTGAGTTTTATTTCTCCGTCAATATAGTCGATTACCTGAGTGAGTTTATCTTCTGGATTCGATTCATACACATTCACTGAATCGTAATATATCTGAGGCGGATTGGACCATTTCCCCCCCCTAAGATCACAAAACTTAAACTCTATATTTTCAGACTCATAAATCCTTAGGTCCTCAGATGATTTACTGATGAACTCACATCTATAGAAGAAAATATCATTGCTATTATATATTGTCATTATCTCATCAGAGCACTCCTCTATAATGATATCTTCACAAGTTAGACCATCAACTTCCATTGCTCTAATTCCAATAGTTCCACATCCAAACAATGTTGCATCTTTTATACTAACATCACTACAATTCTCTAGGTACAGTACTTCACCCATACAGGTACTATAACTAACTTTTGGTTCATGACCTATGTACAGATTTATCAAAGAAATGGTTTCACAATTGCTAAAACTCAATACAGGTCTTGAAAGCTCTTGTGTCAAAAATGGTAATTGCTCATAAGTGTTGCCCACAAACTCTACGTTCACAAGATTAATAAACTTGACGCCATCAAAATATTCACTTATATTGGAATCGATTGTAGATAAATCATAGTTGCCGTCGTTTAGAATGAACCTTGTATTGGATTCCAAGAGACTAACTAACTCTACTGCACTGAATACATTTACAGTTTTGAGCTCTTGAATTGTCTCAAGATTAGCTTCTTGAATCTCCTCGTTGTTAATCTCTTCATCTAAGCTTTGTGTATAGTTCTCTAAATCACTTTGAATCGATTCAATCTGATTCGCCAACTCTAATATCTCAGAATCTTTTGCTCTCAATTCTTCTTTAAGCACTTCATTTTCAATAACCACTTCCTGATATGCCTCATTGGACGGTCTGTTGTCTTCAGTACAACCAGTAATTAGTACGACTAATATTAGAACTATGAGTATTTTATTCATGCTTTACTCCTTCTGTAAAACTGGGGGGGATACTATTAACCAAAGGTATTAGCTCTCGTTTCAACAGGATTACACCTTCTTGGCTTTCTTATTTTTAATGATTATACTTATTAAGAACACAATATTGAGGACCATAGTAATGCAGATTGATGCGATAATAAGTTGTTTTGTGCCAATCATGTTCTCAGACAAATCAGTATCAGGAATAACATCTTCCGATTCATCAACGATACTATGATTGATTGGTTTCAAATCCTCAGTAGCATGAACCTCACTTGTTACATCTGCAATATTGTAATCACTTAATTCATCCGACACCTTATAAACATCAATAGTCGACAAACTTGACTCTAAATTAATTTCAACATCTTCAAAAGCTACAATATTAAGAGTACATTCAGAAACTGGATATACTATTTCCTGATTCTCAATGCCGCCTATATAATCAATCTGATAATTGTCATCAGCTCTAATGGTCAGCAAATTGGATTCACCCTTGATAATTTTTACAATATAGATACCCTTTGAGACTTCTTCAATCTCAGGATATTCTATTTCTATACCACCTGCTGGAATGTTAATTCTTACATCACTATATTCTACTTCCTTTTCAATAGGTAATAAGATAAAATCCATTTCAAATCCTTTACTCGTTGGATAATTACTAAATGGAGGGTCATAAGTATAGTATTCAAGGGTATTATCTATGGTAAATACCTCAGACTCTTTGATATAAGTGCTCTTACAAGTTATCCCATCTATGTAATAGCCCTCATCAACAATCCATTTTATAATTGTAGGGTCACCGTTAGCAAGGCTATAAACACTTCCATCGTCATAGATTTCATCATTGCCTATTTTCCATTTTATGCATTCAGGTTTATTGGATGAAAGTTGTATTGTCGGTTTGTAGTCAATTCTGAACCAGAAAGTATAGTCACCATCTGCTGATGCTATATCATAGAAATCACTTCCACCATGAGTAGTGACACCTACATCATCACTAGTGAAGGAACCGTCGGGATAATGACGAAGCACAAGACTACTTACATACACGCTATCATCTACATCCCACTCAAATCTATATGTACTTCCTTTTTCAATAACGGTCCGTTTTGAGATATTAGCCTCTACCAAATCTATTTGGTCGTCCCCCCCACTTGAATAAATGTTGTGAGAAACTGTACTAATAGTCTTACTTGTCTCAATGTCCACATAATGATTTCCTGTAACTATCATTTTTTCCAGTTCATCAATCTCAATCTCTTGTTTGTCCAAATAAATACTGTCATATATATAATACTTTCTAAGGGTGAACAGTTCTCCAAATGGTAATCCAACCATGAACAAACCTTCTCTATAACTACTACCGCCGTAAAACAGCCTCCTATTGAATATCACGCCTTTAGCATCTTTAAAATCAACTGCCGTTAGTTCAACTAAGGTCTCGTCATATGCTTCAATAACAGTGATTTCAACATTGCTGTTAACCAGTGTAGGCACGAAACTATATTCCAATCTTGTGTCATCCAACACAATAAGGTCTTTCCGTTCGATGACTTCAGTTGAATTGACTAGAAGATACTTCACTTTTACATCATCACTCAATTCTTCAATAATGACACTTGTCATCACATCAGCTTCTGGATACATATCATAATCAATTCTGAATGCATTGAATATACTCGAGTTAACCTGAAGGAAGATATCATTGGTATTTGCATTCAGGCAAGTCAACTGTATGATTATGATTACTATAATCAATGTATATACAAAAAGGGACTTTTTCTTGTATTTAACCATCAGTATCACCTCCTGAGACTAAGTTTTCTTTCCCATCCCTTAACTTCCTTACTAACATTATTGATAGCACTATATTTAGAAGAATTGATATGCCTAGCAATGAATAGAGCATAACTTCCACCTCTACTTCATATTTGCCCTGCGCCACCAATTGCTTTTCATGATGTAATTCTAAATCCGAAGCCATTTCAGGAGTATTTTCTACTTCTGCTTCCTTTTCATCTGTCTTATTTTCCACTCTACTCCCTTGAGCAGAAATTTGGTCTACATCTATCTTCTTATAATCTACAACTGTCACTATCGTAGATATTTCATTCTCATAATCATCAACCTCTTCTTCTCCTACCTCTTCTTTCAATTCACTTTCTACTAAATCAAATGTCATATGATATTTATAGTGGGGGGGCAGTACTCTGTAGTAATTAGTTGAAGAATCTAGTTCAACGGTTTCGTCCACTTCACCAAACTGATTAGATTTTATGATTGTAACTTTTCTTAATTCGTAACCCTCCTTCGTTATCCAAGTCAAATCTAGCTCTCTGCTCTTTTTGAAACAATAATTATCACCTATTTCAGTACCTGTATCTTCATAGGCAAGTAACGTTAGGCCCTCTGAATGATTAACTTCTTTGGTAATAGTCGTTGTAGGTAATACAGTAAACCTAAAAAAGTAGTTATCGACTGCATTTTCAATTAGATATTGATTGTTCAAGTCAACAAGAAGATCATCCAAATTGATTTTTTTTGGTATAATTGTAATCATAATGGCCCAAGTAAGGTGGTGTATAGTTTAAAACCAGAGAGTCAACATAATACCCCCCCTCTTTCACCTCCCACTCGAAATTAAAAGGTTGCCCATAAGAAACCATATTTTCTTCTAAAACATTACTATTGATGGTATCGACTCTTGGCAATCCATGATAGACATTATGTGACACACTGACTTGATCGATTTTGGCTGAAATAAAGATTGTCTCATCAGAACTTACATAATAGTTGTTGAGTGACGATGGCTCATAGTTGCCTTTTGTGCTTTCAATTGATGATATGTACATACCACTATTAAGTTTAAAAGGGATATTTATAGTATCACCTTCAATGAAAATACCAGTATATATTGACTTTTTTTATGCTAGGTCTACTATACATGAAATCTTCATTCGCTACTTTGACACCTGCATCCGCTTCTATAGTAATTGTCTTTAGCCTTTCAGATTGTACATCCAAATCCGAGACCAACTCAAGAGTAGCATGGCCTTTTGCCTCAAAAGAATATATCAAATGTCCGTTCTCATCTTCAACAAATTGATTACGCTCTATTCTTCTATTCCAATTAACGAGCATGTAATCAAACTTGATATCAGATTTTAGCTCAACAATTTTTATCTCGACAACATCTCCTGAGTAACCTGTCCAGTGTCTTTCATACTCAAAAATATTTCCAATTCTGCAAAATGTATCAACCCTGCAAGATGATGCTGCACTGATTTCTACAACCATCAACAAGATTGAAAAGATATACACCATAAACAACACTACCGACGTAAACTTCCTGCTGACCATACTAATGACCCCCCCCTCGTTTTTCTCTTGATGTGACGTACCAATGAAAGCTGACTATACACATCAACCTTCTCCAAAAAGATTTGCCTCTTCAATATGAACTTTATACTGGTCAGAATCAATTGTTTGATTCTTAAATGAGATTGTATGTCGATTTAGAATCTTAGCCCGATTAAATCTCTCACCATTCAACTCATATCCACTCTTACAAACACCGCACATCAACATATTCTTCGAATCATAAGGAATAACCGGAATGAAAAATAGTGTAAACCATGTTTTTACCCCCCCATCCAAAAAATATAAACATATTAACTCTCCTTCATATACATTTATTTATTAAGCCAATTTCTGAAACTCAACTTAGAATCTAATAACTACACGTCTATATACGAATATCCAAAAATGTGAGGTCATTAATACTGACAAGTCATCAATGGCTGGATATTACATTAAATCTAGTTATACAAAACTAAGCCTATGAGTTACTCATTAGGCCAACATTCTTTATTAAAATGAAAATGGATTTTTGAATAAGATTAAATCATACATGACCTTAACCCCCCCTTAAAGTCATATTAGAATCATACACAAATACCCCCCCTTAATCCTCAAATAAACCTCTATCTTTCTCTAATGATTATAACATAATAGTGTATAAATAATGTTAATATTGTTTTACAATCACATAATACTACTCACTAATCATCAAATCAATCTCACCAGTAATCTTCTTCATTCGACTAATATGACCCATAAATATCAACTGCATTATCAAAGATAATATGACACCAAATATGATGACTGCCCATTGTAATCGTATAGACATATTTAACTGAAATGTATATATAAGCGTTACAAACAGATTGATGGCCACGTAATTTCGACATCCGCTTTTGAGTGTCATGATATGGCAATCACTCATTAGTTCATCTTCACAGTATTCTATGGTCCCTATATAGATGAAATACACATGTGCCACTGTCAATAGTTGCATGATAACCATTGATAACATTGTATAGAAACTATCTACTGGTAATACATTCATGAACTTGACGAAAATCATAGCTAATGAGATTAATGTTAAGGGTGTTGTAATTGTATAAGCTGTTTGAAAGGCTTTGATATTGGTATGATTAATTAGAGTTTTGATGCCGTCTGCTAAGATTAGATAGCCTATGAAGTCTGGAACAATATCAAAAGGGCCAATGTTAATATTTATAAGTACCATCAGGAATCCAGAAAAAAAATCTTTTTATAGCCACTACTCATCTGTTTTCCTCCTATACTCAACATACTCTTCCACGTATTCTTCATCAAGGTTACGCATCCACGTATCATGATGGAACCTATAGACTAGCTCTGTCCCCCCCTTAGAATCAATACAATTGATATAGATACCACCTTGACTTGCATAGCGATAAGCTGTTGCTTCATCACCTTCTATTGCATCGTAGCCTATACCCACAAAATCAATTCTAATAACCATTGAACGACCTACCTCAACTGGAAATGTAAGTTCATCAAATGACACTTGCTCATATTGTTCTTGTCTTACACCATCCACTTCTTTAACAGCTCTGATGGTGTACCTCAAATTCTCATTAATATCCGGAAAGAAGTTTGATGTGATTGATTGAATGGTTTTATCATTGGCCGTACTGACCTTGGCAGTGTTATCACCACTGCTACTGCCACTCGAAGAGCTAAACTTAGCATACTCGATGTCAGATTGTGGTTTGATAACAATCTTACCTATATCAATATCCATAGTAGACCTATCATCGAATACAGCTGTAGCTCTTTCGAGTATGATTGTTTCACCATTCTCAATCTTTTCCCTCGCACTACCGTAGACCTTCAGATTAAGATAACCAATCTTATGGGTATAGTATCTACCCACTTCATCATAATAAGGATTGTTATTTTGATTACTGAACATGAATCCTGATATGTTACTGTCTTGTTGACTAATCTGAAAAGAAACAATATCCTCTGTATGAAAATCAAGACTACGAAGTCTTCGAGTATCTGATGAATTGGTAATGTAATGAATCTCATAATCGTATGGATCACCATATGTATGTTCATAGAAGTGTTCAAAGAATAATGGTTCATCTATTTTCTTGGTCTGTGCAAAAGCTACATTTACTGTAACTGAAAGGATTACCACAATCATAGCAATCCGTAGTTGCTTGTTAAAATGCCATGTATCGGCCATATTGTTACTTCTCCTCTGTGTAATCATTAAGAATCTTCACATCAAAATCAATATTCGCAAATAAATAGGGTTCTTTTGTATTACTAATTGGTACACTAATATCACTGACCCTTAGATTTTTGTTATATCTGGCATAAATACTTCTTTCCTCTGAATCAATAATGCAATCAGTAATATCTATGTATTGAGAATTGTATACAAATAGAACAGAATTATATGTTTGAGAATCTGGTTCAAACTTAAAATTAATATTAGAGATTTGACATTATAGCAGTCTCTAATAGTAATAAAATAACCCATATCTACTTCTGTGCTAATAGTAATCTCTTTTCCTGCTTCACCTTCAATTGTCAGATTGCCAATTTCTTCAATCATAAATGTACTATCTACTGGAATCCCTAAGAATATATCTTTGGTAAATAGGTCTTCATCTATGGTATATACACCCTCTTCAAGAATAATATGCTTGTTTGAAGATATTTCACTTATCAATTCCTCGACACTATTAACGTGAACTTCTTTTATAGTGAAATTATCAATATCATCCTTCAAAGTATTTCTACTATCTCTTAACTCATTTAGTTTTGTCATTGATTCAGTCAGATTTTCATTATATATATTGGCATCCCAGCTCTTGTATTTGTCTAACTCATTAATAACATCAATATCGTAGTAGAAATCATCCATTTTGTCTTCCAACATTTTTTGCTCCAATAGGAGATTTTCTAACTCTTCTTTCAATGCCATACGATTATTATCAACAACATTTTCTGCCAGTTTATTTGCATCATCAATCGACTCTATCAAATTATGCAGATTGTCATTCAATAATGATAATTCATCATTAATTTGATCAAATGATTTATCCGACTCATTATCTAAGTTCAATTCAGTAGCTAATGTCGTATTTACACCAGCATCCTCAACAACATCAACCTCTTCACTATCATCAACTATACTTTTTTCACCTAACCCACTTGAACAGCCAGTCATAATACTCAATATTACAACTAATACTACAAACTTTGCCATAGCAACCTCCAATATGATTTCTTAATCCACCTATCATCTTATTGTATATTATTAAGTATCTTGAACAGATTATTCTTGAACCGACTTTCATAATAAATATCTGTAGTTACTGATTGTAGATATTCGCTATCATAATAGGCCTCACCATCAACAAATACTCGTGTATATATATCGGTTGTTACAGTGTTTGAAATTTCGGTACTAATAGGTTTATAATCATCAGATATTGAATACAATAATAAGACATTATTGTCATAGTATTGCTGCATTTCCTCAATTTCTATTTGAATTGACTCGTTCTGTTCTTTCGCTCTTGTTATCATATCTTGTAACGAATAGTTATCCGATTCAAGCTTCTGTAATGAACTCTCTGTTTCCTCATATCCACTAACTAGTACTTCAATATCCTTTTCTATACTGTCTAACTCCTCAAGAATATCTAGGTAATGATTGAACATTTCATCCTCTTCACTAGAAACCACCTGTACCTCTTCCGTAAGGGATTGTACCACGTTCTCATTTGATACGTCTGTGTCCTCAACGATCTTATTACACCCTGATAAAAGTAACACAATCAATGTCATAAATAGTATTTTGCTCATCATTACTCCCCCCCTTCATGAGTTCTTTTGATATTACCTTTATTATCAAGCTCATAGGTCACAAAATCTTTGTCCCCCCCTACTAGAATTGTCTTATTAATCAACCTGATATTACTATAACCTTCAAAGCCTTCTATGAGTTCACCTTCTAATGTATAGACTTCTATAGGCATACCTTCAAATGCCATGGAATTGTCAACGATTAAGATGCCAAGTGAGATAGAGACTTCTATATCTCCATTCTCCATTGTGCTCATAACTTCTGTACCTTCTGCGTCCACATAGATTTCCCAGGTATATTCAAAATTACCATCAAAGACCAACTTACTGCCATCGCTATAGGTTTCATTCAAATGGTAATTATCTGCAGCAACCGCTTGAACAATCTCATATTGGCTGTCATAGAATCTTACATAATCAACATCAAACTCATTGACCACACCAAGCATGCCTTTATCTTCATTAAAATGTAAGTATTCAAGGCTATCTAACTCATCTATATACACACCTTGGTCCGTAAATATTTGTGTTATCCCCCCCAGATTGTAGATAATATAGAAGACTTGTCCTTTTTTTTAGTCAATAATCTATCGTCATAAATCGTATCGTCGACTTTGTGCTTATAGTAGAAGGTCCCGTCAATTCTTGTCACTTTGACAATGTCATTATTGCTTGTCTCAAGGTTCAGTTTGTCTTCTCCAACTAATCCTAGAACCCGCTCAATAATGACAACGGCTTCGGCTCTGGTTAGCTCTGCCTTTGGTTCAAGTTGGTTATGTGTCTTACCTGTAAGAATGCCACTTGCGACACATTGGCTCATACTGTCAAGTGCGTAAGGACTTATTACATCTGTGTCTATATAATCAGACAGGTTAGATCCTGTTGTCATATCTACACCAAGTAATGAAAGGGCATTACCGATAATCACCGTCAAGTCCTGTCGTAATATTGTATTGTCTTCTCTGAATGTGCCATCAGGATAACCATTGATTAAGCCATTGGATGCTGCTATCTGAATGCCATCATACTCCCTAGTATTTGCTTTCAAGTCATTGAAGGCAAATTCTTTGTTACCAAGTTCTAAGGTTAATGCAGTGGATAAGAATGTTGCAAATTCTCCTCTGGTAATATTGGCACCTGGTTCAAACTGTGTTGAGCTTCTGTTATAGACATTGCCTTGAACGAACTGGCTTATGATACTGCCACAGGCCCAGTGATTAGTGACATCCGTTGCTAATAGATCCATGATTGGTATACGTTGATGGTAGTTACCATTCTTGAGCACAATGAGTGCCAGTTCATGGTCACCTATTAGTTCTTCTTTATCTATATCTACACTTATGGTCTCTGTGCCGTAAGGGGGGGAAACTCTTACTGTGTCTTTGACTACGACCTCATCCTCTGAATTTGGTCTGATATTATAGGACACCATAGAGCCACTGTCATTATCAATTGCTATGGCTAGCTGCAACTTACCTTCTGACATAGTGGCTGTGACTGCATTACTTGGCAGTATCATTCTCTCTTTTTCAGATTCAATGAATTCAAACCTTGCCAGGCCATTATTGAGGTCATAGGTCATCGCAAAATATGAAGCTATAAATTGGTCTGGGAATGTTACTTTGACAAGATAAGTTATGCCTGTGTTCTCTGGGCCAACATAGAAGTCATGGTCCTTGGTGTAGTTGTTCTCATATATTAGTTCGCCAGTATCATCGTCGATGTACTCGAATTTGATTCCCTTATTCATTAATTGCTCACCAACACGTCTTTGAAAGCCATTGGCGTCATCATAGTACATATAGAATCGGTCTTCTGTTTGCCCACTAACCCTATAGGTGGTGATATAGTTACAGTGATAACCCATAGATGGTGATGCAGTTTCATTTAAGACAGTTTGATAATCTGTGGCCATCGTTGCACTGCCTGGTTTAACAAAATGGATACCTACGTTCTCTTTTCTATTGTCGTACGCATAAACCACCAAAGGATTGCTAATATCAAGTTCATCTTCATAATAAATAAATTCTGGCCCGCTGAGTACAGAATACTTTGACATGGTCATACTTCTCGTAGTAACTTTCGTCGGATAAAGTATACTTTCTATATTGACTTATTGCTGGGTGTAGGTCCAATCTGACATTTTGACTTGTATCAAATTCATTCTGTCTATAGGCATAAATGGTGTGTTCCTCGTGCTCTGTAATAGTGAATTCGTAGATGCCTTCCGTCACATAAAATACCTTATCTTCTTTTTTTTATCAATATAACCATGGCTGGCTGAGTCTTCTCGACGTCCCTCATTATATATGTTGTCGTTATAGAGGTAATAAGTACAAAAGCCTTTATTGCTACCATCAGTTGAAGTGTTCACTATTAGTGTATCTAGTTCTGACAATTGATAGGTCAGTGTATTGATTTTGCCTTTTTTTTAGTTGGCTTAGGGGGGGAATGTTCTCTTCAATATGGAAATGATAACTGCCCATATCAGCTGCAACCATTATATTGAAGTTATCAGTTGTTTCACAATTTACTGTGATTCTGTTAGCCATGACGCTGGAATTAATCCTGCTTGTCACCTTGTACGTCCCATCGTCATAACGACCTGTCTCCAAATTATAAGTCATTGTACGGTTATAACTTGAATCCCCCCCTGTTCTAATCTGATAACTAACATTCTCAAGGTCTAGGGGGGGATTACCTTCCACATCATAGACGTAGATATCCAGCTCGTACTCGTCTGGTTCTACAGCGTATACTTTTACATTCACAAATAGTAGTATTAGTAAACCAATACCAAAAATGACTCTCCTCATTATGTTCCCTCATTTCTCTTTTTATATCTTTATCTTTATTTTATATGCTACTCTCTTTATATTTTTATTGAGTTAGCACTATAGTTACCTTATTAAGCTACAATCACTTTCGTACCAGCCATTCTATCATGTAAACATTTTTGCTCATCACCAAAAATGAATAAGACATCAATCAAGCCATAAAAGGGTACGAATTGTGTTAGTAAGTAGTTAGCGAAATACCTAATGAGCCAGTTCTGAACGAAGCCACCATTCTCATTGGTGTCATCCATGACAATCTTAATACCCATCACTATCTTACCGACTGTTTGGCCTCTGGTTGTTAAAAGGTATCCCTGATAAACAATGAAGCCTAAGACAGCTGAAATGATTACGAGTATAGTCAAAATAGGTAATCCTTCAGCGTATGCGATTATGTTGGGTAAGGAAATAAATGATACAAAATATATCACAATAAAAACAATGCTATCAATAAATTGTGCTAGCCACCTTGCACCTCTTCCAGCCAGTTGAACTCTTGGTTTCATGACTGTTTCATAATGCATATTCTCTAAGTTACTCTCCATAGCGCCATCCTCCATATCAAGCTTTAAACTGCGCTTTCAAACAAGCTTCTGAATTCTTTTACACAAATGTTGTATTCTTTTAAGTCGAACTCCATTGGTTCAATGTCTTCGAACCATTCGATGTTCTTGTCATCATTCAAGTATTTGTGTCCATAGTTCTTGATACGTCGATAACACTCTTCGTACCAATTACCATTGATCCATACTTCCCAAGACTCATCTAGTAAGTCCTTTAGGTTGAACCTGTCTTCAAATTCTTCCTTGTCTTTGTTGGTCCAAGTATCAAATTGTTTGATACCAGAATGACGGTATTCCTGAGAATCCTCATCCATGTTGTCCCAATCGACTAATCCAATGCTTTTCCAAATGACCTTCCCTGGTTGTCTGGAAACTTTGGCAACTAATGTGATACATGAGAAGTCCAAATCATCTGAACATAGATAGATTGGAACATTCAATTCTTCACCCGAGTCACAATCCAGTAAACACCAGATGTATTTTTGAACGCTGGTATCATACAGATTCTTGGACCATGCAGGTGTCAAACCTTCAAACCGTGTATCCTTAATTACCTTCACAATAATGTCATTCAATGACTCTCCATCAATGAATATATCCATATTGTTAAACCCATGCTTTTTGTTGTGTTCCTTCGCAACAATTTTGTTCATAAAATTAGCTCACTCCCTAATGTCAATTATGAGTATTTACCATTTTCCCGTGTCTTTCCCAATCATAAGCTTTACCATAATTCTGGGTCAGATTCAATAGTTTGTGTCTAATCGGTCGTTCAGATCGTGCATTCGGTCATAAAACGAGCTTTTTTACGTAAAATCGCACTTTTGGGACTTGATAAAATGAGTAGGAGTAACTAGTAAAAATTAGGTCATTTGCATTAGTTTATTGTGTAATATGGTCTTCAATTATTCTGACAGTATTATCTAGTAATGACAAATCTCCGTGTTGGCCATGACCTGGAATTACAATCTCTGTATCTGTATAAAGTTCCTTGACATTCATAACAGATGAAGCCCAGTTGTCTATATCTGCTTCAGCAGTGTTGCCAATATTCTTGGCACCTTCACCTTTGATTAAGCAACCACCAAAGAGTATGTCATAGTCTTCTATATTCACAACTATGTTGTCTATGGTATGACCACCACCAGGGTAATACGTCTCAAATCCTATACCGCCAATATTAAGTGTCGTTTCATCAGATAAGCCAACTGTAGTCTCTGAGTACCCTTTTTCAAGACCTATATCATGTGTCATCTGAGTACTTATTACCTCTATTCCATTAGCTTGTAAGCTTGCTATACCACCCATTGTGTCATCATGGGCATGGGTTACAATACACTGTACAATCTCTTGGTCAAATGATGTTCTAATCATTTCTACTAGGGCCTCAGTTTGTTCATCGTTCCAAGGTGTATCTATTAACACAACACCTGCATCTGTTAATACCATTAATCCATTGGCAGGCACTTCAGTCTCACCAAATGTCATATAGCTTCTATGAATCCATACCTTCTCGTTTATCTTCTCCAGATCAATCAAAAAAAACCTTCTGCGGACTCACTTCGTATGAATTCAGACTGGGCAGTCCATAGTGGCCGCTCCGATTTCACAACTAAAGTATAGTGAGCATCTCCCTGTGGCCAATGGGCATGAAGAGCATAAATTGTTTCATCTGGCCTTGGATCATAATGAAACTTGTTATCTTTTGGTTTTATACTGATTGATTCATTCTCCTTCAATAGTACATTGAGAGAATAATTATCTGGCTCTTCCTCAAATTCAATTTCAAGCTGTGTGTCTTCTACAATCATAAATGGTGTTAAGTCCTTGGCATGTTCTCTGTAACCTATCCAGCCCGTCTCTGTTGTTTGTGAATTGCCATTGCCTAGATCAACTGTCCATGAATAACCGCCCCCCCTGGTCATATTGACCTCGGTATCCCCCCCATTAATGATTGTTACTTTTGGTGGACTATGAAGCTGATTTTCAACTGGTAGGATATAGGTTGCTTCACCTTGGGGGGGCCAACTTGCATTAACCACATAGATTGCTGGACCATCCATTGTATCTAAGTTAAAGCTTGTCTCTTTTTCTGACAGCAAAGTGCTACTGCCATCTTCTCTAAGTATCTTGATGGTGTACTTCAGAGGTTTGACTTCAAAATACAGACTCATGGCTTGATCAGCAGTGACTTGCAGAGCCTTCATCCCCCCCTCAGCTGTTAATCTAGGATCTTCAACCGCTGTCATGACGTCTTGATAACCACCACCTGCTAGGTATCTAGACCAAGTATAGCCTGTTCTTTTCATTGCTATGGTTTCGTCCCCCCCTTTGATGACGGAGACTTTTGGTGGGCTATAAATACTTGCCTCAGCATCTCTTAATTGCTGCTCTTTCAACTTTCTATCTGGATCGTATCTCATATTGTCGCATGCTGATAAAAGCATGAGTAGTATGCTTGATATTGCTATAATTGTTAGAAATGTTCCATGTTTTCGCTTCATTCTTAACCTCATCTATCGTATTCTATGAATTCTCCAATATATACTTATCAAGGGCTTTGATACCTCTGTTCATCAACTTGATTGCCAGTACTAAACACACAATCGCTATGGCTAAGAACGGTATATATATAAGAAACATAATGCCATACATCGCTACTATTTCCATTCTATTCAACCTCCATAACTTCAACTGGTGTAGGGTTACTGTTCTTATTGTTATAGATATCAAGTGCTTTGATGCCTCTTAGTGCAAGTCGTATAAATAGAACGATACACCATATGCTAATGCCCAAGTATCCTAACACAAACAATCCATACAACATTATTAAGCCTACACCTAATATTCCAAATCCTGCTTCCATATTAATTCCCTCTTCTTTCTTATGTTTACTGGGTCTTACCCCCCCATATTATTGTTTCTTGACTAGTGTTCCTTGACCAAACTCCTTGATAATCTTATACAAAAAGTATAATGACCCATATCGAATCGCTGTGGCACCCATATTTAGATAACTTATTACATATCCAAATGTACTAGCACTAGTTGGTGTAGCCTCACTTCCAATATATATCCATGAGGCAAGTCTAGACCCACCTTCATACAATAGAACCGAAAATACGGTAAGACTAAAGAATATGATTAGCCAATTTCTTTGGCTCTTGCCAATGTGTTCTTTTTCTTTATATATGCCATATAGAAATACTAAGTATGTGATTGTTTTCATTGGAAGAATGACAAAGCGTTGAGTATTACCAAAAATATCAAATACAAGTCTAATATCATTAACCATAATTCTCTGCATAATCATCAGAGAGACATAACTAATGAAGTATAATACTGAAACCACAATGTACATGCCAAAAAAATACACGTAAGTAATCTATTAAACCTCTCTCACTCAATCTACGTCTGATCTTATGACAATATGTAAAGAATCCTGAATATATCAAGATGGGTAGTGGTAATAACACCACCATTGCAATCACTTCAATAAAGCTAAAACTATCGTTCATCCTAATTCTCCTCCATCAACCACCGATAATCTTTGCCATAGAATATATCCCACACAGGAGACGTCATATCCTCAGCTCTGTAAATCAATATGTAGTCTATCCTATCATAGAACAACCACTTCTCAGGACCTTCTGTCTGAACATCTTTGACAACACCTACGCCTTGATTGTGTATGACTGTGGCAAGGTTCATTGACACATCTGTATCTTCTAAGCTATGTGTTTCATCAAGGAATATACCCTGAATATCTTGTTGCTCATTGTATTCACTATAGGCAATGATTACGCCTAACGCCTTATAATAGAGACCATGGTAAGTACCTTCCACACCTTCAGCAACGGTTTCATCTGGCTGACCGAACATTCTTAAGAACTCCTCATAATCTCTACCCAGGTATTGATGGCTTGTGTTAATCTTGAAGTTGGCTTTGAAGATGTTGCTTAGATCTATAACACCTATTACCCCCCCATCACCACCGATATAGATATCTATGTCTATGGACTTAATGGTATCTGTCAAAGTGAAGGTAAAATGTTCTGTGACCTCGTCATAACTTTTGAAATGATATTGTATGTCGCCTTGAAAATAGGTTTGAACTGCTTCAATAAACTCCTGAGCCATATAAAAATCTTCAATACCATCATCACCATATACGGTCCGAAGTATCTCTGGGTCATCCATGTTAACTGAATCAATCAGCCTTTGGCACCATAATCTACAAAGAGATAATCTTCAATAGCAGCATCAGGGACGCCATCAATTGATATCTGAACAATGTCTTCCTCTTCTTTGGCATCAAGAGTCATCAATTGGTCATTGAGTTTGTCCAATTGATTCTCGTAGTCCTTAATGGTAGCGTCCGCTTCCCGCTTAGCTTTTATAAGTGTCTCATAATCATCTTCTAGTCTATTAATCTCTGAATGAAGTGCTTCAAACAAGTCATGGTTATCAACATCACCTGTTGGTCGCTCTAAGCTATCAGCATATTCGATGGCTTCATCTAGTTGTAATTGTAGGGATTGATTTTCGGATATAAGAAAAAGACTATAAGCCCCCCCAAGGCAAATAATTGTGGTTATGGCCGTTACCAATATGATGATATGTTTGTTCCTAGTGGATTTCTTCGCAGATGTATCCATAGAACCTCCCAGATAACCGTTAAGTTATCCTTCTCATTAAACACTCGCCGTTTGTTTCTATCTCGCCCCCCCATGTTACGTTGTAAACCACGTCCCTCACAACGTGATGTACCATGTACTATTTTATAGTATTTTACGTCATATTACAAGTAAATGGGTGGGAAATACCGATATCTTGTTATGTATATAAGCATAGGTCCTCATTGTGATATAATAGAAGTAGAATCGGGTGTTGAACAACCCACCACTAAACCATCGGTTTGAAGTGGAGGATTCGTAAAGGGTTTGGTCTTTAAGTCTCCACCTTCTCAGGCGACCCTTACCTGATGGCTACTGCTATACTGCCAGAAGTCTTACCGGACGGTCCAAACGCCCATTATTCCTTGGCTGAGTTATCAGCATTGGAACTACATTTTCTTTTCCTGTTTTGCTTAAGTACTTCCTCATGATATTCAGTGAGCCATTGATATCACTGTTGATGTACTGGCCTGTGTTCGTCCTAAACAACCCTCTTTGGATTCGCCTGCTTTTGTCATAGTACTTTTTGGTTACAGGCTCCAGATCCATTGCACTGACACCGGATGTATAGCTCTCTTTTATCGTCTTGACATCGATACCTTCAAGCTTAGCTTTATATCGGATCTGCTCTGCCAGCTTTTGTATCGGTATCTGTACAAAACTCTTGCTTTGACTCTCCTGTTTGATACCTTTCAACTCTCCTATGACTATTGTTCTGCACTTATGCTTTACTGCTAGGTCTATGACCTTCCTGCTTGCCTTATGGATACCATCAAGCATCACATTGTTCCTCTTGGTCTGCAGTCTAATCATTGCCCTTGTCCTTTTAAATCTGGTGTTGCCTGTCTCCTTCATTCGAGTGCCAGTCAGCCTTCCCAGTTCTCTGTTGTACCAGGCATTCTTTGACTTGAGGCTTTTGCCGCTTATAAGATACTGATCTGTACCGTCCATGAAAGTGATTGCACACAGGTTATCAAGGCCAAGGTCTATGGACATGAGATTGGTGAAGTCCTTCGGTAGCCTCTCTTCTTCCTTTTTGTAGATTATGAGAAAGGTCCACTGTCTCTGACTCTGATTCCACTGAATTCTTACCTGATGGATATTTTCGAAATCCACACGCTCTATCACTGCTTCTGGCAGTGGTAGATTTAAGCTTTTTACGTTGAATTTCTTCTGCATCTGTTTGGACAGGGACATCAGCATCACATTATCCTTTAACCTGACGGCATAGTTGGTGAAGATGATAGGTGCTTTTCTTCTGTCATTTTTGAATCCTGGGATTCTTGGCATCCCTCGGTACTTCTCAGGATTCTTCCCATAGTCCTTCACCGCAGCGAAGTATGACTTCCAGTCCTGCTCCAGCTGTCTAACACCCTGCTGATAGGTATGGGAATGCATATACACACGATGCCAGTTGTCTCTGTATGCCTTTTCAAGTTCATAATAAGACTTGAAGCCATTGGTCCTGCAGTCATAGTTGATGGTATTATAGAGCTTGGACTGGTGGTAGGATAACTCTTCAATGATAGAGCGTTGCTTTTCACTTAGCTTGCAGGTATACTTGAATGACAGCCTGATAGTCTCACCCCCCCCTGTGTCATGAATTATGAACATATTTGAACTGAAATTCATAGGGAACACCAGTTCGGAACGTATGTTCTAATTATACCATTTCGACACTGACAGCGCTAGTGGATCAACGAAAAATTTCTATATTTCTCTAATCTGTTTTTCTAAATCCTGCTACTTCCATCTCATTCACCTGCGATGGTAATTAATCATACATTCATCCCGCCACCTACTTTTCACTGACGTGTACAAGGTAGCTTACAGGCTGGGGGGGGTATTCTGTACGATTCTTGATAAACCTACAAAAAGAGGCATCACCATCAAACAATTACTGTTTGAGAGTGATACCTCTTATGATTTCATCATGTAAATAATCTGTACACTTACTGATTCTTATTTTTCCAAGCCATTGACCTTTTTCAACAAATTCTCTAAGGGTTCAATAGAAATAATACTTTCATTACAACCATCACTATCTTTACAAATATTAAAACCAATGACATGATAGTTATCCCTACTTGCAGTCTTACATTTCACTGTTACTGGGACCACTTCATTATTCTCACTCATATGACCGCATATTGAACACATGCGTGAGTTATTGACATCGATATTCCCTATACTGCAGACCATACCTCTAAGCTTATTGTCTAACCAATTGGCCACATATATTTTTTTTCTTGCCTTCATCCACCCAACCGTAATAGCTCTTCTTATGGTTTTCCAATGAAGGTATCTTAAGTTTCTTTTCCTTTTTGAACAGATTGCGAATCTGTTTCTCAGTGACTGATTTCACACCATAGGTGTATTCCTGTATTTTATTCATATATTGGTCTGCGTCTTCTGGTTGATCCACCAAACATATGTCAATATGCATAAGTACATCTTCATCTTGCCCTATAAAGATTTCCTTAATGCCATCATTGGTTATATCTTTGCTCGCAGCTACAATGACTGGATCACCACTAAACTTCAAGGTATTCTGATAATCTTTCATCAGCTTGGTGATTTTGTTAAATTGATGGTTACTTATAAATGACTCCATAATATTATGCCTCTCTCTACTCATTTTACTGTTCAATAAACTATTATAACAAAAGAGCGGTGACAAGAATATGTCACCGCCCTACTATATTCTACTTAAACCATTGTTGACCTACCTTACATTTTACTCGTAAGTAAATCTCTCAATGACTTCATTCAGGTGGCTAGACATGTCAACAAGCTCTTTGTTCTTGCTATTGATTTCAACCATCGATGCTAAGAACATATCCGTAAATGATGCCACTTCTTGTGTTGATGCTGCTGTCTCTTGAGCCACAGCAGCTATATTGCTAATCTGTTCTGTTGATTCATCTTTGTTGGTATCAAGAAGAGCACATTTCTCTTCAAGGGTCCTAATGTTGTCCATAATACTGCCAATAGATGTTTGAATCTCTTCAAAGGCATCTTTGGTTGTCTTAACAGATTCTGTTTGATTCTCTGATATCTTCACTACATTGTCTTTAAGCTTATTGACCTCTTCAATGGCATCGATAACTTCATTGACAACGCCTGAAATGGATTCAGTCGAAGTGGCTGATTGTTCCGCCAAAGTCTTAACTTCGTTGGCTACAACTGCAAAGCCTTTACCGTGCTCACCAGCTCTTGCTGCTTCGATTGATGCATTTAGGGCAAGTAAGTTGGTCTGCTGTGCTATCTGAGAAATTACATCTGTAACCTCTTTGATGTTGGCTGCCTTTTGATTCAGTAAATCAATGGTGTTACCAATCTCAAGAATGGCTTCTATGCTTAAGCCATTTTGCTCACTAAGTTGCTCGACACTAATTTGTGATTTATTGTTAATCTCAACTGTACTCAGTGACAATTCTTCCATATTTTTGGACAATCCATAAATAGTAGAAATACCTTCACCTAGGGTCACCAGGTTCTCAGCTGTATCTGTTGCATGAGATGCTTGGTCCATAGCACCTTCTGCAATCTCTGTACTTACAGAAGTCATTCTCTGAGCATTCTCTTCTGCTTCATCAGTTATGTTATCAAGTGCAACAGTTGAACTAGCAACCACATCACTGGTATGGCTAATGTCTTTAACGATAAGCCTCAAACTTTCAACAAAGGCGTTGAAGTCTTTAGCCAAATCACCAATCTCATCTTTATTCTTAACCTGAATAGAATGGGTCAAGTCTCCATCACCTTTGGCAATCTCATTCATGTTCTTGGATATTCTAATAATCGGTCTAATAATCACTTTACCTACGCTTAGGATTGCTATAACAAAGATAATCACACCAGCGATCAGTAAGCCAATACTGATGGTTTTGATTGCATCAATCTTACTGTCATAGTCGCCTTGATACATACGAACCACTTCGTTAATATTGTTCTTGATTGTAAGAGCATTGGCTACAATGTATTCTTTAGAGCTTTGGTCATTATCTGCAATAAGCTTTCTAGCTTCATCTACATACATATCAATGTCTGGCTGAATCTCATCTCCGTATACCAAACCGTCCATTATGGCCAGATAATTGTCAAGTTCTGTCTCAAGTATCTCAATCTGATTGTCAACATTAAGACCTTCAAGTCGTCCATAATAGACTTCTTGTGCATAATCTGCAATCAACATGGTTCTCATTCTCTGACTTCCCGACAGATTGATGGCAACACCATCACTGGACATGTTGTTAAATGATACAAATGATGTAACGACACTTAATATAAATGGTATAAATAGTATGGTAAAAACTATAATAATCCTGGTACGTAACTTAATCCTCATGTAAGCCTCCATTTAAGGTCATGTAATACTCCCAAGTATTCCTCAAGCCATTCTACCATAATAATGTAAGTAAAGGTGTAAACACATAGAATTTTTCCATACATTTTGCAATTATGTGAGAATTGTATTATTCAAGTATGGATTCCAACCACTTTCGGTTATACAGCTTGGTTGTTCCATCCTTGGCCATTTCTATGGCACCTTTGGTAAAATCTCTATTGGTAATAACCATAATGGCATCACAGTCATAATGTTCCTGACCCCCCTAAGTGCCTCCCTTATAGCCGCTGGTCCAACATTCCTTGAGTATCGTTTGGTCTGAACACAATACTCAATATGGCCATCATCTGCAATCATATCCGCACCATAAGACCCATAGAGTTGGTCTCTATAGACTTTGTAGCCTTCTTTGACCAGTACCGCTTCAATAAATGACTCAAACTTGGCACCACTCATTTTATCCACTTTTTTTCATATTGGTGATCTTAACTATCCACAGATTCTTGATCCATCTCAGAATTCCAAACTTACTGAGAAAGAGATAAGCAATAAAGATTGCCATTCCAATGTTATAATATTGTGGTAGTCCAGCTGTTAAGGTATAAAAGATATAAGCTGCCATTCCAAGTAGAACAGCACTTTTGTCTAGAAACATAATGCTTTTGATACTGATTAGACTTTGTCCAAAGTTCTTGTTAATGAATTTGATGAAGACATCCTTCTTGCCATAAATAAAGCTCAATACCAAAAAGACAATCACAAAGATGCTGTTGTCTTCCGAACTCCCCCCCATTACCCCCCCTAGAATCTCAATGATGCAATAAGCAATGATTAATAAGAGTAATGCAGTCATGCTTTTGTTGAACTTTCTAATGGAACTCTTAACTCTTGAACTGATACTTCTCCCCCCCATAAGAATACCCTCCCAGTTAGCTATTTTTTCTCTCTATTGTCTATCTATATATTCTCTCTATACACATAATAACCCGAAATCGAAGAAACTTCAATTTCGGGTTATAAATTGTCATATTGTTGTTAGTTTGACTCAAGGTATTCAGGGAACTTACCAACAAAGACAACTTCGTCATCGGTAATCTCAAATTCATCAACAACGAAAGATCCGCCGTTATTAATAGCACCATTCACCAAGTCATTAAGTTGTGGTTCATAGTCTTCTACAAAATTCTGTGGTACTGGTATGCCATTAACCTTAAGACTTGTCACTTCTATGTCAAAACCTTTAGAAGGCTTATAAGTCATATCAAGCACTAAGCTTAAGCTAGCGCCTGCTGCTCTATCCACAAGTCCAGAATATCTATCCAGACCTGGAATAATATCGTATATACCACTAATATCACTTGCCAAAGTTGCAATAACTTCTAGTGTGTCTTCTTCTACAATTCGAATACTAAAGTTACCAAAGAGATTAGACCCACCATAAGATCGGCTAGCTGCCATAAGTGGTGTTACTCTTACCATAAGGAGTGGGCTCATTGCCACTGGTTTATTTGGAATCACATAAGATCTATCACCTTCATTACGACTCTGGAAAAATGCCGTCAGTTCTTCACTTGTGAAAGTTGTATCCACATCCACAGAACCTGTTGCTACAACATTCCCTGTGAATAAGTCCATCATCTCAAAATCATAGTTGTCTTTGTCGATATTGGCTTTCTCATAGAAACTCTCTTCATCGTCTTCATCAAATGCTACTGGCTCTGGTATTGTAGACTTGAAGTAGAAATACCCTCCAGCACCAGCCAATACAATTATTAGTATAAAGACCAAAAAACTGATTAAACATCCATGTCGCTTCTTACCATTTTCTCTTCCCATGTGAATCCTCCTATATAGGTCATACGTTGAACTTGTCTTTTTATAACGTTCTAATATCTATGTCTATTATATCAAAAGGGAATTTAGGATTCAATTAATCTTGTAATGGGTATTCTTGCCCTTCCCCCCCTTTTTAACAATCAATCCCTTTTCCTCCATTTCTCTAAGGACCACACCACTTTTGGTCTGGCTAAATCCATAGAGTTCTTGTACAGATTTTCTATTAATGTAACCAATCATTTCTAATTGACGCAAAATATCTTGTTGAACTGATATCATATCAAATGTATTGACTGGAATTGTAGTCTTACTCTCTAAATCATTCTCATCAATGTTATATGTAGGGGGGGCCGCTTCCTTAACGGTTATTTGATTATCTTCAAATAGCTTAGGCAATCTAACAATGAATGCATTAGATGTCACCTTAATTTCAGGTTGCTTGATAGACTCTCTATAGGCACTGATAATCTTACGTATCCCCCCCGTACCAAATGCTTCAATCAGTTCTAGTCTATAGAAGATTTGAGACAGCTTATCATTCCTTGGTTTGGAAACACCCTCCATCACATCATCATAGCCAATACCATTTGGTAGACTTCCTAGTGAAACAAACTCCACTGAACTCTTATAGTGATTCACAAAGATGCTTCCACCAACACTATAATCTCTATGAACAATTGCGTTGACCAGTGCCTCTCTAAGGGCTGAGTTGTCATATTCGAATTGATCCACTCTTCGAAGTCCTTCATAGGTAGTTCTCACATTGTTTTGTATCTCCATATATTGATAAACATCATCTAACTGCTTAAGTAATGAACCGCCAAACTCTTGACGATGTTTGAACTGAATTTTATCATCATCCAAGAATACTGCGGCTTTGACAATATGTGGACATTGGTCTGATAACAGTAGTGCTAGATTATTGAATAGTCCATCTTCATCATATAAGCCTAAAGTCATATATTGTTTCTCGCTAAATTGTAAGTTGCGTATTGCAAATTGATTGGAGGCATATGCAAATGTCAACTCTTGCTTCAGAGCTCTTGTCGTTTCATAGCTAATGCCATGATTCTCGATAATCATTTCTCACTTCACCTCGTCTTTCTAACCAATACTAACATATTCTAACTTTTGCTGTCAAAAAAAAGACTACTTAAACACACACTGTGTCTAAGCGGTCTTATATCTTGTGACTAAAACATCTATCTAACATTAATTCCATCGTATGATTATCAAATGGCTTATACATGACTTCAATATGTTCTTCATCAAGATAGCATTTGTCAATCACATTCAATTCATCTGCTGTCATTAATACTATTGGCATGTCAACTAGTTCTAGGTTATTCCTTAGAATCTTGATGGCTTCTATACCTGTAATAAAAGGCATAACATAATCAACTATGACTAAGTCATAGGATTCTCTACTTAGGTGTCTTATCAATTCATGAACAGTGGAGGCTGTGATTGTGTCGTAACCTTTATCCTCTAACATGTCTGATAGTACTCTGCGGATTAATTGATTGTCGTCACATACAACAACTTTCTTCTTACTCATAAGCAGTCCTTCTTTCATGCACTATAACCAGAAATACATCCTTTACTATAGTATACGAAATAGGTCTTTAGTATTGGGCCCCCCCAGGGCCTATTCCAGCAAATTATTAAGCTTAGCTTTAATTTCACTAAAGGCAAGTCCTTCGCTTGAACATACATCTTTGACCAACATATTCTTATTGGATACACTAACGCCAAGTATCTCAGTGTATTCTTCCTCTGTAATACCATAATCTAACAAATCTTGAATAGTTGTTTTGCCTCGTACTGCAATGACTTCTACGTGGCTCTCCTCTTGGGTGGCTTCACTTTCCTGACCATCTCCAGTTGGTGGTGACGCCAAGCTCACTTCCTCAACTATTATGATATAACTCTCTAAATTGTCTAGGGTTACATCATCTATCAAGCCTTCCTCTACCAGTACATCTACTGCTGTATTTGGTAACCAGTTCATCCCTTCGTAGGGCAATCCCTTATAGAGTGCAACAAAGAACCTAATGGATGCAGTGCCAATTTCTCTCTCATCTTCAAAGTGATAGAGAGCTTCCAAATCCTTGGCCTGAATCTGCTCAGGTATATCACTTGTTATATTAAAGGCTCTTGCAAGCAATTCTGGTTTAACACCGAAACTGTTTTCAATATCAAGGAATGTATAAGAACCTCTAATATCAGCAGGGTTATACTGGCCTGCATAATCACCTTCAGCATAAGTCACTGGTACTTTACTGGATTCAGTTTGCCACAAACCTAAGCCATCAGATAACTTTATGCCACCAAATATGACTATGACAGAGACAATGATTATTAAGCTGCTGCTAGCTTTCATAGTTTTCATTATGGCTACCTCCTAATATCTTGATGCTATGGGTTACTATCTCATCGACAGGACATACTTCTTCTGATGTACACATGTTGCAGTGAATACACTGATGATCTGTGATTACAAGACTAGAAGCCACATCTATGTTCATCGGACATGCTTTTGTACACAGATTACAACTGGTACAAGTAGTTTCATTTCTACGTATCTTGAATAGACTCACCTTATTGGTCAAACCAATAAATGCACCGAATGGACATGCATATTTACACCATGGCCTCTCAACGACTAGAGAAAGAAGTAAAGTTATTACAAGAACAACAATACCACCTATGGTTGCCTCACTTGACCAAAATTAAATAAGGCATAGTAGGGGGGGTCTACTTCTAGAAAAATAAGTTTTAGTGAGTTGGTTGTCAGATAAACCGTGAAGATAAGAACACCATACCTTAAATACCTTAGGATAGCGTCTAATTTTTTTGGTACCATTTGATTGTAATGTTTTCCAAACAGCTTTTTGCCAATCTTACCTATCCATTCTTGAACTGTTCCAAGAGGACAGATGTAGCTACAGACTACTGGACCAAACAAAAGGCCAAGTAATACTATTAGGGCTGTCAGTACTACAGATGACATATGTATTTTCTGAACGAAAACACCCATTGTCACTAGAGATACAATTGTTTCGATACCACCATATGGACATATGGCATGTAATGATGCTGTGCCTACTATTGGCATTTCTTTGCCAATCTCAGCTAGGTAATGATTGGTTGCCACTAGCCCCCCCACTATCAGTAAAAACACCCCCCCTTGACTGATAGTGCGAAGCCTTCTTGTTGTTGGTATTTTGGTTTTCTTCATATTTTTTGCGCTCCCTTACACATGATTTCTATACATTTCTAAGTATAAAAAAAAGAAATGTCACAGCAATATCACAAAATCCGTATAGATGAATTTTATGCTCTAGTCCTCTATGATTTCCACTCTAATGATGTCAGTAGTCAAGGCATCAACCACATAACTAAATTGCTGGCCTTCCTTTTCAATCTTAAACCACCAAGCATAAGTCATTTTGTCGTCAACGATTTCATTATTGCGAATGGTACTACCATGTACTTCGTAGGAGCCTGTAATCTTACGAAGACAGGCAAGTTCATTTGTCAAACTTTCATCATAGTTTGAATCATCGAGAAGTTGCAATTCAATGGTCTGAGGGTATGCCACACCTATTTGATTCATTTTGTCATCCAGCCTATAGGAAAAACGATAAGTATCATAATTGTTATAATACTTGTCCATATTGGGTCGCCAGAATATCATATCAATTCTCTCGCTGGTCATTTCATAAGAGAACTCTTCATAGCCTTCAACGCCAATGGTTGATAGGTATTGATTACTTAGCTCAATTGCATGATAAACTTCATTGCCTACTATTGTCGTTGTTGATGATGAATTGACTACTTTACTATCATAGACAGAAATAATATCACCAGTACCACTGATATTTATTACAAGGTTATTATAGCTGAAAACATAATTTGGAATGCTGATATCACCTAATTCTCTTCCGCCACCACCAGACATTGGGTCAAACTGATCTAATGTAACTTTGTCATCAAACAACCTAAAATACTCAAGTGCAATTGTTTGTGCTGTTTCATAGTCGGTGTCAACCTTAATCTTCTCCATTCCAGGTCTTGGTGGATTCAACTGAGGTGTTGGCAGATGACTATAATCCCACTTATAGTGCCAATTCTTAGACTCTATAATCTCTATTTGCTTAACCATGCTTTTCTTTAATATATCTGATTCAATCCACCGACTTCTATCAATGGCAAAGTAACTTTTTCGAGTGGCACTGACCTCTTTGTAGAGTTCCTTCAATAAGTGAAATTGTTTGGTCATAGACTTTAGATTCTCATCCGTTGATGGTAATATTGGGCTACCAATAGTGTTCATCATAGACTCTACATCTTCGATAATTGTATTAAGTGGGTCTATATAACTTTGTCCATCCAGAAAATCAGACCTATAATTAACCAGCTCCACCATTAGTCTTTGCTGATTGTAACGGTCTTCAAAGGTTTCAATGACCTTTTGTTGGTGGTCACTATCACTGCCTTCCACAGGATAATTAACAATAAAAGCCATACCCTGAAACAACATTTCCTCAAGATTAGCAAGGTATATGTTATGATACTGAGCTTGTTTAACCAGTTCTCTCTTTTCAGTTGTAATGTCATGTTGGATGTACCTAGCACAGAGCAAAACTAAAAAAAGCATAGCAATGCCTAGAACGATTCGATATTTTCTTACAAAGACCCTCATCTTTTACTCCTCTTATGTAATACCATTCTATATTATCTTTAGTTACACTATACTCACCAGAGATAGAATAACACTAAATCAGCGTAACTTTCAAGGTATGAACCTCAAATGGTTTGAAAGTTAGTTTGATAGTACTGTCCTGAATTAGCATTGGATAGGTCTCATGGCTTATGGCTTCTTCCATCATATTGGTTAGTTCAAGCTCTTTGAATAAATCATTCAATACTATATCTGCTGTAGTGATTGCCCCCCCCTTGGATTCATACAATCTCAGGATGATGCCCTTTTGGTCCTCTGATTGTTTGATACAAGATATGATGATATTGTCTTGTTGAACCTTGGCTATAAAGGGAAGCTAGGTATTTTATCTAGTTCAATAGGTGGTTGATTATACAATGCCGCAATACTAATTACGTCACTACGTGTTACATCATATGGATGTGGGTAAAGGGCATACTTAAAGCTGTGCTGACCGATATCAACATAGTCCCCCCCTGGGTACTTGGCTGACCTGAGCAGATTCATACTGATGAGGTTGCCTTTAGCATGATAGCCGTATTTACAATCATTGATTAGACTGATGCCATAAGCTTCCTCCGACAAATCAATCCACCGATGAGCGCAGACTTCATACTGAGCTATCTCCTGACTGGTTTCATTTTTCGTTAAGCGTTTGATATGTCCAAATTGAATATCACAGCTCACTTGATCTGTATGGATATTAAGTGGAAAATCTACTCGCAGCATCTTATCTTTTTCCCGCCAGTCTACCTGAGTTTCAAAACTAACTAAAGCTGAATCTATCTCTAGACATACTTCTTGTTCAATGGTTGAGTTACCGAACCTATAACTATGTGTCCGAATAGCTCTGCTAGCTCTTAGCTCACTTTTCACATCGACTAATAGAATTGATTCCCAGTTCTCTCTATAATCAGCAGCGAAATCCCACGCATCTCCATCATCATCGTATAGCTTAAACACATTGGCCGCTTCAGTCTCTACAATACATTCTCTTGCCAACTCTTTATCCCATAGGGATGCAAGGTTGCCATTCTTATCAAAAGTCAACCTGACTTTGTTATTCTCCATGGTGTCACTCGTGATTACTATATCCTTTTCAACTATTTCACAACTGTTTACATTATCCATAAGCTGTGATTTTTCTGAAATAGAATCAATCTCAGTCATACCCAATGAAGGGACTCTCACCTTATAGACGTCCTCTCCAATCTCAACCAACTGACAACACTCAACAGAATGTGGGTTAAAGAGGACTCTTCCAGAGCGGCAACTCAATGAATCTATTGCTTTGGCTTGTAGCTGGTTCAATCTATCAAGTAATGCTTCATATCTAACATGGCTCTCTTCATAGACCCTTCTTATTGAAGTGCCAGGCAATATATCATGAAACTGATAAAGCAATACCTCATGCCATATTTCTTCAATCTCACTCTTAGGGTATGGCATTGTCTTCTCAATAAAAGCCATGCTACAGAGTAATTCAGTGGTGTATATTTCCTCTTCTATCCTACGGTTGTATTTCTTGCTTCTTGCCCCCCCAGAGGTTAATGTGCCTTGGTGACGCTCCAAATAGAGTTCTCCTGTATAAGTAGGAAGGTCTGGCTCATAGGCGTATAAATCTCTAAAAAAAATTCTTCTGCCACCGAATAATGAACCTTATAGGAAGTCTGTTCACTTATACTGACCGCCTTTTGTCTCCTTAACCGTTCAATATGTTCCGCTCCAGGTCCTCCCCCCCCTCCATCGCCAATACCAAACACACATAGTGCTTTGTCACAAACCAATCGCTCTTTGTATTTGCTTATAGCTTTGGCAAATGACATAGGTAATGCTGGGCTATTGTAAGTCCCTTCCGGCGGCATATGAACTAGTATCTCTCTATCATCAAGCCCTTGCCATTTAAATGAGTGATGGGGGGGGAATTCATTCATATTGTTCCAACTTAATTTGATGGTCATCATAGCATCCATGGCTGACTTACTTATAATCTGTGGTAAAGCTGCGGTATAACCAAAAGTGTCGGGTAGCCACAATACTTTGTTATCAATACCAAACTTCTCTTTGAAGTAAGCCTTGCCATAGAGTATCTGTCTAATCAGCGATTCCCCCCCAGAAGGTATATTGGTATCTGATTCTACCCATGTACCACCTTGGACTTCCCATCTTCCTTCTTTGACCTTATCCTTAATCTTCTCAAATAGCTGAGGATAATCCTCTTCAACCCATTGGTACAACATTGCCTGGCTAGCTCCAAATGTATAGTCTGGATAACGTTCTATTAGGTGAAGGGCCGTAGCAAAGGTTCTTGCTGCCTTTCTCTTTGTTTCTCTTATGGGCCATAACCATGCCAAATCGATGTGTCCATGTCCAATGGCTGTGAAGTTCATAATTAATGGGGGGGCCGCTTCTCTATCTATGTCAGTAACTTCTTTCTCAATCCTGCTATCAGTAGTACCTGAAGCCATGGCCAGGTTATCCTCAACCTCCAAGTCATAGAACGCCTGCCTTTTTTTCTTCATCACATACAGCAATATCTAGTCTCTGAATTCTGCCACTATCTTGTAGCTCACCAAACAAGTCATTACAACCAGCATCAAGCCACAAGTCAATACTTTCTCCACCTTCTGCACATTCAAGGAATGGATAGATGATCTTGCCTGGTCTACCTAAGCGATCATCAAAATGAGATAAGGCATTGGTCAAGCCTTTGGCCGGACAGCCATGACTGTCATAGACACAAGCTTCACCGCCTATGTCAATCATTAGAACAATCTTGTTACCTTGACATTCCTTTGGAATCTGACCTGTAATGTGAAACCATGCGCAATCAAAAAGAGCCCCCCCCACTGGTCACCGACATGGAAGGGCGTGTAGATGCCTTCCAGTCTATGCTCATATCTGACTGGCTCTTTGGTCACATAACCTTCAATATCGAGGCTTGCAACTGGTGTGTATATTGGGAATTCTGACTGATCTGCCATCATATCACCTTACTTTGTCTCAGGAATATAGTAATGAATGGTATAGGGGGGGGTCATCTCCACTAGTTGTTGATTAGAAGTAAGCAATGTATTGTCATCATATCTGGCTACATAATCTAGATACATGTATGTGTTCTCATCTACCACAACAGTATCTGAATAGCTTTCACTAATTAGGTTCAATGTGATTGGCTCTGAGTCTTTGAATTGGTCTCTTATGGCCACTACTTGATCCTCAAGCTCTGATTGAAACTCAAGGTAAATCGCCTCATAATCGTCATAAGATATGGTCTGATTATCCTTAAGACTCTCTACACTTGTATAAGGCACACCGTCTAGCAGTAATTTATATCTGTCCGAGCGAACATCGTCATTTGAAAAGACATCCATGCCCTTATCTTCTGCCAACAAGAACCATAGAAGACCCATCACTTCATACTCCCTAGACTTACTATAAAGACCAAAGCCATTTGTCATACCATCTATGTATTTGGTGATATCATATTCAGAATCGCGTAGCCTTCTAACCTTGGTGGTCAAATAGGCCTTCATTCCATCAAAATAATCATATTCACTAACATGGAGTGTCTTTTCGCCAAGTAGGTCTTTCCAGCTTGAATAATAAGCACCAAAAGCCGCTAAGTTCTCATCCAACGCACTTGAATCCAAATCCTTTTTAGGGTCAGTTTCACTATATGCCCTCAAAAGACTCTCAATCATATTGTAACGAATGTATCGCACTTCGATATCCTCATTTATTGTCTGAAAATAGTTGAGCTTACTTGGATTTAGTTTAGATAGGCTATTTAATCGCTGGGAAAATGCTAAGACCACAGTTCTTTCAAAAGGATCTCCAAGTATAGAGTCACAATTCAGTATCAAAGTTGGCTCATTGTCTACATAAGCGAAATAATGATTGCCTCTAGTAATAAGCTCGTCCATAGCACCATAATCAACACCCTGTCTAGACCATCGTGCCATAACAAAGCCGTTTTATTTTGATGATTGACCAGCAAGACTCTAATAGACCCTATTCTCAAATCATATGAAGCCGCATCACTTAGTAATGAGTCATTCTGATACATATCCAGTTCATCCGCCACACTTTTTAGAAGCTCATCATCACTTGGTGCTTCAAGGTAAGCCACTGCTACGTCCACCGTCTGTATTTTCTTAAAGGCATAGCCCATGAATGCCACTAGGACAATCATAGCCACAATAACCATCCTATTAGTTTCTTGGTACTCATCGTCTATACTCCCATCTCTTCTTATATCTTTTAGATCTCTACATACTATTTCTGCTCAAAACCATAACTTCATATGGCCTAATTTTACCATATGCTGAGTCATCATAATTATCCACTAGCAATTCGCCATAGGCGTGGGTATCTAATAACACCAACTCAGCTGACATATTGGCTATCACAGTCATTATAACATTACCGTGTTTTCTTTCATATGCGAAAAGGTTGTCGTAATCAATATCCAAAGTGTGGACATTACCTTTTGATAAGACAGGGGGGGATGTTTTTCTTAGGTGAATCATCTGCCTGTAGTAACTATAAATACTCTGATCATCAGTCATCATTATTTCAGCCAAATCCCATGGCATCTGATATCTGGCATTATCCTTGCAACTTGTCTAAGGTCTTCAATAATGCTCTCTCTTGACTCACCCTTGTCTCTACGACTTCTGTATATGTCATGGCTCCTTATATCGGTGAATTCATCAATATGTTCATAGTCCACATTATAGAGACCAAGCTCATCACCCATATAGATTATCTGGGTACCACCAAGACATAGTTGCAGGGTACAAAGCATTTTAGCTGACAAAACATGATAATCCTCACTGACATCACCATATCTGGCAACAAGCCTTGAAGAATCGTGGCTGCCAAAGAAGACCGTTGGCCATAGACCATCTTCCATCAATAATTGCCATTTCATAACACTGTCATATAGCTCACTAATATGCCATGAACGGCGTCGTCCTTCTAGGGCTTTGTCTATATCCATATGTTCAAACTGTAGATAGAGATTCAATTCCTTACGGCTGGGATGAATATAATCATGGGCTTGGTCAGGTGTTATGCCAGCTGTTTGGCCAATAATCACAGCTTCTGGAAATTGCTCAAAGACTTGTGAGTGCATCTCCTGAATAAAATCATGGACCTTCTCATTGTTCTCAAACATAACATCGGCATAAGGGTTGTCTTCATGACCCGTATAATCAGGTAAGCCACTTGCCTTAGCCAGCTTATTAATCACATCCAACCTAAAACCATCTACACCCTTGTTGAGCCAGAATCTAAGAATCTTATAGATTGCTTGTCTTAGCTCTTTTTTATCCCAGTTCAGGTCAGGTTGGTGCCTTGTATAGATATGTAGATAGTAGTCTTTGGTCGCATCATTGTATGTCCATACAGGAGCAAGGGTTTTGGAGCTTTCCCAATTGTTTGGTAATTGGTCCTTGTCGCCTTGTCTAAATATATAATAGTCTCTGCTAGGACTGTCTACTGACTCACATGCTTCTTTGAACCAAGGGTGTTCATCACTTGTATGGTTAATGACCATGTCTAGAATAATACGAATGCCAATACTGTGTGCTTGTTCAAGAAGTGACTCCAAATCGCTCATAGACCCAAATTCAGGGTTGATGGCATAATAGTCAGAGACATCATAACCACTGTCTCTAAAAGGGGGGGATGCAAATATAGGACATAGCCATAGGGTGTCCACACCTAATGACTTTAGGTAGGGCAACTTGCTTATAATACCCCCCCCTAGGGTCATTGCAAAACTTTTGGGGGGGTAAATCTCATAAATGGTGGCATGATGCCACCATTTATAGTCATAGTTCTTCATATACTCACCTGATTCATTCTAAAATAATGCCATAATCTCATCCATTGGACAGGTTGCAACACCGAGTGCGGTGTCAGCACCAGCGTAATACACATATAGCTGGTCATCTTTAATCACTTGTCCACAGGAAAAGACCACATTAGGCACATAACCTTCATCCTTCTCCCATGATAATTCTGGTATAAGAATAGGTTCCTTCTGTCTGTAGATGACTTTGGTCGGATCTTCTAAGTCAAGTAACATAATGCCTAGGGCATATTGTTTGTATAAACCTCTACCTTCAAAATCAGTTTCTGCTTCACTTACGCCGTGATAAATCAGCACGTAACCTTTGTCCGTCTTAAGGGGGGGTGGGCCAGCTATACCAATCTTACAATCCTCCCAGGGGGGGCTTGTTGTATCCACCTTAGCTAGTACTTGATGTCTATCCCACTTCTTCATATCTTTGGAATAGGACACCCAAATGTTAGGTGGTCGCCTATGGAGTAAAATATAGTCCTTACCGAACTTGTCTGGAAATAGGGCTGCGTCTTTATTGGATTCATCTAACATGACACCTTGCCGCTCCCAAGTTACTAAGTCATCACTGGTAGCCATACAGATTCGGTAATCACCAGGGAATCTAGCACCGTATCCTGTATAGGTCATATAGAATCGGTCCTCTATTTGCATGACCCTTGGGTCTTCACACCCACGTTGTTCTTGCGAGTTCGCTACTGGTCCAAGGACGTAATCTTTATCACGTTTGAATGTTACACCGTCTGTACTGGTCGCATGACCAATGTAATTCATATAAGCGTCATTCTCACGTCCATTACTACTTGAATCTGTCGCTCTATAGAAGAGATGAATGATACCATCCACATCTATTGCTGCTGAATTATAACAGGTCGCCTTCTCCCAATCATTGGCTTCATTGCCTGATAGGATTGGCTTGTCATAAAGTCTCTTAAGTTTGATCAACTATTTATCCCCCCCCACATCAAAATAATGCCATTACCATAGCTTCAAGAGCATCTAAAGATAAATGTTCTTTGCCTATGATAAAGTTCTTGCGACAAGATTCCACATATAATTTGGCGTCCAAAAGGTATGTAATTGTCTCATCTGCTGCCGCTTGCAATTTCTCGCGACCAATTCTGGCCAGACCTCGATCGTCGACCTCATAAGTGTTGCCAAGAGAAATATAGTCAAAACCATAAGCACTTATATCACTTTCAAAGATGCTGTATTCAAAGACAATCTGTGGTCGTTTGGCAAAAAGCCCTTCAAGGAATTGGTTGCCCCCCCATCCTTCATAGATGCTTGGATAAGTAATCATATCGCAATAGACATAAGCATCCCATAGAGAATAGATTTTGTGGCTATGATGGTAATGACGCTTATGGCTAACAATGTCTGGATTGACAATCATGTTGACACCCAGTGCATCTGCATGGTCTATTAACATGTCTTCGTAACCTTCAAGACCTTCATGAAGACCAACTAAGGCTAAGACAAGTTCACTATCTTCTTGGTAAACCTTACCATTATAGAGGGTCTTACCTACCAATTGCATTTGGTAATAGGGTTCATTAAGGACTGCTATCAAATCAATGGCAAGCTCTATGGCCTTACGGTTAGTGACCCTGGTTGCTTGTAAGAAGACCACTTGATTGTCAGTGATTCCCATATCTGTTTTATAACTTTCGTTAAACTCATCTTCAACCCACCTTGCCATTTCAAAATCAAAGACGTTGGGAATGACTTTGGCATTCATACGTTTTCTTTCCAGTAAATCATGTTTGGCTGGTGTATTGATGACAACATGTCGCATATCGGTCAATTGCTTTGGTGGAAAATAATCTTCCAGCAGGTGTGCAACATAACCTGTTGTCGGTGCTTTAAAATAATCTCTCTCCCAGTAAAAATCATGGTGGTGGCCTATAACATCAACCCCCCCAGTCTCAATTATGGCATCAGTCAACGCCATGGCTATATAAGGACTTCGCCCAAGACACAAAAGGTTATTGGGTATGACTAAGTCAATCTTCAGGTCCTTAAAAAGTCTGACAAACTGAACTTTCACCTTGTCACGTTGGGCCAAAATGGCTTCTTTTAAAGAGTCTTCTGTATAGGTGCCAAGGCTTTCAAAACAAGCTTTGTTAAGCTTGGCATCGTATTCATCTCTATAAAACAGTTCTTTCACAACGTAGCTTTCACTTGTGCCTTCACTACCTGCTATATAAACAACCTTGTGGCCATTTTTTTCTAGGACTTCTTTCCATTTGTCCATTTCAAGAGAGACGCCATCTGTTTCACCAACACGAAAATGCATCATTGCAATATTCATGGTTGCCTCCTTTCGGCAAGGTTTTATCGAATCCGCTTGCCACTGTCTGTATCAAAAAAATAGTGATTTTTGGTTAATGTCAATGCCAATAGACTCTCCAACTTTGAGGTCAAAATGATCGGATGAAACCAATTTTAATTGTTGGCCATCTAGATCAATGACAAAAACTGTATGGGATCCCTGAGGTTCCACAAAATGAACGTCTGTATCAAATAAGCCACCATCATCGACTACAACAAAGTTCTCTGGCCTTACACCCATGGTGACTTTTTTTGTCTTTGTAAGCCATCAAGCCTCTCTTGACGTCTGTTTCCACTTCAAAACGGAAGGCTTTGTGAACTGCAAAGACTTTATCACCCACCACCTCAACTGTCACTTCAATGAAATTGGTTGGTGGTGACCCAATGAAATTAGCAACAAACATGGTTTCACAATCATGGTATATCTGATTAGGTGTGCCAATCTGTTCAATAACACCCATATTCATAACAACAATTCGGTCTGCCAAAGACATGGCTTCTGATTGGTCATGGGTAACAAAGATTGTGGTAGAACCAAGCTTCTCATGAACTTTCTTAAGGTCGGTCCTCATTGAAACACGTAGCTTAGCATCTAGGTTGGACAATGGCTCATCCATAAGGAATAATTTGGGCTCTACTGCCATGCTCTAGCAACTGCCACCCTTTGTCTTTGTCCACCTGATAACTGGCTTGGATTTCTATCTAAGTACTCTGTAATGCTGGCCATATCAGCAGCTTGTTCTACACGTCGTTTGATCTCTGCCTTATCCAATTTTCTAAGCTTTAAGGCATAAGCAATATTCTGATAGACGCTCATGTGAGGCCATACAGCATATGACTGAAAAATCATTGAAACGCCACGGTCTTTTGGTGCCAAGCCTTTGATTGAGTCGCCTTCAAGAAGAATCTCACCTTCTGTGACTTCCTCAAGACCTGCAATCATTCTCATGGTTGTTGTTTTACCACAGCCTGATGGACCAAGGAGTACAAGAAATTCCCCCCCTTGCTCAATGTTGAGTGTCATGCTGTCTACAGCCAATATATCTTTTTGATACCGTTTGGTTAAATTATCTAATTCTAAAAATGCCATCTTAATCCTCCTATCCTTATATCAGTGTTTGATTCATCATCTAAAATTTCACATCGCCCCCCCATAGCTGGTTAATGTAGTTCTTAATAATGAAGGTAAACACTAACGCGGGTATGATTAGTATGACAGCACCTGCTGCCGAAAGTTGAATGGTTCCACTTGTACCCAGTGCCTTGTAAATCAGCAATGATAAGGTTGGGTTGCTACTTGATAGAATCAGTGCTGTAATGGAATCGTTCCAGGCTGCAAGGAATGCATACATGCTGCAAGCCACCAATCCTGGAAAAGCCAGTGGTAAGGTGATTCTGAAAAATGTTTGCAATTTGCTAGCCCCCCCAAAAACCACTGATGCTTCTTCAAGTTCAACATTGATGCCTTGGAAAATACTGTTGGTAATCCAAGCTGTCAGAGCAATGTTACTAACTGAGTAAACAATGGCCAGTCCAAACATTGAATTGTTAAGCCCCCCCATTCTTATTAGGTAAACAAGCATTGGAATGGCTACTGCAACCATTGGGAACATTCTTACAAGTAGTAAGGAAATGTTCAACTGGCCTTTAGCAGGGAACTTATACCTTGCCAGTGCATAACCTGCCATGCTTCCTAGTGATAAGGATATGAGGATTGTCCAACCGGCGGCTACAATAGAATTAAGTATAGCCTTGTCTGCGTTATTGGTTATGACAAAGAAGGTCTTAAAATTATAGAGCAAATCTTTCCGGTAAGTTATGAAGACTGGATCTCCTGTTTTACTAGGGGGGGAGAAGTCGGCTTCAACCTCTTCATCACTCAGTTGAATGGACAGTTCTCTTTTCATAAAGATTCTAAAATCTTCTGGTTTGCTTGAATAAATCATTAGTTCATAGTCTGCTTCTTCTTTGGAAAAAAAACATGTAAGTTATACATCTCTTCTTCCCATGTCACTTTCACATCAAAGGACATCCTAGGTAAAAAAAAGATCTTGGGAACTCATACACTTCATATGAGGAGTAGAATGAGCTGGATACAAAGAAAAAGAATGGCAAGAGTATAGCCAGGAGCATGGTAACGATAATGATATAAAAAGTTGTTTTCACAAGTAAAGTTCGATTAACCATCTTATGCCCTCCTCTTCCTGTCATTGAACTTAAGGTATATCGTAACAGATGTAAGTACAATCACTGTTACCACCACTGAATAAGTCAAAGACATCTTATAACTGTTCTCAAGCATTGGAACGATATCGTTGTAATAAGCGATTCGCTCTACTAAGAATGGCACACGTCCAAAGCCAAACATCATAACACTGATCATCCATACTTGCATTGCTGCAATAAGTCTTAGGATAACCGCTGTAATAATGGTGGGCTTAAGTATTGGAACAACAATGTCTTTGATGACTTGCCATCTGCTTGCACCAAAAACATAACCAGCTTCCTCATATTCCTTGTTCAGGTTCTGAAGACCGGCTAGAAGTATAATCATCACAGACGGCAGTACCGTCCATGTATCAATCAGTATTAGAAACATTAGTGCGTTGCTGCCCTCTGCTGTTAACCAAAGTATTGGCTTCTCAATAAGACTCATGCTCATTAAGAGATTGTTGGCCCACCCATAAGTTGAGAATCCAGTACGCCATAAGATAGCGACTGCTGTTGGTGGTACTGCCATAGGAATAAGGGCAATAAATAGTAAGAGGTTTACCCCCCCTTTGAACTTGCGGTTCAGTATCAGCGCCAACATAAAAGCAATAACGAATTGAAGCACAACAGAGACAATGGCAAATACCAACGAATTGGTAAATGCGTCTTTGAATATTGGGTCCCTTAAGACTTCAAAATAATTGGTCAGTGAGCCCTTACCTTGAAGGTCTGTAAAACTCTCAAAGAAAGCCCTAATAACAGGTCTGATCCAAAACAAAATATAGTATAGCAGCGCGGGGGGGGATAATAATAAGTATGGTGTCCATCTTTTCAATTTGCTCGTCACAATAAAACCCTCCAAACAGACGTAAATATTACGTCTTACTTCTCCATGTTTTAAAAAGAGAGTACTTACAGGTAAGTACTCTCTAATCAACTATAACTCTAGTTCTCTAAAGCTTCAAGAGCAGCTTGTTGTTCATCTAGGAAATCAACTGTATAAGCACCGTCGTTATCCCACATTGATTTGAACACTGTGTCATAAACACTCTTAACTGCACCCCCCCAGTCAGTGTATAGTGATGCTGGAACTCCTGATGGAATACCATTGTTAAGTGTTTCAAGACCTTTTTTCATAATTTGGTCTTTTGGCTCGTTACCAAGTTCAGCAATAACTTCTTCTACTGGAGGAATGAATCCACCTGTACCTGCAGCGATTTTGTAAAGAATCTCTGCACTGGTTAAGAACTCAACGAACTCTTGAGCTGCTGCTGCTTTTTTTTGTACCAGCTGTTATACCAATACCCCCCCATGCGCCTGCAATTGTACCATTACCATTTGGTCCAGCTGGTGCTGGTGCCACTTCGTACTTAGCTGGAGCTGATCCATAGATATCACCTACTGGTACCATGTGATAGAAGGACAACCAAGCTTCTTCTGATTTCATTTGATCAATTGGGTTGCTATAGTTAAAGGATGTTTCAACAATAGCGTCTGCAGCAATCATCTCACCAACAAGGTCCCAAGCCATCTTCATTCCATCTGAATTAATTTCTGGGAAACCACCGCCATATGATAAGGAGATACCACCCATTTGATAAAGTGTTGCTTTAACTGGTTCAGCTGGGAAGGATACTTTTGGTCCTTCTACTTCAGCCATAGCAATAGCCCAGTCTTTGTATTGTTCCCAAGTAATTGACTCAAGAGACACACCATCTGGTAAGTAATCAAGGGCTTTGATGTTAGCAATTAGTAAATAAACATCAGCTGAGATTGGAATGTAATAAGTTTTACCATCCATCTTAGTTGAATCACTAAAAGCATCAAGCACTGTGATATCAAGTCCACCAATTAGATCATCAATTGGTTGAACATATTCACCAGCAATATATTTTGGCATATCACCACTATGAGTCATAACGATGTCTGTAGTCCATTCTCCTGAGTCTTTTTGTGATGTCATTAGCTTAACAATGTCATCACCTGCAAGTACTTCAAGTTCTACTTCGATACCAGTCTGCTCAACAAAAGCAGGTAAAACCTCTTCACGAATGAATTGTTGTTCTTCTGGTCTTGACCATAGGCCTGAAGTAATCTTGATCTTGTCGACCTTCATTTCTTCTTCCATTGGTTCTTCTTCTTTAGTTTCTTCTGTAGCAGCAGGTTCTTCTTCTTTCTTTTCTTCTGTTGTCGCCGCTGGCTTTTCCTCCATAGCTCCTCTTTCGCACATGCTGTAAACATCGCCCCCCCTACCATTACAAGAACCAAAAGCATTGATAATAACTTCTTCATTAAATATTCCTCCTTTTTGTTTGACCATCGCTGGTCAATATATAATATAGACAGCCATACATCACGTCATGGTCTATCTTGTTAACTGACACCATAGAATCTCATAAGGTTCCATCAAATAAGTGGATGGCATTTTACTATCAGTGATTAAGTTATAACCACTGCCAATAACCTGGACCTTTTCACTGGATATATTGATTAGGACCTCAATCATTTCATCTGTTTCCTTGTTATGTCTGAGAATAGAAAATATATGTTTGTGTTTATAGATGACGCTTTGTGATGCAAAGGGTGAAAAGGCACTATGGTCTTTTCTAATGTTTAAGAGATGCATATAGCGCTCAAATACTTTGGCCCTTAGAGACGTCTTGTCATCTAGCGCTTCTTCGAGGACCTTCACATTCAACTTCTCTCTGTTGATCCGTCGATTGATGCCTGAGCTTTCCATACCTTCAATGTCATTTCTGGAACCTAACATACTGTGAATATAGATGCCTGGTACACCAACGATGGAAAGTAAAATGGCTTGTGTTGCCATAAACTTGTTTGCTTTGACTTCATTGCTTAGGTCTGGCTCACAAACGGCGTCCAAATAATTGATGTTCATCTCATAGGGTTTCTTGGTGCCATCACTCAAGGTCCTATAATTAACTTTACCGCCTCTACTTAGTACAGTGTCTACCATCAAACTTATGTCACTATCGTCAAGTAAACCTTCTGTTGGTCTAAGGCCTATACCATCATGTGATGCCAAAAAAAATTGAAAAATGTTGTGGCATCTGATGCATTTTCAATGGTAGCAAGCCAATTTTGCAATACCGTTGCATCTTCTTTTAGGAAGGTATACAAGGTCAGTGGTGGCAAGGGAAATTGATAGACCATGTGGGCTTCATCATAACCATTGCAAAATAGCTGATATTCTCAAGGTGTGGCGTATTGGTCTCAGTAATTAGGACCACGCTGTCATTGACTTCTTCTATTACTAACCTCATCAACTTAATGACTTTGTGGGTCTCTTCTAAGTGCATACAAGATGTGCCTATTGTTTTCCAGAGGAAGCCAATGGCATCCAACCTGATGTACCTGGCACCTCTTTCAATATAAGTCAGCAAGATCTTGATAATCTCAACCAATACCTTTGGTTCCTGATAATTCAAATCAATCTGATCTGCACTAAAGGTGGTCCATACATTGACTTTGCCTTTTGCTGTCTCAAGTTCTGTTAACAGCGGCAAGGCTCTTGGCCTAGTCACTGCGCTATAGTCAAGACTATCATCACATTCGATGAAATAATTCTTGTATGTTTCATGTCCTGCTTTATACTTCGCTACCCAATCACTCTGACTAGATATATGGTTAATGACTGCGTCAAACATCAAGTCATAATCATTAGCCAGTCCCTTAACATCCTCCCAGTTCCCTAATGACGGGTCCACTTCTAGATAATCTATAACAGAGAACCCATCATCAGATGAATAGGGATAGAAGGGCAACAAATGTAGGGATGATAATTTGTTGCCTACACGGGATTGGAGGAAGTTATGAAGACAATGTAGCGGGGGGGATACATTGTCATTACTTATGGAATCCCCCCCATATGCAATAAGCATACAGTCTTTCTCATTTAACCGACGATGGGCATTTGTCTTGTCATACTTTGTAACCAAGTCCTCTAAGTTCTTGTATAGGGTATCCGCCTCATTTCGATACAATTCTTCAATAAGTTTTCTTATTTTAACTTTTTCGACCATTTTTCCCAAATGTCCTACGTTGTCATTTTTAAACAAAGGCAAACGTTTAAAGTGACTACGTTGACTCCCTTTCAATGATAATATTCTCAAACAGTATATGCTGATGATGACAATCGTTATTGCCATTGATTAATTCATATAACTTCTCTATAACTGCATTGGCAAAACGTTGACATTGTTGATCCATTGTTGACATGGATGGGTACAAGAAATTACATAGTGGTATGTTGTCAATACCAAGTACCGCCACTTGTTCAGGTATGGATAAACCAAGTTCATTTAGGGCTCTATAAGCACCGATTGCTCTTTCAGCCCCCCCTGATATAAATAATGCATCGTAATGGTTTTTGTTCTGTAACTTCAGTGTTGTGGCATAAGCCGCTTCCATACTGTCCACATTGTACTCAACACAGAAGGATATATTGTTATCCATTGCTACTTTGGAGAAGCCGTCAGCTCTGAGCCTGTTAACATGGTACTGCTCTTGTCCAAGTAGAAAAGCAATCTTCTTGTAACCCTTGCTTATTAGGTATTCACAACCTGTAACACCTGTATTGTAATTATCAAGGTCAACCCAGCAAACATTTTCGTCTTCCGTCTGGCCTACAAGGACATAGGGAATCTTATTCTTGTTCAGAAAATCAAGGCGAATGTCTTCTTGGGCATTGTCTAGAATAATGGCACCATCTGCATCTTACTTGACAACAAGTGAAAGCCATCGGTCTCGTCATTGAGATGGCCTGTTGCACTGGATGGGGGGGATACAACAATCTTGTAGCCTTTTCCCTTGGCTTCTCTCAGTAGAAACTGTAACATCTGGGTATGCCAGATACCCCCCCAATATTTCTCTTGATGTTTGTCAATAAAGACGATAATGGTGTTGGTCTTCATCTTCTTAAGACCTCTGGCAAGTAAGTTCACCTGATAGCCTTGCTCTTGAATAACCTCTAATATCTTCTCTCTTGTCTCTGGTTTGACACTTGTGCTGTTATTAAGGACTCTAGATACAGTTTTTATAGAAACACCACATAATTCAGCGATGCCCTTCATATTCATTTGACTCATATAATCACCTATATCTATTATGTCTTATGATAATGTCTTACGTTGTCATTATAGTCCCATGTTAAGGGAATGTCAACAGTTTATTCATAAATTATTCACATTCCTCAGTGAGCAAATACAGAAAAGAGACCTATCATTCCTGACAGATCTCATCATTGGCTTTACGATAGTCTTAGCAAGTTCATTATGTTCTTTTGCCTAATTCACTATAAACAGTACTATCTTTCCTCAATCCTACAATAACTACTTCCATAATCCCTTCAACTTCTTCCAACCTGTAGCATACTCTATAATCACCATCAAACCTGAACTTAAGATATCCTTTTAGATTGCCTGTTAACGGTTCCCCCCCATAACCCCCCCCTTTAACTTTTGGCAATGGATTTACTGCAACCTTCTTGGCCTTTTCTGTTAATTTGATTATTTGGATTTTTGAGAACTTCAACTTTTTGATGTCTTTTTTTTACCGCCTCATGCCATTTTAAAATAAACTTTTGCATAACTAGACCTCAAGTTCTCTTAAAAGTTCATCTGTTGAAAGATACTTAGAATTAGATTCAGCTAACCTAGCATCCATTTCTTTTTCCAATTCTAAATCCATTTGATACTCCACAATTTTTTTTCCATGGTTCTGAATTGCTCGTATGGAACAACAACAGCACTCGGTTTATTATTCTTCAATAGTATTTTAGGAGAAGTAAGCTCTTGTAGGTACTTTCCTATGTGGTTTTTGAAATCAGTAATAGGAATTATCATATTTTCAAACGATTGCGTTAACATATTAACCACTCCTTTTCTAATACTAGCCTATCACACTTTCTCAAAAAGAGCAATATATCGTTCGAAATAACATTCGATTTAATACAGATAAACTTTTTGATACATCCATCTCCATCAGCGACGTTCATCTATATAAGCACAGGCGCTCTCAAACATAGTGGCCAATCCCTCTTCACTCACCTTATAACTGTAGGTATCTTCCTTGCAAATCCCTATGTTTGCTGCCTCTTTCTCCACATCAATGTTGGCTCCCATGAATATGAAGGGCCAATCGTAGTTGATTTGCTAGTGGCATCTAATAAGGCTGTTATTAGAACCATTGAACCACTACAATCAAGTAAGAATATAATCTCTGTTAATTGCTTGTTCATAATCATCATCCTTTCGTTTTCTTATGCTATAATAATACGTAAAATGACAATAAAAAGGTCGCCTAAGAGGCGACATATGGAGTGATATGATGAACTTAGTAATAAAAGAAGCACTTGGCACTTATCTACAAACCGTTCTCCAAGACTCAGTCTTTGATATGGAGATTAGCCCTGATTATACCAACAGAGATATCTCCGGTCATTTTGTGGCAGAACAAGCAATGGATATTCACATGGATCTTGAACCCAGTTTCAGCGAATTGCTACTGAGTCACATTGATGCTAGCGATGAATCAGAAAATATTGTTTTCTCAAAGATTAGGTCAAACCCAGATTATTCTCCTAGTAAATCAACAGCCATTGCACTAGGTTTGGCATTGCAACTGGACGAATCCAAATTAGAACACCTACTAGAAGCTGCAGGGTATGCCCTATCTTATTCTAACAAGGCCGACTTAATTATTCGATACCTTGTTGCTAGAGACATCTACAAAATCCGTGACATCAATGAATACCTTGTTGCATACCAGCAAAAGCCTCTTGGTGGCGTCATACTATAAGACTAAACAATACTGAACCACAGCAATATAATGTAACCTACAAAGGATGTAATAGTTGAGTATACGAGTAATTGACTAAAGAACTCTGCTTCCTCTGAGTCTTTGATAAAGAGAGGTAATATATAAGGTGCAGGCAGTAAGATAAATGCCATATAAGCTTGTGTGAACAATGGGTCTAGACCTTTGATTGTAGCAAGAATAAGTAGAAGCATTGGAACACCAATACCAAGAACCAGAAGCCATCTTGTCGCTATATAGACAATGGCTTCTTTTGCATTTAGTTTACCAAATGACATGGCGTAGCCAATAACCAATAATATAAGCGGTGATGTTAAGGGAGCTATAAAATCTATGGTCACATAAATACTTGAACCAATGAGTGTTTGGCCAAATGACTCATATAGGTTAAACAGATTGAATCCAATACCAAGGACAATACCTATAATGGTTGGTGTACGCATAAACTCTAGAACTGTTTTCTTAAGATCAAATGTGCCTTCGCCTTTAAAAGATACGAGTGGTACGTAGAAGAACCATATGAAAAGCTCATGGCCAAATCCTACCAACATTATTACTGGTAAATGTTCAACGCCCCCCCATATGGCCCCCCCAAACAGCCCCCCCACACCTATCATGCCAAATTCAAAGCCTGTCATGTATCCGCCTGAGAAATACCTGGAATAAACTTTGGGTAGCCATTTATTCAACAATTCACCTGCCACATATAAAATACAGCAATATAAAAACACGAGGACAAAGAGCAATAAATAAGATATCTCTAAGTTCATCGTGCCAAAAGATCGAAACAATATAACTGGCAATGCAATTTTGACGATAATAGTCTTAAGGCCTGTAATGACCTCGTCACTAAGAAGCCTGGTTTTCTTAATCACCATGCCTAGAATCAGTATAAATAATATTGGTAAAAGTCTTTGAAGTAACTCTGTCATGTTATACCCCCCCTATCTATTGACCACCTAATTGGATCAAATCAATACCATTATAACATAACATTGTCTGATGTAACCCTACAATACATTCACAATCAAAGCCACTGCTGTAACAAATACTACGATAGAAACACTAACTACCGTATAGTTTTTTTCTGGCTTGAATCATTTTGTAAAGTTCAATCATGTTCTTCTTATCGCCCACAATTTTCGCTCCACGCTAGTCTATCTATTAGCTTTTCTTCCCTACTCGACTATAGTATACGAAAAAGGGGGGGTCCCTCTTTTGGGACCCTTTTGTGGATAAATTTTAAATTATGTAATGATAATTTTTATTTTACAGCTCTTAGCTTATTAATGAGTGTGTCCTCTATGTCAAAATAGCCTCTTGAGACAATCTCTGATTTAACCCTTGCTGACCTTTCACCAGGAATATATATATCTGAATACATAGCTCTGAACATCTGAACCATGGTTGCTACCCGTGTCTCATAATCCTCTAGTGTCATAAGTTTACTAATATCAATGGATATGGCTGTCTGTGTATACTCACCTTTGTTACCAGAGTCTTCTTCTGATTGGTTAAGAATAGTGCCGCCACCTAGAATTGCTGTGAAAAGTTCAACCATAATGGCAAGGCCAAAACCTTTGTGTTGTCCAATTGGCATGTATAAGCCACTGTCCAGTATTTGTTGTGGATCTGTGGTTGGATTACCATTACTATCATTCCCCCCCCAATATTCTGGAACACGTTGGCCTGCCTTGGCCATGGCGTTCATTTTACCAAAAGAAGAATAGGCTGAGCATATATCAAACAAGATTGGCTCTTGGCCATGGCCAGCTGAGTAACCAAAAGGGTTATTGCCGATGATGTTCTTATCAGCCCTTGAAGAGATACACCACTGGGTGACTTGGACATAATCAGTGTCATAAAACCTTCTTCATCAGCTATATCGGAATAAGGTGCCGCCGCTAGAAAATGATTGCTATTGGCTATGGTAGCAAAACCTATGCCATGTTCTTTGGCTAAAGCCATACTTCTCTTAGTCACGTGCCAAGCACACAGTTCTCCAAGACCATTGTCTCCGTCCCAGCTCTCTAGTCCACCAAATTCTGTTCTAAGACTTAGGTTTGCTGCATGATTAACTTGGCCCTTTTCTAGTTGTTTGATTCTGGAAAGAAAGTCATTGATATCATGATGACCAACACCTCTGTAATTGGCTCTTACATAGACATCTGCTACGGCCTTGGCATGGTCTTCTGGTAGACCTTTTGCCTTTAGTTTGTCTTTTAATAATTCCATTAATACTTCAATCTTAATCTGCCCCCCCATATCTTTTTCTCCTTCATATCTATCACTAGTGATATTTCAAAAAAAGAGGCCCAATTAGGGACCTCTTATGATAACTTAATTATTCTTTGAGAGACTTGACTGAATCATTCTCTATTAATTCCAGGTCAATCAGTTCCTGGATTACAGGTTCATCTGTAGTGTCAATACGCTTAAGCAAGATCTTAGCCAAAGATCTACCAATGTCGTAGACCTCTTGTTTGACTGTAGTGATTCTTGGACGTGACATTTCACTATAGACTGATCCATCAAAGCCAATAACTGACAAGTCCTTTGGCACATCAATCTTAAGTTCTTTTGCCGCTTCAATAACGCCAAAAGCAATTTCATCAGAGGCACAAACAATGGCAGTAATATTGACTTCCATCAAATAAGACATGGCTTTTGTTTGTGCATTTCTTGCAGAGTTAAACACACTAACTTTGCAGACCTTATCAACACTTAATTGATGTGATGCCATAGCTTCACAAAAGCCTTCTTCACGTTCAGATGAGAAACTTTCTTGGCTCTTGATACCCATATAACCTATGGTTTGATGACCATTGGCAATCAAATGTTCTGTGGCCTTTATTATGCCTTTTTTTTGTTATCAATGTCTACCCAATTCACATCATACTCTGACTTACCGAAAATGACAAAGGGCTTCTTGGTTTCAAGGATAACCTTCTGATCTTCTCCTTTTGACAAGCCCATATAGATGACACCATCATGTTGAAATTTGAGTGTATTATTGTGATTGATGATAATAGAGTAACCCTGTGCACTCAGAATCTCCGCTGCTCCAGCAAATAACTGGGTAAAATAATGGTCATCAGCACTAAGGGGGGGCGTCACTATCTGTATAATGCCTGTCTTATTGCTAGCAAGGGATTTGGCTGCCTGGTTCGGTACATAGTCCAGTTCTTTGGCTACGGCCATAATTTGCTCGCGAAGACTGTCTTTTACCTGTTCAGGTTTGTTAAAGGCACGTGAAACAGTCATCATTGAGACACCTGTTTTGTTTGCAATGTCTTTTATGGTCGCCATTCTTATACCCTCTCTTGCCAAGTTAGTCCTTAAAGTCATGGACTTTAGTAAGGTCATTATACCCTTTGGATAGGCAAAAGTAAATCTTTTGAGGACCTACTATTTGACAAAAGTAATGATAGAATGTCCATCAATATTCTGGTTGATATAACCACCATCAATACCAATACTCATATCAGCGGCCTCATCATTCTCATTCATGATGACAACAACTGTTTGTCCATTTGGATTCACAAATGCGCTCATATACAAGCCTTCATAAGGACAATCAGAGAAAACTCTTTTGGCACCTTGGTCTACAAACTTACTGAAATGTCCTATGTAAAAGTAGGAGCTGTTGTAATGAACCACATCATTGACTGTATCACAGATAATCGGCGCATCACATAGATTGTTCACATGATTTGGTCCACCTGTTTCATCAAGTACAATATTCCAATCCAGATAACCTTCACACCAATTGTTGAAATCACCAATCATATTACGTGCGTAGCGCTCTCCTGTAAACCATTCTCCAAGCTTAACACCACCTTCTTGGCAGCCTTCAGTGAACAATAGATGTTTGTCTGGGAATAAGTCATGGACTTTGCCAACATTCTCAAAAGCTTCTGAAACATACCAGTGGAAGCCCGTTCCCCCCCATATATACTTAGCCGCTTCGGGATCACTTAGGGCTGTTTTGGCTCTTCTGACAATAATGTCTCTGTTGTGGTCCCATATAAGGAGCTTCTTATCTTCATAACCTGCCTTATGCAGTGTAGGTCCAAGATAGTTTTTGACAAAATCTCTCTCTTCTTCTTCTGTATAAATACAAGAGTCCCAAGTTTGAACAGCTTCTGGCTCATTTTGAACCGTTAAGCCCCCCCAGATTGGAATACCTGCCTCTTCATATGCTTCAATGAACTTAACATAGTAGTTGGCCCATGCTGAAAATATTCTGCCAATAGATAGCCGCCTTGATTCATCATATTGTTAGACTTCATCCATGCTGGTGGACTCCAAGGTGATGCAAGTATCTCAAGTGAGTCACCCCCCCTTTGACTCATCGCGTCTTTGACAAGTGGGATAATAAGTTCTTCGTCGTGTCCAATATCAAATGTCTTAAGTTCTACATCGCCATCTTCAACATATGTATAATTGCCTAAAGCAAAATCACAACTATGGATATGGACTCTACCGATATTGTAGGCAAGACCTTTTTCCTTGTCATAGTACTTCTCAATAACCTGAGCTCTGTTTTCCTTACTCATTTTAGCGAGTGTCACTGCAGCTGCTTCAGTAAATGCACCCCCCCCAAAGCCCATCATTGATTGATATTCTATACTTGTGTCTACCTCTACATAATTGCTGTAAACTTTTTCTTCTACAATATGAACATCTGACTTTTGTGTCAACCTATCTGAAGTGTTTTTATTGGTTTCAAACTTTTTCACACTTGCTTCCTCCATTTGTTTTTCTTAACACAATCCTATGCTCGTTGATACATATTGTCAATGTAAAAACGTCTATTAAATATCTGACCATTAATACTATGTATACATTATTGGGCGTATCAAAAAAAGGCTGCTGCACCAGGAAAATTAATTCCGGTGCAACAGCCCTTCTTATATATACAGACACATCAACAATCATAGTTATACAGCACATGTGGTACGCTTAAAAGATTCATTAATCAATATACTATCAATCTCTATGGACAATCTGTCAAAGTTAAGTTGCAAAGTTCTTATCTGCTTGGCTAAGAGATGAACACCTGATAAATGCATGGCAGTTGTTCTCACCTCATAGACCTGTTCTAGAATATCAATCTCATCAATATCAAGCAAGCGTCGCTCGTAGGACTTTAACAAATTAATCAATCCAGTTCTGTTATTGCATGCTACAAACAAACTTAAATTATAGGAACTTTTCATATTGAAACGATAAAATCTTTTGTAGGCTTCAATAATAGCTTGACCTCTTAATTCTTGTACTTCTGCACCCTGACGACTTTCTGTAATAAACATTCTCGCACCACCCAATTATTTTTTTTCCTCATCTATATCTAGGATTTCTTAAGTACTACTTTATCCAAACGATGTGTACTTAATGTGACTGTTGTGTGGCTTTATGGTTGCTTGGAGAAAAAAGGGTCTATTGGACTAGAGATATCTTGTCATTGCCTTTGATGCCAACAGCTTTCATGGGACAATTGGCCAAACACTTCATACACATTTGGCAATTACCCTTGTGTTTTAACATGCTTTGAATACTTCTTTGAGTATTTTCATTTTCGCTCATACTTTTTGCTTTACACTTCTTTACTTTAATGTTCTTAACAGGACATTCCTCAACGCATAGGCCACAATTAGTACATGCCTGATGATCAACATTTAGTTTAAAGAACAACCTCATACTACCCCCCCAGACAAGAGGCGTATTACGATTAAAGAAAGACAGGAGTTTTGAGCCATTGGTCTTGTAATCAATACGTGTTCTGCCACTTTTGATATCTGAAACAATCTCTGTACAAAGCTTCAACCCATTTTCTAATCTACTCTCATTGTCTTTTGCTTGTTCCGGGTCACTAATCATATGATTTGGCATTAAGATGCCCGTTAGCATTCTCAGATCATAGCCCTTTCTCTTAACCATTCTTTGGATTGATTTACCAATGGCTGCTGAATTGTTATAGGTATAGATTATGTAGAGTTGCTCTCCCTTTGCTTTAGGTAATCTTTTTAGGAATGACCATATGAAAGGTGATGTGGCATGGGTGTTGACTGGGAATACAATGACTGTCCTATGATTGATTTGGTCTGACTCGGTTGTTGGTAGTTTTACAACAGTATCTTTGTTGAATAGTGTTATCTTAAATGTCTCAATGTAAGATTTATCCCTACTTATATCCTTGTTATCCCTCTTACTTTTCTTGTTAATTCTTTGCTTTGATTCACTCTCAATCTTCTTGCTATTATGTAGGCTCTCAGCTAATTTATCTACAATGACCTTGGTGTTACCTGTACCGGAAAAATAGTAAATATGCATACCCTACCCCCCCCTTAGTTTCAAATAGGTGCTGATGGTGTGAACTGTTACAAATATAATGGATACTGGTATAAACCATGTTGATCTTTTACCCATCAATGCCAAAGCAATCAACCATATAACTGGCAAATAAGCTGGTGCCAACTGAATCCACCATGTTCTGGTGAATGCCAATCCAGGACAATAAATTATCAGTAGCCACGAGATGAAATAGACTAAGGTTCCAATGACAAATACACTTAAGTATTTGTATAGTTTTGGATTCTCATAATCCACACAGATGATTAGTGGCAACGCGAAGATGGCTATTCGAAGAACCAACTCTGCTGTGCCCATATATCCTATGTCAACTTGCTTAGTCAAATAACCGACTTCAGTCAGTTTTGGTGCAAAAATAAGATTAAATAATAGAATTGGTATCAAATACCAATAGGAATTTGTTCTGATGTACTCTAACATGGTATACCTCGATTTCTTATTGTTTAGTCTCTGATTGTTTGTTTTCATGTCATACCTCATTTCCTATTGTCCTGTTTTTATCATCCTCCCAAATGTCTAAGAATTTGTATGTCAACCCCCCTAGTACACTTGATGTGATTTCCTCAATGCCTTGAACCATCTTTATGAAATCTTCATTGCCTTTGAAGTCGGCTTTTGATGCATCAATATGGGCAACGATACCTCTGACCACAATTGATGTGACTGTCTCTACATTAATGGTTTTGAAAATCCCTTCACTGACGCCTTGCCTTATTACCCTACCATCATGGGGGGGACCAATCTGTCAAAACGAATCTTGTCTATTGCCGTTACGTAATGGGTAGGTATGCCTTGCTCAAAATAGGTCTCAATATGGGCTGAATCCTCTGGATTCCTAAAAAGTGATGCCATAATACCTTCGAACTTAGTCTGACCATTGATGCCGTCATCATAAGCCATCTTCTCAGACATATCAAAGTACTTGTCGAAATCACTTTTGACAATGTACATAAGGACATCCTCTTTTTGCTTAAAGTGATAATAATAGGTCCCTTTGGCAATGCCTGATTTAGCAACAAGTTCATCAACACTAGTGGCCTCATAACCTTTGCTTGAAAAGAGGGTCATAGCGCTGTCTATAATTGTCTGTTTGGTTCTTTCACTCTTTGACATCTTACTTATTGACATGTGCTGCTCCTTTTTCGACCGTAGTCAGTTTTATAATATTAACATACATCCTTATTGTGACCTTGTCAAGAGCAAAGTACACTGCTTCTCTTGCTCCGCAATCGTTTGCCTGGAAAGTCATCCAAAAATAAAGCGCTGTCCTAAGACAACGCTTCCATAACTTCTTGTTTGGTTGACATTCGACATACCTTATCTGTCAAACACTTGGCCTCACTGCTATCAATTCGACTCAATGCCCATTTGACTGCAGGTGCTGATGTGACTGTCATACTCAGTTTATCTATTCCTATACCCACCCATATAGGTAGTAACTTAGGGTCTGCGCTGATTCCCCCCCACATATGCTGATTGGAATATTATGCTCCTTAGCCGCCTTAGCCGCTATTCTTACACTATTAAGAACAGCAGGGTCATAAGCTGAATAGAGATAATCAAGGCTAGGGTTCATCCTGTCTGCTGCCAGGGTGTATTGAACCAAATCATTGGTGCCTACTGAGAAGAAGTCCACTGCCTTAGCAAAATGGTCTGCCATCATAATAGAAGCCGGTGTCTCAATCATCATGCCTACTTGAATCTCTTTGTCATAGTCTATACTTTGTTGATCTAGGTCTTGCTTACACTCGTCCAGAAGCTGGTTGGCTTCATGCAATTCTGTAAGAGACGCTATCATAGGGTACATAATTTTGATAGTACCGTAAGCAGAAGCTTTGAGGATGGCCCTAAGTTGGGTCTTAAACAAGTCCTTTGATCCAAGGCATAAACGGATACCACGGTAACCAAGGAAAGGGTTGTCTTCCTTTGGCAAGTCAATGTGGGGGGGACTGGTTTTGTCACCACCAATGTCCAAGGTTCTTATAGTAACAGAACCGCCTTCAAATGCTTGTGCCAGTTCCTTATAGACATCAAACTGTCTTGACTCATTGGGTATATCCGTTTCCTCCATAAAGAGGAACTCTGTTCTAAAAAGTCCAATACCTTCTACATCACCTTCGACAGTATGGACCAAGTCATTAATCTTCCCTAAGTTGCCTAGCAGTGTAACCATCTGGCCATCAAGGGTCTGACTTGGTTTTCCTGCCAAAGATGCATAGCGCTCTTGCTCAGCTTCAAGCTCTGATTTGCGTTTGCTGTATTCTGCAATCTGCATTTCATTTGCTTGTGTTATGATTAGACCTTCACTGCCATCAAATAAGACTTCTATGTCTGCATCAATCAGGCTCATCGCCCCCCCATCAAGGACCACATAAGGGATGCCCATCATATTGGCAATAATGGCTGAATGAGATGTTTTGCCTCCTACCTCTGTGATTATGCCTTCTACGTAAGCTGGATCAAAAGAAGACGTCATAGATGGTGTCAAATCATGTGCAAGTACCACACAAGGTTTGTTTGGCGACATCTGATTCATGTCGATACCAAGACCATGGTTAATCATACGTTTGGCAATATCCTTGATATCAGCGGCACGTTCTCTCATGTAATCATTGGCCATCGATTTGAAAATCATTTCAAACTGAGCACCAACTTCTTTGATAGCATACAGAGCACTACAAGACTGATCTTTGATGTAGGCTTCAACCTGACTGATTAACTCAGAATCGTCTAACATTTCTTTGTGGGCATCAAATATTTTGGCTTCTTCTACACCGATATCCTTCATAGTCTTCTCTTTGATAATGAGGACATCATCAATGGACAATTGTCTGATTCTATGAAATTCTTCTATTTGGTCATCACTGCTTAATTGACTGCCTTTGTCAATTTCATGAGATGCTTCTACAATCTTATGAATCTTACTGTGTGCTATGCCTTTGGCAATGCTAATGCCTTGGTATGTCATCATATCACCTACTCTTCGAAATTACTTGCAAACAATGATGTCATCATATCCATAGCTTGGCTTTCATCTTCACCTTCTGCAGTGATTGTCACAGCATCACCACTTGAGGCACCAACTGTCATTACTGATAGTACACTCTTTGGTTGATAAACCTTGTCTTTGTTCTCACCTTTGAATAGTTTCATATCACATGTGAATTTCATTGCTGCTTTTGCTAGTACACAAGCTGGTCTTGCATGTAATCCTTCTTCGTTGTTTAGTACAAATGTCTTCTCAATCATTATAGTGTCCTCCTTTGTCCATTCTTCAACAGGTATCTCTCAGCTTCTAGGTTCCAAAGTCCATTGGTCTGGGCCACACAATCTGCTAGACCTCTAAAAAATGGGTCTGATGCTCCAAGTTTCTCAAAATCTTCTATGGCTGTTAGTGGCATATCTATTTCGTTGTACACAAGCTTCTTACCACCTGGAATCTTAGGCAGCTCAATGATTGTATCTATAGCACTGTTAATGCCACCTATATGGGTTAGCATTACTGCTGGGTTGATTAGATTCTTAGAAGACATGTCTAATGATTCAATCATATCATTGGCATTACCTCCCGTCGATCCCATAATATGGTGGGTGTGTAGTGTATGTTATAAAAATTCACTTCAGATTTGAACTGTGTGTCTGATGGCCCAGCAAAGAAATTCATACAGCCGTCTTTACCAAGAATCTGATCCGCTTCTTCAATAATTGGCCTTATAGGTGCATAAACAAACACATCATCATAACCATCACCCTCCGTCAGGTCCATCATTGCCTTCACACTATCCTCTTCCTTACTAGGATTGAGGAAAACCAAATTGACGCCTTGTTCCCCCCCAGCTTCTTCTTCAGTGAATAATTTTTTTGGCTCTGTTCAAACGTTCATCGTTAATGTCTGTAACAACCAAAAGCCCTGGCTTACGGTCACAATGAAGGGCATAATCAATAGCGCCAAGACCCATTGGTCCACATCCAGCCATGAGAGCCATCTTACCACCTTCCTTGATACCCATATAGTGGAAGTACTCACCCGTCTTGGTATGGTAATTGGCATGAAAACCACCGATAATGCAAGACATTGGTTCAGATAAGGATGCTTCGTAGTAGGCTTCACCTTCGTATTTAAGCAAGAAACCAAGCTCCATTACTTCTTTTGGAATGACACAGTATGTGGTCAATCCTCCAAAGAACTCAAAAGAATAGCCTGGTGCGTATGGACTGCCTTTATAGTTCAGAGCTGGCTGGATAGCAAATCTTTCACCGGCTTCAAATTGATCTGACCACTGACTACCTACTTCAACTATTTCTCCTGAGAATTCATGTCCCATAATGGTTGGGTTGGTGGCAATATTGTCTGGAACACGTTTGTGTTTATTACCTTGAATCACTGCCTTGTATGTTGACATACATATACTGTTGCTGATGACCTTGACTAGAATCTCATCGTCTTTGATTGCTGGCAATTCAAAGGTCTCAAGTGCCATTGTATTGACATCGTATAATCTTACCGCTTCTGTTTTCATCTTAATTTCTCCTCTTTAACAAAACACTGGTCGTATAACTTGTTAACCCGTTCTTTTTGGCCCATGATAGTGCCTTCTTGTTCTATGCTGGCACTGCTTGCTGCTGTCCCATAGGCGACGATATTTCTCATGCTCTCAAATCTAGGATTTCATCATCACTGAGAATCTCCTCAACGCCATGGGCAATGGCAGCAACCATGGAATCTCCTGCACCGACTGTACTCTTAACATCCACCACAATCGGTGGAATCTTAGCTACAGCATCTTTCGAGATTAGCATACAGCCGTCGGCCCCCCCTTGAGAGACAATGACATAACTTACGCCCATATCTAAAAGTCGTTTGGCATAATAGATGACATGGTCATCTTCTGTGAACTTAACATCGAAAAAGCTCTCAAGTTCTTCTTGATTAGGTTTGACAATAAAGGGTTTGCCTTTGATGCCATTGACCAGAACTTCACCGTAGGCATCCATAATCACCTTAACCCCCCCTTTGATTCTGGCCATGTCACTCCAACGTCTGTAGATATCCGTTGGTACACCTTTTGGAAGACTACCAGCAAGGACCAATACATCATTTGAGCATAGGACGTTCTCAAGATAATTGTCAATAACTTCCAAGTTCTCAAGTTCTATTGTAGGTCCTGGTTCATTGATATCCGTGAAGGTGTTCTTATAAGGATCACATACCTTGATGTTAACCCTTGTTTCACCTTCACAAACAACTACTTTGTAGGTTAGGCCCATGTCTTTTACCATCTCAGTCAACATCCGTCCTGTGTGTCCGCCTGCAATATAAATGGCTGTGGAAGTCCCATGAAGGTTATGAATCATTTTTGAAACATTAATGCCTTTTCCCCCCCCTGGATCTTGATGAACCTTGGAGATACGGTTAACTTCGTCAACCTTGAACCGGTCAATGGTCACAGCCTTGTCTATGGCTGGGTTAAGGGTAATTGTATAAATCATGAGAACCTCTTTCTAATTGGTAAATTGATTATAAATAAATGTTGCGTCTTTGGTTTGTCTCAATTGCTCTACCTTAGATTCCACTTCAACAATTTCAGCCAAGTTGGATAGAATGGTCAAATGTTCATTGCCAAGACCTGCGATGCCAACCACAAGGTAAACAGTATTTCCATCAAAATCCACGCCTTCAGGAAATTGTAAAACACTAAGGCCCGTATACTTGATTTTCTTCTTAGCTTCGCTGACACCATGTGGGATGGCTGTTCCATTACCAATAAATGTGGATAAGTCTTTGTCACGTTCAACCATTGCATCAATGTAAGCTTCTTCAACATAGCCTCCGTCATAAAGAATCTGACCTGCTAACCTAATGGCTTCTTCCTTAGACATTGTGGGAAGTCCAATGCGGATATTGTCCATTGTTAGGGTTGGTGGTACATTTGCTTGTGTAGCTTCAGAATTGTCCTGTGCTTTTGCACCTTTATTTTCTGCCAAGTAGTCCGCTAACAGATCATAAACAGGTGTAGCTATAAAATCTGATATGGATATATGATAAGCATTTGGTAACTTACTTTTGGCTCTGGCTGTCAGTTGCTGGTGGGTGATGACAAGATCAATTGACGAGTCAAGTTGATCAATTGGCACGTTGATGACTTTCACTTCTGTACCCACCTTATCTATTGCCGTCTTAAGCTTTGACGCACCCATGGCACTTGAACCCATTCCAGCATCACATGCCACTGCAATTTTGTTAATAACACTGCTTTCATCTAAGTTGCTTGGTAATGTATTAAGGGTACCTTTCATATCAAGCATCTGTTCTTTGGCTGATTCAAAACCTTGGTCACCAGTGTCTTTTTTTCTTCACTAGAACTGCAGCCACTAAGAATGACACAGCTGTTGAGATAATAACCCCCCCTAGCCACACTTGAAACAATCCGCCTTTTGGCGCCATAGCTGTCAAGGCGAATATAGAACCTGGTGATGGTGCTGCAACAAGTCCTGCGCCAGTGACAACAAATGTGAATACACCTGCTGCTCCACCTGCAATAGCTGCTAAGACAAGTGACGGTTGCATTAGTATATATGGGAAATAAATCTCGTGGATACCACCAAGGAAATGAATGATGATGGCACCTGGTGCTGATTGTTTAATCATGCCTTTTGAAAATACCCAGTAAGCAAGTAAGATACCAAGTCCCGGACCAGGGTTGGTCTCTATTAAGAAGAAGATGGATTTACCCATTTCGGCTGCCTGATCTATGCCAAGTGGACTTAGGACTCCATGATTAATTGCGTTATTGAGGAACAATACTTTGGCTGGTTCAACGAATACGGATGCGATTGGTAACAATCCTGCTGAGACAATGGTTTCCACTCCAGACCCAAGTGCATCGGAGAAACTTTCAACCACTGGTCCAATACCAATATATGCTAGTAAGGTAAGACCCATTCCGATGATTCCTGCTGAAAAGTTATTGATTAGCATCTCAAAGCCTGTTGGAATCTTATCTTCGACTGCTTGATCAAACTTCTTAATGACCCAACCACCTAGTGGACCCATTATCATACCACCGATAAACATTGGTATGCCTGTTCCAACGATGACACCGATAGTTGCTACTGCACCAAGGACGCCACCTCTTGTTCCATAAACCATCTTACCACCTGTATAACCTATAAGAAGCGGTAATAGGTAAACAATCATTGGCCCTACCAATGTAGATAGGTTTTCATTAGGTAACCATCCAGTTGGAATAAATAGTGCTGTAATGATTCCCCCCCAAGCAATAAATGCGCCAATGTTAGGCATCACCATACCGCTTAAAAATCTTCCAAACTTCTGTACTTTTTCTCTCATCGTAATCCTCCTTGAGATTTGCCATGTATTAATCATACGCCCTCCTTACTATGAAAATCCAGTCAAAGAAAAAGGACAATGGCATAAGAGGCAAGTGACATTTATGAATAACATGTCACTTGCCTCCTTGCATCCCCCCCAATAAATTAATCTATATGCCTAACCCTTAAGTTGGTCTACTAGCTGGTCATAAACGCCAGTCATGATGAAGTCATCTATAGAGATATGGCGTGCGTCTGGCAATGTACTCATAGCTCTCTCTGTGAGCTGCTTGTGTGTGATAACGATATCTGCATCACTTGGCAAACTATCTATGGAAGTGTTATAGACTTCTATGTCAAGACCTGCCTTCTTCACTTTATTCTTAAGCTTGCTAGCACCCATGGCACTTGAACCCATTCCGGCATCACAAGCCACAATGATTTTCTTTACTTTGGTAGAAACCACACTTGATTTCTTACCTTTTAAGTCAATCATCTGCTCTTTGGCTGCTTCAAACCCTTCTTCGTTGGTATCTTTCTTCTTAACCAAAACTGAAGCAACTAAGAATGAAACACCTGTTGAAATAACAACACCTGCAAGAACTGGCAGTAAACCACCTTTGGGTGCCATTGCTGATAATGCGAAGATAGAACCTGGTGATGGTGCTGCTACAAGTCCTGCACCAGTTACGACAAATGTGAATACCCCCCCAGCTGCACCACCAGCGATTGCTGCAAGAACAAGTGATGGTTGCATAAGAATGTATGGGAAATATATTTCATGGATACCACCAAAGAAATGAATAATGATAGCACCTGGTGCTGATTGACGAATCATACCTTTTGAAAATACCCAGTATGCAAGCAATATTCCAAGTCCAGGACCAGGATTCGTTTCTATTAAGAAGAAGATTGATTTTCCAGCTTCTGCTGCTTGATCTATTCCTAGTGGACTAAGAACACCATGGTTAATTGCGTTGTTAAGGAATAATACTTTGGCTGGTTCTACAAATATGGATGCAATTGGTAATAAACCTGCAGATACAATAGACTCAACACCTGAACCTAAGAAGTTAGAGAAACCTTCAACCACTGGTCCAATACCTACATAAGCAAACAATGTAAGACCCATACCGATAATACCTGCTGAGAAGTTGTTTATTAACATCTCAAAGCCTGTTGGAATCTTTCCATCTACGGCTTCATCAAACTTCTTAATAACCCATCCACCTAGTGGACCCATTATCATACCACCAATGAACATTGGAATACTGGTACCAACAACAACACCCATTGTTGCAATAGCACCAAGGACACCACCTCTCGTGCCATAAACCATCTTACCACCTGTATAACCAATAAGAAGTGGTAATAAGTTGATAATCATTGGCCCTACCAATGTTGATAAGTTTTCATTTGGCAACCAACCTGTTGGTATAAATAGTGCTGTAATGATACCCCCCCATGCAATAAATGCGCCGATGTTTGGCATTACCATACCACTTAAAAATCGACCGAACTTTTGAATCTTTTCTCTAGACCCACCTTGTGAAGTTGAACTAAGTTTTGCTACGTTTTCCATCATATGCCTCCTCGAATTCTAATCATTAATTTTTGCTACACAACGATTATAACCACGTCACAATATGAAAAGAAAGTAAATCAAAAAGTCCTTTGGCAAAGACGGTAAATGACAGATTTGACCATCAAAAAAGATGTCACTTTGACTAAGTGACATCTTTCATTAGTTAGTTATAAGCCTTTATTTTAAAGGGTTTGAACTTGCTTCTCATAGTACTTCTCAAGGACTCTGCCAATCTCTTCTTCAACTTGAACTTGTTGCCCTTCAATAATCATATCGGATAAAGTGCTGGTAATGATGGCTTTACTCAGTTCAGATAGAACATCCAGAACCTTTTGATCATAGCCAAGGGGGGGACCTACCATCAGAACAATTGTCTGTATTGGCAACTGATTCTCACCTTGACCGATGGTTATTGGCCCATCAAGTTGTATGATTTTCATACAGACCTCTTTTTCTATATCCGCACGACAATGAAGTAGAATCATTCCCTTTTTACTTAATATGGTAGAGCCTTTTTCTTCTCTTGTTTCAAAAGCAATCCTTAACTTGTGGGTTTCACTCTCATTCTCTGACAACAAAACACTGGCATAGTGTATGAGTTCACTCATATTCTCAGCTGATACTTTGTTTTCATATGAATAATAAGTCAAGATACTGGTCATAATCTCATTATAACGTTTCAGTACTTTGAACTTCTCCTTTAGATGCCCACTCAGCTTCTTCTTAGCTTGGTAATGACTTGGGTTGTACTTAAGCAGATAGTTCTTAATCTTCTCCACATCTTGATCTCGAAGGACTGGATTAACCACTATACAAGGAATGGTACCCTCATCCATCTCAACTGTTGATATGAGTAGGTCCACATCTTCAAAATCAGTTCTGTCCATCTTATAATCAATGATACTGATAACCCTTATAATGTCTATGTTCTTGAAATGCTGCTCAATGTTGGACACCAAAAGCTGAGATGCACCAATACCATACATACACGCTAGAACAACTCTATATTTCTTAACGATGCTGCGTTCCTCTTTTTGGATTACTGCCCCCCCAATATGCGTGGCAAGGTATGCAACTTCTGCCTCAGGGACAAGAATATTTTCTTTTTCCTCAATGATATGTTTGCATTTGCTAATAGATAAGAAAAGCTTTGGGTACATCTCTTTGATTTCACCAAGAAGTGGATTGATAATATCAAGCTCCATCTTCATCCTATATAGGCAGGTCTTAAGTGTTTAACCAAGCCAACCATAAGCTGTTCATTGTCCACAAGGTAGATGCCTGTTTCAGATTCAATGGCAGTGACAAATTCTTTAACCAGTTGAATGGTTCTAAAATCCTCTATCATGGATATCTTATTGTCACTTTCAGTGTCTCTAAGCTTTGCACCCTTAATATGCATGGTTAGATAAAGTAATTCCTCTTCAGGCAAGATAGCCAATGAATTGTTATCACTGTCTTCAATGAATCTCAGAATAATCTTATGTATTTTCTCATACTTAATGGTGTCTCTATAGGTGTATGAAATCAACTGTTGACCCCCCCATTGTTCTTTTCGATGCCTAGTAACACTATAACGTATCACTAGGGTGACAAAGGCATTGTCTGCAATTGATAGCCCATTTCTTGCTCTATATGCTTTAGCAATAACCTAATATCATTAATAGATGCCATATCCATCAACTTATATATGGCTTTACTAATTCGACCTTTTATGTCTTTCTTATTGTCTACTTGACGAGGGATGCCTCCGACAAAATCCATAATCTCACTGAGCTGAATCTGTTCGTATATAAGGGCCACAATAGCTCTTCTAAAAGATTTCTCATGACCACTGAGTAAAATCCCAAGACCAGGCTTTCTGACAACTTGAATGTCATAAGTATCGAACCATTCTTCTAAATGGACCAAATCATTGGCTATGGTGGACTCTGTTACATCCATCAAACAACTGAGACTGTATAGTTTAATTGGTTCAGATTGATTGAGCATGGTTGCACGAATGATACTGTATCTGTCTGAAGGGGGGGTGAAAATCAACTCACTTTTCTCTTCGTCAAGAGCCAATAGCATATTGCGACGTTCTTCTATTGTGCCAAGAATCCTTAGACCCTTACCCTTTTTCTTATCCAGGGCACCACTATGAAGACCTACCCATTTTTCAACATCATCCAGTTCACGGAGTAATGTTCTCGTACTCACGCTCATATTCTGGGCTATGGTAGCCAATGTTATGTAATCTTCAGATGCCAATATGATTTTGATAGACTGCTTCATTCTTGACGTTAACATGAACTGCCTCCTGAACTTGAATAATAGATAAATGCCTCATACATATATTATACGCTTTCTTACCATTTTCTGTCATATAAAATAAACAGATCTGTCATAATCACTAAGTGACACTTTAGTCTGTTGAGTGGTATAATATAATTATAAGGTAAATAACTTTATAATCTCGTGTTATGGAAGGGTGGTCATATGGATAAGATTATTGATGAAATGGAAGGCTTTTATAAGATTATTACATTTAGTGCATTCAGAAAAACAAAAGGTGTCACCTTTGATATGATTCCAATTAATGAACTTGGACCTATTGATGCATTGGATAGAGTCTTACATGAACGTAAAGCGATTTCTCCCGAACCTGTTGGAGATGTGGTTAGACCTTGGTACATGCACCCTGACCAAGATGACAACTTGGTTGTCCTATATGGCACAAGAGAAGTGGATATCTACAGCACTGAGCTAAGGAAAATAGAGCATTTCACCATAACACCAGAGGCCATCTATAAAAATGGTCACTTACTCTATAATGGTGGTTGCATGCTGGTATGGCCACGAAATGTTTTCCATCGTATTGTCAGTGGAGAAGAAGGTTCAGCCTCCATTAATTTTGCCAGACACTATGATGATTTTAACCTTGATACCAACTTCAATATCTATGATTTAAATACAGAGACTGGCGACTATCACGTCATTAGACAAGGCTTGATAACCAGTTCTAATACAGTTACATAGTAGTATATTATAAAGCCTACGCTTTCCCAAGTGTGGGCTTTAACCATCTTCCCTGAAGTACCACAAGGATACCGATGATACAGATAACGATATTGCTGGCAAGCATTGAATACCATATGCCATCACTACCAAGGTCAGTATATGTCTTAACCAATAAGACCATTGGAATTCGCAGCAGCCACAGTCGACTCATGGTCAAAAACAGAACATACTTGGTATGTCCTGAACCTTGAAAGGCCCCCCCAAGCAGGTTTGCAGCACTGCCATCAAAGGAATATGAGAGCAAGGATAACAATATAATCCTGGCTCAGCTGCACCACTTCAGGTTCAGAGATAAATATATGTATCAAAGAAATTCTAAATGTATATATTAGGTAACTACCTGCTGCCAACATAGATACCCCCCCAAGTCCCATAGTGGTAAAGACTGATTTTTTGGCTCTGTCAAACTGGCCTGCCCCCCCGATGTTCTGACTAATAAAGGCTGCAAGGGCTGCACCAAGACCAAAAGCTGGCATCATAACAATGTTGGTAATTCTATTACCAAGACCAAAGGCCGCTACTGTGTTATCACCATAAGAAACGATGAAACTATGCATAATGGTGAAACCTATGGCAGTCATTGTATAGCCTGCTGAAGCTGGTAAGCCAACTCGAAGTAAATTTCTCAGTACTTTGATATTAGGTTTTAGTGCCTTAAGGTCTACGTGTACCAATTCTTTCTTATCAAACATCTTGATGAGCATAAAGCCAACGACCAAAGCTTTTGAAAGGACTGTTGCAATAGCCGCACCTTTAACTCCAAAGCCAAGTACAAGAATAAATATAGGGTCAAGCACCATGTTCAGACCAACGGATACACCTAAGAAAATGGTTGGTGATTTGGTATCGCCAGTGCCCTCACGCATGGATTTATAAACATGAAAGAGAAATAGAAGTGGTGTCTCTAGGAATATAATCTGTAAGTATTCAACACTATAGTTGAATAAATCACCTTCGGCCCCCCCCATGAGCCCTATAATGGTAGGTGCCATAAAGTATCCAACCAGTGCAAAGAACACACCTGACACAATGGATAAAGTGAAGAACTGGGTAATAAAGACTTTGCCACCTTCTGAATCATCTTGTCCAACAGACTGACCTACTAGAGATGTGGCTGCAATAGTCATACCAATGCTAAAGGACAAAAATATAAATATGATTGGCCATACAAAGGAAACCGCTGCGAATTCAACTGATCCTAGTTTACCTACCCAGTAAGCGTCAGTAATATTGTATAGAGTCTCTATAAAGTTGCCTAGCATTAATGGAATGGCCATCATAAAGATGGTCCTTAGTGCAGGTCCTCCTAGTATCTGTTCTTTTCTTTCTTCAATCGACTTCATAGTTCCTCCGTGAAAATTAATTTTACGTCAATCATTATACCATAGTTTGACGTTAGTGGTAATTATTCACGGATAAAAATACTATATGTCAACGGAATGAATACAAGGGTTAGCATTGTTGATATAAGAAGTCCAAAGACCAAAGCCACAGCCATTGGCTTAAACAATTCACTATTACCAATAAGTAAGGGCAACAATCCTGAAATGGTTGTGATTGTTGATAAGAGTATTGGTCTTAGTCTAATTAGTGAAGCTTGCTTGCATGCTACAACTATTGTCATTCCTTCCTTTCGCTTCAAATTGATGTAATCAAGTAATACAATGGCATTGTTAACCACTATGCCAATTAAACTAATAATACCAATCAGACCTGTAAAGGATATTGGCTGTCCCATAACAAAGAGACCAAATAATGCTCCAACAGCTGAGAGAGGCACTGTGAAGAGTATAATCAAAGGCTGATAGTAACTTCTAAATTGTACCAGCAAAATCGCATAAATGATGCATATTGCAATCATTGCAGACATGCCTGCTGATCCAAAATTCTCTTTGATTTTCTCGACCTCACCATCAAATTTCACCGTAATATCTTTGAAATCAATCTTGCCATATTCATTGTTGAATTCCTCAAGAATGCCATCTCTTTGGTAACCTAATCTGATATCACTCATTACAGATATGCTATACTCACCGTTATACTTGTTGATAATTGGCAATTGCTCGACAAGCTCAAGACGACCAATATCTCTTAACAGGTTCTTATTGTTGGTGATACTCGACTTTATCATCGTATTCTCTATGCCTTCAACGGTTGCTTTGTCACCCTGAAGAATTATGTCATACTCTTTACCTCTACGTCTAAATGTGGAAGCTTTTCTACCTCTAAGAGCAATTGACACTTCGTTTAAAACATCATATTTTGTCAACCCAAGATAAGCCAATTCCTTTTCATCAATATCTAGTGTATATTCTAAACGTTTCTCTTGATAGTCGCTACGAACATTCTTGGTACCTTCAATACCATTTAGAATATTTAACAACTGATTCGCTTTAGATTTAATTTCATTAAAATCAGTTCCGCTAAGTCTAAGGGTAATTGGGGGGGCATCAATTGGCATTGCATTTTCCAGTTCCTTGACTGTAGCTTTTCCACCTATCAAACTAGCATCAATCCTTGTCTGCAAATAATCTGCATAGGGTGTGTTTTTTTTGATAGTTTGTTTTTTTTCCAAATCCACCTCAAACATAATCTGTGCATTTTGAACCGTCTCTTGATAGACGACCATTGCAGAATAAAATTTGGGAATACCACCACCAATTGATGTGGTATAATGTGTGACGCCTTCTGCCTCATCTAATACCCTCTCAACCTGATTTACAACACTTTCAGTATAGGCCTTGTCAACATTTTGGTCTGCTTCAACATTGATATACATAATCTCCTTATCTGCTTTTGGAAAGAAAATAACATCCAACCTTGTGATACTAAGTCCCAAAACAATAAGCAGTAGTATACATCCTATAAATGTCAGTGTCCTGTGAGCCATTACATAATTAATCTGATTATAGCCTAATGATGATTCAAGTGGTTTCACCTTTTCTCTTCTAGGCCTGAAAAAGATATAGGCAAAAGTTGGTGTGATGACAATAGCAATCAAGAAAGAAGCTGACAATGCAAGTATAACCACCATGGGCAATCCTCTGATAAAATCCCCCCCTGATGTGGAATTTAGAAGTAGCAGTGGTATTAATGTTGCCACAGTTGTCAATGTAGATGAAAACACTGGAATCAGTACCTCTTTTGCACCTTCAACTGCAGCTTCTAATCTTTCGATTCCTCTATCCAGTTTGTACTGAATGGAATCACTAACGACAATGGCATTGTCCACCAACATTCCAAGGGCTACAATCAGCCCAACAATTGAGATTTCATGTACTCTTACACCAAATAGTGGCATTTTCAAGAATGTCATCACAATAGCCAATGGTATAGCCAGAGAAACGATGATTGCATTACGAAATCCCATACCAATAAAAACTACAAGAATGACTAACAAAATACCTTGAAGTAAATTAATCATGAAATTATTGATTGATTTCTGGGTACTATTAGGCTGAAATACGACTTCACGAAACACAAGATCCGAGGGTAATTCTGCTATGAAAGTCTGTATCACCTCTCTTACATCTTCTCCAATCAGTAAGACATTCTGATCATCTTGAAAATAGCCACTTAAGAGAACTGCTGGTTGCCCATCACTTTTATACTTAATACCCCCCCTATCACTTTCACCAAATGTCACTTGACCAATATCTTTTAGACGTAGGACAGATTGATCTTCACTAGACATGGCAAGAATTAAATCCCCCCCAATTTCATCTATGGATTCAAAAGACCCACCACTATTGAGGGGGGGAATCAAACTCTTACCACCCTCTCCAACTTCTTCAATGATCCCTGATGGAATCTCAATATTCTGACTCTGAATAAGGTTAAGTACCTCACTATAGGACAGGTTCAAACGGTTCATCTTATAATGGTTAAGTTCTACAATCACTTCTTTATCAATATTCCCATTAAGTTCGAATCTTCTGATACCATCTATGGCTGACAGCTTTGTAATAAACTTTTCTCCAAACTCTGCTAATTCGTCATAGGAATAATCATCGCCACTAATCGCGATAATCATCCCTGCTGTCTCCGTCAAATCAGTACGTACCTGAACTGTATGGCATTCTTCTGGTAACTCATCTTGAAGATCTACCATCTTGGTTCTAAGTTCACCCCCCCATGACTCATCAACATCAACACCATAATCAAGTTCAAATATCAAAGTCACATAACTGTTCATAGAAAAAGACTTGATAGAAAGGTATCCTTCCATATCCTTTAGCTCATCTTCAATCTTCTTAGTCACAAGTTTTTCCACATCTTCTTGAGATGCTCCAGGATAAACACATGATACAATAGCCACAGGAACAGATATATCTGGCGACTCCTGCTTAGGTAAATTAATATAGCTTACAATACCTGCCACGAAAACAAGCACAATAAAAAAACATTAGAATTCTTCTTTGCTCAATAATCCCTTTCACTTTCTATCCTCCTCAGTCTTGTAACACAACGTCCTTACCTTCATATAATTTGGGTATATTCTGAGTAATAATCTTATCGCCTGCCTCTAGCCCTTCAACAATAATTCTATGACCAAGTAACATAACTATATCAACATATTTTTTTGATGCAGTAGCCTCATTATGAACGACATATACATAATTCTTGTCATCTACTGTCACTGCTTTAAGTGGTATATCGACCCCCCCAGTACACTTACCAATTGCTACTTCACAAGTAACAACTTCTCCTACAGAAAGTTTTGATTGCGCATCGATGGCTACTTCTACTTGATACAAATGTGTCGTCATATCGGGTACATCTGCTATTCTTGTAATAAACCCAATTGTTTCTTGGCTCTTATTTGCATCATCGGTAGCATATATATATACCTTCTGATTCAATTCCAATTCCTCTAAATCCTCATCTGTTACCCCCCCCATATTTATGACTTGATTTTCCTTACGTACGACAATGGCCGGATAACCGGCAGCCAACATTTCATTTTCCTCATACACTATATTGACGACTGTGCCTTTGGTACTACTATATAATTGACTGTCCGCCAATAATGATAAGTTCATTTCATAGCCGACTTTTGCTTGTTCATAACGATTTTGGAGGGCATCCAAAGTTTCTTCTGTTGGACCTTCCATAGCTTTACTGTAAATCGCCAATGCATTTTGATAGTCACGCATAGCAATGGTTGATTCAAGGTTTGCACCATCCACTTCTTTTGAAGAGGCAAAACCAGCCTCATACAATGCGCTTATCTCAATTAAAGTATCTGCTTTGAACCTACTGACTTCTTCTGCTTTCTCCTTTGCCACCCTTGCCATTTCGATATCTTGTGACCTGGTGCCTTCTAGGGCTTCAACGTATTGCGCTTTGGCAGCAAGCATTGCATTTTCACTTGCTCTAACTGCAAAGTCAATGTCCTGAGTATCTAAAGATATCAGCAAGGTACTTTCATCAACCTTTTGACCAATTTCCACATAGATTGCTTCAATTTTACCCGAGCTCTTAAAAGCTAATGTCTGAATTGAGTCAGATGTAACACCACCAACATATGTTAGACGTTCCTCATATTCTTCAATCTTAGCTTCCTCAACAGTCACTGGTACTTTATTACTGGTTATAAAATCCACATTAGCACTTACTCTATTAAGTACAAAAAATAAGGTCAGTAGTACAATACATAGTATACATGTTGTTCCAATCATAAATTTTATTTTCATTCCATTTCCTTTCTTAACCATTTATACTCTGTCAGTCCACTCAGTATAACTATAATCAAAAAAATAAGCTTTTGCCTATTTTTTTTCAATATCCCATTGAGCAAATAATCAAAAGATGTGGCCAACTTATTTGTTAAGGCTTCACCACTAATACCATTTGCCAAATATGTTCTAATCAATGTTTCTACTATATCATTTGCTACATCCATATCTATGTCATCACGAAATATTCCTTTTTCTTTATTAATCAAAAAGAATTGTTCCAGAGTTTCTCTAGCGATTTCCTTATTCTTATAAATCTTAGCAGCACTTTGAGGATACTCAAGTAGCACTTCCTTGAAGTAATCACCATGAGTTGTTGCCATTAATCTAGCGAACATATCAGCTATAGTGTAAACATCATTAACCTTTGACTCATCCATAAACTCTCGCTTTATATTAAGAGCCATGTTATTTATGTCGCGGATAATAACACCTACAACAGCATTTTCCTTCGAACCAATTATCTTATAAAGTGTATTTTTAGCAAGACCAGATTCTGCTGCAAGCTGGTCCATATTCCAGCCTTTTACACCTCTGGTAAGCAAGAAAATCTTGGTTTTATCATAAATTGTTTTCAAGACAGCTTGATCATTGTACTTCAAAGAAACAACTCCTTTTATACTAATATAGTATTGTCAGTATAAATTGTCAAGCTTTTTTTATACTGATAATGTGATTTGAGTATAAAAACGCTCCCCCCCATATTCAATGAGAAGCATCTATAATTCACTAAAACTTATTTACCAAATAAGGATTTCACTTTACCAAGTAAACCTTTTTTCTCTTTTTCACTTACAATCATCTCAATAGGACCCATCTTGGTCATAACCATTTTGGTTTTACGTGCTGGTGCCTTTGGTTGATGTTTAGGCTTAGCTGGCTTAGTGTGTTGTGGCTTGTTCACAGCCGCAACTGACTTATCGTGATGTGGTTTCACGTGTTTCTTATGATCAGTTGGTTTTCTATGCTTATCGTGACTCGGTTTACTAATATTGGTCACCTTCTGGTTTTTAGCCTCATTAGAAGCTTTTTGAACATGTGGTTTATTCGACCTGGTCTGATCACTTTGTCGATTCTTATTATCATGACGTTTCTTATCACCATGTTTACGGTCACCATATTTTTTTATGGGTGTGATCACGCTTCTCTTCTTTTCTAGGCTTTGGTGGTTCCATTGTAGACCACTTAATTTCAGTTGCAGCCACTGCTTCAGCCACTTCTTCATCTGTTGGTAAGTCAACTTCTTCGATAAGACATCCAACATGTTCTTCAATCTCATAGAGTGTCATTATGTCATCACTGGTAACTGTAGAAAATGCTAATCCATCTTTTCCTGCACGACCAGTTCTACCTATTCTATGTACATAAGAGTTCTTATCTTCTGGCACATCATAGTTAATAACAACTGATAGGTCTTCAATATGTATTCCACGTGCAGCAACATCAGTCGCTACCATTATTTGAATTTGGTTCTTTTTAAATTTGTTGATTGTCTTCATCCTAGAAGCTTGCTTGTTTGCACCATGAAGGGCCTCAACGTGATAACCTTGTTTGTGAAGGAAATTACACACCCTATCCACTTCGACCCTCATATTACAGAAAATCATACAAGACTCTGGTTGATGGAACTTAAGAAGACGATCGAGTTGCATCCTCTTCTCATTTCTTTCAACTCTGTAATAAACCTGCTTAATAGAGTCCACTGTCTTTGTCTCTGTCTCAAGCTCAATGGTAATTGGGTCTTTCATATAAGACTTACAGATTCTTTGAATTTCAGGTGGCATTGTTGCTGAATATAATAATGTCACTCTGTTTCTTGGACATTTCTTAATAATAGCAATAACTTGATCAATAAAACCCATGTCAAGCATTCTATCTGCTTCATCAAGTACAATATATTCAATATTGCGTGTATCAAGTGTTCTACGGTTCATATGGTCAAAGACACGTCCTGGTGTTCCTGTTACTATAGAAGCACCGTCTTTCATTGCTTTGATCTCAGTGTTAATGTTATGTTGTCCATAGACTGCTGTTGTTTTGATTGCAAGATGTTTGGACATCTGCTGAAGGTCATGATCAACTTGTACTGCAAGTTCTCTAGTAGGAGCTAGAATAAGTGCTTTTGGACCTTTTCCGTCTGGTTCTATGGCTTGAAGGATTGGAATACCGAATGCGCCGGTTTTACCGCTTCCTGTTTTTGACATTACTATTAGGTCTTTTCGATCTAGTATTTTTGGTATTGATTCTGCTTGAACATCTGTTGGAGTTTCAAACCCCCCCATCTTCTCAATTGCTTTAACGATTGGGTCACATACACCAATCTGACTAAACTTATTCTCCATCTTTGCCTACTTTCTTCTTGTTTATCATCCTTAAACACTCTATCACTTAGAAGGCTATTAGTCAACTCTCTTCATTATAGTGTGTACAAGAATCCTTTAGGCTCTTCTTTCAAATCTAAGTCTTTTAGAACTTCTGATACTGACAACTGAATCTTTAATGTCATTGGGTTTGGATGTGGATCTACCAGTATATACAGATGATAACTCTCTAGACATCTTCCTCTCACATGGTTCACAGTACTTACCTGATCGAATTAAATCACCGCATTTAAGACACGGGATTGCAACTTGAGATGCTTCTGTAAAAAAAATAAACGCTCTTCTCTAACCCACCTAAGAATCTGTTTTGGGTCTACATTGCAACTTTGAGAGACTTCTTCAATGCCTGCTTCTTTATTATCACGTATATACACTTTCACAGTTCTAAATTTTTTTGTTCAGTATATCCTGACAGATAGGGCATACATCCGCTTTTACAAATGTTTGAAACAAACCCTTACACTTTATACATGCATTGACTTTCATTTTGGTATCTACCATTGTGACACTCCTTATTCCTAGAACAAAGAGGCTACGCCTCGTTTGCTCTGCAAGAAAAAAATCCCTTGATGACATAAGCCAACAGGGATACCTGGAAGATAAACACTCAAAAATTTTTGAATGGTTTATCCTAGTTACGGTAACCTGGCAGTCATATCCGAAGACTTAGACCCATAGCTTTGCGTCCTGACCTTTCGGTCAGTTTGCCCTTATACTACTTATTCGGTTGATACTATAGTATACGTCATGAAAATATTTTTTTTGGGTCCTCACTAGTTTTTTTTGCATAAAAAAGACGCCATTAGGTGACGTCTAGAAATTGCTATTGCTATCTAATTATTATCTTGATTGATACATAATATGACTCTGCTGAGCTTCTGGGCTAAGCAATCTTGGGCCATCACTTGTCATTGCAACACTGATTGGTTGACCAACACGGTATCCAGGATTGTCTTTATCCTCGATAAGAAATCTTAGTTTCTTGCCTGCACCTGCAAGTGTGATTGTATTGCCTTTTATGGCAGGTGCAATATTTTGAATCACGTATTGTCTAACTTCAAGGTTAATTTCTACGATTTTCTTTCGTCCATTCTTCCTAATACTAGTACTATATAGTGACACGAATACACTAAATACCAATAATGCCAATATGATACACAATAAAAGTGTTACCAAAACATCTTGATTCATGTCTCTTCCCCCCCATTTCCTTATAATCCGTTCCCTCAAACGTATTATTCTATTCTAGCGCTTATATTAGCTGCCGTCAACACTACATAAGACTCGATTGATATATGTTAGACACATGTCCAATTGACAAGCAAGCTTACATAGCGTAGTATTGGTCTTTAATTATACGTCCTACGTAATAGAATGTTGAGGTAAAGGGGGGGTGCCATAGGCTTTGCAACCGCAGCCTTTTTCACAGGTCTTATTGTTGATATAACGAGCATCAAAATAATATTCCCTTTATTTGTTGTAGCCCTTCTTATAACTATAGGATTCTTATCTACTATAAAAGTAGACTTGAGTCATCATGAATCACCAAAGTTATCAGACATCAAAGCCTTAATAACCAATAAAGTCTTTGTTGTTTTCCTATTATATGCATTTCTCATAGCTGGTACACTTGGCTCCCATATACTCTGCAGTCGGCTTTGGTCTTGGTGGCATCTTCTCCAACTTTGTCAGTGGGCTTCTATATGATTACATCAACGCTAGAGCCATCTATACCTACTATGGCCTACTTTGTTTATTGGCAATATTTGTTGTCATCAGACTTAAGAAGGTTGATAGACTATTACATTAGTCCTATTTAACAATCATTCTCCAATTGTTATAGTATAATAAAGCTTTATCAATAAAACTACAATAATTATACAGACAGACAGCAAGGAGTGTATTTATATGAATTATGAAACTTTTTGGGCAGATGTACAAACATTTGCAACAGAGTCTTTGGCAAACATTGGTATCGCCATTATCCTACTGGTCTTTGGACTCATCATTACAGGATGGATTGTCAAACTCATTCGCAGGTTACTAGAACCTGCCAAGATTGATAAAACCCTTAAACCATTTATTGTTTCCCTGACTAACATATCACTGAAAATTGTGTTGGTAGTAACGGTCATCCAGGTAGCTGGTGTTCAAGCCACTTCATTGGTAGCAATACTAGGTGCAGCTTCATTAGCTATTGGTCTTGCCTTCCAAGGTGCCTTGTCCAACTTTGCAGGTGGGGGGGTTCTTATCTTATCCCTACGACCATTCCACGTTGGTGATTATATTGTTGTCAATGGTCATGAAGGAACTGTTGAAGCCATACATGTTTTTAATACTGTGATTGTTACCCTTGATAATAAAGTGATATCCGTTCCAAATGGCCAGCTAGCAGGTGCAACAGTCATCAACTTTTCAGGTAAACCTGAGCGACGTGTTGACTTAAACTTCGGTGTTGGTTATGAATCAGATTTGAAGTTGGTTAAGAAGATTCTCGAAGATGTGGCATCAAGTCACCCACTTGTTCTAAAAGATAAGGAAGTCTTTGTAAGACTAGCCGAACATGCGGACAGCTCACTGAACTTCACAGTTCGTGTATGGATTGAGAATACAACTGAGAATTACTGGACAGTCTACTTTGATTTGATAGACCAAGTCAAAACAGCCTTTGACAAGAATGATATTAGTATTCCATTTCCACAAATGGATGTACATCTAGATAAATAGCATGAGTTAATTACAATGTATATAATGAAGCCTTTTTGTAGGCTTCTTTTTTTGTAAACTTTTTTTATATTATCTATTGACTTTAACCTTAGGGTAAAGAATATGATTAAGTTAAGTCAAAGAAACGGGAGGAAAAATATGAGTGAAACAGTGATACGAATTCAAGGTCTAACCAAATATTACGGGGGGGATAAATGTGCCGTGGATAACCTTAGCCTCGAAGTAAAGAAAGGTGAAATATTTGGAATGATTGGTCCAAATGGTGCTGGTAAGTCAACCACAATCGAATGTCTTCTTGGGGGGGCAAAGAAATGTGATAGTGGCAATCTATCCATCTTGGGGGGGCTTGATCCCAACAACAAAAAAACAACACAAAACATTGTTCTCACAAGTCGGCGTACAATTCCAGAGTAATTTCTATGCTGAGAGAATCAAAGTCTACGAAGTATGTGAACTTATCAGCTCACTTTATAAAGACACCATCGATTACAAATTAATGCTTAAACAATTTGGCCTTGCTGGCAAAGAACAACAAATGGTTGCTTCTTTATCCGGTGGAGAAAGACAAAAGCTATCGGTGCTGATTGCACTCCTTGGCAAACCAAAAGTCATCTTCTTAGATGAATTGACCACAGGACTTGACCCCCCCAAAGCACGAAGAGAAGTTTGGCACCTGCTTCAAGCTCTAAAAGACAAAGGGATAACAATATTCTTAACATCCCACTTCATGGACGAAGTTGAATTCCTATGTGACCATGTATTGATTCTTAAAGAAGGAACTGTTGCTGTTAGTGGGACCTTAGATGAGATTAAAGCCACCTACAAGAGTGACAACCTAGAAGATACTTACTTACACATTGTTGGAGAGGAGAAAACCAATTATGAAATCATTGAGAACACTTTTTAAAATAGAATTCAAACTGTCAGTTAGAGAATTCTCAAGCATGTTGTTTGGGGGGGTTATTATTCCAGTTGGTCTAATGTTATTGCTTGGGGGGGTCCTCTACGGTGATAAGATGGCTGATGATGGTAGTAATGTGACTCTAATTCAACAAGCTTTTCCTGCGGTTGTGACAATAAGCATATGCGCAACAGGATTAATGGGTATTCCCATAGTCCTAAGTAGTTACCGAGAAAAGAAGGTGCTTTTGAGATTCAAAGTAACACCAACCTCACCCCCCCTACTTCTCCTGATGGCTCAATTCCTAAACCAAATGGTCACTGTTGCTATATCGGTCTTTGGTGTTTGGTTTGTTGCATTTGTCATCTTTGGCTACAGGATGGAAGGCAATATCTTAGCATTTATCTTAACTTTCGCAGTTGTCCTAATATCCATCTACTCAATTGGAATGATGGTTGCAAGTGTTTCTAAGAACGTCAACACCTCTAACCTGATTTGTAGTTTATTGTACTTTCCAATGTTCTTCTTATCAGGCGCAACCGTACCCTATGAAATTATGCCAAAAGGCCTTCAGTTTGTTGCAGATATTATGCCACTGACTCACGGCATCAAGGTCCTCAAAGCAGTATCCCTTGGTAATCCAGTAACTGACTACAGTTTAACTCTATTTAGCTTGATAAGTGTGGCAATCATCTGTATCATTATATCTGTAAAGACCTTCAGGTACGACTATTAAGTCGTATCTGAACCACCTATAAAAGGAGCCAAGCTTATGATTCAGATAGGACTTTTCTCAAAAATGAACCAAATTACTACCAAAACACTACGTCATTATGATGAGATAAATCTTCTCAAACCTGCCTATGTTGATGATTATAGCGGGTACAGATATTATTCATCATCACAACTACCACGCCTTCACAAAATTATTGCCCTTAAGCAGATGGGCCTTAGTCTAGATCAAATCAAACGCATGATTGATGAACCTGCTGGTATTGAAGTTTATCTTCAAATGCGTGAGCAAGAGATTGAAGATAAATTGCAACAAAGTCTCAACCAACTCAACCAAATCAAGCATTATCAAAAACGATTAAGGGGGGGTGAATTCTCTATGATCTATGAACCAATTATAAGATCAATACCTGAATGTATTGTTGCTTCTTCCCGTCGCATCGCAGCAAGTTATGACAGCTATTTTGACTTCATACCAAAAATGGGTGAAGAAATGATGAGACAAGGGGGGGCCAAGTGCGCCGAACCTAGTTATTGTTTCAACATCTATCATGATGGTGAGTACAAAGAAAAGGATATAGATGTAGAAGTCTGCGAAGCAGTTGTAGATTATTGCGAGGATTCTGAGAACATAACCTTTAAAAAAAATTGAGAAAATAGAAAAGGCCCTTTGCGTATTGCACAAAGGACCTTACAAAAAGTTGCCAGAAGCATATGCTTTTGCTCTAAACTGGATTGAAGACAATGGGTATACAATCATAGGTAACCCACGTGAATCTTATATTGACGGCATCTGGAACAAAGAGTCTGATGAAGACTGGCTAACAGAAGTTCAAATGCCTATTAAGTAATAAGTAAGGACGTGCCATAGCACGTCCTTTAATTTTCTTTATATGTTTTTGACAAAGTCTAAGAAATCTCTTGTACTTCCCTTATAAGTTGTCTTGACCTCATCTTCTGTTCTATGTAACATGTTATCTTCAATAAGGTATGTCTCCATCCCTATCTTACTAACAATCATGTCTTCTTGAACATCATTTCCGACCATGATACATTCATCAGGGCTTAACTTATTATGCTCAAGTACTTCCTGATATAACTTAATCTGTGGTTTGCAATATCTGTTATGTTCGAAAGAGGTGATGTAATCAAAGTCATCTACATCAAGGCCTGCCCATTCAATACGTTGTTCAATGGCATTTTTTTGGAAATAATGGATTGGTTACAAGAACAATCTTCATACCCTTTTCTTTAAGCAATCTCACTGATTCAACCATCTCATCACTGATGCTACTTGATACTTTGACATTGCCGTAGCCATCAGCATAGAATTCATCCCATTTTTCTCTATGTAGGGCCAAGTTCTCGTCGATCATATTCTCGTAAGCTTCCATAAAAACTTCTTCGTTAGTTCGATCACTAACATCCATGACCATTACTTTGGTTGCTTTCATTACTTTGTCCACTAAGCTGTCTCTATCTAGAACATCTTCAAACACCTTGCCCATTTCATAAAAATACAGCTTCATAAACTTCTCTATGTCCATTGGTAACAAAGTACCATCAAGGTCAAACAATACCGCTCTCATCTATTATCCTCCGTGTCTCAGATTATAGGGTATTATACCATACTTTTCATTCCACGTTTGCCAAAGAAATGAATGGCTAAAGGCCACCACAGAATCCCAAATATTGGGTAGACTGCCATATAACACTTGGTGATGTCACCATATTGACTGCAATGAAAAATACTGATAGTAATACAGTCCCTTCAATACTAAAGCGTCTTTGATTTCTATGCCTAGTAAAATTAATGGCAAGTGGCCACCAGATAATCCCTGCCATAGGAATAAGAGAAATTAATAAATGCCGCAAGTGCAACAATTAAGCCTGCTCCCCCCCAGTAGGAAAATACAAGGCATTGTTGCTGCGCTGTGTTTGCTCTTTGCTTTAAAAGCCTTCTTTTAGCTCTGCCACATCACCAAATTCTACAATAGCTTTGTTAATGGCATCCTCTTCACTTTTCCCCCCCTCTTCCATAAGGTCTTCAACTTTTTCACTTAAGTTCGTAACAATGTCTTCTTCCAATGCCTTCATAATCATTCCTCCATGAATATGTTGACGATTTTTTTGATTTCCTGCCATTCCTTGATTTTCTCCGAGTAATAGGCTTTACCAAGTAATGTAATTCTGTAATACTTCCTTCTTCCACCCTGAGTCTTGTCACCATAATAAGGTTCTATTAAGTCCTTCTTTTCTAGTCTTTGAAAAACTGCATATAAGGTGGCTTCTTTTATCTGAAACATCTCGTTGGTTCTACTACTGATTTCCTTTGCTATCTCATAGCCGTACATGTCTTCTTCAATAATGAGTTTGAGAATAATTGCATCTAGATGTCCTCTAAGTGACATACTCTCACCACGTATAGAAGTGGGAGCTTCTTGTTCGATGGTCCTTATGGACCAAGCATAAGCAAGCTAACCCCCCCGTGTGCCCCCCCACGGTTTTATTGTTTGTTATTACTGTGCCTTCAAAAGTCTGATACCTTCATTTTTTATGTTGATACCGGCATTGACATCTCTGTTGATTGTATTTCCGCACTCACAACTGAAGACTCTCTCAGATAATGGTAATTCTTCTTTCTTTTTTTTCCACAACAACTGCATATTTTTGATGAAGCATACCATTTATCCACTCTGACAAGTACCTTGCCTTCATCACGTAATTTGTAGCTTAGGTATTCTACAAATCTTCCATAGCCATTATCAGCTATACTCATACCTAGTTTCAATGTTTTGCTCATAGCCTTTAGGTCAAGGCTTTCTACCACTACAATCTCGTAGTCATTGGTTATCTGTCTACTTTGCTTGTGGAGAAAATCTTTTCTTTGATCAGCAATTTTTTTCGTGCAATCTAGCAACTCTTAGACGCTGTTTGTTATAGTTGTTACTGCCTTTTTTACAAAGGCTAAGTTTTCGCCCTGCTCTTTTTAACTGTTTCAGACTTTGTCTATAGTACCTTGGATATCCTGCATGTTCTCCACGGCTGTTGACATAGAGTTCTTTCATGGAATAGTCAAGGCCAATCACTTTGCTTGGGTCAAATTCTTTAATTTCTTCAATCACTTCTTTTTCTTCTTTATGGTAGTTTACCAATATGCTGACATAATATTTGCCAGTCGGAGTTTGGCTGATGGTGGCCGATTTGATTTGTTCGCTTTGACCTATTTCTCTATGCTGTATGATTTTGATGGTACTCTTTAGTTTTGGTACTTTTATGAAACCATCTTTTATGTGTATGGTTCCTCTTTGATTGTTGGTAGTGTAACTTTGATGGTGATTTCTTTTGGATTTGAATTTAGGAAAACCGACTTTTTTTGTCTCGGAAGAAATTCTTATAGGCTTTTTCCAAATGCAACTGTACATTGGCTAATGCTAAGGAGTCTACTTCTTTTAGCCACTCATACCGATTCTTGTACATAGCTGGTGTGTTCCTTAACATCTTCTTTGTTAACTCATAGTGTTTGATTTTATCTTCCAACATCTTATTGTAGATAAAGCGACAACACCCAAAGGTCTTAGCAAAGAACTCACGTTGTTCTTTGTTAGGGTATAGCCTGAATTTGTAAGCTTTGTTCAAGACTTCTCCCCCCCCTGACTTATAATGTATGACTTTATAAGGTCAAGAGGTGCACCACCAGTGGTTATTAGAAAGAAACTTTGTGACCAAAACTTTTCTTTCCATAATTTCTGACGGATAGCAGGGTATTCTTTTTTTTCAGCAAACGACTGCTTGCACTTTTATAAGCATTGAGAAATTTACTGATTTCAGTTTTTGGATGGGCTTTGAACAAAGTCTGGATATGATCAGCGTCACAGTTCCACTCCAACAATGTTATATGGTAGTTGGAACAAATGTATAGAAATATCTCCTTAGCTCGCTCAGATATAACATCGTCAAAGACCTGACGTCTGTATTTTGTCACTAATATTAAGTGATAGTTCAGCAAAAACACTGAATGTGCATTAGTATCCATAATCATGATATAATCAGCCTTTCTGTAACTTACGACTGACTCAATTATATCATGTTTGATTTGCTGAATATATGGTGCATCCGGTCATTTGAGTAGTACTTAAGTTTTGCACTTTTTTTCTGCCACGTCATTTATCAAGTATACCCCCCCACTTTAAGCCACGTAACGCTTTAGAAACATCGATTCATCCACTACCTACATTTTCACTCTGTGAATTAGGTAATTTAGAGGAAGGGGGGGAATTCTCGACAATTAGTGTTAAATCACTGCTTACCACTGCCTCACCTCCTGGAGTACTATATCTGATAGAGTAACTTTACCACCCATTGAAAAAGTTTGGGGGGGACGGTACTTGACTTTTTCTTGAATCTGTATTATGATGAAGTCAAGGAAGTGATAGTGATGGCTAGACAGGCAAGAGTCAAAGAAGCCTTTGGGACCTATTATATTACACAAAAAAGTAGTGGCTGCCGGCCTTTGTTTATGGACAACGAGGATAGAGACTACTTTATAGGTATCTTACAAAAGACAGTGAACAAATTTAACTGTAAGGTTCTAGAATACTGTGCTCAGTCAGATGACATCTATCATTTGATTATTGATGTTAATGGTGGTGACCTATCCAAGATTATGAAGAGCATCAACATTCCTTATGCCATGCATGCTGTATGTGAAGGTAAACTTTTTAAAGACAGATACAAGAGTACCCCCCCTATCACCAACACTCAGGAGCTTGAAGATGTTAGAGAAAATATCAGAGCTTGTATGGATGTTGACGGTGGTTATAATAGCTTTTGTAGCTCAGAGATTACACCTTGTAATGATAGCATTGAATCCACTTGCACAGAATGCCTTAGCACAGTTGATCAAGTTAACGCTAAGATTGACGAAGTAGCTAAGCAAAGCATGGTAACACCTGAAGCTTTTCTCAAAGATAAGGAACAACGCAATATCCTTATAAAAGAAATTAGACAAAACTCTACTCTGTCACTTAAATCTATTGGCCAAGTATTTGGAGGATTGTCAGAATCAACTGTGTGTAAGATATTGAATCAGTAGTGACTATTAATAACTATATGCTATATGTATAGCTCGCTTCATAATTTACTTGATAAGTTATGATTATCACAAAACATACTGCCCATGAGAATGGGCATAAATTCAAAACAGGAATTCAAGTTCCGTCCCCCCCAGAAAAAGGAGAGATGATTATGTTAGACTTTAACCTCAATATGGATGTACAAACACAGAAAGAAGTCACCTTTAACCAAGATGATCTGTTTGACGTAATTGTCATAGGTGGTGGCCCAGCAGGTCTTAATGCAGCACTCTATTCAAAACGCAAAGGCAACCATGTTGGTATTATTGCAGGAATGTTAGGTGGCCAAGTTGTTAATACCTCAGTGGTTGAGAATTACTTAGGTTATGAAACACTTGAAGGTGAAGCATTGGTTAACAAGTTTGTGGCTCATGTCAAAGCCCTTGAAGTCCCTATCCTAAAGTTCAAGATGGTTGTTGACATTACCACCGAAACTGGCATTCATACACTTCACTTAAGTGATGATAGCCAAGTGAGAACTAGAACAGTCATTCTAGCAACAGGTAGCCAATCTAGGAAACTGCAGGTACCTGGTGAAGAAGAGTTCAACGGTCGCGGTGTTGCCTACTGTGCAATCTGCGATGCACCACTATACAAAGGCAAAGACGTCCTTGTTGCAGGTGGTGGTAATGCCGCTGTAGAAGCTGCTATAGACCTTGCCAAAGTCGTTAAGACAGTAACCATCGTTCATAGGAGCCAGTTTAGAGCTGACAAGATTTTACTTGACCAGCTTGAAACAAAAGACAATGTCACTGTACTTCTTGAACATCAGATACTTGAGATTATTGGTGATGATATTGTGACCGGTGTTCTTGTCAAAGATAAGACGACTGATGAGATTAGAACCATAGATGGTGATGGCATCTTTATCGAGATTGGCCATATACCTAATACCAATGACTTTAAGAATGTGGTTGAGTTAACGGACCATGGTGAAGTCATAGTAGATCATAAATTAAGGACCAACGTCCCTGGCATCTATGCTGCAGGCGACATGACAACAACACCTTACAAGCAAATTATTATCGCAACCGCTGAAGGTGCTACTGCTGCACTAGCAGCCAATGAGTATCTCAATGCCAATATCCTCGATGAGGATTTGCAACCCTGTGTTACATGCTAATCATAAGAAGTTAATACCCAAGCCCTACACCAAACCAGATTATACGAATTCATAGGAGGAATTATTATGTCAAAAATGTTTAATGAAGAACTCAGTACTCAACTAAAAGGAATCTTTGCTGATATGCCTAACGAAATGACCATTGCACTATTTGTAGATAACAATGGCTGCGAAAGCTGTGACCAAACACAATCTTATATGGAAGAGGTCACTGAGCTTAGTGATAAGATTAAGCTTGAAGTTTATGACATGGATAGAGACAGTGAGATTGCCAAGCTCTACAACGTTCAGATGGTACCAAGTATAGTCATGCTTGATGCCAACCGACAATACCATGGTATGAAATTCAATGGTATCCCTGCTGGTCATGAAATCAATTCTTTCATTCCAGCCATCCTTGAAACTTCAGGCCTTGTAAGCGAAGTGCCTGAACCACTGAAAGGTCAAATCGAAGCCATCGACAAAGATGTCAACATCAAAGTCTTTGTAACCCTTGCTTGTCCACACTGTGCAGGCGCAGTTCAAAAGGCTCATAAGTTAGCACTGATGAACCCACACATCGATGCAGAAATGGTTGAAGCACAGACCTTCAACGAGCTGTCAATGAAACACAATGTTTCAAGCGTTCCAAAGATTGTCATTAATGATAGCTTGGAACTTGTTGGTAACCAACCAATTAATGCCTTCCTTGATGAAATAGCCAAATTGTAATTACCTCCATAATTACACCCTTCATATAGAGCCCTGATATGAACTGCCATTCATATTAGGCTCTAAGTAATGTCTGTATAATTCTATAATTGGTAGAATCTCCGTATCAATTGGTTTGAACTTGACAGTACCATAGTCAGAGGATTCGAAAAGGACATCGGTGATTAATCTTAATGATTTATCAATTGTAACATTATCTATATGGCTTAAGCCTTCATCTTTGTCTTTCTCTTTATCTTTGTCTAAGCCCATATCATAGATGTTGGCATACTCCTCCATGCCTCCAGCATTCATAACTATGACTGTCACAGCATTAATAGATGTCATTCCATTGTCATTAATCTCATTGATTAAATTGGTCATGCCACTATAAATGGCCTGACCAAGTTCATTCTTAAAATCATCACCTTCCGGTAATACGTCATAGAGTGTCATCATGGATTTCATTAGAATAATATGATACACTTGCTTGGCATTATGAGGGTCCACAAAACGTCCATTATCCATTTGCCCTGGTAGAACCCCCCCAAGACGACATTTATGTATTGCGCTGTCAAGATAAGTCTTGTCCTTAGTCACATCATAATACCTTGCTAGGAGTTCAACTGAAAAGGCATTATAGTTCCAGTTCTGATACAGTCTCATTGAACGGCAATAATCAGCCGCTTTTTTTTGCACCTTCTAAATAACGTTCATCCCCCCCAGTTATGAGATATGCATCAATTAATGCGATACCATTAACACTGGTGTTAAACTGGCTTCCTCCACTACCATCATCTTCAATAACCCAATCATCCTCGAATGCTTCAGGCTTCTTCTCTTTTAAGGCTTTCAAAGCCCTTTCAAATTGTGTGCCATGACCAAGAATGTTTGGAAAAGGAAACAAACCATTATCTCTTTGGACTTCCAGTAGATAGTCAGCACTTTCAATTAATCTGGACTCATACTCAGACATCTGATGATTATTAGTCCAAAACATGCTTTTGTCATTTGCGATTGCACTTTCTTCATTGACTTCATATATTGATATCAGCTTTGACAAACCAGAGACCATGTAGCCTGTGCTGCGAACCATTGGTGGAGGTCCAGTCGGTTCACCTGGTTTAGAATAAATACCATTGCCAAGATAGGCATCTTCTTCAATGCGCTTCAACAAACTTGCTAAGTATAAGCTGATATCCTCATTTGCCCATTGCTTATCTGGATAACTTGATTGATAATATCTGGGCTCTTCTTCTGGCTTACCTGCCCATTCTCCAAAACTTAACTTTAAGGCTTCAACCGCCTCATAGATTAAAGCCTTGTCCTCAGCAATCAGTGCCTCATTTAATTGCCTTACAATTGGTTTTGCCTCTTTATAGACTTTTGCTATATTTCTTTCCAAACTACCTTGATTATCCACAATTGAATCCTTATTCTCACGTGTACAACCAGCAAGAAGTATTAGCAATATCGTCAGACCTAGTGCTAAATTAATGGCCATTGGTATGCTGGAAATTCTATTGTTTTTTATGGTTTTATGACTTTTCATAGGTCAATTCTATTACAGAAAATGTATGAGTGCAAGAACAAAGCGGCTACGCTTCGCTTGCTGGACAACAAAAAAGCCACCACCTTGCGGTGACGGCTTTACTGTTACACACTAAACACACTAATAACTTCTTTGAGGGCATCAATGGAGAGATTGGAGGTCTCCTTGGATGTCTTAATGACACCTGATCCTTCTTTGATTCTCTCAGATTGTTTTGAGATATCCTCAAGACCAATGGCACTTTCTGACATGGTCTCTGATATGTCGTTAATGTTAACAGACAACTCTTCTGTCGCATCATAAACCTCAGTAAAGGATGTAAATATCTGGTTCAGTTTCTCTTGGAACTTGACTGCATCACCACTATATTCCTGGCTTACCAGGAGCATGTCCTTATAATCACTCATAACATCATCCTCAAAGAAGGCCATGATTGTCTCTATCTCTTTAGCCATGTCGCTTACCGTAGCCACTATTTCATCGGACATCTGCTGAATCTCTGATGCACTTCGACTGGATGTTTCAGCCAGTTTGCGAATCTCAGTTGCTACAACAGCAAATCCTTTACCAACCTCACCTGCCCTAGCCGCCTCAATAGCAGCATTCAGACTCAGAAGATTGGTTTGTTCTGCAATCTCTAGTATAGTACCTGTTAGAAGACTGATTTTTTTGTACTTCTCTTGATTTCTCAAGAGATTTCTCTATATGTACTTTGGAAGACTCATAGACTTCCTTAGCACTGATAATTTTCCCCCCCTCTACTTTCCTTCCAAGCGCCGAAGCTCTCACATTACTTTCCTGAGCTTCCTCTGTACCTTGTTTGATTTCTTCCGAAATCACATTAGTCGCTGCCACTATTTCTTCTATACGGGCATTGACGTCTTGTGTTGCATCACTGGTCTTCTTTGTACCGTCAGTCAATTGAGTTAGTGTGCCTGACATGTTAAGAATGTCATCATCCAGTGTCAGTAACCTATGTTCAATCTGATTGGAGTCTTCGTAGATGCTATGACTAGCACCATTAACTGCCTCCACCACTTGACTGAGACTGGAGATGAACTGGTTGATGGAATCACCAATGTCCTTGAACTCATTTTTGCTGGTTACATTGATGACCGTGGTTAAATCACCACTTTGTGTGGCTTCTTTCAACTTACTTTGAACTTCATTCATTGCCCGCCTCATAGACAAAACAAGGATGGTCATGAATACAATGCCAATAATTGCAATAACACCAACCACTGTTAAGGTTAACCTAAGACTTTCCCTCAAAGTTGCCTCAAGTCTTTCAACAGAATGTGCCCTAGCCATCGTCACATTCTCTTTGATCCGTTCTGCGATTGGTTCTATTCGATCACTAAAGTTGCTTGTTTCATCTTGGTATTCAAGTATGGTGACAAAGTAGTTGAATTTACTGAGATAATCTTCCACCTCTACCTGTATGGCATCTAGGTACAATGTCATCTCTTCTGAATCTGTATGAAGTCTGGCTTCCTCAATTGCATCAAACATAGCAAATATATAGCCTTTGACAGTGGCAATATACTCATCGTCATCGCTTTTGAGAAAATTATTACCTTCTGATGTGGCTTCCATTAAGTTATCACGTATGTCTGCAATGTTGTTGGATAAGTCATAAATCTCCATGATTGTGTCTGTCATGTAATAAGAAAGTCCCCCCCCAATCCCAATGACAAAGACAATCAATAGTGAAAACAGCATCGGTACTAATGTACTAATGTTGGTTATCCTGAATTTTTTCATTGCTGCACCCCCCCATTTTCATTAAAGCTTATTATTAACACTTATTTATTGATTCTTGATTTATTGATTCATAATTTATTGATTCTTACTTTATTTCTTCTTACTTCTTATTCATTGTTCTTGTTTGGACATCAAACACAACTGCAGCCACTAGAACCAGACCTCTTATAATATATTGGTAAGATACACCAACATTCATTAAGTCCATTCCTTTTGTTAGTGAAGCCATAACTAATGCCCCCCCTATGATGGAACCTGTAACTTTACCTATACCACCAGATGCTGAAGTACCACCAACGAAAGCACCTGCAATTGCATCTAACTCAAAGCCCATTCCAGCAGTTGGTGTAGCTGATTGAAGTCTTGCTGTAAAAAGTAATCCGGATAGTCCAGACAACATTCCCATGGATCCAAATACCACAAATGTAATGAACTTAACACTTATGCCGGATAATTCTGCCGCTTCTGGATTACCACCAACTGCGTATATATGACGTCCAAGTGTCGTATTCTTAGTGACAAAATTGTAGATTGCTACAACCACAGCAACAATAACTGCAGTGTAAGATAAACCTTTGAAACTTGCCAGCTTATGGATAAAGTACATTACTATGAATGAGATAAATATGAGCTTAATGATAAAGATTGGCAGTTTACTTACATGTAAATTATAGGCAATCTGCTTTGCCCTGTTTCTAATTTCAAGAATGATAAAGACCACAAGACATAGTGCTGCCAATATAATTGTCAATATGTGTAAGCCTTCTACTTCAGCAATATCAGGTATGTAACCATTTCCTATAGCGTTGAACGCATCGTTACCTGTGAATATGGTTGCACTATTGGTAACCCTTATTAGGAGTCCTCTGAAAATAGTCATAGCTGCAAGTGTTGCGACGAAGGCCGGAATCTTGATTCTAGCTACCAGTGTCCCTGTCCAGAATGCACCTATTAGTGCCCCCCCTGCTGCCAATATAATAATGATAATAAGCCATAGTGGCAACATGAATTTCGATGATAAAATCGCGGCTACTGCACCAAGGAACCCTGCAATATAACCAACAGATAAGTCGATGTGTCTAATTACAATAACAAGTGTCATTCCTACAGAAAGAACGGCAATATAACCGGTCATATCAATAAGGTCTGATATAACCCTTGGTGTCATAAACAAACCATCTGTAAGGTTTGTAAAAATAAACATGATGAATGCAAGAGCAATATACATACCGTAGTCACGGATGTTTTCCTTTATTGCTGCGTTAAGTTGTTTTAACATTTTGAATCCTCCTATTAAATATATAACTAGCTGGAGTTATAGTGTCGCCATTTCCATAATTTTTTCTTGTGTCGCTTCTTCAATAGGAAGCTCTCCAGTTAATCGTCCTTCAGCCATTACATAGACCCTATCACTCATTCCAAGGACCTCTGGAAGTTCTGATGAAATCATAACAACGCTAAGGCCTTTAGCAACCAAATCATTCATAATGGTATAGATTTCATACTTGGCTCCAACGTCAATCCCTCTGGTTGGCTCATCAAGAATAAGAATATTGGGCTCTACGAATAACCATTTACCAATTGCAACTTTTTGTTGATTACCACCACTCAAATTGTTGACTTTTTGCTCAATGGATGGGGGGGTTTTGATGTTAAGAGATTGTTTGTACTCTTTTGCCACCTTAACTTCTTCATGCTGATTGATAATTCTTGTGTCTGATATTTTCTTTAAGTTGGCGATGGTGATATTTTGTTTCACATCCTGAATCAAGATAAGCCCGTTACCTTTCCTATCTTCTGAGACATAGGCAAGTCCTGCTTTAATTGCCTGCTTTGGTTGTGATAACTTCACTTTTTTGCCAGCGATGTACATGTCGCCTGACAAGATATAGTCTTTTGAATTACCAAATACACTAAGGGCAAATTCGGTACGCCCAGCGCCCATAAGACCAGCTATTCCAACTATCTCACCTTTTCTAATATTAAAGTCTGCTTCTGATACAACGTTTCTTCCAAGTTTCTTGTCAAATGCAGACCAGTTTTTCACTTCAAGTTGTATGTCACCTAATTGTTTGTTATCACGTTTAGGGAATATATCATTAATTTCACGGCCTACCATGTATTTAATGATATCCTTTTCGTTTATTTCCCCCCCTTTTTCCTTACTTAGGGAACAGATTGTCTGTCCATCTCTAAGAACCGTCACAGTATCCGCAACATGTATGACCTCTTTTAACTTATGAGAAATCATAATTGAGGTTACCCCCCCTTGAGTTTTGAGGTCTTTTAAGAGTTCTAGAAGATTTTCAGAATCATCTTCATTTAGGGCTGCTGTTGGTTCATCAAGTATAAGTAGTTTAACTTCTTTGCTTAGTGCTTTGGCTATTTCAATAAGTTGTTGCACCCCCCCAACACCTAAGTCAATTATTTTTGCAGCTGGATGGACATTAAGCTTAACTTTCTCAAGCATTTTCACTGCTTCCACTTTCGTGTCATGCCAGTTCATGATTCCCTTATTATGAAACTCGTGGCCAAGGAAAATATTTTCGTAGACAGTCATATCGGGCACCAAAGCCAATTCTTGATAGATGATGGCTATACCTTTTTTTTCACTGTCACTAATACGACCAAACTTTTGTACTTCGTCTTTATAAACTATGTCACCAGAATAATTGCCATGTGGATATACGCCACTGAGCACCTTCATCAATGTTGATTTTCCTGCACCATTCTCACCAACCAAACAATGGATTTCACCTTCGGTCACTTGAAAGTTCACATTGTCAAGGGCTTTGACACCAGGAAATTCTTTGGTTATGTTACGCATTTCCAATATGTTTGCCATTTGCTTTTGCTCCAATCTATACATAAAAGTGGGGGGGCAGCCCATAATATGGGCTTGCCCCCCCTCTACCTCATTCATTCACTATTTGGGGGGGGAGGACTATTCTAAACCTGTGAATTCTGAAGCTTCGTAGTAACCTGATCCGATAATTGTATCTTTTACGTTATCTTGTGTTACTGTGATAACTTTGATGTCTTTTGCTGGTACTGAGATGCTACCGTTATCGTATGCACCATTTGTGTCAATAGTTTTACCTTCAAGAACGTCTGTAGCTGTTCCGATTGCACCTGCTACAAGGTCTCTTACGTCTTTAAGTACTGACATTGATTGCTTACCATCAATGACATATTGAATTGAAGGAATCTCAGCGTCTTGACCAGTAACAAATATTTCTACACCGTCTTCTTTTGCAAATTGGTCATAGATTGAACGTGCAGTTCCATCATTAGGAGCAAGAACAAATGTCTTACCACTTGGTGGTGCTGCTGTAATATGTGACTCTGCTTTTGACTTAGCCACTTCTGGTTTCCAGTCTGTTGTGATTTGCTCGATGATTTCACCCATCTCTTCTCTTGTAAGAACTGCTTTGTTCATGTATTCAACTGCTTTAGTTGAGTTTTGAACAACAAATGTACCATCAGCAATCTTAGGCTGAAGTTTGTTCCAAGCACCTTCAAAGAATAAGAATGCGTTGTTGTCAGTCGCTGCACCAGCGTATAAGTATAATTTCTCACCACTACCACCAGCAAGTTGATCTACAAGGTATTGACCTTGAGCTTCACCAACTGATACTGAGTTAAATGTGATGTAGTAATCTACTGCATCTGTGCTAGTTACTAGTCTATCGTAAGAAATAACTGTGATGCCTTCTTCTTTAGCTGCTGCTACTGCTGCTGCCGCTGCTGCACCATCATGTGGTGTAATGATAAGAACATCAATGCCTTTAGCGATAAGTGTCTCAACATTTTGCTTTTCTCTAGCTGAATCACCTTGGCTGAAAAGGATCTCTACGCTATAATCAGTTCCCTCAAGTGCTGAATTGAATCTTGCTTCGTCTTGTACCCAACGTGGCTCTTCTTTTGTTGGAAGAACGATTCCGATGTCAACGCCACCATCTTCTGATTTTGCTGGAGCTGCCTCTTCTTTTTTCTCTTCTGTCTTAGCTTCAGTTGTTGCTTTTGTTTCAGTTTCTTTTGCTGGTTCGTCTTTAGCACATCCCACAAATACACTAGCCATAAGAACCATAACAAGTAACATTGATAATAGTTTTTTCATTAATACTACCTCCGACGGTAATTGGTTGAATCACCGAAATGATTGGTTTGTTTTTGGTTACAAGCACAGTATAGTCAAAAAAAAGAAATCAGCCCATAGTCTGATTTCTTCCCATATAGTACATATTTAAGCTGGATAATATAATGCTATCTGTCCTCGGACAAATTTAATGTTAAATCTGTCACTTTCGGTAAATGTCTTCCTCACGGTGAAAACCATCCGCAACGACCGTATCCAGCAATGTCTCTTTTGTCACTTCCAGTACATCCAACTTAATAAAAGGCACTTCCATATAACCATTATTGATGGTCTCTGTATAGTGGACCTGTTCCTCATTGGCTAACCTAATAGCCAGGTCCACAGCTGTTTCGGCCAAATCTCTTATTGGCTTGTAGACAGTCATATGTTGAGTACCTTCCACAATCCGCTGACATGCGGATATGTCAGCATCGTGTCCTGCAACATAGACTTCACCCGCTAGGCCCTCTTCCGCTAAAGCTGTGATGGCCGCTTCTGCCAACCGATCATTGGCCCCCCCAATAATACCGTCAATCTTATGTCCCCCCCTACTCAGAATATTTGATACAGCATTATAAGCTGGTTCCTCTCGCCAATTCTCAGCATAAACTTCGCTAACAATTCGAATGTCTCCATTGTCGATTGCCTTTTGTAAACCTTTGTAATAGCCTGTATTGAACATTGAAGTATTGTTGTCATCAGGCGAACCATTGATAATCATATAATCACCCGATGGCTTAACTTTCAACAATGATTTGGCCTGAAGTTCACCAACCTTTACATTGTCAAAGGATATATAGGCATCGACTTCTGCACCAGTAATCAAACGATCATAAGCAATGACTCGAATCCCTGCTTTTCTGGCTTCACTGATGGCATCGACAAGACCATCTTTGTCATAAGGTATAACAACTAGGACATCGACCTTTTCCTTAATCATAGCTCTAATCTGTTCATTTTGAATCTCATTGCTTTCATTGGCATTATGTACAATCACCTCAACACCTCTAGACATTGCTTTTGCAAGAAAAATCTCCTGATCTCTTTGCCAACGCTCAATAACTAGATTGTCTGCTAAGAAGCCAATGACTATCTTACCATCATCTCTTGTTTTACCTATACTGACGATCTTAATTAGTGTTATAGCCACAACAATGACCAACACCGATACCATTAATAGCATCTTCCATCTGACTTTCATGTAATCCCCCCCACCTTACTTTTTGAAAGTTAATTGCTGTAATCCGTTGGTGTTACACCCACCATTTTCTTGAATAGACGGCTAAAATAATTTGGATCATTATAGCCAATCCTGTAACATATTTCTTTAATAGAATACCTGCCTCCTGAATCATCTCTTTAGCTATGTCCATTCTCTTATCTCTTATGTATTCAACAAAACTTAGGCCTATTTCTTCCTTAAATATTTTGCTAAAATACTGAGGACTAACAGCCACCATTTTTGATACGTCACCAAGTGCCAAGTCTTTACTATAATTGGCATCAATATGGGCTTTGGCTTCAAAAACAACTTTGGATATATGATGGTGTCTATTGTTTTGAATTGTGCCTGCTATTGCCAAAACTTTTTCTATACACCAATTCTGTAGTGTTACAATCTGACTTGCTGATTCTATGTCTGGAAGGTAAGAGGAATACAAACCACTTTGACCTTCTATTTTATTTCTATGAGCAGAACTAAGAACCATAACCATTAGCTCTGTAACTACTTGTTTCATGTCCACAAGCATATGCCCAAATTTCTTCTCGACTTTATTAAAAAAAAGCTTTTGAGCTCTTGTTCCAAAGGACCAATCCTTCCAGCTTCAAGCAGTTCAATCATCCGTGCTTCATCTTCCTTGATGTCTACATAGGTATAATCCGAATCATTATCACCTGTCATTGTGATGTCACTAAAGTGTAGAATCTGTTCATCCGTCACCCTATTAAGGGTGAACACAGCCTCTTCAAGAGAATTCTTGATTTTATCGAATCCATAACAAGAGCCAATCCCAATATATACATGATTCTTTGTCAAATCCTCTACCACAGTTTTGATGCTTTCAGCTAAGGCAAAGGCTTGAATACGCCTCTCATATTCAGAATTCTTTTTCTCAACATATATCACTGTTGTTATACGATTGATCATCATAGGTCCTACTATTGCTTTACATTTATACTTGATGGCGCTTTGAACTTTGGGATATAGCTTTGGCCTTTTAAACCTGGACCAATTCGATTAATAGACGATTCTTTGTTGTCGTCATCTCCAAACTCAAGCACCATCACATAGGCTGTTTCTCTACCGTTCTCAAAAAGTTCTTGATACCTGTGAAGCTCACTTCGATAATCTGCGTTCATCATTAAAGCATAGATAAAGCCATGTTCAAGCACAGGAATAATCTTCTCAAGCTTTTCCCGGTTAGCCATCTCTTGTTGTCTGCTTCGTCTCTCTTCAATAATTTCCAACTTCACCTTATCCATTACCGTTTTGAGTTTCATCTCAATAACCGGTTTAAGAATATAGTGGCTAACACCAAGTTCCACTGCCTGTTTGGCATAATCGAATTGTTCATAAGCCGATATGATAATGAATTTGGTCTCATGATGTCTTTTTTTTATGACCTCTATTGCTTCAATTCCATTGATTCCAGGCATCTTAATATCCATCAACACAATATCTGGTACAAAATCTCTCGTCGCTTCAATGGCTTCTCTACCTGAGTTAGCCATGGCAACCACCTCTACATCATCATAGATGTCTTCAAGAACAAACTTAATGCCTTCAAGAACAATTTGCTCATCATCTGCTATTAGTACTTTAAACATGACTTCCTCCAACTTACCTGTAACTGCGTCATATGTTGTTGCTCATTCCATGACTGGCAAAGACAATATAATCTTGGTACCTTTACCAATCTCACTCTCTATTCTAAAGATATGTGTTTTATGAAAATACAGTTCCAAACGGTCTCTAACATTACGAATACCAATGCCATAGTGATCTTCTTCATCAAGTTTTTTTGGAGAGTATCCTATCTATTGTATCGCCACTCATACCTTTGCCATCGTCTTTGACAACCACAAAAGTGTTATCACCACTGTCATAAGAACTGACTGTAATGGTGCCACCTTCTTCCAGACCACTAAGTCCGTGAATATAGGCATTTTCTACAAGTGGTTGTAAGATTAGTGGAGGAACCTTTATATCTTTGGTACTGTCATCAACATGAAATTTGAACTTAATTCTCTTGCCAAAGCGAACTTTTAGCAGGTTATAATAATCTTCAATATTGGCCATTTCTTCTGACAATGTACAAACCGAATCCATCTTCTGTATGTTATACCTAAAGAGTCTAGACATGGTATCAAGGAATTGGCCCGTCTTGGTGGCCCTTTCCATAATTGACATCTGAACCCCCCCTGCATTGATTGTATTAGAAAGGAAATGGGGGGGGTTAATCTGTGATTGCAGAGCGTAGAGTTTAGCATTATCCAGTAGATGGGCCATCTTAATATTCTTCAGCTGCTCATCTTTTAGGTCATTTTCCATCTGAGCCTTAAATTTTAACTCATTGATATGTGAACTGATGCTATTTTTCATCTTATTAAAAGCCGTCGCCAGAAGCATCCATTCATCTTCTGTCTCAATGACAATATCCTTGGTATCAAGATTACCATTCCCAAAAGCTTCTGCTGCTTCTGAGAGAATACCAATTGGTTTAACCATTCTTGAAGTAATCAGATAAACAATGAACAGTGATAAGGCAATAAGAACAACAACAATGACAAATGTTAGATTCTGTAACCACCTTATTTGGCCTACCAAGTCTCTATAAGACAATGAATTCCTATTCAATTGTTTGCTATTTAATTGGTCAATATAATCATTAATGTAGCCTTTTATCTTGACACTTTCTTCATAATGACTGTCATAAGAAATAACATTCCTTGCCCGTTTGGCTCTGATAGCTTCATCACCTTGAACCTTATAGGCTTCAATAAGGTTTACAATGTTCTTCATCATAACATCTTCTATACCACGTATACTTGTTGGTGACTCATTTATAACATCATCCAGTTTCTCCACGCCAATGAGGTAGTTGTTGAGCTTGGTCGAACTCTTTGTTGATAAAAACCCTAATAGGTCTTTGTCCATTTGGCCAATGGTTGTTTCAATCTCTGACAAATATATGTGGCGCTCAAACATTGTGGACATCTGGTCCTTATATTGGCCCATTATGCTCAGTGTGTATATGCTTAGGACTGTCATCAGAATAATGATGCTCATGGAATAAACAATCATGTTGAATTTAATAGAAGTGAACCTTCCTTTGGCCATATCATTCACCTCTCTCATCAAGAAATAATCCTATTGTATCTTCACTCACTAGGTGTACCGTTGTATTAATGACACTGGATACAAAATCTTTACTTTTGTAGTCTGAGAAAACTGTGATAGCCTTATAGCCAATGTCCTTATAATCTGCGACTATCGTGCCTTTGGCAATTTTTCCTTTTTCAATATACTCAAGAAGTTCTACATCATCACCAAAGCCTATTAATGTGAAATCATTCACCACATTATTATCAATCATTGCCTGGGCCACACCTAATGTATTTTGGCTATTGGTACAAAAAATCCCATCAATCTGAGGGTAATTTCGAAAAATCTGTGTTGCTATGGTCTCAGAATTAAGGGCACCCTGCTGAGTATAAGTTACAAGCTCTATAGAAATATCTTCATGGTCCATGAAGACGTCAGAAAGGCCAAGGCTTAGGGTCTTATCCCCCCCATATGCCTTATGGTCTATGATTGCTATCTTGCCTTTTCCATCCATTATGTCGGCAAGCATAACGCCTGCACTATGGCCAATATTATACCGGTTGACACCTATGTAACTGACACGTTCTGTCTCGGTAATGTCTTCACCTAATAAGAAAACAGGTATACCACTTTCGACTACTTCATTGACTTTCCTTACAAAAGCCTCACTGTTAACACTTTGAACAACAAGTCCATCGACTTTGGCATAAGAAGCCATCTCTAACTTCTCAATAACTTTCTCATTGTATCTATTGCCATCAACCAGAACAATTTCACTGGCCACCCTTAAGGATTCTCCCGCCTCCTTGACACCTTCAAGAAATGCGTCATTATAGGTTGAATCATTGGCATCAACGATGACCATCAAATGATATATGGCTGGTTTTTTTATCTTCAAAAAAATAGTCTCCACTATTTGCGCTTGATATATTACTGGATAGATATAGGCCAATAATCAAAGACGCCACAAGTAGGACAGTCATAAGTATAATTAAATAATGGGTTAAGGATTTTTTCATATTACACCCCCCCAAGTCACTCGAATTAAACGTTCCATATTATTGTACATCCGTCGAGCTTTTTAAAGGGCTTTTAAATATATGACAAAATTAACGAAGGCTAGCATAATTTTAATGCCAACCTTCGTAATCATAGTATTTTGTTGTTAACGTTGAAATTCTATAGATTGTCCTGTCAGTCAGGATGACTTTAATGCACTTGGATGACCTTAATGCCTTAACTTTAACGCAAAAATGTGCTATAATATAACAATATTCAGGGCTAGGATTATATAGGAAAATATGGGGGGGCATACCTCTTTGAAACAAGATGATATAATGGAGGTGTGTTATGAGAATCGCAGTATTTGTTAACAGTCAATTAAAGGCCTCAACAATTGATGAGGCTGTCAATGTTCATATCTACGAAAAGAAAGGTGATACTTGGTATATTAAGAATACCATTCCAATCACTTTTGCTTCTTCGAACTCTTTGGGTGCCATCCGTGATTTCTTAGAGATACTTATTGAGAAACTTCATAATTGCAAGATTGTTGTCGCCCAGAAAATACTAGGCGTCGCTTATAATGTTCTTGACCGTGCTGGCTTTCATTTATGGGAGTTCGACGGTTATCCAGAATCCTTTTTGTCATTCATTGAAAAGGAAGAGATTATAAAGAGGTATGAACTAAAAAAAGACTCTGATCCATTTGAGTTTTTTTTGAAGAAACCAGTAAAGGCATCTATGAAATTAACATCAAGGTATTATTGTATGAAAACCATGATATGACATCCAAAAAGCTATTGATGCCATTTCTTAGGCATCGAACTTTCGATGAACTTCATGTCACTTTCTCCCATCTGCCACCTTGGCTCGATGGCGCTTTGATGAAACTAAATCTTGAACGTGAACTCATTAGGCATGATATTGATGAACATGGTTTGATTATCCGACCAATGAAGTAATTGTCCTATAAAGAGACAAGGAAAAGGACCCTACTTAAAAGTTATTAAACTTTTAATAGGGTCCTACTAATTTATTATGGCTAATACTAATTCATAAACTTGGCTTGATTGCCTGAGTGTTTGCCTTGAACGAATTGATGGGTTCTCCCAAGCATTCTCGGCTCCAGATAAGCGTAGGTTCTTTTGTCTTTCATCAAGCCATCAACGTGTATGCCGGCTTCGTGAGAAAACACCATCTCACCAACAATAGGTTTGCTAAGTTGAAGGTCTCTTCCAGAATATTTCTCAACCATCTTAGAGACTTGCATTATCTGCTTCTTGTCAATTAGGCTGGTAACATTCTCCATCATTTCAAGGGCAAGGACAATCTCCTCTAGGGGGGGTGTATTGCCTGCTCTCTCCCCCCCCAAACCATTGACACTACAGCTAATTGCCTTGGCTCCAGCACGGTAAGCACCCAGTGCATTGGCTGTTCCGAGACCAAAATCATTGTGTCCATGAAAATCAATACAGAATCTCTTTGAAAAGTCTCTTTCGTAGCTACCAAGATAATCCTGTAGCCTATTAATCAAATCAACAATTCTGTCGTGGGCAGTAAAGGGGGGGCTTAGGCTACTGACAGTATCGGCATAACGAATTCGCTTTACCCCCCCTGCATCAATAGCAAGATACATGATTGTAGCCAAAAAAACCTTGATCTGCTCTTGAAGCATCTTCCGCACCAACAGATACATTAAGACCCTTGCTTATAGCAAAGTCCAAAACTTTTCTAAATTGATAGATCAATGATTCTCTGGTTAGACCAAGTTTCTTCTCAATATGCAAATCAGAAACTGGCACAGATATGTGTACATTCTGGGCACCAACCACCAAACTTGCTTCCACATCCTCTATCCTCATTCTATTCCAAGTCAATATATCAGCTCTTAAGTTCTGAGACAACATTCTATAGATGGCTTTTTGTTCATCACAGCCCATAATAGGGATACCAGCTTCAATAATATCCACACCCATTTTATCAAGGGCCCCCCCTGCAATCTCAAGCTTCTCATCAATGCTAAAAGAAACTCCGGCAGATTGTTCACCATCTCTTAGTGTTGTATCTATGACTGTTAATCTATTCATAATTACACCTGCTCTCTTTAGAGAATTGTTGCCTTCCAATAAACAAGTAATAGGGTATGAGGAAGACACACAGTTGAAATGCTGCAAGTACAAAGGCCGCGTCCATATCCGTTTGATACAGTTGGTAGATTCTTGTGGTTATGGTTTGGGTTTTTCCTACCATATTACCTGCAAACATCATTGTGGCTCCAAACTCAGATAAGCCCCCCCTTAAGGCGCTCATAAAGAGTCCAATGCCCATACTTCTAAGGCTCATAGGGACAAGAATGTACCTAAGAATCGTAAGGTCATCAGCACCACATACCTTGGCTGCTTCAACATAGGCATCCTCTATTTCTTCAAACGCGTTGCTCGTCATCTGATAGAAGAAAGGCAATGTCACATATACTTGTGTCAGTATAATGCCTATGAAATTGAAGGTCACATTCAATTGCCCTCCAAATAGCCAATGACTTAACAAACTGTGCCTGCCAAATCCTTGAAGCAAAACTAAGCCTGCAACCGTTGGCGGCAACAATAGAGGTAATAGTATTAAACTTTTTGCAATCCTCGATGACAAGGACCTTCTTTTTCTAAACTTATAAGCAAGTAGGGTCCCAAGGAATGCAACGATCACCATTGAGATTGCAATACTTCCAAGGGACACACCTACTGCTTTGACTGTTTCATTAACAAGAAATACCGATGCTGCGTAGTCCATGTCTATGGGGGGGCGAAACAATCCTATTATCAAATATGCCAATATGGCAGATACGATTATAATAAATATGGTTAATGTCTTGTCCACGTATTTACTTAAAGTCAACTTAACCACCTCACTTCGATGTCCTAAATCCAAAAGTCCTTAGAAGCATCTGCCCATCACCTTCTGTCATAAACTCATAGAAGGCTGTCTTAAGGTCATCACTCGATAACAATAAGGATGCATAAGCCCCCCCTTTCTGATTGTAAGCATCTGGAATGGAAATCTTTACAACCTTGTCACTTTCATCAATCATTGCCGCATCGCTTTCATAAACCACAGCAATATCCGCTTCACCCATCAGCCCTTTGGCAAGGACCGATTTTACATCAGGTTCGTATGAGACGATATTGTCCACAAAGGCCTCAAAGATTACTTCCTGGCCACTTTCTTCCAAATATTTGTTCAAAAAAATCTTGTGTGTACTTTCCAACAGGTACAAGTTCATTAGCAACAACAATTGCCAAATCACCACTACTGTCAAGACTGGCCATTAGCGAATCAAAATCCATGTGGCCTAAATTTTTAGCGACAACAAGGCATAATGAGTTGGTCGCATATATTTTTTTTGTTAGTTACCCATTCAACGTCATTTATGTCGGCCACAATCAAATCATCAATGTACTTTTCATTTGCACAAAAGAACATGTCTGGCTGGCCACCAGCGATAATCTGACTGGTTAGAACCTGACTCCCTGCAAAATTATAAACAATTGTAATGTCAGGGTGTTCCAACTCATAAAGACGTTTTGCTTCTTCAAAAGAATCTGTAAGGCTTGCGGCAGCATAAACAACGATCTCTTTTTTACTGTCACTACAGCCAGTAAGTACTATAACCATGGCCATAAAAAAAAGATGCAAAGTCCATTCAAACTTATTTTAGTCATTCAGGCGCCCTCCAATCCTAGATCATCAAACGCTCTACACTCTCTCCTTCTTCAAGAGCATCCATAATCTCCTCTACATCATCTGCACTCACTTTTCCGTACCAAGTACCTTCAGGATAAACAATTACAATTGGACCCATGGAACACATACCAAGGCATCCTGTGTTGGTTACCATAACATCTGAATCCATTTCTCTGTCCTGTACTTCTTCAACAAAATTCTCTAGAATCTCAAGGCCCTCATTGCTTGCACAATAGCCTTTGATTTCTCCTGTTAACCTTGAACTGCTACATACAAAAATATGATGCTTTAACTTGTCCATAATTACCTCCCATTGAATGCTTAATTAATATGATTCTTAATTTCCTACATGTTATTTTGACACTTACTATCTTGCTTAAGATGATTTAGAACGACAACCACCAAGTTTTCCTACCGCATCTGCACGACACTGATTACAGTGCATCATTTGTGGAAGGGTGTTTCTGTTTTCCATCCTAACCTTGTTGATTTCTCTAACAGATGCTTGTTCAAGGACTTCAAATGGTGTGTCTTCTACTGGAATGTGGGCCATGATATTGGTGACACTTGCACCTAATTTCTCCGCCTTGGCAACAACCTTATCAATATGATCATCGTTTATACCTTTGAGATAAACAATGTTGACTTTGGTCAGTACATCTTTGTCTGCAAGGTATTTGACACCTTCCCATTGTTTCTTAAGAAGGTGTTTTGCCCCCCCTTCAATGCCAAACTTCTTTTCACCTTCAAATCTTATGTGCCTATATATTTTAGCTGCCACTTCCTCATAGACTGTATTAATTGTCACCGTAATATGTGTGACACCCAGGTCATGAGCTCATCAGCGTATTTGGTTAATTTAAGACCATTGGTTGAGAGACAGAATGTGACATCTTTATCGAATGCACGAATGTACCTTAAAGTATCCCTAGTATTCTCCCAATTGGCCAAAGCATCCCCCCCTGGTCCTGCAATACCAACAACTGTCAGGTTAGGAAACTTCTTCTTAGTTTCTTTGTACTTAGCCAAAGCCTCTTTTGGAGACAATATATCTGATGTGACCCCCCCAGGGCGACTCTCATTGTTACAGTCAAATTTCCTATGGCAATAGTTGCACTGAATATTACACTTTGGTGCCACTGGAAGATGCATTCTCGCAAAATCGTGGGCCTTAGCATTGAAACACGGATGTGTTTCATTTTTCTTTATGGTCTTGTCTGAGTTTTCCTCTTTTAGTCTTATCCCTTTTTCATTAGCCATTATATTGCCTCCTTTTTCAGTTTCCTCTCAGGGTGATAATTGTCAAACATCCTTTGCCTATAAGTGCTGTGCTTTTGATCAAGTAATGTGTTAACAACTTCATCTAAAAGTCTTATGGAGCCTTTATAGCCCATTCTAAGTTTTCTTTGAGCACCTATATGATCATGAACTGGAAATCCAACACGTATTAGGTCTATACCATCTTTTTCCCAAATGAACTTGCCGTTTGAATTACCAATCATCAGATTGACATCTTCTTTTTTTGATGACGTCTCTAATGGTCTCAAAATCTGAATCTTGAAGAATCAAACCTTCTGTTTTGTAACGCTTAAAAAGTGTTTCTGTCTTTGACCTAAACCTTTTATTTTGTGTCCCTGTTGAAGCAACTTTTACTTGGACACCGTTTTCTACCATTAGAGCACTGATACCATAGACCAAATCCATGTCGCCATAAACTGCTACGCGACCAAGTGCACTGTGCTTATGAGAATCAATCATTCCGTCAATAAGACGTCCTCGCTCATTTTCAAGCTCTTTTGGCATTACAATACCAAATACGTTCAGAATGGTTTCAACGAATCGATCCATATGGTGAATACCTATAGGTAGAGGCATTCTATATGCTGGTACATTAAATGTTTCATGAAGGTAATGTGCTGGAGAATACCGGTCCTCTACCAAATCCCCCCCTAGCTCTATAGTGGCAAGGGCATGACTCATCTTCATCATATCTTCCCGTGAACTTCCTTCTAATGGCAGTTTATTGAAACTATCACTATAGGGTGCATCAAGGACATCGGATATGTCTGGAATGAATTTGGCTTTAATGCCAAGGAGTTTTACAACCCGCTTCAATTCTCTAATATCCTCACATGTTGCATTGGAAACAATTATGTTTATAAAAGGATCCATAGCTTTGACAATTTCGCTATAAAACCCCCCCTTTGAATATTGAATCTTAGAATGGTCTTTCTCTGCATAATATTTAACCAAGGCCCTTATTGCCATAAAATAACCTTCTGACTGAGAACCACCATAACCTGGTGTTGGAATTGGGATAATGTCCACCTCATCAAAGGCACTTTCTTTTCGAACTTCTTTGACAATTCGCTCTATATCGTCACCAATGGTCTCCGCAAGACAAGTTGTTAATACACCAACAACTTCTGGCTCATACATCTTGACCATATTGCTAATCCCTATCTTCAAATTACTTGCACCGCCATAAACAGTACCTTCTTCTGAAAGTGAGGACGATGCGATGTCGATTGGCTCATTGTAATGAGCCGCCATATGTCTTCTAATATATGTAGAACAACCTTGTGAGCCATGGATAATGTTCATTGCTTTCTTAATACCTTTTAGGGCTAGGGAAGCACCCATTGGCATACACATCTTACAAGGATTCACTTGCATGTTCACATAATTTCTATCTTTACTTACTTTCATAGTATGACACCACCTTTCGTTGAACGTATCAGGTCGAACACAGGTGAATTAACTGTTGTGTCTATTTCTTTAGCAAAATTCAGTGCCCCCCCTTCAAAACCACACAAGGGATGTTTTCTCTCATGATTATGATCGATAAAAGACAAACCTAACTTATAGGCAAGAGGTCTTTCTTTCACACCACCTACAAGTATCTGTGCACCTGTTTTTTTTCAGGAAGAACTCCAATTCAGTCGGGTTGGCATCGTCTAAGATGACTGTCCCCCCCTCCTTGGTCAGTTCCTTGAACTTCTCATATTCTTCTTTTGACCCTGTTTGAGTACCGACCAAAACTGTTTCGATACCTAGGTCTGCAAACTGCTCAATCAATGATATGGCCTTAAAACCTCCACCGACATACAAGGCGACTTTGACATTTTTGAATTTTTCTTTATAAGCCTCCACTTTCGGTAGGTAATAAGCTTCTTTTTCCTTTACCAATTGCTCAAATCGATTCAAATGTACATGATTACCAATTGAATAGACAATCTTCCTAAGGGATCTTATGGTATCCTTAATCCCAAAGAATCGTACATGGTCAAATGGTATGTCATATGCCTTTTTCATCTGTTTGGCAAGGTATGTCATTGACCCAGCACATTGCACCACATTCAGTGCTGATTTCTTCGCTTCTTTTAGAGATGTTGTGGTAGCATCTCCTGTAATAACTGTTCCAAGTGTTAGTCCAATGGTTTCTAGATAATCTCTGATAATCCAAGCTTCTGCTGCTAGGTTAAAATCTCCTAGAAAGTTTAAACTGTGTGGAATGGTCTCTTGTGGTTTTTCATCCCCCCCCATTAGTTCTAGTATTGCATGACACGCTGCTTTGTAACCGTCTTTCTTTGTACCAGAAAAGCCTGATGAATGAACTGGAATAACTCTAATGCCATGCTTTTCACTGGCATGTTTGGCTACAGCTTTAACATCATCACCAATAACACCAACGACACATGTTGAATAAATAAAAACCACGCTTGGCTCTTCTCTTTCAACAATCTCGTCAATGGCCATGGCCAATTTTTTTCTCGCCACCAAAAATGATGTCCTGTTCCCTTAAATCCGTTGAAAAACTGGTTCTATAAAGTTCACTGTCTGAACTTAAACTTCCTCTGATATCCCATGTGTAAGAAGCACATCCAATTGGTCCATGAACTATATGGGCCGCATCTGTGATTGGATTTAGAACAACTCTAGCCCCCCCACAGTACATACAAGCTCTCTGGCTTACAACACCCGAGACTGAATGTGTGTCACAATCAATGGCCTGATTGCTTTGTTTGGCATTAACCATTATCTGCTTCTCTCTTTTATCTGCAATGATTGTTGTGTTCTTGTCTATACCATTCATCACTTCATCACCTCTCTATATCAGTAAGTAGTTGAAGGAAGTTCACCAAGGGGGCCATAGGCCCCCCCTTGGTACTTGCCCTTACATTACTAACTCAAAATCTTCTTCTGCACAAGTGGCGTCAAATTTATCCAACAAGGCAGTTGAAATTTTCTCAATCAATCGTAGAGCACCTTTATAACCACTATCGGGAAATATGCATGACCAATACGGTCAAGAATAGGCCAACCCACTCTTACTAGAGGCACATCTTCTGCTCTTGCGATATATTTACCATATGTGTTACCTATAATTAGGTCCACAGGTGTTTCCTTTATGATTTGGTGAAGAGCAAATAAGTCTTCATCTGCCAATACCACACTGTCCGTTAGGCCAGCTTTATCAAACATGGTCTGAATTGCTGTCTCATATGCCTTACCTGGTGTTCCAGTAAGTACTATTGTAGGAATCATACCAAGGTCAATAACAAACTCAGTCAAAGCAATCAAGTGGTCTGGATCACCAAATAAGGCAACCTTCTTACCATGGTAATGGTTGTGAATATCTACCATCACGTCAACCAGTTGACCTCTTTCATACTCAAGGTCTTCTGGGATAATGCCACCATTGATTTCAAGCATTTTCATGATAAATTCATCTGTAGCTTTAATTCCAATTGGTAGATTAATGACATTTGGCGTCACTTCACACTTCTTCTCCAGCTCAAAAGCTGCTGCTTCAGATGCGAATTTGCCCATTGCAACTGATGCTACTGTATTTCCGAGTTTCCTTAAGTCCTTCACTTTGGTTCCACCTTCAGGATACATTTCATAATTACCTGTGTTAGGTGTCGCCACTACTTTTGATGTATCCGTAAGCATTGTGTATGGCACTTTGAGTGCATCTGCCATACGTTTGATTTCCATCATGTCACTAGGCTCTACATATCCTGGCATAAGTGTCACGCCTTTGTCTTTCTTGCCTTCTTTTTTTTCTCAGCAAGACTTGAGACAATGGCTTTACACATATTAGAGAACCCTGTAACGTGTGACCCTTGATAAGATGGTGTGTTGGCATATATAACAGTTTTACCTTCTGGGACCTTAGATGAACGGATAATATCGTTCAAATCATCACCGATGGTTTCTGATAGACATGTTGTGTTCACTGCCATAATATCTGGGTTGTAGATATGGAAAACATTCTCAATACCTTTCTTAAGGTTTGATTTACCACCAAATACACAAGCACCTTCAGTAAATGAACTTGTTGATGCAACTATAGGGTCTCTATAGTGTCTTGTTAAATGCATTCTGTGATAAGAACAACATCCTTGTGAACCATGACTATGTGGTAAGCAATTGTGAATACCAAGTGCCGCGTACATAGCACCAATTGGTTGACAAGTCTTAGCCGGATTCGCTTTAAGACCGACTCTCTTCTTATATGTGCCTTTAGTTTGATCTAACATACTTTTTCAACTCCTTCCACTTTGCCTGTAAGCATAGGGGGGGTCGTTTTCCAAGGTGCTTTGATATAAGACCACGCTGGTGTCAATATACCAGCTGCAACGTCTCTAGCAAAGTTTGCAGCACCTTTGTAACCTGCATATGGACCTGCATAATCATAAGAGTGCATCTGTTTTGAATAGACACCCATCTTCTGAATCATGTACTTATCCTTAACACCTGAACCAAAGAATTCTGGTTTCAATATGCTAATAATTTCTTCTGTCTCAACATGGTTAAGGTCATCAATAACCAAAGTACCATCTTTCATTTCCTTAATAAGTCCTTCATAGTTGGCCACTGGCATTTCTGCTTTAAGTTGCTCAAGTTTTGACTCTGGAATTCTAAGGGAGTACTTCTCAGGATCTTTCTCCACGCTTATTTCTTCGATGTTTCTTGAATCTGCATCAATCTTAATATCTGGTATAACATCACGGCCTTCATAGTCATCTCTATGACCAAACTCATAACCTGCCACAATGGTTTCTATACCGATTTCACGAAGAAGACCTTGATAATGATGGGCTCTTGAACCACCAACAAATAATACTGCAGTTTTACCATCAAGTTTTTCTTTGATATCTGTCATTTCTTCTTCAATCTCTGCAAGCTCCTCTGCAATAACTTCTTCGGTTCTCTTTGTTAAAGCTTCATTATCAAAATATTTAGCCATATCACGTAGAGTTTTTGTAAATGCGATTGTACCAATAAAGTTAACTTTGATCCAAGGAATACCATATTTGGTTTCAATCATTTCAGCGATATAGTTGATAGACCTGTGACATTGTACCAAACTAAGGTCCGCTTGATGTGCATTGGCGATTTCATCAAGTGCACCGTTTCCTGTCATCGTTGTCACAACGTTATAGCCAATTTTACTAAGGACACGCTTGATTTCCCATTCGTCTCCACCGATGTTGTACTCACCAAGAAGATTCAGTGAAAATTCAGGCACAGCTGCGTCATTTGTACCAATGACGTCAGTCATTAACTTATTGTTGGCAATATGGTGACCAGCTGACTGAGAAACACCTTTATACCCTTCACATGAGAAGGCCAGTATTTGTCTGTTATGCTCTTTAGCTTTTTCTTTTGCCACTGCATGGACATCATCCCCCCCTATAAGTCCTACTGGACAAGTTGATGAAATAGAGATGGCTTTAGGATCAAAAAGTTCTACTGCTTCATCAATGGCTGCTTTGAGCTTCTTCTCTCCACCAAAGACGATATCACTTTCTTGCATGTCTGTTGTAAATGCATATTCAAGGAAGTTCTGACCACCTTCTCTTGCCTTACCTTTATTACGTCTTGTTCCCCCCCATGCATAATAAGAACAACCAACAGGACCATGTACGATATGAACCATATCAACAATCGGTCCAATAACAACACCCTTACAACCTGCATAACAACAACCACGATTGGTGATGATACCAGGTACGGTCCTTGTATTTGCAGAAATCTCTTGAGAATCAGCACTGCTGTCTTTAATCAGCATGTGACTCTTCCTGTTCTTCATGACTTTGGCAGGGTATTTATCGAGTATTTTGTCTACCAATACTTTACTATCTGACATTCGATTCACCTCTCTTTATATTGCTGTTACACCAGACTCATCTGTTCTGACACGAACAGCATCACCGATGGATGAAACAAATATTCTTCCATCACCCATGTTGCCAGTCTGATTAACTTCTATAATTGTATCCACTACTTTCTTCACATCACCATCATCAACAATCATTGTCAACAAACGTTTTGAAATCAAACGATGGTTCTCTGAAATTGATTCAAGAACTGCTGGTTCAGCAATTGGCTGACCGTCTATAAGTTCTGAAATCAACTCATAATCCACTTTCTTCTTACCTCTACCGTAGACCTTACGACATGTAATAGAAGGAAAACCTACTTCCGAAAGTGCTTTTTTTGGTATCGCCTATTTTGTTCATACGAATAATAGCCATAACCTCTTTCATAAAGCCACCTCCTATAATCCTTCTGCGCCACTGCTGATTGTATATGCCTCATCAATATCAGAAACAAAAATCTTACCGTCACCAAATGTACCTTCACCGGTCTTTGCGCTTTTTGCCACAATACCGACAACTTCAGAAACCGCCTCATCTTCTACAACCATTAAAAGAAGTTCTTTTGGAATTTCATCATAATGAACGTTACCAACTTTGACACCTCTTTGCTTACCTCGGCCGACGACATCAACCTTAGTGACCGCTGGATATCCAGCGTCACTTAATTCATCTAGTACAAAAGACACTTTTTCAGGTCTTATGATTGATCTTATCATTTTCATAACTTGCTACCTCCTTGATTCCAATTTTTCTCATATATTATTGTCTACTGTTGTTCTATTCTACTAATAGAAGCTGATTCAATGCTTCTATACACCAAGAAGTCCAAATTCCATTAGAATTTCTTCAAGTCGCTCTTGTGTCATTGGCTTAGGAATAACAAGATTCTTATTCTCATCAATGTTCTTAGCCAGTGTACGGTACTCATCTGCTTGGTTATGTTCTGGTGCATGGTCAATAACTGTTTTCTTATTAATCTCAGCATGTTGTACCATGTTATCTCTAGGTACGAAGTGAATCAGTTGTGAACCGAGTTCCTTAGCGAAAGCTGTTAGCATTTCGAACTCATTATCTACTTTACGTGAGTTACAAATGATACCACCAAGTCTTGTTCCACCAGTTTCTGCGAATTTGAGAATACCTTTTGCAATGTTATTGGCTGCATACATAGCCATCATTTCACCTGATGCAACGATATAGATTTCTTCTGCTTTACCTTCACGGATTGGCATTGCGAAACCACCACATACAACGTCACCAAGTACGTCATAAAATACATAATCAAGGTCATCTTCATATGCACCTAGTTGCTCAAGCATATTTATAGAAGTAATAATACCTCTACCTGCACAACCTACACCTGGCTCAGGACCACCAGACTCAACACAACGAATGCCTCCATACCCTGGCTTTAAGATTTCATCAAGTTCAATGTCTTCCCCCCCTTCTTCGCGTAATGTATCAAGAACTGTTTGCTGTGCCAAACCATTAAGAATCAATCTTGTTGAGTCTGCCTTAGGGTCACATCCAACAATCATTATCTCCTTACCCATTTCAGCCAATGCTGCTGTTAAGTTTTGTGTTGTTGTTGATTTACCAATTCCACCTTTACCATAAATAGCTACTTGTCTCATGTTTATTCACCCTTTCATTTAACTTAGTTGTACATGATTTACTGTGTCGTTATTAGTTTGTGTGCGCTTTTAATTGACGAGTTACAATAACTTTTTTTGATACTAATAATTTGCTGATTCGTTAAAAGTTGCAAATTAGTATACAAAAAGCGCCCTAGAGGATTTCCAGATATCATACTTGTTGAAGCAGAATCTGAATCTCTTCTAAGACGCCATTGCCTTTGCATTTATCAAATAACTCCTCTCACCTGAATCATTTGATGAAATATGTTCTATAACTTATCACCGTTGTCGCACAATTACAAGTATTATTTCATTTTGCAAGAAATCTTCCATGAATTCAAGGCAAAACCCTACCACCTATTTGTCAATTTGTGTCATAAAAATAAGCGGTATACGGAATAATAATTCTCCTTCTCATTTAGTTTCATACAATTCTATCAAATTCCACAATCCATTGACTGATTTTACATTCATTTTGACCTTTTTTAACAATAATTAAAAAAAAGCTGAGACTTTTTTGACTTTTAGTGTTTTTGAGGGCATAAAAAAAAGAAATGAAAGAAGAAATCCTTCATTTCTTTGATATTTCAGTTGAAAGATGCATAATTTATTGCATGAATCCTACTTTTATGACTAATCCACTATATGTGGGCTCCTTCAAGATATCTGGCAACAATACTTCTTGGTCCACCACAATAGATAAATCTTTGCAGTTGTTCAAGAGGCGTTAATGCTGTCATTAATGGATCACTGTCTTTAATGACCAAAGCGTCTAATTTGTAGCCTTCTATGAAACTACCTATATCACCAAAGAAGCTGCCATTGACATTGGTTGCTAAATAAAAGGCTTCAGCTTCAGATAATATGCGTTCCTCATTATTAATCATATGACGTATCTTAGAGCATTGAATGGCTGCTGAAATAGTTTTGTTCATCCCCCCCATCTCATGACCAGCACCAACATCAGATCCAAGACCTATCTTTAGACCCCCCCTATCTAGAAACTTGGTTAAAGGCATTATACCGCTGGATAAGTTCATATTAGAATTGGGGGGGCAGTGGACTAAATAAATACCTTTTTCTTTAGCAAGTTCAATTTCTTCTTCTTCCAAATATATGCTATGGGCCATCAATGTCTTTTCATTTCCATAAAGACCTGCCTTAACATAGACGTCACTGTAGTTATCTGTTCCTGGAAACAATGATTTCACCCACTCAACTTCTGACTTGTTCTCAGCCAAATGTGTTTGGACAGGTACATGATATGTCTTAGATAAATCTCCAAGACCTTTCATTAACTCCATGGTACAGCTTGGGGGGGCAAATCTTGGTGTCACTATGGGCTTGATGACTGACCCATCATTATAATCTTCAATAAATTCCTTTGTTTCTCTAAGAGAACGTTGTAGTGGTTGAGCAAGACTAACTGGTGCATTCTGGTCCATATTTACAATCCCTACATATGCTGATAGGCCCTTATATTCAAGTGCCTCCATGAGGAATCTGGTACTCTCGCTATGACTTGTTGCAAATATACAAGACCTAAGAGAACCTTCATCGTATAGGCTATCAACAAAATGAGGGTATACTTTCTTCGCATAGTTTACATCTGCAAAACGTCCCTCAAGCATAAAGGTATATTGGTCAAGCCAATCAATGAGTTCAAGATTAAGTCCTAAACCTATTTGCATATATTGAGGTGCATGAATATGTAAATCAATAAAAGAAGGTATGATAATAGCATCACCATAATCAATAATATCTTCTTCCCCCCCAAGCTCTGATGGTGCTGTCTCATAAACACCAACTACTAGGTCATCGTCATACACAAGATAGCTGTCAGGATGCACTTCAAATCTTTCTTTTGTTTTGGTAAAAATAATATGTCCTTTGAGTGCTTTTTTCATTACTGCCTCCTTTACCACAATCTTAGTATTTCATATATTTCTCTTTATCTTAGCTAATTATAATTAGCGTATGTGAGTACCAACATCACCTCTAACAGCATCTCGTAATACACTAGGGCTGGTTATAATGGCTTCCTTGCCACCTTTTTCGATGTAGTGGGCTGCAGCTTCGATTTTTGGCAACATGCTACCAGGTGCAAATTGACCTTGGGCCTTTAATTCTTCAATCATTTTAAGATCTAGAATCTTCAGTGCCTCTTGGTTTTCTTCATTGTAATTAATATAAACATAATCAACTGCCGTGGAAATGATGAACAAGTCTGCTTCCAGTTGAGACGCAAGCAGGCTAGTTGCGTGGTCTTTATCTATAACCGCATTCACACCTTGAATGCTGCCATCTTCCTTACGGATTACTGGTATTCCACCACCACCAACGGCTATAACTGTAAAGTCATTCTGAAGTAAGGTCTCTATAGCTCGTCGTTCTACAATACGTTTTGGTTTCGGTGAAGGTACAACACGTCTGTAACCTCTACCTGCATCTTTGATTAATTCCCAGTCAGGATGGTCATGTCTAATGGCATCAATCTGGGCATCATCATAGAAGCTGCCTATGGGTTTAGATGGATGGGTAAAGGCCAAATCATCTTTGTCAACTTCAACTTGTGTGACAAGGGTTACGGCTTTGTTGTTCATGTCCCTTTTTTTGAATTCATTCTGCAAAGCCTGTTGAATCTGATAGCCAATAGCCCCCCCTTGGGTATCGGCATCACAACTAACCAGAGGCACTGGATGCATGTGCTCCACTTCCTGTGCAATCTCGCTTCGTCTCATAATGAATCCAACCTGTGGTCCATTGCCATGGGTGATAACCACCTTGTAGCCAAGTTCTATGATATCAACGATATGGCTCACTGTTTCACAAACAGCTTTATACTGGTCTTCAACAAATTGATGTGCTTTATCTTTGATAAGTGAATTGCCACCTATGGCAATGACTGCTAGTTTACTCATTGCTTCACTTCCTTTTTCTACATATTCCATCCAGTTGAATCATACTTCGACTTGGTGTATAATGAAGATAGAAAAAGGTGCTACCTGACGGTTAGCCTAGATAGTTCTTAGTTAAAAGTAACCGGTCTCGGCTAAAAGGCGGTTACTTTTTTGTATGTTCACGATTATCTCGAAATTGACTATAGACGTATACAACTCTTGCAACAATTGTTACAATCGTGGCAATAATTCCTATAATCTCCATACTTATCACCCCCCCTTCCCATCAAAGAATGGGAGTGACCAACCGCCAGTCCGCCTAAACGAAACGTAGCACCATATTATATTTTATCAGAACATTTGTTCCCATGCAAATGTGACTTTTTATTTGGCTCTCGAACCTTGTCGAATGTGCTTCACACATATTCCAAACGAGATCTTGCTTTCGGACGAAGAAAAGCACTTCGAGTTCTCATCGATTGCAAGCAATCGACTGCCACTCACATGCGAATTGTCATTTAATGACAATATAGCATTACCTTCCTCTACTGTACTCGGACCTTGCAATTACACCCAAACGAGACTAGCTTTCGGACGAAGAAAAGCACTTCGCCTATCGCCTATGTCCTCGAACCTTGTATGTTGTGTGTCACACAACTACCAAACGAGACGTAAAAAGTCATCACTGTATGTCTTTTTACTTACCGCCCATGGTCAAAACCATGACGGCCTTGGCGGTGTGGATACGGTTTTCTGCTTCGTCATAGACGATGGAATGTGGCCCGTCGATAACACTGTCTTCGACTTCGTTGCCTCTGTCAGCTGGCAAGGCGTGCATATACATAACATTGTCACTGGCAAGGTCCATCATTTCTTCAGTACATTTCCAGCCCTTGTAAGATTCTAGTAAATCATCTACAACATCATCAGATTGGTTGTTGACCCAGCTTCCCCCCCAGTTCTTAGGAATGACCACGTCAGCATCGGTATAAGCTTCTACCATATCATGGGTAATTCTAAAGGAACCACCATTCTTATGGGCATTTTCCTTGGCTTGGTCGATAGCCCAGTCTGGAAGGTCATAGCCTTCTGGATAAGCTAGAGTTACATCCATGCCATAACGTGGGAACAACAATGCTTGGGTTAATGGTACAGATATTGGCTTCTTATGGCTTGTTGCATAGGCCCAAATAATGGATACTTTGAGATTCCTAGTAGTATCTACTTTTTCCTTAATAGTCATTAAATCCGCAATACCCTGCATTGGATGGTATAAGTCGCATTGCAAGTTCATAATTGGCACAGATGAATGTTTGGCCATGTCACGTAGGTACTTATTTCCTACTTCCCAGAAACAGTTCCGACATGCAATACCATGTCCATAACTGGATAAGATAACGGCTGTATCTTTTGCCACTTCACCATGGCTTACTTGCATTGTTGAAGTATCAAGGAAATTGGCATGGCCACCAAGTTGTGCTATCCCAGCTTCCATAGAATTCCTTGTTCTGGTTGATTGCTCAAAGAACATTAAGAACATTGTTTGATAAGGCAAATAAGGTGTTGGCACACCCATTGCAAAATTCTTCTTAAGGTCATAGGACACTTCAAGGAGTGTATCAATTTCTTCTTTGGTCCAGTCTTGTAATGAAATAAAATGTTTTCCCTTAAATCTAGTTTGCATAATCGTCCCTCTTTTCTATATCTCTATTAGTTTATTCTTATTTATCTCAGTTCATTTACGTCATACACTTATACTGAATGGGCACAGCTGCATATAGGGCTGCTGCTGATACTAGTTCATCTTTCCATGTTTTCTCATTTGGTGCATGGGCTTGGTCTTCATGTCCAGGTCCAAATCCGATACATGGTATACCATAACGACCCATTATGGATACGCCATTGGTTGAAAATGTCCATTTATCCACTAAAGGTTCTTTATCAAACAAGCCTCTAAAAGCTTCCACCATGGTCTGACACGCAATGTGTTCTTCCGGTAATACCCATGTTGGAAAGAAACAATCAGTTGGGTAGGTAAGCCCTGTATAAGCTGGTCTTGCATAGCTATACATTGACACCTTGGCCTCTGCTTCAATCACTGAAGGTAAAGACCTAATTTCCTCAAGGGCTGATTCATAGGTCTCACCATCTGTCAGTCTTCTGTCAACAGATATGGAACATCCATCTGCCACCGCACACCTTGATGGTGAGCTGAAGAATATCTGTGATACAGTTAAGCTACCTTTGCCGAGAAAAGCATCGTCTTTTAGCTTTGGATGTAGGGTCTTAAGGTCACTAATAATCGGTGCCATTTTGTATATGGCATTATCGCCTCTTTCCGGTGCAGATCCATGACAACTTATACCACTGGTTTCAACCAATATCTCCATTCGGCCACGTTGGCCTCTGTATATGTTCAGTGAAGTAGGTTCAGTAATCACAACGAACTCAGGCTTGATGCCACTTTCCTCAACTATGTACTGCCAGCAAAGACCATCACAATCTTCTTCTTGAACCGTTCCAGTAATAAGGACTGTCACACCTTCAAGCAAGCCAAGTTCTTTCATAATCTTAGCACCATAAACCATGGAGGCCATACCACCTTCTTGGTCAGAAGCACCTCGACCAAGAATCACTTTATCGTCCTCATAACCTTCGTAAGGATCATAATCCCAGTTCTTAATTTCACCAACACCTACTGTATCAATATGAGCATCCATTGCAATTAGAGTTTCACCACTACCCATATATCCAAGGACATTGCCCATTGGGTCCACTTCAACTCTGTCAAAGCCAACATGTTCCATTTCTGACTTAATCCGTTGTATGACCATTGCTTCATCACAGCTTTCACTGGGTAAGCGAATCATGTCTCTTAAGAAGTCAGACATATCTTTTCTAAACGATTCTGCAAGCCCTGCTATATCTTTGTAAGGTATCTTGGTATATCCACTATCAGCCATACTAGACCTCCTCACGTAATTTAACTATCTTGTCATTATATTCTGCTACTTTATCGTATTCCTTGTCCCAGAAAGACATTTCTCGCATCTTGTCTAAGTAGTCTTTGGAATAGCCAAAGGGTAGCCAATCTTTCTCTTTTTGATTAAAGAGTTGTTCTTTCATCAAAGGACTTCTAAAGTCCGTAATCATCCCTGTATCTGCATTGTCAAAGACGTCCTTCTTCCAACGTCTAAGAACAAAATCTTCTGTCTCAAGGTAACGTTGTTCAAGGTCTTCAAGAACAGAATCATACCGATCAAAACCATCTGTTGCTATGGTAACAACATTGTCATCTGGACCAAGATTTAAGTATTTGGCCATCTTAATTGCACCAAGAATATTGCAGATACCTGAGACACCAAACAAGTCTTTTAGGCACTGGGTCAATGAATAGTCAATGCCAGCTTCTTCAAGGATTTTGCCACCATCATGTATAAGCTTCAAACCTTTTACACAATCATCGTCTTCTATCATAACAACAAAGTCTGTGTTAAGGACATTGTGAATCAGGGTACACATCTTATCCCCCCCTATACCTTCAATACGATGTTGGCCTCTACCACCATCGGTTAAGGTAGAACACTCGTAAGGTTCTAGAGCAACAATCTTGGCCTCAGGAAATACAGTCTTGATATGGTCACCTGCAGCAATGGTACCTGAAGAACCGAGAGCGGATGTAAAGGCTGCGATACGTCCGTTACCCACACCTTTGACTGCGTCTACAGCGCTGTGTCCTGTTACATGACGATGAAATCTATAATTTGGAAATAGTTCAAATTGAGCCAAAGCTTTGTTGCTTGGCACTTTCATTAATTCATAGGTACGCTCCAGTGTTAATATAACATCTGACTCTGTGCCCGGAGTTAAATCTAGAGTTGCACCGTATTTACGTATGCGTTCATAACGTTCCTTGCTCATATTGTCAGGCATTATGACTATGGCATCGTAGCCCATTAGATTACATATATAGCTAACACCAATACCAAAGTTACCTGTTGATGGACCAAGTATGGTGTGTTGGCCTGGCATGATTTCTCCATCCACACAGCCTTCAATTAATGTTGAGTAAGCTGGGCCAACTTTATGGGAACCAGAAGGGAAATAGGTACCAAGCATAACCACAATATTGGCATCAACACCCGTTAATTCTTTAGGTAAAATGACTTTGTGAATGCCCCCCCCTTCTTTGTTTTTCCAAGAAATATTAAATAAGTTCAGTGGGTTCAGTTCATCTGCTTTGGCTTCTTGAACCTTGGCCATTAGTGATTCTGGTAAGGAGTTTGGGTTTAGCATTTCGTCATAGTTTGGTCCAAAAGGTATTGTACTCATGAGTTTCCCTCCAATTCGTTATAGATGTCTATAAAATGACTAAGTTTTGGCTTAAGGCTAATGGGCCCTGCCACAGATTTTTGTCCATTGGCTGTATCTTTCAGTCCATTGCCTGTAGATATGACAACACAAGTGGCATCTTTTTTTGATTACACCTGATTTGGTGGCATTGATTAAACCTGCGAGGCTTGCTGCAGCAGCTGGTTCGGCAAATATGCCTTCTGTTTTACCAAGAAGGGCCATGGCCGATAAGATTTCCTCATCACTGACCAAAACATAGTCTCCCTCCGATTTAGTGACAGATTCAAGAGCTTTGATAGGGTTTCTTGGAATGCCAACTGAAATACTGTCAGCTAAGGTATTTTCTTCCTCTGGGATGGGCATTCTATTTTCTTTAAAAGCATGGTAGAGAGGTGCACACCCTTCTGCTTGTACCCCCCCTAGAATTCTGGGAATTCTCTCAATATAACCTAATCTGTGCATGTCATAGAAGCCTTTGTAAACACCCCCCCCGATTGTACAACCATCGCCTACTGAAACAATAACCCAGTCAGGCACTTTGTAGTCAAGTTGTTCACAAATCTCAAGAACCACCGTCTTCTTACCTTCCACCAATAGTGGGTTAATAGCAGCGTTGCGGTTATACCAGCCATAATGGTCTATGGCTTCTTTGGACAATTGATAGGTTGCTCCATAATCCCCCCCTTCAACTGAGATAACCATGGCTCCATATACTAAGAGCTGGGTCAACTTTCCAACAGGTGCCCTCCTAGGTACAAAAATGACCGTGTCAAGGCCTAGTCTAGCGGCATTGCCTGCTAAAGATGAGGCTGCATTGCCTGTTGAACTGCAAGCTATGGTCCTTTTACCTAGCTCCAAGGCTTTAACAACTGCGATAGCTGATGCTCTGTCCTTTAAGGATCCTGTAGGGTTAAGGCCGTCATCTTTCACATAAAGGTTAGCCATACCAACAACTGATGACAGATTAGGAACACTGTACAGGGGGGGTGTGTTACCAACACTAAGGGTTTTGTCCAAGTACCTTGTCTCAACAGGAAGCAAGGCACTATAACGCCATATACTTCGGTCGCTATACTTATCAAACCGGTGGCCACCTAATACTTTCTTGATTTTTTTTGTAATCATAAATAACATCTAGAATTCCCTCATCATCACAATGGGGGGGACATGTATACATCTGTGCCTCGTTGGTATCATACTCTCGGTGACATACAGTACACTGGTAACCTTCCACATGGGACATGCTTTCACCTCATTTTTTAAACATTGATATCCACAAATTCAAACTTATTCACATCAAATAGCCCCCCCTTATCCGTCAACTTAAGCTCTGGAATGACAGGTAAAGCCAGAAAAGCCAAAGTCATAAAGGGTTCGATTGATTTACTAATCCCCCCCATCTTAGTGCCACGGGCATTCATTGTCTTCATCTTCTCAACCATGGTATGAAGCGGTGCATCGGTCATAAGGCCTCCAACTTCAAGGACCAGTGTATCAAGGACCTTGCCATCCCTGCAAATTGTCATTCCACCTGATACTGACTTAAGCTCCTCAATAGCAAGGCGCATATCCTTATCATTGTCACCTATAACGATGACATTGTGTGAATCATGTGCAATAGTCAACGCTACAGCACCGTGTTTTAGGCCATAACCTTCAACTAATCCAAGGCCAACGTTGCCTGTCATCTTATGTCTTTCAACAACCGCTAACTTCAAAATATCTAACTTATCATTATGAACAAAACACTCCTCTTTGGTGTCGACTTTTCGAATGACGCTATCTGTAATGATGCTCTCCTCTTGAAGGGCAATCACCCTAGCAATGCCACTTGGAATTTTTAGGTCAAGGTCTATGTCATTTACATCTCCTAATTTAACTGTCATTAATACTCGATCATCCACCTCAGGTTCTACATCAAAGAGTGGTGCTTCTTTGTTGGCCACTTTTTTGCCTTCTTTGTAAACTGAATCAATAATAACTTTGTCAAGGTCACTAAGAACCACTAAGTCTGCTTCAAAACCAGGGGGGGCTATAGCGCCTTTACGAGTTAGACCATAACACTCCGCTGTGTTAAGTGTGGCCATCTGTATGGCAGTAATTGGACTAATTCCAAGTTCAATAGCACGTCTTACATTATGGTCGATATGACCTTCATCTAATATATCCATTGGTTGTTTATCATCTGTACAAAACATAAGGCGACGACTGTTTTCTCCTGTAACACCACCCAGAAGAGTGTCCAAGTTCCTTGTTGCTGAACCTTCCCTAATATGGACATACATACCTTTGCCAACTTTTTCTAGGAGCTCTTCTTTGGTGGTACATTCATGGTCTGTTCTAACGCCAGCCGCAATATAAGCATTCAGTTCTTTGCCAGCAACTTGTGGGGGGGCGTGACCATCTATCCTTCTGTCTGCCATCATTTCAAGCTTCTCATGAACCCCCCCTTTGTTGCCATATATAACACCTGGGTAATTCATCATCTCACCCAGACCTAGAACATGGTCATGATACTTAAGGGCAATCAAATCTTTGGCCTGCAAAATGGCTCCTGCCACCTCATACTCGGTCGATGGTACACATGAGGGTAACATGATATAAACTTCAAGAGGTGTTTTCTCACTAGCCGCCAACATGTATTCTATTCCAGCAAGGCCACATACATTGGCAATCTCATGGGGGGGGTCTGCAATAATGCTTGTAGTCCCCCCCTTTGGCATGACCAGTTTGGAGAACTGGGCAGGTGTCAACATACTGGATTCAATATGGACATGGCCATCTATAAAGCCTGGACACACATAATGACCTTCTAGGTTGACCTCCTCATAACCTTCATAATCACCAACACCAACGATCAAACCTTTTTCTATGGCGATATCGCTTCTTCAATTTGCCCATTTAGGACATTCACTACTTTGCAATTCTTAAGTACCAGGGAAGCTTTTTCGGCACCTCTAGCAATCTTCACTTCACTTATTGGCATAGTCTTGTCTCCTCATTTGTGCTAAATAACTTGCATATGTCATCTTCCATTAAAATCTAGGTGGTGTTATTGTCGAAATAAACTTAAGAGGCACATCCCCCCCTGTATTGGTGATTTTATGGGGGGGGATATTCGCATAATAATAGATTGTATCACCATGATATAAAGTGTATTCATCACCACCAATAGCAATGAAAAGTTGACCTTCAATCACAAAAATAACTTCCTCTCCAATATGAGCCATCGGCTCTTCACACGTGGTTCCACCTGGCTCTAAAGTGCCCATAAATGTTTCCATCTGGCGGTTTAAGTCAGGGGGGGATAACAACTCATAGGTCACTTGGGATTCTGGAAAAGCGATGGTTTGTCTCTCGTTATGTCTTACAACTCTACTGGCATTACTTTCTTCTACAAAAAAAATGGAATACAGCAACGTCAAGGGCTTCTGCTATTTTACGTAATGAGGTTATGGAAGGTTCTGCAAGTTCTCTTTCCACCTGGCTTATGAATCCAGGTGACAGACCCGTAAGATCCGACAGTTCTTTCATGCTCATAGCCGCTTCATTGCGCTTACGTCGTATTTTTTTCTCCTAACATAGACAACCTCCTTGGGTAATCTGGATACCACTTACAAATGTTTCAAAAAATCAATGATCAGATTCCTGGCCGTTATTTTACGATAATCCGCTGATGAACGTTGGTCATCAATTGGTGTAATCAGTGGTGTGTATCTTTCTGCTATGTCTTCTCTATTCTCTTTAACGTAATTCACTGTCTTGCCCACAAGTGAGGCTTCAATACTTTTATCTCTTAGAATGGTTGGTGCAACGGCACCGATGGCTAATCGAAAGTCTTTTATTTGGCTTTTCTTAATGTTGGCAGCACCGGTAAAACAAATTTTGGAGATAGCATCCGCCTTGCGCCCACCGACTTTTCTATAAACCATATGGTTAAAGTGATGGTCAGTCATTATAATCTCCTTGACCATTTCATCGTTGGCCAAACTAGTTGCACCAGGTCCCATGATGAACTCCTCGATTGGAACATGTCTAATACCATAAGTCGATTCTAATACCATTACTGCATCTAGTAGATACAGAACTGGTAATGAATCTCCAGCAGGCGATGCATTGACTACGTTACCTGCTAATGTCCCACTATGACGTATTGCTGGTGATGCCATAACTTTGATAGCTTCTAGCAATAACTCCGGTGTATGAAAATGATCTAATATGTCCTCTAGGGTTACGTTGGCACCAATATGGACTTCACTTTGATGTCTGTCAATGTAATTAAGCTCCTCAAGGCCAGAAACAAACATGACATCATTGTCAAACTTTGGCGGAGTATCACTCCATGACCGTCTTTTGACCATAAGGTCAGTGCCACCTGCTATGATGGTAATGTCTTTCTGACTTAAAATCTCTAAGGCTTCATTATAAGATTGTGGGTAATGGCTCTCTACCATAGGTCACCCTCCTCTTCTACCAAGTACTTAATGGCACTGACAATCATGTTGTAACCTGTACAGCGACACAAATTGCCTGACAAACCATCTCTAATCTCTTCTTCATTTGGGTTTGGGTTGGCACTTAACAAAGATTCAGTGGCTATAACCATACCTGGTGTACAGATACCACACTGAACCGAACCAAAATTCTCAAAGGCACTGCGAATGGCTAGGCCTCTTTCGGTCTCGCTAAAACCTTCAATGGTTATGATGCTTTTTCCATGAATGGCACCAAGAGGTGTGATACATGAATTCATAATCTTGTGGTCAACAAGGACTGCGCAACCACCACATTCACCTTCACCACACCCTTCTTTAACACCAACCAAGCCAAAACCTTCTCTTAGAACATCAAGGAGGCGTTTGGTAGGGTCTTCATTTGAGATGACTTCACTGCCATTAAGCATAAAACGTACCTCGTTCATTTCGACGCCTCCCTCTTTAAGCTAACAATATACTCTGGTGATGCTGGTATTTGCATCACCTTTTTACCAATGGCATTCTCAATGGCCAGGGCCACTGCTGGAGCTCCGCCAATAAGTGTTAACTCCCCCCCTGCCCCCCCTTTAGCACCATAAGGTCCAAGTGGGTATGGGTTATCCATCAGCTCTGTCACCATATATGTCGTATCCACTGCTGTAGGTATGACATAATCCGTCACACTACGTTGATGGACTATGCCTTTGTAATTATTCATCACTTCAAGGTAACCGTAACTAATGCCTTGTAATAAGCCCCCCCCATCTGCCTGTCCGTAGATGACCTTTTCATCAATTGCCTTGCCAACATCATAGACAGACCATGTACCAACAATACTGACCTCACTGGTCACTGTGTCCACATCAACTTCAACCACATTACAGCCCCCCCATGAATAGGCCGGATAGGCATCACCTTGTAAGCTATCTTGGTCCCACTTGACATAGTCAGGTTGCTTATAACGTTCTTCAACCAACTTGGCCTCACCGCTTAACCATTCTTCTTTCATAAGCTTAGCTGCTCTAGCAAGCAAACCACCGACAACCATCATGGTTCTTGATGCCACTGTTGGGCCTGAATCAGGCACCAAATCTGTATCAGGGTTGTTAAAGACAACCTGATCCATAGGCAACTCCAGAAGGCTTGCCACTAATTTACGAAATGTGGTCTTGACCCCCCCTTGGCCCATATCAACACTGGCTACCAATATGGTCACCACATCTTCTTCTGACTTTTGAAGTCTAACAACTGCCTTGATATGGTCTTGTTCTCCACTACCTGTGAAACCACAACCATGTAAAAACCAACTCATACCAATACCTTTATGAACCGTAGAACGGTCATATCGCTTTACCTTGTCTTTGTAATCTGATAGCTCCATAACACGTTCAATCATCTGAGTCATGATAATAGGGTCTCTAAACTCACCACTGGTGGATGTTTTATCCCCCCCTTGCTTAGCAAGGTAGAATTGTTTGAAAACCAATGGATCCAGTCGTAGTTCCTTGGCAATATGTTGCATAAACATCTCTACTGCGAAGATCATCTGTGGTGCTCCAAAGCCTCTGAAGGCCCCCCCTGTTGGAACAGTGTTTGTCCTATAGACATCACCGCTGATGCTTAGATGATCAATGGTATAGGCACCCGTTGCCGCAATCATGGCACGCTGAAGTACTACCCCCCCTGACAAGCCAATAAATGCTCCACCATTTAGGCTAACGTGTGAACGAATGCCTATGAGACGTCTTTCCTCATCTATGGCCGCTTCCATGTGTATGGTTGAAGGATGACGCTTAGTGGTAAAGGCTACATCCTCACTACGTCCATAAATCAATTTGATCGGCTTTTGTATCTTTTGTACTGCAATGGCTACTTGACAGGCAATAAGTGATGGAAATTCTTCTTTGCCACCAAAGGCACCACCTGTTGTTGTTTGGACAACGCGTACATCATCTTCTCCACATCCAAGACCTACAAGCAATGCATTCTTCACATAATATGGACATTGGATTGATCCCATAACCGTAATCCGGCCATGTTCGTATAGTCCAATTACACCTTGTGGCTCAATGTAAAGTTGCTCTTGATAGCCTGTATTGTATGTATAAGTAATTGTTTGATGGGCCTTATCAAAACAAGCTTCACCATCACCTTTGTCATAATCATAATGTACTGCACTGTCTATATAGTCATAGACAGGCTCTTCTTCTTCAATCTCTATCTCTATGGCTGACATGATGTCTTCGATAACTACTTTATCTTGACCAACGATCAGTAGAATTGGCTCTCCAATATGATGGACGGTCTCATCAGCAAATATTGGCCAATCCTCATAAATCATATTCACATAGTTCTCACCTGTGATGTCCTGGCAATCCACAATGGTATAACCTTCAGGTAAGTCTGGATAAGAACGACTTATGATGACACCCTTTGACACAGGGGGGGACCTATAAGTTCTAGCGTAGAGTGTTCCTTCTGGTTTGATGTCATCAATATAGACAGCCTTGCCAGTGATTTTCTCTTCGTTATCCACTTTGTTTACAGACTTGTCAATTGTGACAATTTCTTTAGTCTTATCAACAGACACCACTACACCTCCCTACTTTTATCCACTATATCCTTGGGTTTTCCTGTTGCTTCAATGGGTTTTGCTGTAACTTCAATGGCTTTGACTGGACACTTGCTAACGCAAAGATGGCAGCCAAAACATAAATCTGAATCCATCTTGATCTTTTCATCAAATGTGATGGCAAAATAAGGGCATATCTTTTCACATAAAAGACACTTAGTGCACCTATCATAATCTACATAAGGTACTGTCTTTTCATAAACAACATGAGACCTAAGTCTTGCCTTTTTCACATCTTCCATTGACTCAAAGCCACATTGTTTAAGGGCTTTTGGCATATCCTCAATAATCTTCTGGTAAAGGTTTTTCCCCCCCTTTAATAAGGCTGCAGACAACATCTGTACACCATCAGCACCTGCAAGAAGAAATTCAATCACATCTTCTGCACTTGCTACACCACCAACGCCAATAACTGTAAAGTCAGGCATTGCCTGTTTGACTTCATAGACAACAGCCAAGGCCAAATTCTTAATGGCAGGCCCTGAGGTCCAAACGAAACCACTTTCACTTCCGTAAATAATAGACTGGCTTTTGGCATCAATCTTAATGGTTGGACCAAGAGAATTGATAGCCGCAATACCTGATGCCCCCCCAGCCTCTCTAACCGCCTTGGCAAAGGCTACCTTATCTGGGATATGGGGGGGACTTACTTTCATATAGATTGGTTTCTTGGTTAGGCTGCGTATTGTCATTACCGTTTCTTTAATTACGGATAAGTCCTTGCCTACGTAGTGGGTTGATACTTCAAAAGCATCGGCATAAGGATTAAGTAGTGGAATCAAAACTTCCATGTCTTCTTTGCTATAACCAACTGACACAATTAAGGGCTGGCCAGCTTGTTTCTTATAAGCTGGTAAAAACTCTTCAAGCCACTTCTCTTTGCTATGTTCAGACCAAAGTTCTGAGTTCATCACATAATATTTATCACCATAAATACAAGGTCTTGGCACTACAGCCGCTTTGGTTGAAATGGTCTTGGTCACAACGGCCCCCCCCACCCCCCCTTGTTTACTCATAAACTCAAGTTTGTTTAGGTCACCCACCAAGGGACCAGAAGCTGGCATCAAAGGGTTGTTTAAGACCAATCCATCAAATTCTACTGATAACATATCAACTCAACCTTTCCCATAGTTTTTTGGAAGTTTTTGCAGCCTCTTTGTATTTATAATCAAGGACCTTACAGACCTGATAATCATTGACCAACCAAAACCCACCACACCACACATGTCTTGGTCTAAAACTGTTGGCCATACCAAAGAACAAATGGCCAAAAGCATTATCTATGGCTATTGGGGGGGTTGGTGCAATATAAGGTAGCAATAACATATCTGCTTCATAGCCCTCTTCGATTCTACCTAGCTGTAGGCCAAACATGTCTGAGACATAGTCATAATTGGCTTGAACAATTCTTTGAAGGTCGTCTAGAGAAAAACCTGTTGGACTTTTGGATTTATGGTGCATAGTGTAATATAGGTTTAGCCATTCTGTTGTTATGCTTGAACTAATGCCATCATTGCCGATTAAGACAGGAATATCGTGTTTCTTCAACAGTTCATAATCAGGTAAACCTACACTATTGTTCATGTTAGAAGTAACATTGAGTACCACATAACAATCTCTTTTCTTAATAATTTGAGCTTCTTCTTCATTGATATAGAGGCAATGGGCTAATAGGCTGTTTTTATTTAGAAGACCAAACTTATCTAGTCTTTCAACCACCCTAAGGCCATGAAGCTTTTCACATTCCAGCTCATCCATTTCACTTTCTGCTACATGAATATGAATGGGGGGGCAATCACCTATGACCTCTTTCACTTTCATTAGGGTATCATCTGATAAGGACAGGGATGCGTGTAATCCAAATAGTCCTCTTGACTGATTCGTATTATTTTCCATAAAACTTACATTCTCATCGATACATTCCCTAACATCAAAACGATCACTTGTCTCAAAACAGTATATGCCTCTTAGTCCAACTTCATCACTGACTGCCTTTTTCAGGACAGACAAACTCCCTCTGATATCACGACCACTGGCATGATGGTCAATTAGTGTTGTAACGCCATTTTTGACTGTATCAATACTGTGAACAATGCCACTGGCATAATTGCATTCATTGCCTAGTTGCCTGTCAAGTTTCCACCATAGCTGCTTAAGGATATCCATAAAATTCTGAGGGTCATAATCAAGGCTTAGACCTCTAGCAAAAGTAGAATAAATATGACTATGGGCATTAACAAGGGAAGGCATCAAAATATAACCATAGCCATCGATGACCTCATCCACATCACCTGAAAAATCACTCATTGGTCCAACTTCTTTTATTTTGGAATCAAAAAGTATGTATTGGTTATGGGCAAAATGATTGAAGTCATAGATAGTTACATTAATAATTGCAGTCATGCTTCCCTTCATCAGTGATACCTCACTTTCCTATGGGCATTCGTACGAAATGTCCTACAGAACCAATTACCAGTGCCCTGTCCTTAATGACAAATTGACCTTTACAAATCGTTGAGACAACCTGACCTTTGACCCTTATGCCTTCAAATACACTGTAATCAGATGCTGAATTGTCTTGACCGATGGTGTGTTCTACATCTGGGTTATAAATCATTATGTCAGCATCGCTCCCCCCCAGAGCCAAACTACCTTTTTGGGGGGGGTATAAACCAAAAACTTTGGCTGGATTGACGGACATCTTTTCTACAGCTTCAAGTCCTAGCATGTTGTACATTAAGTTAAAGGAATGTTCTACACCACCAATACCCATTGGGGGGGTCATTACCAAAGGTTTGTCTTGTTTACTACCTGACATATAAGAACAATGGTCTGTACCTATAGTCGTAATATGGTCTTTTAGCTTAAGTAGTTTTTCTTTAGAAGCCTTCTCTCTAAGTGGTGGGGGGGCAACAGCAAATAAATAACCTTTATCTTCTTTATAAACTGAATCATCTAAGTAAAAGTAATGGGGGGGACAAGACTCAATGGTCAAGTGACTTCCTACAAGGTTGTTATAATTCTCAAGGATTGCTTCTAATGTTTCACCATGACTTAGATGAACCATGTATAAATTGCCCTCAGATTCTTCCACTAGATGACACATAAATAAGGCTTCTTCTTTTTCAGCTTCTTTTGGCCTTGCATTTGGCAAATCTTTGACTTGATAATTGGGATTAAGGTCGATGAGTTCATCTTTCTCAATATGAGCTAAAACCATAAAATCATCCTTAGCTGAGGCTTTTAGCAACTCCCTAATCTCGTTCTCATAAGTCCGTCTTCCAGATTCTGAGTAAGTGGTGAAAAGCTTGATGGAATTCATACCATAACATTTCATTTCTTCAACAATCTGCTCTACTTCTCCCACCGGATTCTTAACTGTCACATGAAAGGAGTAATCAATCATTGATTTCTTAGCCAATTTATACCTTGCGCTAAGGGCTGAACGCAGCTGACTAGCACTGTCAATAGGGTCTAAAAAAAATCAATAAATGTGGTAATGCCTCCATAAGCTGCAGATATGGAACCTTGATAAAAATCATCTACAGACTTTAGACTTCCGCTACCAAGTTCAAAGTGAACATGGGGGGGATCAATCAGACCCGGAAGAACTAGGCATCCTTTGGCATCGTATATCTCTTTTGCTGGACACTGATTGTCGTTAATTGCTACAATATGGTCTTTGTTAATCCACAAGTTCTGCTTTTGCAGTTCCCCCCCTTCAATGTATAGCAAACCTCCAATGATTCCAAAATCATACATATGTAATCCTTTCCATTGCTATTAAAATTCTGTTACCTCTTTAATGATTGCCTCTGTTAGGGTTTCATCAGTCTTATCATCAACAAGCGTCTTATAATCTGTGATACCATAACGATCAATCACAGCGTCAACCGCTTCTTTCCTGACCGTTACATACAACTCACATCCCGACATGACAAGTTCACTCATAATACCGTCAAAACATTGGCCTTCCAGTTCCAAAGGACCAATCTCATCTAGAAATATAGCTTGTGTTCCATGGGCAATCATATGACGTAGACTTTGTTCCACCCATTCTATTGTGTCTCTTGAAAAGCAATAGGGTCCAATTGTACACATAACATCAAAGCCCTCTGGTAAAAGATTGTCTCTAACAATAAAGGACCTTCTCTCCCTTGTCGCCAAACGGTGCATATCGTATCCTATGACTCTATGGTTCATCATATTCTTAATGGCTACGAAACCATCAGCTGATTCACTGTCCTCATACAACTTCAATAATCTGGATGTTTTTCCTGAGTTAATATTCCCTGTAATGATATTAACCATTAATAATCACCTCGCATATGTTTGTGACCGGATTTGTCATATTGTATCGATAACATTTCAGCTGCAATAGAAGCAGCTATCTCAGCTGGTGATCCACCACCTGTATCAAGTCCTATAGGTGAGTAAAAGTTCTCAAGATTGACTTGGTCCCCCCCATATGCCTCATAAGTCTTTGATAAATAGTCTTTCAACTTAAGCAAAGAACATAACATACCAATATATTTTGGCTTAATGTCTTTTTCAATTACTTTATGAAGCACATTATAATCATATTTGTGAGAAGGTGTGCATACAATGATATAGCTATTCCTTCTAATGGTCTCAGTCTCAATGAACTCTACAAATGACATAGCCACCTTTCGGTCAGCACCTTCAAAGACATCAATAACTTGTGACCTTTCATCAATAACGGTCAAATGATAATTCATCGTCTTTAAAACTCTGGCCAAGGCTTGTCCCACATGACCAGCACCAAAAATATAGACATAAGCTTTTACACCTATATACTCAAAAAAAACAAAGTAGCACTACCACCACAAGCCATAGGCAATGTTTGGGCATCGTCAATTACTTTTCCTTCCATTAGAAGATATTTCTTAAGCTCAGATGTGCCCGATTTGACCAATAATTTGCAACGTTCTCTGGCTTCATATTCAATGGCTCCACCACCTACAGTTCCATAAGCCATGTCCGATTCGGTTACCAACATCTTTTTGCCAACTTCTAGTGGCCCTTCACCCTGTTTTTCAACAACAGTCACCATCATACATGGTATGCCTTGTTTTACATATTGACTTAAACTTTCATAAATCTCCATATCAGCCACTTCCTCACTTATCTAATCTGTCTAATTCAACTGTCTAACTACATATACTTGCACTTATAACTTTTATAAGGCAAATGTTGAACCTATGGCAAGAAGTGTTACAACCAAGGCATAACTTGCTGGAATTCTTTTTTGTCCCCCCCAAGAGATACCAAAACTGATTCTCTCTATGGTGATTGATATTAGGACTAATGAGGCTGCGATCACTCCGTTTAGGACTATAAAACTAATTGCCTGATTAGGTGTTCCAAGCCATTTGGCAAGCCTGCCAGTTATAGCAAAACTTCCATACATATAGACAACGAACAATGCTCTCCACGAAATAGAAGTTGCCAAAGAAGCCATGATATTATGCTTAACTTTTTCGCTCATAATAATGGGTATGGCAGCGAATACAACTATGGCCTCAATAATCATTGCCATCATAGGGTTAATGGTTTTGACTGCTGGAAGACCTGGCAATAGCAAATCAACCGCTTTGATTGCTGCCGCAATTATTGCAATAGCCATTAGAGACCATCTTACATTTGCCACTCTATAAGCCTTGCCAATAATCCAAGGGCAATTGGGAACATTATTATCCCAGATATGTATGCTGGAACCAAATGAAGCACATAACCTAGAGTTGCCTCTAATAATCCCCCCCATAAGCCACCAAAAAATACAATTGTTGTCCACAATTCCTTCTTATTCATAGTCGTTCCTCCTAGTCTTTTTGAGTTCATTTACTTAAATCTTTCAAGACCCATCAGTATCTTTTCACTGGTTATGGGCAGTTCTTGTATTCGAATACCTGTAGCATTGTAAACAGCATTGGCTATTGCTGCTGGTGGTGTATCAATACCAATTTCTCCAACTGATTTGGCACCGTAAGGTCCCGATGCTTCATAACTCTTGGCAAATTCCACTTGCATAGACTTAATCTCTTTACGGGTTGGAATCCGGTAATTCATAAGGTTGTTGGTCATCAATTGGCCTTTGCTATTGTAGTGAACCTCCTCGTACATGGCCATGCCAATACCTTGAACCAATCCACCTTCAACCTGGCCAAGGGCCAACAAAGGGTTAATGGTAGTACCACAATCCACAACCGCTACATAATCAAGCAAATCAATCTTACCAGTCATGAGATCAATCTCAATTTCTGCAAAGCCTGCCATAAACGGTGGAGGCGATTTGGTCCCTACATAGGAGTTACTTGCAACCAATTGTTGTTGGTCTTCGTTATAATACAATCGATTACTGAGTTCTTTTAAGCTCATAGCTGGTCCAATACCATCCAATATGTACTTATTACTTACAATGGCATCATGGTCATTCAGATTGCCATAGTCTTCTTCATTATCAACTATGTATAGGTATTGGCCATCAAAGACAATCTTACCCACGTCTGTCTCCAGTGCTCTAGCACCTTCCTCAAGAATCATACGCCGCATAGTCTCTCCTGCCAACTTCACCGCATTACCAGACACATAAGTAGTACTTGATGCATAGGCACCTGTATCAAAAGGTGTCAAATCTGAATCTGAAGAGTAAACAACTATCTGGTCCATTTCACAACCTAATGCCTCTGCAGCTATTTGGGCAAGAATTGTATCACTGCCTTGTCCAATATCTGTTGCACCAATCATTAAGTTGTAAAAGCCATCATCGTTTAATTTGATTATAGCCGAAGCCATATCAATATAAGGAATACCCGACCCTTGCATAGCCAAGGCCATGCCAACACCTTTCACCTTAGTATTTGGTGAAACAGTACCTTCCTTGATTGCCTTAAGCATTAGGTCCCGCTCATTAATACAAGCATCGTATTTCTTTTGCCAATCAATCATAGCCATACCACGCTCTACACAGTAGTCTAGTTTACAACTTTCCATGTCCATGGCTGTGCCTTCTGTTCCTTCCCCCCCCATTTTCTTGAAAATCGGTGAGGTTTCGCCTTCCAGAATCATATTCTTTTGTCTGAAGATGATTGGGTCTATGGCTAATTTCTCGCATAACATGTCTATAGCCGATTCCACAGCATAATTGCCTTGAATGGCTCCATAACCTCTGTAAGCGCCACCCGGTGTATGGTTGGTGTAAACCACCTTGCCACCAAATCTCACTGCATCTACTTTGTTATATAAGGGCAATACCTTTGATCCAGCTACCATAAAGACTGTAAGGGCATGTTCACCATAAGCCCCCCCTGTATCAGAGAGTAACTTTACATCAAGGGCTTGCAACTTCCCCCCCTCTTTTGTTGAGCCTAGGGTTACATCAAACCGCATAGGGTGTCTTGAATATGTGGATTCAAAAACTTCCTTACGGGTGTAATTTAACTTACAAGGCTTGCCCGTCTTTAGCGTTACCGCAGCCAGTAGTAATTCGCCGTGGATACATTGCTTGCCGCCAAAACCACCACCCACACGAGGTTTGATTACCCTAATTTTGCTTAAGGGATACTCTAGTGCCTGGGAGATGATGCGACGTACATGGATTGGCGTCTGTGTTGCTGAATAAATGACTAAGCGACCCTGGTAATCAATTCTTGAATTGGAACAATGGGGGGGTTCCATCATTACATGGGCTTGGGCTTGTGTATAAAAGCTTTCACTCATAACCACTTCACATGATTTAAGCACTTCATCAACATTGCCAACTTCCATATGATAGGTTGCTGCTACATTATCCTTGGGTTCAAACCCTATGGGAAACATTTCATGACATTCTGGCTCCATGTGAATCACTTGATTATTTTTGTAAGCTTGTTCAAAATCAAGGACTGGTGTCATAATTTCATAGTCAACCTCAATGAGAGACAAGGCCTCTTTGGCACTGGCTTCATCAACCGCAGCGACAACAGCCACTTCATCACCCACATGCCTCACAACATTATCAAGAACAAACTTATCGTGTGGTGAAGGTTCAGGATAGCCTTGACCAGCACGTGTGATTGCTACCCTTTTAAAATCTTTATAGGTCATGATACATTCAACACCAACCAATTTGTCAGCTAAAGTTGTATCTATAGACTTAATCTTAGCAAACGGATGGGGGGGACTGCGTAGCACTTTTAAAGTTAGGGCATTGGCTTCTGCCAAATCATCGGTATATGCGGGTTTCCCAAGCATTAGACCTTTGCCATCAATGGATGGCAATTTGTGATTAACTTGATTCATTTTGCCACCTCCATATATGCTTTGATTGCTTTGTGCTGAGCAACATAACCTGTACACCGACATAAGTTACCAACAAGGAAGTCTCTAATATCATCATCACTAGGCTCATCCAATGATTTTTTCATGGCATAGACTGTTAATGCCAAGCCCGGATTACAATAGCCACATTGATCTGCACCTTCTCTACCAAAATAATCTGCCAAGGTACTGGCTTCTTCTTGGATACCTTCAACAGTGGTCACATTAAGGCCATCTGCTTTGACTGTCAGATAACTACAAGATGCCACAGGTCGCTCTTCAATAAGAATCGTACAAACACCACATGAAGATGTGTCGCACCCTCTTTTGACAGAGGTGTAATGATTGTTCCTTAGTGTATCAAGAAGGTATTCACCTGGATCAACATCAAAACTTTGCTCTCTTCCATTGATTATTAACATCACTTTCATCCGTACACCTCCATAATCATGCGCTCAATCATGTTTTGACAAACAATCTTACGATACTGTGCACTACCGCGCATATTACTACCAAGGCTTAATTGTGCCACCGTTAGTTTTCCTGCCATTACACATATATTTCTCAAATCTTTTGCACCTTTTATGGTATCTATAACCAAGCTATCTGGACTGTCATAATTAAGCAAGGTATCATCAAGAAGGCTCATAGCTTCCTCTGCCAACATTGCTACACCAGGTCTTGCACCAACAACTAGTCTGTAGCTCTTGTTCTTAGTAATGCATACATTGAGAATTGGAAAATCATTACTTGTTTTTTTTAAGGGTTTCGAATCTTCCTACCATCTGATCATGAAGCTCAATGTATAAACCTGTTAACAAATCCCCCCCTTTAATTTTCTTCTGACTTAAATAGTCTTCTAAAGAAACAAGACCAGCTCTTGCAAATATCAAAGTAGTGTTCAGAGCAAGAAGGGGGGGTGTTATTAGGTCTGAAAAACCATACCTACCAACAAGAGTCCCACCAATTGTAGCTATATTCCTAAATGGCACACCCATTATTTGCTTTACAGCTCTCACAACAATACCTGATGCCAAAGTTCCTAATTCATCGCATTCAACTAATTGTTGTAATGTAACCATAGCACCAATTTCTATCCGCTTGTCCTTAAGTCTTATTTTGTCTAACTTTAGGCCTGATAAATCAACAGCTAGAGCCACTTCCTTTGGCATTAGCTTTAGCCATGTTCCGCCACTAATAGGCGTACCACCATTATCAATTAGTTCAAGGGCCTTATCCACAGTATCTGGTTTCTCATAAGATAGTATCTTCAATCTTTTTCCCCCCCCTTTCTATATTCTGTAGTACTTCTCTGTAATCCTCTTGTGTGTCTATATCTACCAAAATCCCTTTGTCATCCACTTCTAAGCACGTTAGAGGATATCGATTCCTAAATGCCTTCATATTAGATGTAATGGGTTCTTTCTTCAATGCCTCAATTAGAAGTTGACGGACTAACAAAGGGTGACCTTTCCTGCCTTTATAAACTGGCACGACCATACAACCATCCGTCTCCAACATCTTATTTATTGTCGATGGATGAATCAATGGACAATCTCCCGGTGTGATAAAACAATCTTCATCTACAAACATGAGGCCGGTTTTAATAGAACTAAACATACCCTGGTCATAGTCATTATTCTTTACAACGATAACACGGTACATATTTCCAACGAGGGCAACAATGTCTTCGTGGTAATGGCCACTAACAACAATCACTTCTCTACAGCTTTGTTGTAATGTCATGACAATCCTTTGTAAAATAGCGATATCATCAATTTTTAGTGCCATTTTATTGGTTTTTGCTCTACTTGAATACCCTGCAGCCAGAACGACAGCTTGACTCATAACATCTCTCCCTTAGAATGTCATAGCTCTACTATTTCCTACTAAAGTCTATAAAAACAATAAAAAGCCAACACAAAGAATTATTCTATATATGAGTTTCCCTTGTATGGCTCCGTTACTTATGTCTGCACCGATGCAATCTATATCTAGTTGTATAAAGTGTTTAGTCTGATTAAATATTATTAACTTAATTATACGCCTACTAAAAACTTTGTCAATATTTTTGCAAGAAAAAGGACCATCCTCCTCAGAAAATGGCCCACTTCTTTCATTTTATAGTGTTTTGGCTCTATGATATGTGAGATTTCATCGGTCTAATAGATCATCTCTCTTAGGACCGTGTGTAGGATGCCACCGTTACGGTAATAAACTTTATCCATCTGAGAATCCAAACGAATCAGGCTTTGAATGTTTTGAGGATTCCATCCTCACCAAGGGCCTTTACTTCAACAGTAGCTCCAGGTAATATAGCATTACTTAGTCCACTGATATCAAAAGTTTCAAAACCTGTCAATCCATGGGTAGCCGCACTTTCACCTTCTAAGAACTGAAGTGGCAAAACACCCATACCAACAAGGTTGGACCTGTGGATTCGTTCATAACTCTGTGCAATGACTGCTCCAACACCAAGTAAGTTTGTTCCCTTCGCAGCCCAGTCTCTTGAACTTCCAGTACCATATTCCTTACCAGCAATGACTATCAATGGGGGGGTTTTGGACTCCTGATACTTCATGGCCGCATCGTAAACAGATGTCACTTCACCATCCGGCTGATATACAGAATATCCACCTTCTGTCCCAGGTGCAATCTTGTTACGAATCCTAATATTAGCAAATGTACCACGCATCATGACTTCGTGATTACCTCTTCTTGATCCATAGGAGTTGAAGTTCTTTGCTTCTATCTTATTGTCCTTGAGGTATTGACCTGCTGGGCTATCACCACCAATAACTCCAGCTGGTGATATATGGTCTGTTGTAACTGAATCACCTAGATACAATAAAGCTTTGGCACCACTTATGTTCATAATATCATTAATGGATCCTTCTAATCCTTGGAAGAAGGATGGTTCCTTAATGTAGGTTGACTGATCATCCCATGCATACAAGTCACCTTCCATAACATCAATATTGTTAAACCTTTCATTGGCCTCAAAGACACCTTCGTATTGTGACCTGAACATTTCAGGTTTGACGGCTTTTAAGGTGGCTACTTTGATTTCCTCACTCGTTGGCCATATGTCTTTTAAATAAACTGGCTGGCCATCTTTGCCTAGACCTAAAGGTTCTGACTTAAGGTCTAGGGTTACCTTACCTGCTAGAGCGTAGGCAACAACCAACATTGGTGAAGCCAGATAATTGGCTTTAACTTTTGAATGGACACGTCCCTCAAAATTACGGTTCCCACTAAGAACTGACGCCACAACCATATCATTGTCATCAATAGCATTGCCAACCACTTCTGGTAAAGGACCACTATTACCAATACATGTTGCACAGCCATAGCCAGCCACATTGAAGCCTAAGCTTTCAAGAGAAGGTAACAAGCCTGCTTCTTTTAGGTATTCTGTAACAACCAAGGACCCCCCCGGTGTTAGAGATGTTTTTACATATGATGGTACACTTAGGCCAAGTTCAACTGCTTTCTTAGCAACCAAGCCTGCACCCAACATAACACTTGGATTGGATGTATTGGTACATGATGTAATGGCTGCAATAACCACTGCACCCGTTTCCAACACTTCTTCTGTGTCCTGACCAAGTTTGACCTTTTGTTTATAATCCGAATCACTAAGTCCATACCCACCTGCCTCAACAGGTGTTTTGGCTATGGATTCAAAGGCAAAGCTCATATCATCCAGTCTTATTCGGTCTTGTGGTCTTTTGGGTCCAGCAAGACTGGGTACAACTGTAGCAAGGTCCAATGTTACTTGACTACTATAATCCGGTTTATGAGAAGGGTCCTTTCTAAATAGACCAGATTTTTTGGTGTAGGCCCTAGCTAGCTCGACTTGATCATCACTTCGCCCCCCCGTATACTCAAGGTAATCAATGGTCTCCTCGTCTACAGGGAAAAAGCCCATTGTCGCACCATATTCTGGGGGGGACATATTAGCAACTGTGGCTCTGTCCGCCAAAGTCATATTATTAATGCCCTCACCATAAAATTCTACAAACTTACCGACCACTTTATGTTCACGTAATTTTTGAGTTACAGTTAGAGCAAGGTCTGTTGCCGTTGCACCTTCACTCAGACTACCTTTTAATTCAAATCCTACCACTTCAGGTACCAAGAAATATAGAGGTCTTCCAAGCATTCCCGCTTCCGCTTCGATACCACCAACACCCCCCCATCCAAGTACCCCCCCTAGACCATTGATCATTGTTGTATGAGAATCAGTTCCAACCAAAGTATCTGGAAATACATAAGTCTCATCCTCTACCTGCTTCGTTCCTGCAACAGTTGCCAAATACTCAAGATTTACTTGATGTATAATACCGGTCGCTGGTGGGACCGCTCTAAAATTGTCAAAACTTCCACTGGCCCACTTCAAGAATTTGTAACGTTCATCATTACGTTCAAACTCTTTATCAATGTTAATTTGTAGAGCGTTTGAAGTACCAAATGCATCCACCATAACTGAATGGTCAATCACTAGGTCAACAGGCACAAGAGGATTGATGCTTTTTGGGTCTTTACCACCAACTGCCACGGCTTCTCTCATGGCTGCTAAATCAACCACCGCTGGGACACCTGTAAAATCTTGAAGGATTACCCTTGACGGGGGGGCAAAGGGAATTTCCTTAGTCTTATCTGAATCAGAAGACCAATGGACTAAGTGGTTCAGATGTTCTTTGGTAATTGCCTGACCATCGTATTGTCTTAAGGCACCTTCAAGTAGTATTCTTATGGCATATGGTAACTTGTTATAGTCCCCCCCACCATTGTCACTTACGTATTGCTCTATATCCATGTAGACATATTCTTTGTCTCCAACCGATAGTTTTTTTCTTATAATTAGTCTCTATCATTATTGCTACCTCCGCTCATTGCTATTTGATAATAATTCTCGATTAGCTCTAGTATAGCGGATTCTAGTCATAATATCAAGTCTATCGTGCACAATCTTCTTAGCCTTAATGATCAATAAACACCTATTCAGTCAACGGCTCAGCTTGTACAAGAGTTAATTTTTCTACATCATCTTCTTCTGTAAGGTCTTTTAAGAACATTGGAAGTGATTGATTTTTACTAAAAAACCCCCCCCTTTACTGGTTTTATCCAGCAAAAGGGGGGGTACTTATCCGTTAATTTCTATTCAATATCATCTTCACCATGAAATGGATTATCATGGTAGGTATCACTGGATATTTTATCAGCGCTAAAGCGTTCTGATATGGATGCAACACCCACTGATGCGGCTGCAATTTTCTCTTCTTCCATTTGTTGTCGTTGCTTTAGGTAAATGCCTATCAATAAAGCCAATACGCCTAATAGGAAGAATATGACAAATGGTACACCACCTGATTCTACAAATCTGTTTATGTAATAGAAGAATTTTCCTTCGCCTTCGAACCCTTCTGGACCATAAGGTGGGTTAATCTCTTCTGGGGGGGAAACTTGTGGTATTTTAGGGTCATTAATGTTGACATCATCCGGTTGACTGCCATCTGGCTTCTCATTGTCAGGATTCTTGCCAAAGGGATCGTCAAACAAGCCTTCTGGCACATCTTCATCTTCTATAAATTCAGGATTGTTGTCTGGATTGTCATCTGGGTTACCGCCACCACCTGGATTGCCGCCATCGCCTGGATTATCTCCTCCACCCGGATTGTCCCCCCCATCGCCTGGATTGCCTCCATCGTCTGGATTATCTCCTCCGCCTGGATTGTCCCCCCCATCGCCTGGATTGTCCCCCCCATCGCCTGGATTGCCTCCATCGTCTGGATTGCCTCCTCCGTTGATTGGCGTATAAGTGGCGTAAACATGCTTTGGTTCATCCATTACGAAACCTGCATCCAAAACCATTTCATTATTATCTTTGTGGTACCACCCATTGAAGGTGTTATTTACTTTGCCGGAAGGATTCAAGTTCTCTATTGTTGATATGGAGACCCTAGTCCCTTCTTTAAATCGTTCTGTTACAACTGTGCCATTATTTTCTACTGTCAGACCATAAGTTTTATAAAGCATTTTGACACGTTTCTCATCAAGTCCTACATTTTCACTTAACCTTGTATAGCCAACCATAGACTGAACAGAGCCTTTTTCATCTGGTGCGTATGCATAGATATCACCTGATCTTTGTTTTGAACCCTTAACAATCACATCAAAGTCGATGGTCATATTTGCTTCCTTAATAGGAATCTCAATGGTTACAGTCCTTGTCCCGCTACCATCTTCAACGATAGTTTCTTTGGCAGCATAATCCTTAACGATATCTCTAGAGTAATTATGGTCTACACTGGCTTTATAACCACCACTGTTATATTGGTAGACAATCTGTATTTTACTTTGAGGTGTTACTTCTTTAACCTCAAGTGTATTAAGATTGATGATGTCCGTATTATGACTCATCGTTGTTGGTGGTAGTGTAATCAGATATTTGTATATGTCATAACCATTCTCAGAAGATGGCACAATCATTAGGTCATCGGTAAAATACCAAACAGCGTATTGAACTGCTGATACAATTTGTTCGTAAAGAACACCCTCAATTCCAAGGTATTCTTCAAAATAATCTATAGCAACTTGTTCTTCTACTTGTGGACCAGAAAGTGACATTATTGACCTAATACGACCTGCTGTATCCGTGTCATAAACTTCCTCAAGTTCATATGTACGATAATCAATCCAGTCAATAAGACCTTTTTTTAGCATCAAAAGTAGGTGCGGCATATTCCGCACAAAATGTTTGGACGTCACTTTGGTCACTTGTATTTCTAAGTGAAAAAAACATAAGTCTTGTCCATGTATTCTATTGAATCTGATAATCGAAATAAATGGGATGTGAGCGTCGCTCCTGACACCTGGATTGACACCATTATCAATATTGTGACAACAGCTGCCAAATACAACCCCCCCTTCTTAGTCAAGCCCTTCATAGGTATCCCTACTCTCTCTGTCTTAAGTTTAGGATAATATACCTATAAGGACTTGTCAATAGAAAGCGTTCATTTTTTTATACGCCTATTGGAAGATTGTGAGAAATGTACAAAAAAAAGATTTGTAATTATACAAGAAAACTAAGACCAAAGCTAATAAGCCCAGCCACTGTTGGGGGGGTTGCGAACCATCCCAACATAATGTTTCTAAGCATTTTCAAGTTAATTGTATTAACACCGGCATTAAGACCAATACCAATTATTGCGCCAATAACTGCCTGTGACGTTGATACAGGTATGCCTATTCTAGCATAGATATAAACTGTGATGGATGCACTGATTACCACAATAAATCCTGCAATAGAGGACATTGGCACAATACGTTCACCAACTGTAGACATTACTGGTTTACTATAAGTGATAACCCCCCCGACCGCAATGGATAAGCCACCGATTATAACCGCCTGTGTTGATGTCAATATCTGTAATTCACCTGCAAATATCCCTGTAACGTTGGCCACATTATTGGCTCCAAGTGAGTAAGCACCAAACACACCTGCAAGGATATAACCAGCCTTTACAAATATTTCATAGAACTTAAACTCTGTCAAACGGTTTTCAAAGAATACTACAACGATTTTGTATAGTACAAAAGCAATAATAAGGCCACCAATTGGTGTTAAGAACCAGGCACCAAAAAAACTTTGTACTGGCACTAAAATCAGCTTTACCACTTAACAAACCTCCACCAATAATGGCACCAACAACAGCTTGTGACGTTGATACTGGCAGCTTAAGCAAGGTCATAACCATAACTGTCAATGCTGCCGCCATCATTACTAAAAAGGCGGCTAAAGCAGTGTTAATCCCACCTGCAAAAGCATAATCACTGACATGATCAATACCATTATATCCATCAACAAGGGCACCTAGAATTACAAAGACTGATGTCAATATGACAGCTGTTGAGTATTTGACAACTTTTGTATAAACCGCTGTTCCAAAGATATTGGCGGAATCGTTCGCACCAAGGCCCCCCCATCCTAAAAAAAGCACCCGCAAGTACAAAAGGATAAAACATACGCATCTACACCTTTCTAGCCATCATTATAATTTCTACTGAATCCGAAATGTCTTCAATTGTATCTGACATAGCGCCAATCAAGTTAATTATTTCTCTAATCTGCATCTTTTCAGCCAAAGCCATATCTGTTTCGAAGAGCTCTTTCACGATGCCTTGTTGCAAATCATCAACCTTAGATTCCAGATTCTCAATTTCTTGAATAAGTTTTGTCATCTCTTTGACCTTATAACTTGTAACAACCCCCCCTTTAATTGTTTCAATGAGCAAAATCAATTGGTCCCTAGTAAGCTTTGACATCTTTATAATCGCTTCATGAGTGAACTTTGGTAGATTGATTTGCTGAATATAGATTTCCTGAATGATGTCTTCAGTTATATCCGCCACTCCGTCCACACCTTCAATGACGTGCATAATGGATTTTCTCGAATCAACAAGCAAGCCACCTTCTAGAAGACTTCTAATAATCTGATGTCGAACAGAATCTGCTTCTGATTCCAGTGACCTCATGGTGTTGGTGTAGACCTCAACCTCTGACCTATTAGCACCACCTAATATTGACCCTATTGCCTCTTCATACTTGTCATAACACTTCATTACCACAACTGCATGTTCACCAACCAATTCTTTGATTGATTCGCTTTTTGAAAAGAACATTCAAACGCCTCCTATCTTAGACTTCCATCATTAGATGCATATAAAAACTGACACACTTTTCAAGATTATCCAGTGTAATCCGTTCATTGGTTCCATGAATACCTTTTAACTCTTGCTTATTTAACAGTATTGGGGGGGCAAATCGATACACATCTTTTGCAACTTCCTCGTAATACCTTGAGTCGGTTCCTGCCATAACCAAGTAAGGTGCTACTATCGGCTCCTCAAAAACATGGGTGATAACGTCTTGGATGTAATTATAACCTCTTGATGTGGCACTGGATACACGAGAAGGTTCATTTGCCTTCAATACATTTATGGCTATATCGATGCCCACGGTAACAGACTTTATATGATTAATCACTTCAGATACACTGTCACCTGGTGCAACTCTGAAATTCACAGTAGCTGTTGCATCCTGCGGCAACACATTTGAAGCGTTACTCGCTCTTGCCATCGTTACTGCTGTTGACGTTCTAAGTAGAGCATTTCCAACATTGCCTTTAGCAAAGACTTTTAAGAACAATGGTTTGATTAGCCAAAGATTGGCTAGCAATAAACGATTAAGAAATCCCATATATGGTCCAACCTGAGAAAGAAATAGTTGAACAGGCTCAGTCATCTTCAGTGGCATTTGATGTTTCTCAAGTCTTCTAACAGCCTCTGCCAGTTGACCTAACGCTGTAGATTTGGGTGGCATAGACGCATGTCCTCCACTGCCTTTCACACTGATTTCTATATCAGTATAACCCTTTTCAGCGATACCAACGATGGCAACGTTCTCTTGTACACCTTGTACCGAATCCTCCGAAACAATGCCGCCTTCATCCAGAACAAATTCGAATTCTAAACCTTCTTCTTTAAAGTATTCAACCACACACTGAGCACCGTCTCGGCCTTGTATTTCTTCATCATGGCCAAATGAAAAATATATATCTCTAGAAGGGACATAGCCTTTTTCAAGCAAACGTTCTGCACTCTCAAGTGCACCTATCATTGTCACCTTGGTATCAATAGTACCTCTTCCCCCCCATACATAGTCTTCATCTATATGCCCTGCAAATGGTGGGTATTGCCAGTCCTTGAGTGTACCATCCGCTATTGGTACAACATCTATATGTGATAGGAGAAGTATTGGTTGCTTCTCTTTTCCACTGCCAATCCATTTGTATACAAGGCTGTGCTGACCAATGCACTTTACATCCATTCTTTCATGAACAAGAGGAAACTGTTCACGTAATACTTTATGATAAACTTCAAATTGGCTATAATCAATTTTATCCCTGTCCATATAGCTTATGGTTGGCACCTTAACAGCCTCGGATAATTTTTCTGCCACTCTATCCACATCGATGTCAAGCTTCTGCCATTTCAGCTTGGCTTCAACGCTTCCCTTAAATGCCATGGTTCTTACAATCATAATAATAAAGATTATACATAGAACCGCTAGAATACTATACCCAAACATTGTTACTCACCCACCTTACTTATTCAGTCATTGATTTAATGAAACCTTTTTTTTGTACATTGCTTTAGCCGATAAAACAGATATCAAACCCATAACTGGAATTAAAGCACCTTCCGTCCCACTTGGAATAGGCAGTATCGCAAACAATAATATGATCACAACAATAGGGACAAGAGCTAATTTCCATTGCTTTAATATCCAGTAACCACCCATAGCCCCCCCAAACAAAGCGGGAATAATTTGCTCAAATGCTGGTTTGAGAACCTCAGACTCAAGTACTGGTCTTAGTGGAACAAGCGCCAACATTCCAATAAAAACAATGGCTGTAGTGACTAGAGATGCCACTGCTACTGCAATAGTTGCAATAACTTCTGCCTCTTCCGATTGAGGTTTGACCTTTGCATTATCGATACATGTGAGGGCACATGGAATTTTTAAATTGGTCAGATTGCCTGTTACAAACACCAAATAAGAAGCACTGCTACCAAGCATAGGGGGGGTATAAGTTAGAAATTCTGCTATTGAAATGGGTATGTATACCATGCAAACAGTCCCAATACCAATCAGTAATTTATTGATTGGTGGAAATATGTTGTAATGAACACTGACTATCGTTGGAACTAAAAATATTAGAGCTAGCACAATACTAGCTGTTAAACGTCCAACTCTATGAACTCTGTCTTGATAGGTCATACGTAAGCCCTCCATAGTACAGCAAAGGCCATGCCAGCCACCATACTTACCGATAGGGCAAAATCCTTCACCCATTGTAATTTAGTCAAATTGGCTATATAGGTAATTAATAGCATTATTTGGCCACTAAATATTAGAACCATCAAACTGAGTCCGCCAGAAACGATTGGCCTTCCAAGAAAAACCGATAACATACCAAAAAATAAAGCATTAATCATAATCTCCGCCCACTTGGAATCTCTCTTCTTCACATTCCCCCCCATAGTTCTCTGGTAAGGCTTAAGAGCAAATATACAAAGCACTAGACCCCCCCATATAATTCCAACACTCATAACCCACATAGAATTTGAAAAAAAACTTCGGCAGTATACCCAGGATCTGTCAAACTCAAGATCCCCCCCATACTTTTTGCACCAATCTCAGCAGCAATGATTTCATAACTCTGAGACCCTATAACTGACAAGCGCATCCAAGAAAATGGCAGGCCAAGAACTGGTGAAATAGCAATCAAAGCGATAACAATTGGTATTGATGGAACGATGGCAAAAACAGCACTGGTTTTCACGGCTTCCATCATCTTCTCCTTGCCTAAACCAATCTCCATCCCCCCCCTCTTCCAAGCCATCTTAAGAAAAACAATGGATTGGGTAATCACAAATATTATGACAACCGCACATAAAAAGAACAGTATCTGACCATTGGCAACTTTCATATAGTCCATAAAACACCCTCTACCTTTCTATATCTATATATGATGCTTACGATGTCAAAATTAAGCATATAATATTATATCACAAATTACGGCAATTTCGCCTAATGCTTCCTTGAAAATAGATGTAACAAGAAAAGTGGCTTCGCCACGTATGAGCTTCGCTCATTTTTGGTCGTATAACAAGAAATTTACCAAAGCATTAATGAAAACGTTTCAATTTCATTAATTAAGTTCAAAGGAATTTCTTGTAATACAAAAAAGACTATCCATGTTTTATTTCACATGGATAGTCTTGCACACTTTTTCATTCATGACGCTCACTTATTCAACTATGAAAAAAATCTTCTTAATATCTTGTATCTTGTCTTTGTGACATACCAGTAATTTGCCTTCTGACTTAACAACCACAAGGTCACTGACACCAATTAGTGCTACTTCGTCACCTTCTAGATATACAATGTTATTGCTAGAATCAATCTCCTTAGCACTAGCCTTCCTTATAATAGAACCGTTCTCATTCTTGTCCATTACATCTTCAAAGGCTGTAAAGTTACCTATATCATTCCATCCAATCACACATGGTATCACCTTGATTAGACTTGATTGCTCCATAATCCCGTAATCAATGGATACACGATCAAAATGTTCAAACATTGCTTTGGTGGCATCAGACAAGTCTACACCAACAAGTCCTTTTTCTATATAAGTCTTGATTGTTTGTAAAACAGCATAATGGTTTGGCATATAGTGAGCCAGTTCACTCATAATCGTACTGATTTTGAAGATAAACATACCACTATTCCATAGATAGTTCCCAGCTTCTACATATTCTTTCGCCATTGCTATGTCTGGTTTCTCTAGGAACCTGACCACGTCTGTCACTTTACCAAGTGTCAGATTGCTATCTGTCTCAATATAACCATAGCCAACCTCAGGCCTTGAAGCTTAATGCCTAGTGTAACTATATTGCCATTTTCCTCTGCTTCTGTCAGGCCCCCCCTTTTCAAAACATCTAAAAATGTCTCTACGTCTGAAACAAGATGGTCAGAAGCAAGTACGACAAGATTAGAATTAGGAAATCGATGCCCAATATAACTTGCACCATACCCCCCCACTGCAGCTGCTGTATCTTTAAATGCCGGTTCGATAATCACATTATCTTTTGGAAGCATAGGTAACTGGTCAAGGATACCTTTGGCTTGTAAGACATTGGTTCCTATGAAAATACGCTCAGGTGGTATGAGTCCGCTGATACGGTCCACCGTTTCACGTATCATTGATTTATCCGAAAACAAACTTAGAAGTTGCTTTGGTCTCTCACTTGTTGACAATGGCCAAAAACGTTGGCCTGATCCACCTGCCATAATTAATGCACAGTTCATCGTCCCACCTCACCTAATCAAACTTAAGATTTTTTTTAGGGTCCTTCATGAAATTCTCTAGGTAATTTAATACTTCACCTTGAAGGTCTTTTCGCCTTAATGCAAATTCCAAAGTAGCAGAGATAAAGCCAAGCTTGTTGCCAACATCATAACGTTTACCTTTAAAATCATAAGTATACATTGCCTCTTCATTGGCAAGCTTCATCAAAGCATCTGTCAGTTGAATTTCTCCCCCCCCTGCTCCTGGCTTTTGTGTCTCTAAATAGTGGAAGATTCTAGGTGTTATTATATAACGACCAAGAATAGCCAAGTTGCTTGGTGCGTCCTCCATCTTAGGCTTTTCAACCAGCCCTTTAACTTTTGACACCCTGTCTTCTATTAATTTTGCATCAGCAATACCATATTTGCTTACATCTTCTTTAGCAACAGTTTGAACACCGAGTATGGATGTTTTATATTCATCATAAGTAGAGATTAGTTGTCCTATACATGGTTCTTTTGATACAACCACGTCGTCACCAAGTAATACAGCAAAGGGTTCGTTGCCAATAAAGTTCTTAGCCACCAATATTGCATGTCCAAGGCCCTTAGGTTCTTTTTGTCTAATGTAATGAATGTTTGCTAAGTTGGTTGCATCATGAACAATATCAAGAAGGTCTTTTTTTACCTTTTTCTTCAAGGGTCATTTCAAGCTCAATGTTTCTGTCAAAATGGTCTTCAATAGAACGTTTATTTCTTCCTGTTACAATGATAATATCTTCAATACCTGAAGCCACAGCCTCTTCAATTATGTATTGAATCGTCGGTTTATCAACTATTGGGAGCATTTCCTTTGGTTGTGCTTTTGTTGCTGGCAAAAACCTTGTACCAAGGCCTGCAGCTGGTATAATTGCTTTTCTTATTTTCATTCAAATTCCTCTTTCCCTCTTAAAGATGTCTTTTTATCTATAACCATTTATCGTAATTTATGTTACCATTTGCTTATTCTTATGTCAATTTAGTCAGGTCATTGCCACATAAATCAATTATTCACCCTTCACTCTTGTAAGAGTCAATCTTAGCCTAGTAATTCTCATTTAGAACTTCAAAATAAGCTCTCGGATGCAAACATGCAGGACATATCTGAGGTGCTTCTAATCCAACATGGATATAGCCACATTTACGACACATCCATGATACAGCTTCCTCTCTTACAAACCATTTACCTGCTGATAAGCGTTCAAGGACTTTGGCAAAACGCTTCTCATGACCTTCTTCGACCTTTGCTATGTTTCTAAATAAAGCTTCAACCTCTTTTAAACCTTCTTCTTTTGCTTGTTCAGCAAAAGATATATATAAACTAGTCCATTCCTCATGCTCTCCTTTAATGGATGCCCTAAGATTTTCTTCCGTTGTAGCAAGTCTTCCAGCCGGAAATGTTGCTGTAATCTCAATATCCTCTCCAGACTCAAGAAACTTAAAGAAATTCTTAGCATGAGATAGTTCGTGGTCAGCTGTCTGTTCATATATAGCAGCTATTTGCTCAAATCCTTCCTTTTTGCAATCTTTGCAAAAAAACAAATATCTATTACGTGCTTGGGACTCACCAGCAAAAGCTTTAAGCAAATTACCTCTTGTTTTTCCACCAATCATATAAACACCTCTTTCATCATCTTTAACCTATTCTAACATAAATTAGTTAAGGGTTACCACCTAAGTGGTAACCCTTCTCAATAACATTTATGATATTTGGCTATTTTGATTGTGCTACTCAGTCTTGAAACCTTCCATACTCTCGTTAAGATGTTGAATAATCTCACCTAGGTTCTCAGACATATGAGACAACTGGTCTGCATTAGCACTTTGCTCTTCACCTGTTGCAAGAACTTGTTGTACCGCTGCTGCTGATTCCTCTGCAATACTTGCAATTGATGTGGTTGCATCAATGGCTTCATTTTGTATGGAATCAAGACCTGCAAGCATCTTGGATACTTTGTCAATCTCAATACTAATAGCGTCCATGTCATTGACGATTACTTTGAATGTCTCATCTGTATTCTTAACAGCTTTTTCCTGCTTGACGAATACTTCAGCACTGTTCTCAATCATCTTCTCTGTTTCAGTGGTTGCTGCATAAATACCATTAACAATTAGTGATATCTTCTTAGTCGCATCACCAGACTGTTCAGCCAGCTTACGTACTTCATCAGCTACAACTGCAAAACCTTTACCTGCATCACCTGCTCTTGCCGCTTCGATAGCTGCATTAAGAGCCAGTAAGTTGGTCTGGTCACTGATACCATCAATCATCTTAACAATATCCAAAATCTCTTCAAATCGATCAACAAGTGCTTTCATATCTGATTTGATATTGTCAGATAACTGAATTGTGTCTTTGGTTGTATTGTTCAGTTCATTAATTGTTTCTGTTGCTTGTGAACTTACTTCCTTAGTTCTTGTTGTTGCTTCGATAACAGAAGAGAACGTTGATTCAGTCTCGTTAACTTTAGAAGTTAATTCTCTAATAACATTGGTTGTCTTATCAGCGTCTTGTGCTTGTTCTGTAGCACCTGTCGCTAATGACTCAACGGCAATCATTATTTCCTTAGAAGCATCAGCTGATTGTCGCGCAATCATATTAAGGCTTTGAGCATCAGATTTAACCTCTGTAGCGGTTTCTCTGGTCTCTTTGATTAGAACACCCACATTCTCAACCATCTGGTTAAAACTATGAGATAACTGTCCTATTTCGAACTTACCCAGTATATTGGACTTGGCTGTAAGGTCACCTTGCTCAAGCTTCTTGAGTAATTTCTTAATATAATTAATAGGTGCTGTAATACTTATGGCAATAAATACACCTGCAAGAATGGCAATAATTGCTGCAACAATAAAGAATACGATAGATATTCCTTTTAGTGCATTGATTGATCCAAGAACCAAACTAGTTGGTTGGACTTGGATATAATACCAGCCATTAGCCATTTCTGAATATGAAACCATAGATTCTTCAGCAACGCCTGATTTGGTTGTAAAAACACCTTTGTTCACTAACTTTTCTTCGTCATAACCTGCAATATCATTTGACACAGATGCAAATACTGGAATGTCTGTCGCATCATCTTCAGCAACATTTGTTACAATAACATTCCCTTGATTATTGGTGATATAGATTTTAACACCTTCATCAAGTTCTTCAAATCCTAAATCTTCTGTAAAATAGTCAGGATTAAGTGTAAACATCAAAACACCAATATCTGTGGCCATGTTTCTAACTTGTCTTATAATATAGATTCTATCGCTGTCAAAAGCATCATAGAACCATTGAACACTTGCTTTGTTATCTTCGAGGGCTGTGTTATATGGACCTGCAAAGAAGTCATCAATGAAACCTTCTTCATCCATATAGGCTGGGTTACTTGAAGAAATTATTTCTTCGTGTTTAATAAAGGTGATATCTTCAATGGCTTGATTCGTTAGCTGAATGGTCATGAACATTGGGTCAATAACATTCATACGATCTGTGTTGAAGAAGAATATGTTCTCATAATCATCTTCATCTTTAGCAACAACATCAAGCACTTCAAAGTCTGTAACAATTAGCTTAGATGTATCAACAACAGATGATGATAGCATATTCAAGTTTAATGCTGTTTTATCTGTTAAGTTAAGATTGGCCTTTTCTACCTCTGCAATAATGCCCTTCTCAGCATTGGTAAGAACCAATAAAACAACAATAAGCATTGGAATAACACCAATGATGATGTGAGATAAAATCAACTTGAGTTTGATAGACATCCAATCGTGTTTCACTTTATCGTTTGCCTTACTCTCATTACTATCTCCAAGTTTTGCTTTGCCACGACGCTTTTTGATTTTTTCTTTACCAGTCTTTTTCGTCTTGACTTCTTTGGTTTCCTCTGACCTGTCAACTTTAGGCTCTACCATAGCCTTGTCAACAGAAACCTCTGGATTCTCTGTTTTTTTCCTGCCAAATATCTTCATATAAAATCAAGTCCTTTCTACACTACCCCCCCAAAATAGCCTTCTAGTATTATTATACTAACAAAATCGCATCATAGCAAAGAAAATATGGTAATTTCCTGAATTTTATGATACATTCGCCAGTTCACATAGTTACATAATGACTTTTTGGTATATATGTAATTGTAACACATATCTATTGTGCTTTATAGCTATTTATTTGTGCGTACAATTTAGCAAGATTAACATCAATTAGGAATGTCCGATGTCTCACTTTCATATTATTACACAATTACGTTACTACTATGCATTGATATTGTACGACTTTATGCAAAAAAAGGCAAAACAAAAGCCCGATAAATATCGGGCTTTTGAAAATATGTTTGAATTGATTATCTTTTCGAGCAATAAATTGCCATCTCGAGTCGATAAAAATGCACGCAAGCGGACATTTATTATCTTTTCGAAAATTGAGGAGCTCTTCTCGCACCCTTAAGACCGTATTTCTTACGTTCTTTCATACGAGGGTCTCTCGTCAAGTATCCTGCTTTTTTAAGAGCTGGTCTGTACTCGATATCAGCTTCAAGTAATGCTCTTGAGATACCATGTCTGATTGCACCGGCTTGTCCAGTGAATCCTCCACCATGAACGTTAACAATAACGTCGAATTTATCTAAAGTCTCAGTTAAAACAAGAGGTTGTCTAACAATAACTTTAAGTGTCTCAAGTCCTAAATAATTATCTATATCTCTTTTGTTGATTGTGATTTTTCCATTTCCAGGTACTAAGTATACTCTAGCTACACTGCTTTTTCTACGACCTGTTCCATAATATTTAACTTCTGCCACTTTATGTTCCTCCTTCCGATTCTATTAGAATTTAAATTCTAGTGCTTCTGGTTTTTGAGCATCGTGGTTATGTTCAGCGCCTCTATAGACACGTAATTTTTTTAAGCATAGCTTTACCTAATTTGTTCTTTGGTAGCATACCTTTTACAGCGTGCATCATAACAAGTTCAGGCTTATTCTTCATCATATCTTTGTACTTAGTTTCTTTAAGTCCACCTTGATATCCACTATAAGTTCTGTAATACTTTTGGTCTAACTTTTTACCAGTTAATACCACTTCTTCACAGTTTATGATAATTACATGATCACCAGTATCTACGTGTGGTGTGTAAATCGGCTTAGTCTTACCGCTAAGAACCTTAGCAACTTCTGATGCTAGACGACCTAAAGTCTTTCCTTTTGCATCAACGACATACCATTTTCTCTCAACTGTTTGGTTGTTAGGCATGAATGTTTTCATGGGTTGTACCTCCTATTTTGTTTGTTGTTTTGGTAATTGCCTAATATATTCAACAAAGTAAACATATAGGTCTTATTGCATGAATAATCTTGTAATAGAGCAACGAACTCAACAAAACCATTCGAGGAATTAGTAGGTTAAACCCTGGGTTAGTGGATTTAAGTTACAAACTCACGCTACAACATTATAGTACACGACCCCCCCTCGCGTGTCAAGCTTTTCTTATACTAATTTCGGCTCTAATAGCCACCGATATTTTTCTTCTCTAAAACCGCAGCTAAATAGGCTGTTAAAGGTATACAAAATATTAGTCCAATAGTGCCTCCAAGGGCTCTGACGATCTCCGTTGCAATGGCATCCATATTAATAATGTCAAAGTATGGTATGTCATTCATCATGAAAACCAAAATCAAGAATATTGATGTACCTGCATAAGCAAGAATCAGCGTGTTTGCCATTGTACCATAATGTCTCTACCAATGTTCATTCCTGAATGGAACAAATCTTTTGTCGACATAAAGGGGGGGTTAGCTTCTGTTATTTCGTTTATTGCCGACGCTATAGATATACAAACATCCATAACTGCGCCCAGTGTACCCAGTAGAATACTCGCAAAAAGTATGCTGGTAAAGTCAAAGGTCACGTCTCGTTGTGAAAACATAAGCATCTGAGCTTCTGTTGTACCAAGACCGGTTAATACTGCATATTTACTGATAATAATTGCAATAATACCAGATATCAGAACACCACCTATTGTACCGATAATGGCTGAAACAGCCTTTTGATTAAAGCCAGTTACCAAGAACATAGTCACCACTGTTATAACGACACATACGACCATTGAGAGCGCAATGGGATTACCACCTCGTGCTATGCCTGTTAACATGTAGAATATTCCAATCATAGTCAATGACAGAGTAATCAATGTTCTAATTCCTTTACCGCCACCAACAATAACCATTAGTGCAATGAATATTCCAGCCAAGATATACATATACTTGTCTCTTCTATATCTATAGACAAGGCCAAAGTCAATCTCACCATCTTCATCGTATTCAATTAGAGTATAGATTTCTCTACCTTCTATAAGTTCGATGTCATAAGCTAGAATCTGGTCCATAGTATTAACCACAGTGATTGTCTGACCTTTGTGAGGACCATCCTTAATTTTTACATCAGCCTCTTGAATCCTCTGTTGGTATGCCCCCCCTCCCGAAGTATCAAGTTCATTTAATTCATCTTTTGTTATCTCTAGAATCTTTCCAATAAAAACATCTCTCTCAGCAATATTTTGCTCACTACTACAAGCTGTTAGACCCGTTACTAGAAATAAGCTTATTAGTAGTAACATTAAAATCTTATACCCCCCCATTTTCACGTACTCTACCTCCATCGCTTTCATAATTGATATATTTCAGTGTCAAACCCTTTGCCAGCGCCGTTTTACCCGCTTCATTTCTATTTTTGCTTTCAAGAATATCAACAATTGATTCTGGCGAACGTCTTTTGTTACCTACTTCTAGCAATGTTCCCACAATTATTCGAACCATGTTATACAAAAAAACCATTACCTTCAATTATAAATGTAATCATATGATCTACTTCTTTGATATCGAGATTATAGATTGTCCTGACCGTATCCTCTACTGTCGTTTTCACAGAGGCAAAACTTATAAAATCATGTTGACCAATCAAATACTTGGCCCCCCCTTGCCTCATCAAAGTCAAATCCAGTTTATGCCTATAATGCATACTGTATTTTTGATCCTTAGGAAGATGATGTGGTCCATTATAAACCTTATACTCATAAGTCTTAGATAAATCTTGATAGCGAGGATGAAATTTTTCATCAACTTTCTCAGCTTTGCATATAACTATATCTGATGGCAGGCGCCCATTCAATGCTAGTGGGAGCTTGTAGTCTGCTATATCTCTATTCCCTGCTAATAGTACGACTTGACCCTCAGCATGGACACCAGAATCCGTTCTAGAGGCACCTGTAAGGGTTACAGAGTCTCCAAAGAGTTCTTTAGCCGCCTCCATCATAACGCCTTGAACTGTTATAGCATTGTTTTGCACTTGCCAGCCACAATACTCTGTACCATCATAAGCAACCGTTAATTTGTAGTAATTCATCCTAACCCCCCCTATTGTTTACTCCACTTGCTAGTTGAATGTTCTTGTTACACCCATTAATACAACATAGGTCAACCCTATTGCATAGGCAATAAAATCTATCTTAACATATGCCAATTTATTCATCCTTGTTCTTCCATCCCCCCCGCCACGGTAACATCTAGCTTCCATAGCAAGAGCTAAATCATCTGCTCTTCTAAATGAAGATATAAAAAGCGGCACTAACAGAGGTACCATATTTTTCGCCTTCTTCATAATACCTCCTGACTCGAAATCTGCTCCTCTGGCCATTTGAGCCTTCATAATCTTATCCGTTTCTTCAAGAAGAATAGGAATAAATCTAAGGGCTATTGTCATCATCATAGCTATCTCGTGTGCAGGGACACGAATTCTCTCAAGTGGTTTTAGCAGAGCTTCTATTCCATCAGTCAAAGTAATCGGTGATGTGGTTAGAGTAAGTAGTGACGACCCAACTATAAGCATTATAAGACGGCTACCCATAAAAATAGCCGTTCTAAGTCCCTCAAGGGTAATTGTAAAACGTCCAATCTGCCAAAGCACTGTAGAACCCGGTGTCAAAAAAAAGATTGAGACCGACTGTTAATACAATTATGATAAAAATCGACTTAAGACCTTTTAACATAAACTTCACAGGAATCGTAGTTGTCAAAATAATAGATAGTAAGGCAACCATTGCAAAACCATAAGCTATAAAACTTTGGTTTATAAATAGTGATATTATAAATAGTAAGGTTACGTTTATTTTGGTTCTTGGGTCAAGCTTATGAACCACTGAATCTGCAGGATAATACTGTCCAATTGTTATATCTCTTATCATAATTGTTTCACTTGGCCAATTGCTTAAGCAATGCTTCCTTGGCTTCCTTTATCGTAATTATCTTTTCATCAAAATCAAAACCTTTTTCTTCAAGTGCAGCAATCAGATATGTCACTTGTGGTACAGCTAATCCCATCTCTTCAAGTTGTTCTACATTGGAAAAAAACTTCTTTGGCCGTCCCATCCATTTTTATCAATCCTTGGTCCATTACAACAACCCGGTCAACAAAACGAGCTATATCTTCCATACTATGTGAAACAAGAATGACTGTAATACCAAGTTCATCATGTAGGTGGCGTATTTCACCAAGTATTTCATCTCTTCCCTTTGGATCAAGTCCTGCAGTCGGTTCATCTAGAATCAATATATCAGGTTCCATTGCTAGAACACCTGCGATTGCCACCCGGCGTTTTTGACCGCCTGATAAATCAAAAGGTGATTCACCGTGGAGCGATTCCTCTATACCAACTATTTCCAAAGCCTTTTTCACACGAACATCGACAGTCTCTTTATCAAGACCCATATTGGTCGGGCCAAATGCCACGTCTTTATATATACTCATTTCAAACAGTTGATGTTCAGGATACTGAAACACCAATCCTACTTTTTGTCTAACATCTGCAAGTTTCACGCCATCATCAAATATTGATGTGCCATTGATAAAGACCTGTCCCTTTTCAGGCTTTAGCAAGCCATTAAAATGCTGAATAAGTGTCGACTTACCTGACCCAGTATGGCCTATCAGTCCAACAAACTCACCCGATTCAATTTTTAGGTCAACACCTTTAAGTGCTAGTTTGACAAATGCCGTACCTATCCCATAGGTATAATAGAGATCTTTTATTTCAATTGACATAGTCTATCCACCATTTCATCTATCGTAAGAACAGTTGTATCAATAGATACGCCTGCCTCTCTTAACTCATAAGCCAACTCGGTCACCTCTGGAACATCCAGACCAAGGGCTTTCATTTCTTCCACTTTACCAAAGACTTCTCTTGGCACGCCGCTAAGAGCAATCTCGCCATCTTCCATAACATAGACTTTGTCACTCATAACTGCTTCTTCCATAAAATGTGTAATCAATATGATTGTAATGCCCTCTTCTTCATTAAGTCTTGTCACTGTCTCAAGTACTTCTAATCGACCTGAAGGGTCAAGCATTGCTGTTGGTTCATCTAAAATGATGCAATCAGGTTTCATAGCAAGTACACCAGCAATTGCAATTCTTTGTTTCTGTCCACCCGATAATTTGTATGGTGAGTGATTGGCATATTCTGTCATCTCTACTGACTCAAGAGCATTGTCCACCCTATCTCGAATGGTCTCTGGATTTACGCCAAGATTTTCGGGACCAAATGCAACATCTTCCTCAACTATTGTTGCTATTATTTGGTTGTCAGGATTCTGAAAAACCATACCTGCAGATTGTCTTACATCCCAAACAAGAGAAGTGTCACTGGTATCGTAACCCTTTACAAGTAATGTGCCTTCTTTTGGTCGTAACAATGCATTAAAATGCTTGGCCAAAGTTGACTTGCCTGAGCCATTGTGTCCTAGTATAGAAATAAAATCGCCTTGTTTCACCTCTAAGCTGACATCTTTTATCGCTCTGTGCACACCTTCAACTTCACCTTTTTCATTGTGGGTCAAATATTCAAATACCAAATTGTTTGCTTTAATCATTTCCATTGGTTTACCATCAACTTTTCTCTATTCTAATAACCCATTATATACTATGCTAAGGAAAATAAAAAGGGTCAAGTGCATTGCACTTGACCCTGGTTTATTAATTATTGTAAGAATGATTTTATACTATATAAAATACCTCTAACTTCAACTATACTTTCTAAAGTCACACAGTCATTACATTTACGTATGATTTATCTCGCAAGTTTCCGTAAGAATGATTTTATACTAATTCTAAAATAACTTCTTTAGCTGCATCACCTTTACGTGGACCGATTTTAACGATTCTAGTGTAACCACCGTTTCTATCTACGTATTTTGGTGCAATGTCATTAAACAATGTTTCAGCCAAATCAACCTTCTTAGTTCCTGCTTTTTTTTACCAGCACTCTTTTCAGGCACTTCAGTAACAGGGTATACAACACTAAGAATTTCTCTTCTAGCGTTAAGTCTTGTTGCATTGTCTTTCTTAATGACCTTTTCGATGTCTTCGAATTGAGTCACTTTCTTACCATCTACAACTTCTTTAACACGCTTACCATCTGCTGTCTTCTTAGCAACTTTTTGAGTAACAGTTACTTCAGTAAAGTTGTCTTTTTCTCTAACAGCCATAGCAATCAACTTCTCAGCGATTTTACGAACTTCTTTAGCCTTTTGCTCAGTTGTCTTAATCTTACCATGATACAGTAGATTAGTTACTTGGTTTCTAAGCAATGCTTTTCTTTGGGAAGATGTTCTTCCAAGTTTTCTATAACCAGGCATAGATAAGCTCCTTTTCTTGGTATTATAGGTTGTATAGCAAGCTATACATTTACCTAGTCTAACGAAGTATGCTTACTCATCACCAGGTCTAAGTTGAAGACCAAGCTCTTGAAGTTTCGCAAGTACTTCTTCTAATGATTTACGTCCTAAGTTTCTTACCTTCATCATATCTTCAGGGGGGGTTCTGTTTGTAAGTTCTTCAACAGTGTTAATCCCTGCTCTCTTCAGACAGTTATATGAACGAACAGACAATTCAAGTTCATCAATACTCATTTCGAGTACTTTTTCCTTTTCATCATCTTCTTTTTCAACCATGACTTCAGCATTTCTAGCATTCTCTGATAAGTCAATGAACAAGTTAAGGTGTTCACTAAGTACCTTAGCAGCTAAACTTACGGCTTCATCAGGAGATAAAGTACCATCTGTCCATACTTCTAGAGTCAGTTTGTCATAGTCCGTCACGTTACCTACACGAGTGTTTTCCACCTTAAGGTTAACACGCTCTACAGGAGTGTAGATTGAGTCAACTGGAATTACACCGATTGGTTGGTCTTCAGATTTATTCTTATCAGCAGTGACATAGCCTCTACCTTTATTAATGGTAAGTTCTACGAACAATTTACTATCTGATCCACCACTAAGAGTTGCAATTGGTTGATCAAGGTTGATGATTTCTATGTCAGGATCTGCCTGAATGTCAGCACCTGTAACAACACCTTCGCCTTCAAACTCGATGTATGCAACTTTTGGCTCTGCACTATCACTATTATTTCTAATAGCTAATTTTTTGATATTAAGTATAATCTCAGTAACATCTTCTTTGACACCTGGGATAGTACTGAATTCGTGTAACACGCCTTCAATCTTAACACTACTTACAGATGCACCAGGTAATGAAGACAACATGATTCTTCTAAGGGAATTCCCTAAAGTTGTACCATAACCTCTTTCAAGTGGCTCTATTACAAAAGCACCGAATTTGTTATCCTCTGAAATTGATACAATGTCAATTCTTGGTTTCTCGAAATCAAACACTTACAAGACCCTCCTTACTATTATTGGTTTCATCATTTATTCTATACTATTTCCTTAATTACTACGAGGGTAATTCTATACAACTTGGCGAAAATAATTCGCCAAATTATATTACTTTGAGTAAAGCTCGACGATAAGCGTTTCTTCGACAGGAATGGTAATCATTTCTCTCTCTGGCTTAGCGGTTACTTTAGCTGTATAGTTTTCTAAATCTGATTCAATCCATTCAGGAACAGCTCTTGAAGCTGTTGTTTCAATGATTGTCTTCATTCCAGCTGCACTTTGAGATTTCTCTTTAAGTGTAATCACGTCACCAATTTTAACTTGGTATGATGGAATGTTAACTTTCTTACCGTTTACAAGTACATGGTTGTGACGAACAATTTGTCTTGATTCTGTTCTTGAACGACCTAGTCCTGCTCTGTAAGCTACGTTATCAAGACGCATCTCAAGAAGAATCAATAGGTTAACACCTGTGATACCTTTTTGATGAGCGGCTTTGTCATAATAATTTCTAAATTGAGTTTCTAGAACTCCATAAATTCTTTTTGCTTTTTGTTTTGTACGAAGTTGTAATCCGTATTCAGAGATCTTTGATCTTCTGTTTCCGTGTTGTCCTGGAGCATATGGTCTACGTTCCATCGCACATTTAGCTGAATAGCATCTTTCGCCTTTAAGGAAAAGCTTATCGCCTTCTCTTCGACAAAGTCTACATACAGCACCTCTATATCTTGCCATTTAAGCGCACCTCCAATTAGACTCTTCTACGTTTAGGTGGACGACATCCATTATGTGGAACTGGCGTCACATCTTTAATACTAGTTACATCTAGTCCAGCAGCTTGAAGTGCTCTAATAGCAGCTTCTCTTCCTGAACCTGGTCCTTTAACCAATACTTCAACAGTTTTTAGACCGTGAATCATAGCAGCTTTAGCTGCAGTGTCTGCCGCCATTTGCGCAGCATAAGGTGTATTCTTTCTTGAACCTCTAAATCCAAGACCACCTGCACTTGCCCAAGATAAAGCATTACCTTGTGCATCTGTTAACGTTACAATAGTATTGTTAAACGTTGATTGAATGTGAGCTTGGCCACGTTCAACATGTTTTTTTTACACGTCTTTTAGTATTTCTCTTGGCTACTTTCTTTGCCATTCTACTTTACCTCCTATGCTATTTCTTCTTGTTAGCAACTGTTCTACGTGGACCCTTACGAGTTCTCGCATTAGTTTTAGTCTTTTGACCTCTAACAGGAAGACCTCTTCTATGACGGATTCCACGGTAACAACCGATTTCCATTAGTCTCTTAATGTTAAGTGCAATCTCTCTTCTAAGATCACCTTCAACTTGTACTGATTTGTCGATGATGTCTCTAAGCTTTCCAACTTCTTCATCAGTCAAATCTCTTACTCTTGTCGCTGTATCGATGCCTGCTTCTGCAACAATTCTTTGTGCAGTAGTTCTACCTATACCATAGATATAAGTAAGACCGATCTCAACGCGTTTTTCTCTTGGTAAGTCAACACCAGCAATACGTGCCATGTATCTTCGCACCTCCATTTAAATTATAATCTACTGATACCTTCTTATTGAAAGGTACCCACGGTTCCAACTGTGATTTCGAATATGATTTGAGAATCACTCGTTTGTGCTGTGAAATCAAACATAGTTTGATGTTCACTCGCATTCTTTCAGTGATTTCGAACATAGTCCGAGAATCACTCGTGAATATCATTCAAAACTTCACGAATGCAACTATTCCTTAAAATCTTGAATCATATTCTTACTACTCTACTATCCCATAACGGTCAAGTAGCCACCTAGTACCCTCGCTTCATCCAATTCTTCATCTGCTTAAGGAACAAATTCAAATTGTTTACACAAAATGTTCTGGTGGTTGTTTCTACATTATTTATTTACGGATATTTTCATTATAATAAAAAAATCCATATGTGAGCTTTTGCTCACGAAACCTTATTATATAACAAGTTGCTGCATTAAACAAGGTTTTTTTTAGAAATTGCCTAAATAGATTAACCTTGCTTTTGCTTATGCTTAGGATTCTCACAAATCACACGGACTCTACCGTTTCTTTTGATTACTTTACATTTTTCACAAATTGGTTTTACTGAAGCTCTAACTTTCATTTTGATTCTCCTTTATCAAAAATTTCGACAACCACAATAGTATACTATGTATTTGCCTATTTGTCACGCCAAATAATTCGACCTTTGGTTAAATCATATGGAGACATCTCAATTGTTACTTTATCACCAGGCAAAATACGAATATAGTGCATACGTAATTTACCTGAAATATGAGCCAAAATAACATGACCGTTCTCTAGCTCTACTTGGAACATAGCATTAGGTAGTTTTTCCTTTACTCTACCTTCTACTTCAATGACGTCTTTCTTTGACATATATACCTCCTAAAGTAAGTTAGTCAAGGGTTTGCCTAAATGCTTTTAGGCTGTTTCTAATATCAGCATTACTGATTTTGTCACCAGTGAGGATCTTGTCCTTAATGTCTGTTGCAACCAAATGGGTTATTTGAACATGCTTCTTTTTCTTTTTCTTAAGGGACTCTAGTCGCCTAGTGGTACCATTACTCAAAAATAAGAAATCATCATTTTGCTCAATAACGATAAACAATTCATCTTTGTCGCGTCCAGCTTTGGATTTAACAATTTGTCCAAGTTCATAATCAATCATCTATACCACCTTGGTCTATTAATGTCAATAATTCATACCCTGAATCTGTTATCAAAACAGTATTTTCATAGTGTGCTGATATTGAGCCATCTAAAGTCACAACCGTCCAGTCGTCATCCAACGTCCTTACGTCATATCGGCCAAAGTTAACCATCGGTTCAATGGCCAATGTCATTCCCGGTTGTAGTTTTGGACCTCTTCCAATAGGTTTATAATTCGGTATTTGAGGCTCTTCATGAAGGTCCTTGCCAATACCATGACCAACCAAATCCCTTACCACTGAACATGCATTGGCTTCACAATAATTCTGAATTGCCGCTGATATTTCATGAAGGTGTCTGCCAGGTTTAGCATATTTCAAGCCTTCAAAGAAGCTTGCCTTAGTTATTGCTACCAAATCTTCTGCATCTTTGGAACCATTACCAACCACATAAGACCTTGCTGCATCACCATGATACCCATTATAGTAAGCACCGATATCAATACTAACGACGTCACCGTCTTGTATAAATCGACGCTTACTAGGAATACCATGGACCACTTCTTCATTAATGGATACACATATAGATCCTGGGTATCCATGATAATTCAGAAATGATGGTGTTGCACCTTGCTTGGTAATGAATTTTTTTTAGCAAGCTGGTCAAGTTCATATGTTGTCATACCAGATTTCAGTGACTTAGCCAACACCTCATGGGTGTCAGCAACAATACGTCCTGCATCTTTCATTCTAGCTATTTCTTGACCATTTTTAATAAGTATTGCCATATATTATGCACCTACGATTTTAACTATTGCTTCAAAAATCACTTCTATGTCTTGTTGCCCATCTACTGATACCAAGATATCGTTCTTCTTAAAGTAATCAATAAGAGGTTGCGTTTGTTCATGGTAAACGCCTAGACGCTTAAGCACTGTTTCCGGTTGATCATCATCACGAAGTACCAACTCATTACCGCACGCATCACATATACCTTCAACTTTCGTTGGAATATATTTAATATGATATGTTCCACCACACTCTAGACATGCTCTACGTCCTGACATTCTTCTAACGATAGCCTCGTCTGGAACGTCAACATCGATTGCAAAGTCTATTGCTGTTCCCATAGCTTCTAGCGCTTTATCAAGTGCCTCCGCTTGTGGGATCGTTCTTGGGAATCCATCAAGGACAAAACCGCCCGCACAGTCGTCTTCCTTAATTCGATCTGCCACTAAATCAACAACCAATTCATCTGGGACAAGTAATCCTTGATCCATGAATTCTTTAGCTTTAACGCCAAGATTTGTTTGATTCTTGATATTCGCTCTGAAAATATCACCTGTTGATATATGAGGAATCCCATATTTACCGGATATTCTCTTAGCTTGTGTACCTTTTCCTGCTCCTGGTGCGCCTAACATAATAATTTTCATTACTACCTCCCATAAGACAATGTCATCTAGTATGTTGCTTTACCATATAACGCCTCAAAGTCGACTAGCCTTATGGCAAGTCGACCTGTGGCGATTATTTTAAGGAAATTAAATTTTTATAATTTCTTACTATCCTCGTTAGGATTAAATCCTAGCCGAGAAGTCGGTCTATGATTTATTTCTTAGGAAATGAAATCACAATCCTTGCCATCCTCGTTAGTACTTAGTACTAGCCGAGAAGTCGGTCTATGCATTATATCCTTGAGATATAATCCACTACCTTGCCATTCTTGTTAAGATTAAATCTTAACCAAGAAAGCCCTTATAATGTCTCATTACAAGTTGTGATTGGATTTGCTTAACAGTCTCAAGAGCAACACCACCAACGATGATTAGTGAAGTACCACCAAAGTTAAGTTGGATGCCTATAGCTGCTGATAGTCCAATAGGTGCTAAGGCAATAAGTCCTAGCATTACTGCACCAATAAATACCAATCTTCCAAGAACTGTTGAAAGGTGATCAACTGTTGGCTTTCCTGGACGGATACCTGGAATAAATCCACCGTTCTTCTTCATATTATTAGCCACTTCATATGGGTTGAATGTAATTGCTGTATAGAAATATGCAAATGCAATTATCAATACAAAGTACAATGCAGCTCCAAATGGTTGGTTAATTCTAACGAAGTTGAGGATGTTGCCCCCCCAAGTTCCTGTAGGGTTCGCAGTAAAGAATGAAGTAATCGTAGCAGGGAACTGTAACAATGAAGAAGCAAAAATTACTGGGATTACACCGGCCATATTTACTTTCATTGGAATATGAGTGGATTGACCACCATATACTTTACGTCCTTGTATACGTTTAGCATACTGAACTGGTACCCTTCTCTCCCCCCCTAACTGTATAAGCACTACGAATACAATCATAAGGAAGAATACGACTAGTAGGATTGCAACATTCAAGTATTGACCATCTTTGATACGGTCGATAAGGCCAATTGTACCATTATCAAGACCTGACAAGATGTTTACAACGATAATCAATGAGATACCGTTACCGATACCATTTTCAGTGATTCTTTCACCACACCACATCAAGAAAGCTGTACCTGACACCATAGTGACAACTGCAAGCGCAACTGATAGGAATGTGTAGTTATCAAAGTAACTTCTAAATCCAATACAGATAGCAACAGCTTGAATCAATGCGAAACCAACTGTAGCAAATCTTGTGATTTTTGCAATCTTTTTCTTACCCTCTTGACCATCTTTTTGCATTTCCTCAAGAGCTGGAATAGCAATAGTCAATAGGTTCATGATGATTGAAGAGTTAATGTAAGGTACAATACCAAGAGCAAAAATAGTCATGTTCTTGAATGCACCACCTGAGAATGCATCAAACATCCCAAGTAAACCTTCACTGTTTGCTTCAAAATAGTTAAGGATTGAGCTAGAGTCAATTCCAGGAATTGGAATAGCCGCACCAGAACGAATGGCAAACAACATCAAAAATGTGAATATAAGTCTGTTTCTTAAGTCCTCGACTTTAAATGCATCGCGAAGTGTCTTAAACAATTATACCACCTCTGCTTTCCCACCAGCAGCTTCGATTTTATCGATGGCTGATTGACTAAAAGCATTAGCTTTGATGGTTAACTTCTTAGTTAAATCACCGTTACCTAAGATCTTAACACCATCTTTTGGATTCGAAATAATCCCTTTTTCTAACATTTTTTCTATTGTAACGATTGATCCTGCTCTAAATTTATTAAGTACTGATACGTTAATTCCAATGATTTCTTTAGAGTTTCTACAAGTAAAACCTCTCTTTGGAAGACGTCTGTACAAAGGCATTTGTCCACCTTCGAAACCAGGTCTTACGCCACCGCCTGAACGTGAGTTCTGGCCGTCACGACCACGTCCTGCAAACTTACCGTTCCCTGAACCGTGACCTCTACCTTTGATGAATTTTTTCTTCTTTGCACCAGCATTTGGTTTTAAATCTGTTAAATTCACGTCGGTTACACCTCCTTATTTATTGTCTGACTAAACTTCTTCTACTTTTACTAAGTGGCTGATCTTAAAGATCATTCCTCTGATTGCTTGATTGTCTTTTTGCTCAACAGTCTTGTTAAGTTTTGTAAGACCAAGTGCTTCAGCAGTAGCCTTTTGCTTAGGTTTGGCGCCAATTGTTGACTTAACTAAAGTAATTTTTAATTTATCTGCCATCTTTGGTTCCCTCCTAACCTATAATCTCTTCTACTGATTTACCACGAAGTTTAGCTACAGCTTCTGGTGTTTTTAATTGGCTAAGACCAGTGATTGTTGCAGCCACTAGGTTAGCTTTATTGTTTGAACCAAGAGACTTCGTTCTGATATTTTTGATACCAGCAAGCTCAAGTACCGCACGGGCAGGTCCACCAGCGATTACACCGGTACCTTCAGGTGCTTGCTTAAGTAAAACAGAAGCACTTCCGAATTTACCTAACCAGTCATGTGGGATACTATGATTTTCGTCCATTGGTACATTAATGATTTTTTTCTTTGCATCTTCGATACCTTTACGGATAGCTTCTGGAATCTCCACTGCTTTACCCATACCAGCACCTACGTGACCGTTTTCGTCTCCAACAACTACAACAGCTGCGAATCGGAAGTTACGACCACCTTTAACAACTTTAGTTACACGTCTAATGGTAACAACTTTCTCTTGTAGTTCCATACCACTAACATCTATCATATTTCGTTTCATGTGTCGACCTCCTATCTTAGAATTTTAACCCAGCTTCACGAGCTGCGTCAGCCAATGCTTTTACTTTTCCATGGTAGATAAATCCACCACGGTCAAATACTACCGCGTCAATGCCTTTTGCGACAGCTTTTTCAGCAACCGCTTTACCAACAGCTGTAGCTGCTGCAACATCATTTGTCTTCTCTAACGTATCTTTAACCGCTTTCTCTACAGTTGAAGCTGCAACGATTGTAGTTCCATTTACGTCATCAATGATTTGTGCATATATGTGCATGTTACTTCTGTATACCGCCAAACGAGGTCTTTCAGAAGTACCTGAAATTTTGTTTCTGATTTTCATGTGCTTTTTCACACGAACTTCTTGTCTGGATACTTTTTTTAATCATTTGGTTTTCACCCCCCCTTTGTTAGTTTTAGTATGAAAGTTCCATTTAAGTTAATCAAGCGATTCTAAGATTAAGCCTTACCAGCTTTACCTTCTTTACGTCTGATAACTTCATCAATATACTTGATACCTTTACCTTTGTAAGGCTCTGGTGGTCTTTTGAATCTTATTTCCGCTGCATATTGACCAACTTTTTCTTTGCTGATCCCTTTGATGGTAACTTTGTTACCTTCAACGATTGATTCAACACCTTCTGGATCTTCCATAACTACAGGATGAGAGTATCCCAAGCTAAGATCAAGCTTGTTGCCTTTTTTTGGCTGCTTTATATCCAACACCATTGATTTCTAGTACTTTTTGGTAACCTTTCGTTACACCTTCAACCATATTAAAGATTAACGTTCTAGTTAGTCCATGTAATGACTTCATCTTCTTAAGATCACTAGGTCTTGTGACGATGATTTCTGTACCTTCTTGCTTGATGTCCATTTCTTGTGGTACTTGTTTTTCGATTGTTCCAAGTGGACCTTTTACTGAAATAAGGTTCTCATCAGAGATTTTTACTTCAACGCCAGCTGGAACAGCGATTGGCATTTTACCAATACGTGACATAATGTTTTCCTCCTTCGGTTGAATTAAAACAGTTTCCCAAGTATGACTTGCATCATACCCCCCCTTCTGAAACTATCTTTTCGCCGTTTTTGTTTTGAAACTTTTCAGCAATTGAAATGTTTCTTTTGATTGAAATTAAATTGTGGTGAATGCTTGCACTGTGTCTTCATAGTTATATGATTGCAAAGTACTTGCACTGTGACTTTTTGACTTAGTCAAAAGAGTCACTCGTGTGTGATATTTTATCGGTTATACCTTAAAATATCATGCCGAAGTTATTTAGGCTTATTTGATTACCAAATAAAGCAAATAACTTCTCCACCTACATTTAATTTTCTAGCTTCTTTATCTGTAACCAAACCTTTGTTTGTTGAGATAATTGCTGTACCAAGACCACCTAATACTGAAGGTAGCTCGTCTTTACCAGCATATACTCTAAGACCTGGCTTTGAGATTTTTTTGATACCTGAGATAACTTTTTCACTTTTATCAGCACCGTACTTAAGTTCGATTTTGATATTTTTGAAAGTACCATCTTCAAGTACTTTATAACCTTTTACATAACCTTCTTTTACTAATATATCAACAACAGCAAGCTTCATCTTTGATGAAGGCACTGATACGAAATCGTGCTTAGCTGTATTACCGTTTCTGATTCTTGTTAGCATATCTGCAATAGGATCACTCATTGTCATGATAATTGCCTCCTTCCTATATGTGGTTTACCAACTAGCCTTTTTAACACCAGGGATTTGACCCTTGTATGCAAGTTCACGGAAACAAATTCTACAGATTCCATATTTTCTAAGGACACTGTGTGGTCTACCGCAAAGTCTACATCTTGTGTATGCTCTAGTTGAAAATTTAGGTTTACGTTGTTGTTTAACCTTCATTGACGTTTTAGCCACTGTTCATTACCTCCTTTATTTTTTTGAAAGGCATTCCAAATTGTGTTAATAGTTCACGCGCTTCCTCATCACTGTTAGCAGTTGTAACGATGATGATATCCATACCTCTGATTTTGTCAACCTTATCATATTCGATTTCAGGGAAAATCAGTTGTTCTTTGATACCCATCGCGTAATTTCCTCTACCATCGAATGAGTTAGGGTTAACCCCCCCTCTGAAGTCACGTACACGAGGTAATGATAAGTTCACTAGACGGTCAAGGAATTCATACATTCTCTTACCACGAAGTGTAACTTTAGTACCGATGTTCATACCTTCTCTTACTTTGAAGGCTGCTACGGATTTTTTAGCTTTTGTGACAAGTGGTTTCTGGCCTGAGATGATAGTTAAGTCACTAACAGCTGCGTCCATAACTTTTTGATTTTCTTTCGCTTCACCAACACCCATGTTGATAACGATTTTCTCAATCTTTGGCACTTGCATTGTATTTGTATAGTCGAATTTTTTTCATCATTCCATCGACGATTTCATTTTTGTAAGTTTCAATAAGTCTACTCACTTAAAGGTCCTCCTTTCGATTATTTATCGATTACGTCACCTGTAGATTTAGCTACACGTTTACGTACAGTTTTAGTTTTTCCACTACGTTCTTCAGTTGTTACTTCAACACCAAGTCTTGTAGTTTCACCTTTGTGTACGTACATTACGTTAGAAGCATCAATCATAGCCTCTTGGTGTACAATACCACCTTGTTGGTTAGCAGCACTTGGTTTAGCATGCTTTGTTACTTTGTTCACGCCTTCAACCAATACTCTACCTGACTTTGCATCTACAGATAAAATTTTTCCTTCTTTGCCTTTATCTTTACCAGTGATAACTTTAACGGTATCACCTGTCTTAAGTCTTAACTTAGCCATTTGTAATACCTCCTTATAGTACTTCTGGTGCTAGGGATAAGATTTTCATATACTTCTTCTCACGAAGTTCTCTTGCAACTGGACCAAAGATACGAGTACCTCTTGGAGTACCGTCGTCTTTAAGGACAACTGCTGCATTTTGATCAAATCTTATATATGAACCATCTTTACGTCTGATTTCTTTTACCGTTCTAACTACAACTGCTTTAACAACTTCACCTTTTTTTGACAACGCCACCTGGTGTTGCATCTTTAACAGTAGCAACGATGACATCGCCAACAGCAGCGTATCTTCTTGTTGATCCGCCAAGAACACGAATACAAAGGATTTCCTTAGCACCTGTGTTGTCAGCTACTTTAAGTCTAGATTCTTGTTGAATCATGTCTTAAAACCTCCTTCCGGGCTATTATTTAGCTTTCTCGATTACTTCAACCAAACGCCATCTCTTATCTTTAGAAATAGGTTTTGTCTCCATAACTTTTACTCTATCACCAATACCACACTCATTGTTCTCGTCGTGTGCTTTAAGTTTGTTAGTCTTCTTCATTACTTTGTGGTAAAGTGGATGTTTGATACTGTCTTCAATTGCTACGACAACAGTTTTTTTCCATTTTATCACTAACAACACGTCCAACACGTGTTTTTCTTTGATTTCTTTCAGCCACAAATATGCCTCCTTTCGCGATAATTACTTAGCCGCTTGTAATTGCTCAGTAATAATTGTTTGGATCTTTGCAATATTTTTTCTTACGTCTGTGATTCTAGCTGTATTCTCCAATTGGTTTGTTGCGTTTTGGAATCTTAAGTTGAATAATTCCTTTTTAGCAACTACCAGTTCTTCTTGTAGTTCAGCTGCTGATTTACTTCTTAGATCTTCTAAGTATTTTGCTGACTTCACAATTATTCACCGCCTTCTAATTCTTCGCGAGAAACAATCTTACACTTTAGTGGCAATTTATGCATTGCCAGTCTTAAGGCTTCTCTAGCTGTCTCTTCATCTACTCCAGCAAGTTCGAACATTACACGCCCTGGCTTGACAACTGCTACCCAGTACTCTGGAGAACCTTTACCAGAACCCATTCGAGTCTCAGCTGGTTTAGCTGTTACAGGCTTGTCTGGGAAAATCTTAATCCAAACTTTACCACCACGCTTCATATAACGAGTCATCGCTACACGGGCTGCCTCTATTTGGTTTGAACGAATCCATGCAGGTTCAGCTGCTACGATACCAAACTCACCATAAGTGATTTTGTTACCACGTTGCGCTTTACCCTTCATACGTCCACGGAATTGCTTACGTCTTTTGACTCTTTTTGGCATTAACATTACTTGCGCCCCCCCCTCTACGATTATTTCTAGGAGCTCTCTGTTCTACTTTTGGCGCTCTCTTCATACCGTCAAGCACTTCACCATGACAGATCCATACTTTAACTCCGATTTTACCATAAGTTGTATCTGCTTCAGCAAAACCGTAATCGATATCCGCTCTAAGTGTCTGTAGTGGAATATTTCCTTCGTTGTAACTCTCTCTACGAGCCATCTCAGCTCCACCAAGACGTCCTGAACATTGAATCTTGATACCTTTTACGCCAGATTTCATTGCTCTACCAATTGTTTGTTTCATGGCTCTTCTAAAAGAAACACGATTCTCAAGTTGAAGTGCAACATTCTCAGCTACTAGTTGAGAAGTCTTCTCTGGTCTTTTCACCTCTACGATGTTTACAATAACTTTACCTGATACTTTTGGCTCCAAATCTTTCTTAAGGGCCTCAATAGCAGAACCACCTTTACCAATGACAATACCTGGTTTAGCAGTATGGATATTAATTCTTACTCTCTCTGACGCTCTTTCGATTTCAATCTTAGCAACACCAGCTGAGTAAAGTTTCTTCTTTAAAAATTTTCTAAGTTCAAAGTCTTCTACTAGAAGATCTGAGAAATCTTTCTCGGCATACCATCTTGAATCCCAATCATTGATAACGCCGACTCTTAAGCGTGAGGATTAACTTTTTGTCCCATGTCATACCTCCTTACCTTTCGTTTAGGATAATCGTAATGTGACTTGTTTTCTTTTCGATTCTAAATGCTCTACCTTGAGCTCTTGGTCTAATTCTCTTAAGTGTTGGTCCTTTGTTAGCGAAACACTCAGCAATCACTAAGTTTGCTGGATCTAGACCTTGATTGTTTTCAGCATTTGCAATCGCTGATTTTAGAACTTTTTCTATAACTCTTGCACCTTTTCTAGGTGTGAATGCAAGAATTCCAATAGCTGAAGCTACGTCTTTACCTTTGATTGTATCAAGAACGATTTTCGCTTTCGTAGTTGACACTCTTGCATAAGATACTTTCGCTTTTGGTCTAGTATCTTTAACTGCATTTCTTTCACGTTTTATCTGACTTCTATGTCCTTTAGCCATTTAAATTGCCTCCTTTCGCTTGATACTACTGTACTCTTGATTTCTTTTCGTTTTTGCTATGACCTCTATAGGTTCTAGTCAATACGAATTCACCAAGCTTATGTCCAACCATGTCCTCTTGAATATACACTGGAACATGCTTTCTTCCGTCATGAACGGCAATTGTATGACCAACCATTTCTGGAAAGATTGTTGAACGTCTTGACCAAGTTTTAATTACTTGCTTGCTATCCGTTTCATTAAGAGCTTCTACTTTTTTAAGTAAGTGCCCATCAATAAAAGGTCCTTTTTTCAATGAACGAGCCATTTATTAAGCCTCCTTTTTCATTTATCCGTTTAAGCGCTGTTATTTGTTACCCTTACGCCCTCTTACGATATATTTGTTAGAGTGTTTGTTTTTCTTTCTTGTCTTAAGACCAAGTGCAGGTTTACCCCCCCATGGAGTCGATGGTGCTGGACGTCCGATTGGCGCTCTACCTTCACCACCACCATGTGGATGGTCGTTAGGATTCATTACAGAACCACGTACTGTAGGTCTAATACCCATGTGACGCTTACGTCCCGCTTTACCAACTGTAATAAGTTCGTGATCAGTGTTACCAACTTGACCAACTGTAGCTCTACAATCAGCTGGAACCATTCTCATCTCTCCTGATGGAAGACGAACTGTTGCGAACTTACCTTCTTTTGCCATAAGCTGTGCAACGTTTCCTGCTGAACGAACCATTTGTCCACCTTTGCCAGGCTTAAGTTCGATGTTGTGAATTTGTGAACCTACAGGGATGTTTATAAGTGGTAATGCATTACAACTTTAATCTCTGCATCAGCACCACTCATAAGTTTTGTACCAACTTTAAGTCCTACTGGAGCAAGAATATATCTCTTCTCACCATCAGCATACACAAGAAGTGCAATGTTTGCTGTACGGTTTGGATCATATTCAATTGACTTTACAGTCGCTGGAATACCATCTTTATTTCTTTTGAAGTCGATAATTCTATATTT